>Ga0065711_1049030_pt1 | contig 11508 bp, 5 predicted proteins | sample Hoacrofraction12_FD_59098 | JGI IMG/M metagenome (GOLD analysis project Ga0065711, IMG submission 59098) | Hoatzin crop microbial communities from Cojedes, Venezuela - Epithelial fraction 12 v2 (version 2) | ecosystem: Host-associated > Birds > Digestive system > Esophagus > Crop | place... | reverse complement strand
CCTCCCCCTGCCGGCGTGCGGAGGAGAATGGAAAGAAAGAGGCAGAAACCGGTGGGTCGGGATAAGGGCAGTTTAACAGAACAGCAAACAGAGGGAAACAGGAACAACAACGATACAGATAAGGAGAAAACACGACAAAAACAGACCTGCTCTCTCGGACCGCACCGGCGCCGCACGCTCCCAAGCCGCAAGTGAGTTCCCGTCGCGCCGCCCCCCCCACCGGAACCCCGCGTGACGGCACATGGTATGAAATACCGGGCTCTGATTGGCCAGGTGGGGTCAGTCCCCACCCCCCGGCTGTGCCCCTTCCTGGAGTCTGGTGAAAATTAACCCTGTCCTGGCCAAACCCAGGACAATTCCATACTGTACAATACAGTACACTGCTATTATTGTATTTCAAAACAAAAAAAAGACACAGGTTTATCTTTCCTTAGAGTCTACCAAGACAGATCCATGAAAATTTGGTTTATAACGGCTCACTAATTTTTAATAATAAGTTTTATTGTTGAAGTTCGTAGCCTAAGTGTGCTGGTATTTATCTGATCTTGCATTTGGCATCTTGGTAGCAGTTCAAGAGATCTGCAAGCACATTAGGATTTTGGTGCATCTTCAGGTTTGACCATTCCCCTGAGGCCTAAGTACAGTATTCCTAAAGGCTGAAGGGGAGAGAGTTTATTTTTAAATCCAAATCATAATAATATATCTTAACTCTAAAATCATTAGAAGGTAGGAAAATGCAATTATCTGCCTCCTTCTCAGGCCAAACCCTTAGCATTATTGATTTCAAGATACTTTAAGATTAAAAGAACTACTTTTATTTTCCTTTTTTTAATTTCTTATCCTACAGGCCAAAGTGTCTTTATAACTGAGGCACTGAACTGTGAAAATACAGCTCCATCTCTGAGGAAGTGGAACTGTTGATTTGGCGTCTCCAATTAATTTAGAAGACAACAAAAATATGGACCTTAGCACGCATGACCTTGGTTAGACAGAATAAATGCCAATTTCCACATTCACCAAAAGCAAGCGTGATTTGAGAGGTGCATACAACTGAAGCGGGACACAACGATAGACCATTTGCTAAATGCTGTTCTGTTAGCTTCAGCCTGATGCAGCAGCATACACTTATTGCAGATGTGTTGTATTCAAGAAGTCTTATCAATGCTAGCTCCAACTTAAAGTGTTATGTAGGCCTGAAAATGAACAATCTTTTTAAGAAAAAAGTTGCACAATTAAAATTTCCAAAACTTCATGTAAACTAATAAAGGATTATTTACTATATCGCACAGAAAACACTTTAGTCAGAAATATGAAGGTCATCTATAAGTTACTGGCTACAATTTCATTTGCAAACCTGGGTATTTGATATATATATACACCAGGTGCTGTCTTCTTTTTCCTGAAGGAATATTTGAACTTTTCCACTGTACAGAGGGCAGACAAAAAAGACTGAGAAATAACTTGGCTATTGTGATCTGTACATGTATTTCCAAAAAAAGCATACTCACACACCTATTAAAAAATGTAAAGTGAAGACTGACTGAAAAAAATGTGATAGTGGCATCTCAAAATAGAGAGATAAAAGCATCACTGCTGTCTCTAGCAGATAAGCCAATGTCTTCTTATGGATAAACAATTAGAAAGGTGATCAGGTGTCCAAAAAACGTACTCTAAAGATCAGTTCCTAGTGATGCATGGAGTAATCAAGATCCCATGTCACCACAAAGCTGTTAGATGTCTGTGGATGCACGACTGAATACTTAAGTACAGAATAAAACTGAGCTTCCACTAAGCATTCCTCCCGTACCCAGACACCAAGTTTCATAGTCAAGATAGGAAGTGAATTCTAAAACCCACATTTGTTTATTTGTGAACAGGATGTATAAAAATACAATTAAACTACAGGAAATAAACCAAGAAGGCCAAAAAATGTACCAAAAAAAACTTTTCCTTCTCAATTCTGACTATCATGACTATCATGATCAGAACAGTAGTAGTAATCCTGAACAGAACTACTTTTAAATTATAAATATTTCCTAGCTTTGTATTTGTGGTTCTCTTCCTAGCAAAAAAATGTGTCAACAGCACTGTACACTTCTATATGATGTAGCATATAGGTCCATATAACCTAGGCTTTTAAGTTCTTGTTTTCAAGAGTTTTACGTCCATTTTCAGAAAGACAATTTTTATTACTCTCTCATTTTTTCCTCCAGTTAATACTTTAAGATATTTTTAATCAATAATGTTATGAAAAACTCAAATTGCTTGAGAAGTTTTGTAAGAGGAGTAGAGCTGTGTTAATAAATTTATACCTCTATAATCTTGTTCCAGATAGGACGATGAGTGGTAGCATCCCAGAGGGTAATGTGTTTGTCATGTCCACAAGTGAAGAACTGAGGTTTAGAGGAATGGACTGCAAGTCCCCAAAGCTCATCAGTGTGACCCTACACAAGCAGAAATGTTTCTTGACAAGAAGGACAGTACCATCAAAACTAAATATGTTTAATCAGGATTAAAATGACCAAACTATATATTAAAGCATTACAGAAATACAATGGCTTCGGTAGATTACTATGTCTAATGTTATTTATTGCCAAAAGTACTGTAATAATACATCAAATAAATGCATATTTATTAAGCTTAACTTTAAGCAATACCTTTACTGCTGTTACACCATTAGAAATGTCCTTGTAAGGCAACAACTTACCTGGGTAATTGGGAAAAAATCTCCTGATAGTGTGCCCTGTAGGACGAAGTTTCTAGTAGTTCCTATTAGTACAACGTCCCCTTTTCCCTCTGCTACTGTTCTTATTGGACCAAATTGCTCTGGAATCTGCAGTCATAACAAGCAAACAGATAAATCAGACAATCTGTCCAGCATTGCTAATTTTTAAGACATATGGCCTAGCAAATGCATTTTAATAAATGTTGCACAGAGAAGAAATTAAATGAATATACACGCCTGACTTCCAAAAGCTTATAACACCTTGCATCAGCTCAGCAACTGTCTTTATAATGCTACAAGAAAAGACACCCTTAGCTACCGAACACTCCGTTTGTACATATAAACCAAGTATTTCAACAAACAGAGAAGGTTCCATCATGCTGTGTTAACTCGATTATATTTTAATTGCAGCTGTGATATCAGACTAATCATTTCTACTCAGAGATAGTGTCAGGCTTTGTATCACTAGTACTTTCTTGCAGAGAATGTTTCTTTAACTGCAGCCTAGGCTCTGAAAAGTGTCAATGGAAATCTTCAATATATAGTTCAAGGGAAGAAGTAAAATTTAAAATAACAAGTAACACTTGTATGAACAAATAAGAGAAAAAGAAGGATGCCACAGTTAGAAAAAGCACAACTAGCATGTACCTTATGCTGTGTTAAAAACTGAATTACCAAAACAGACACGCCATTCCAGTTGCATATGTTTACAGCATTTAACAATATATAGTAGAATTGAAACCCTTCCTCAGAGTGTTATGCTGATTGTTCTCTTACACTCAGCATGTAAAAAAATCACGTAGTTCTGTCCAAACAAATTCTGCTTTTGTATTTTAAGTTCCTACACAGCAACTGAACTGATTTTTGGAATTTATTTTTTAAATAAAAAACAACTCTAAACAAGAAATTAATGAAAAAATGCAAGTACTAAAGACCCCCCAAAACCCCTCATATCATTTTGGAAAAGAAGAAAGTACAAAAACATTTTAATATTGTAATATTCTGAAGTGAAAAATGACCTAATGTTATTAATTGCAAAGAAAGGAAGAAATAATATGAAAAAATGTGAATGCAAGATTTGTTTTCCAATTAATTTTCAACCATAGATCTTAAAAAGGAAACATTATGTTAATGAATAGGCTATCACAGGAACGATCTGATGACTCAAATGATATTACATTTTACCATTGATTTGCTTTCCCACAGAATATACGTCCATAAGAAAAAAAATTGTTTAAAAAGCTCTACTCAGAAGACAGCTAAAATTTCATTTTGAGTAGCAGAGTAATTTCAAGATAGACGATATCACCTCAGTTTTGTGAAGTTTTTGGTAATTTCCATTCCAAGATATCAGCTTTCGATCTTTTCCACCTCCTGATACCAATGTACCATCTCGCAGCATGCACAGCGCAAATATTCCACCCTCATGTGCCCCTTGAACTGCGTGGCTTATTCTGTTGGTACCTAGACAGATGGAGAAAAGATATTAGTACTGAAACACTCAGCTTAATAGCTCCTTTATCCCTCAGCTTTTTTTCCTCCATCTCTCTACTACCTGTCAAGGATGGTTTGACTCGATGATCTTAAAGGTCTTTTCCAACCTTAATGATTCTATGATTCTAAGGATTGTAAACAATGACAATAACAGGAGTTATTGCTCAGACCCACGGGAGAGACTGAATTAGCACATCTTAAGAACATATCCCCCCATCTCAAAAATGAGAAGTATATATAGTCAGTCTAGTTCAAACACAAAGTAAAATACATTCATTTAAACCTTTCATGGAAGTTTAAGCTAAAACATTTGACATCATATTTGACACGCAGCAGCACCATGCACCTTATCAACAAAGAAACCATAACCCAGCCACTTGTTATCTTCCAAGGATATTCCACAGCCTCCAGACACCTAACTTGCACCAAAACCTGACTAAGCTTGAAGTCTTCGTACAGCTGGCAGATGGTGCTGAACCACTCTCCGAAATGGAGTCTGTAAATCTTTATTGCTGATAAAGTACCTTCATAGATTCAAAACACTTTCTAACCAACTACATTGGATTAAATATCTCTAATTTGATTAACCATTACTATTAGGAAGTACAAATAAATAATTACTCGTGATTCTATTACTGAAATGTGCACCTTGCATCAAAACTTGGCTAACTTTAGCACAAGCGAGGGGCTGATGCAAGTTAGGAAGAAGCAACTGCTTTTTCCTTTATAAATCCCATTTGCTTCTATACATGTCTATGGATACAATGTGTCAGTTACAAGTGATTTCTGTCAAGAGACATTTTTGCTAAGAGTACTCTGACATGGGGGAAGCAGCCCTCCCTTGAACATTGAACTCTGAGTCAGAAGTAGTAAAGACATAGAAAGTAAGCTTTACTAAGACAGAAAAACAACAACATATTTGTCTGTCCCAGAAGAACCAGCAGAGGTGAGGAGATCTTGCAGCACACAAAGAATTGCCTTTCATTCCTGGGAGAAAGGGCAGAAGAGACTGCTTGCAGTCAAGGCAGAAGTTAGTCAACCAGCATGAAGGCAAACGAGCCTCTGAGCACTGCACTGACCCTGCCGTGCCAGCAGCCGCCACTATCTCCCCTCTCTGCTGGCAGTCAAATGTCTTCTTTTAAATTATCACAGGAAAAAGAAAAGGGAAATACAAGAGGAGCTGAGCTACAAACACCGCATCCATCCCTTTCCTCAACAGCAGTGTATCAGTCAAAACCACGAGGAGATAATTGGCTGAATGTGCTTGGATGAAAAAAAGTCTACAAAAACAGATCAGTAAGGCTCAGCTGTGTGACTGATTCACCACACTGCGTCCTGGGTCTTACATCCTTTGAGTATCTTGGGAGAAGGTACTGAGTAAATAAGAAGCAGCTGCCACCCATATCCCTTCTTCCTTCACTAATAAGGCCTCCTTTAGGGGATTCTCCTTATTCCTATGCATGGTATCTCATGCACTACGTAAATGTTTAGGATATGTTGCTGCTGTTTGCCTTCCGGCAGGCATTGCCTTCTGCTGCCTAAGAAAAAAAAAAGTCTTTTCTTACTAGAAAATGCTTTTTAAGAAGTTTGTCTTATCCACCTGTTCTTTTGAAATAAAGCTGAGGAATTCAATTACATCTGCATATATTTTAGCTTGACTTCCTAGGAAAATAAATAAAGCTATTTATTGTCTTTTTAAATGTGTATGTCAATAGGCATAATTTTTGCTAACACTATAGAGGGACAGTATAGGAGACTGGAGATCATCAGTTACACCAACAGTGTTTCTTACTATCACATTGATTAAGGAAAAGAACTGTTCCTGCCATTTCTTAGGTGAGTAAAAGCCATACATGCTGGCATAGCTCTATGATTCAACATCTGACCATAGGGAACACATTCTATAGAATTTTGTTCTCTAGCATTCAGGTATATATGTTCTTTAGGTGCTTGTAGAGGAAAATTCAGACATAATCTGCTGGATTGGTCTTGGAAAAGAACTCAAGATAAAATTTATTCTTTTTAAAAGGAGGCTACACTCATGTAAAAATTCACAGACTTTTACATCAAAATTTCACTATTAACTTCAATGTCTTACCTTTTCCCCAAACCAAAATGTTTCCGCTTGAGTCTCCTGTAATAGTATCACCATTTTCAGAAAAGGTCACACACAGGACAAACTTTGGCTTCTCTTGTTTCTGCATGGTTGTGAAAAATACACACTCACAGCAACACACATCCCAGTCATTTTAACTGTACACATCTGAGTAATTTAGTTTAGATATTTAGGTAATAATAGAGCTGTGTGAGACTAAACAGGAGCTAAACACAGCCCTACAGTGTAAACAGTTAATCTGTGAAAGGGCAAAAGATGAGGTTGGTGGCACAGTCCTGCAGCCTTTAACCACAAGAGGTGGAGAGAGCAAGGGAGAAGGCCTGCCAGCTCCTACCACGAGACCAGGAACGCTCCGAGACAAACAGAATTCCCCAACTCCCACATAGTCCCAAGGGCTTCAGGTATTAGAAATGGCCAAAGATGCAAACAAGCTTTATTACTGTAATTTTTAACTCCAAAGTTTCTAGGAGAAAAATATTTCTAGAAAGTTCGGTTGCAGTATAAGAATTAAGAAATCATCTCTTGAAAGAATCCTAAGGTTCAGTAACAGAAATGTTGCTTTGAGGCCCTGCATTTAAGATACTGACAGCAACAAAACAGTGAAATGTGTAAGGGAACAAAAAAATTCACTAGCTAGTAGCTAAGGACATTATTCACAATTTTTGTGGACTACCAATGTGTATGGCCTCTTTCTCCCTCAAACTAACAACTGTTTTCAGCTAGGGCCACCACACTTCTCCATCTGCAAAAACCACCAAGGATAACAGAGTCATAACAGAGGCAGAAATCTGCCCAAGTAGCTTAGGAGTTAAAAATGAATGAAAAATAAAATGTAACAAACTTTAAATGCATTATCTCAACATCTCTTCCTGATTTCACACAAAGTTTATTAACTGACATTGCAAAACAGTTGTTTTGACTACACTTGTGAGCCACAACTCCACAAACAGTTAATTAGGCCCTACTGGAGTTATCTGCAGTCACCTCAAACAGTACTTATTTGTGCATTAAACTGCTGCAGAGCTTAGCCTATATTGAAGGACAAAACCAAATCAAGACTTTGAAATGAAAATTATATTTACCAAAAAGTGGCTAGGCCAATCTGTATTTGAATTACACATGTGTATGTATCTGAGCAGAACAGAGGAAAAGGAAAGAATACTCATATTTATGTAATCTATGGGGTTTTGGAAGTCTTTCCTCTGACAAAATAAATGAAAAAAAAACCCCTGCATATATCACTATCTATATTTTTTTTCACCTGGGGTAAGCATAGAGAGTTTTAAGGTAATTTTATTTTACAGGTTGGGGCGTAGCATAAAGAATATAGGAAAAAGAATGCAAGGAACAAAATGGTAATTGCATTTCAAAACTTCATTTTGGAAGTTTTACCCATGGAAAAGTTCTCTGTGCCATACCACGAATGCTACCTGAGCTTCTGCAAAACATAAAATTTAATAATGACCAGTTGTTTTGTTTTACTCAAACTTTACTAACCCTTACTTTTATATGACTGTACCATTACTACGAACATAAAATTAAGGAAATATTTTACCTCAAATAATCCTTGCTTTTTAATAAGGGAATTCCCTTCTAGTGTCCAAAAATAAAGGTGTGATTTTCCACAAGTAACTATTATATTTGTATCAGTAGGGTGAAAATCTGCAGCAAATACAGCCTCATTAGAGCACTTGGAAGGAAAAAGAAAAACAATGTATCAAAATTTTAAAATCAAAGAAAACAAAACAATATGAAATAGCTCTCTAGTTAGATAAACTGATACTTCTGGCATAAGAAAAATTTTGAGCTATTCATTTATTAACGTAGTCTTCAGTACTTTGGTAGAATACTTTGAAGTTAAAAAATTTCACATTCTTATAACTTAGTACCAAAAGTTATCCTTCAAAACCATGTCAGATAATGAGAAGTTCTACACAAAAGATCAGTTTAAGACATTTTGTTTCTGCACGTGCTCCTATTCTTGCTTCCTCGACTTTTCTGATCAATTCTATTGGGATAATCTCAACAGAAAGAGAATACTCCCTTTCTTCATGTTCTTTGTCTTTTATAAAGTGAAAGTGTTAAAAAGACACAGGAAGTTAAACATAAAAAGATGTTTTATGACAAGAAATCCAGATCTACATACAAGCAAGTAGTACAAAATATCTTATTGCAACACCTTGACATCTGCCAGCTTTTCTTCTTTCTGCCAGTCCCACACAGAAAGCACGTGGTCGTTTGAGTCATCCACGGAGCACAGGCTACTTCCTCCATTCTGAAGCAAAACATGGAAAATATTAATGCATCACCCAACCAACACAAGAAATATACATACACATTCAAAATAATTAAATACTGCTGTGTAAGTGAAAATATTTACACATATTTACACTTTAACTGTTATACTTTTAGTTATCCCATAATCTCCACAAAACATAATAATTTATAGGGTCATTCAAAAATAGGGCTAAAAAGGGCTCTAGAAGAGGAACTCTTGCAAACTGTAGACAAACAGACTTTGTCAGGAATGAGGTAGGTATCTCTTTTCAGACGTTCAGTGATGGAAATACCAAAGGCAAACTACACATCACTAGCTATTCTACTAAGAAAGCTTTTCTTAATTACTCTACCGAGTTTCTTTTTTCGCAATTTAAACCAATTACTTCTTCTCAGATCTGCTATGGATACAGGGAACAATTTTACTCTTTATATAGGAATAATGGATCAAAATGAGGGAACATAGTTAGAAATTAGAAAATACCTTGTTCCTGACAGGTATCTTTTTCATAGTTTTGTCTTCAATCAGTCTTTCTAATCTTCATGACCCAAATACCTTTAGTCTTTCTTCATGCATCATATTTCCTAGACCCTCTCCAGTTGGTAGCCATTTTTCTGATGTGTGAACCCAAAGACTGGATGAGGAACTCCAGCTGAGACTCCACCTGAACTGATGGGAGCTGACTGACATTGGTCTCATTGGTGACGGGAACTGCCGTACAATCATCAGATCTTTTTCCAGAGAGGAAAGCATCTATTTGGAAGGTATTCTTGGACCATCTTTCCCAATTTCTTTGGTGTTCATTCCTAGCTGTGTGCCTACAGTGGAATAAACCACCCAGTAATGTCTAATTGCTTTCCAACCCATTCAAATATGCTTTTTGCATCCTGCTGCTCCTGGCATCAGCTATGTTAGCCTTGACTGGAGACCAGCTTGCTGGAACAGACCGAGCCTGTGGTCACACAAGCACTCCTTTGGCAGCAACGCTGACACAAACAGTCCTCCCTCTGCCACCTGCTGCACAACTGCTTGTTGCTGTCTCCTGAGCTGAGCCACCACTAAAGTCTGGGCTATCACAGAGTGAGCCTGTTCGGGGAACAGATCAGTTCTGGGGAGGAAAAGAAGCCCAAGCAAACTCTGCTTTGTTTTGTTTATATACAAGGTTGCTTCGATGTTTTCCTGATGAATCAAGCCTCTAATACACATCTCAGACACAGCTACAAAAATAACTGTGCCAGCGGAACGCAAGAGGTGGGGCAGAGACAGGGCTGAGTAGCCTGAAGAGGGGGCTGTCCAAAAGGAGATAAGCGGTGCTGCTACGGGACAGGCAGCGATGCTCAAAGCAGGCCAAGCTGACTGTGAAATCACAGTATAAAGCAAACACACTAAACATTTGTTTTCTCCTGGCATCTGCCAACAGCGACCCTTCATTATTAAGTACCTATTTCTTCCTCCAGGGACATACATACAGAGCATTTGCTTGCTATTCTTTTCTATTTATCCTTCAAAGCTGATCTTGAACTGCATTAGCTTTCACCTTTATGTTCTTAACCAGCTCTCCAGATTCACTCCTCTCTTTTCTGCTTTCTATAAAATATTGTCATCAACAGATTTCATGTGTTTGTGGAAAGATTCACTGAAGTACATTTTTCCTAGGGAATACACCATTAGCCCTCTCCTTTTTAAAAACACTGTTGAGACAACCAGACACCACCAGATACACTGCTTACGGACTCTGTTCTGCACGGAGGTTTTCTACACTTGTGTGTGTGAGATTACAGACTCATGTTTTCATGCAGGACTTCAGTGCTTCATCTTTTTTTACCTCCCTGGTAGACTAGAGTTCAAAGGATGGTGCCAAGAGGCTAACAACAGGATTCTAATTCTTTGCAATTCTTTATTCACATGCCTTTGCTGCTTTCAGGCAAAAGATTTTGCTTTTCCTATGGGAGCTCCCATTTTTTAAATCCCAAATCAGAGGTACAGGCCACTGCAAAGGTCTTTCATCAGTCACTCTTAGGCACAGTGTAGGGGGTTAAAAGATGTGGAGAGAGTAACTTTTGTATGTAGGGAGAAACACAATCAGATGATTAAAGAGAAGAAGTAAGGATACTGAAATTTCAAAAACACAAGTACTTCTGCAACTGATTGCCCCTGAAGAAATTAACTGCATTTTCTTTTAAGCATAAGGTAGCTCTCTGAGACTGCTGAGTTGCTGCTAACTTTGATAGCAACATAAACTGTTGGAAACAACTGGGTTGCGAGCTTTCCTCCTCTAAAGAGGAAGCTGAGAGAAAAGGCAGCTTAGAAGTTTCTTTTGGTCAAGGAAGTTCAATTTGAAAGACTTCAAAGACCTGTTCAGCAAACATTCTTAACATGACTATTCATTTACTTTACTTACAGATTTAGAAAAAGCAATGCAAGTGACAGCTCGGTCAAAAAACCCCATTCCGATGACATGCAGCGTGTTCAGAGTCACAGAATCCCAGACACGCACGTGTGGTGGCAATTGCTATAAAACAGACACAGAAAGAACAGCTGAAACAACGGTGGCAAAAAACCATCACGATTTAAAAACAATGAGAATGCATCCAAAGAACCATTCTGATGCCGTTTACGGTATGAAATTTCTCAGCCCTTCTCTAGAGTCACCCAGGTCAGCTCAGCAAGGCCACAAATGATGGGCTGATGGCTGCACCTGGAGCCGGTGCCTGGGATGGGCTCACGGGTCCTCTCGGCGCACTGGGGCACCCTCCAGTCACTGACAACTGGGGAGGACCGTGAGACATGGGACCTGCTGGTCGGGCCGAGATCGGCAGGTTAAACTGTAGCCACTGGGGTAATTCTGGCCGACACCAAACAGCAAGTGCAAAAAAAAAAAAAAAAAAAAAAAAA
>Ga0065711_1049027_pt1 | contig 11508 bp, 2 predicted proteins | sample Hoacrofraction12_FD_59098 | JGI IMG/M metagenome (GOLD analysis project Ga0065711, IMG submission 59098) | Hoatzin crop microbial communities from Cojedes, Venezuela - Epithelial fraction 12 v2 (version 2) | ecosystem: Host-associated > Birds > Digestive system > Esophagus > Crop | place... | reverse complement strand
GAGAAGGGAAGAGAAGGGAAGAGAAGAGAAGAGAAGAGAAGAGAAGAGAAGAGAAGAGAAGAGAAGAGAAGAGAAGAGAAGAGAAGAGAAGAGAAGAGAAGAGAAGAGATAAATTATGAAAAAAATAAAGATTAAATATTGACCCTTTCTCATAACTGACTTATTTCATATTTGCTGATACAGAGTTTGAATTGCTGCCACTGGTACAAGTTAATGAATGGTTTCTGTCCTCAGAATTTGTAAATACCATAAATTCACATGTGAAATAGCTAGTTCTTAAAATATTTATTGGCAATAAAAAACTACTAAATCAACAAAACTAAATATAACTCTAACAAACTCAGGTATCTGGGACTAAATTAAACTGGTTTTACTTTAATTTGAAGAACTGGGAAATTCTTTCAGGGGTGAAGGAAACCACTTTAAAACAAAACCAAAATGTTTGTCTTTTATTTGGTTCGTTTTAACTGCTTTTTAGGAATATAAAAAGAGGAACTTGGAAAAGAAACTCTGATTTCCCAAAGCAAAGGTTTGGGTACTCAAAAAATCATCAAAGACCTTGTGAAGATCAGTGATTAGGAGGGTATTCACTAAATCTGCAAGAGATCTGATTTTCATTCCTCTGCTTACCTGTTTTGCAGTATGAACTTCAAAGTAGGTTTTCTACCACAGAAATTAATAGCCTGATTATGGATTAACACATATCCAGGAGTGTTTAGTCTCTTGATTATGCTGTTCTATTAAGGAGCTGAATATCTTTTGGGATTGATACCAAGTCTGTTCTTATTTCAGCTAAATGACTTAATAAAGAGGGTGTTCCATAACAGTATTTCAGCCTTAATGAATAATTTCACAGCACTTCCCACTCTAAAAAAAAAAAATAAAAGCTTCAAAATAAAGACAAAATACAGTGTCAATATCACTTAATTATGTACTTTACATTTACCTTACAATACATGTTTCCATGTTTCATATTTTGAACATAAAACCAAGAAAATCATAGGGTAGGGTTCATACCAGCCAGCTTTATAGTTATTGCAGTTTTCATACACTGCAACAACATTTAATTAGGGTTCCAAGTTTCCCTTTAAATTTAATAAGAGAAAATACTTCTGTTACAATTAATTTAAGTTAAAGTCTACGCTTGCATTTGGTAGATGAATAACATTCTAAAAGTCACTCTTTCTGTTAATGGTAAGCTCAGATAACTAGACGTGCTCAGCTGTGCACGTCTAATTCCAACAGGAGATGAGTCTCACATTATTTATATTCCTTTAAGCTGGTCCTCCAGGCCTTCAGTAGAGAGGATGGGAGTAATGTTGAATATTGTCAAAAAGTAACAGTCTGTTATTCATTTTTGCGATATAGCTGATTTATCCAGCTCACTGCCCTTATCAAAATCTTTTGCCTAACAGTAGTAAGACTCCCAAGCATCCATCTTTAGAAAGATTTTCTTCCATGTAGTGAAGGGTACAAAAGCAATTTTGTATGTTTGATCATCCTTGTCATTCATTCCAGTTATCTGAAGCCATGTCGGCTAATTGCACTCCCAGAGCAACTATCTGGCTCTGTCCTCACCTGACTACCCCTTTCCAACTGATCACCACAGAACCTCTCCTTGATATTACGGAAGGGAACTGTGAGATAAAAGACCAAAAGCAATCAGCTATCATGTCATATTATTACTTCCTTTTGATCAGTTATGATGTTGGTTTGGCAAGGTAAGTAAGTTATTGATTAGAAAGGTCAGCAAGCAATAAAGTTACAAAGGTAACTGTGAGGAGGTGGACAGAGATAAGTCAGGGAGACAATGTGAGAAGACTTTGCAGAAGAGGACTGTAATTCAAGAAAAGATAACTCCAAGAGCAAAATGCAGGGCTGTGGGATTTTTTGTTTGTTTGTTTTTCAGAAGACCTTGTTTGCACATAGAGAAATGAAAGTTCTGTCAGTGTGATAAACAGATTGATGATTTGTGTATGCCACTATTACAAAAGACTTCAGCTTCTGGCAATGAAAAAACAGTGTACCACTTCACAAGGCTGGAAGTACTTCTGCTTTTCTGAAAAGGTATCCGTGGACTGATCCATTAATTCCTATGGAAACTTTGGACCCTTGGATCCTGTGAAAAGCCTGGGTAGAAAAAGAGGCAAGTATGGTGCAAAAAAACAGGGTACAATTATACTATTTATTTTTACTATTTCTCTGCATTTTCAGATCCAGATTTATCTTCAATAGTTCTCCAATACACAATGCAAGAAGCTATTCTGTTAAATCTACTTGCTGCAGTATGAGACACTGTGTTTCTACTTCTGGAGGTGTTGTTGAGTGGCTACTTAGAAGCTGTTAAAATGAATACCTTGAATAGTGTCTGATGAAAGAAAATCTCATTGTTTCCTAAGATAATTTAGTGTGAACTCAAGAAGTTTTTTGCTGAATTCTCATTTAGCCCTCCTTTATACCTAAATAATGAAGCAAACCGTTTTCTAGACTTAGTATGTGTTATTTGGACTTTGACTTCAGAAATCTAGAAGAATCCATAAGATCCTCTGAATAGTCTTTCCTGACTCTAGAGATCACAGATTTAAAATACTGCTAGCCATTTGTGAAGCAACTTGCAATCTGCTAAGCATACCGGGTAGCTCCGAGTAGCCACTTGATGAGGACTGGTAAGAGAAGACAAATGTGCATAGTCACTGAGAATAGGACAGAGATGATTATTACTCAAAGGCAAGAATAGTACATACAGAGAAGGAGGGAACTTTTTTTTCTAAAAAAAACACCCCAAATTCTTAAAAGAATCCCTAAAAGAACCTCAAAATCTGTAGCATATGTAATCCCTTGAAGACTGTAGACAGACTCTCTTTTTAAAATGTCAGTGTAATTCACTACAGATGTGCACAAGGTGGAAGGTGTTTCAAGAAAACCTTTGTTAGTAATCTGGTAATTCATGAATTCAGAACACTGAATGTTGCAGTAAACTATAAGGACATGGGCTTCACGTCAATAAGTAGGAGTAAGTAAGTATCTTCTCCCTTACGGACATAGATGCCTCGTCTTTATATAAGATTTTGACTTGAAGTCACAATGTATTTTTGAGATTAGTTTTATAAACCGTTTTTTGTTGGTTTTGTGTCAAATACAAAGGTTTAAAGAACTGATTTTGTAAACTATCAGTCATTAAAATTTCAAAACAGAAAGGCTTCCATTCCATTTTGAGTTGAAGACAGATTTCTAAAGATCAGAATTTTGCAAAATACAAATCAGAGTTTCAGCTACAAATACAAATAGGATCAGTTTTGGGATTTCCTTCTTTACAGTGTTCTCGAATGAATTTTGAGCTGATAGTGAATGACCTGGACATTATGATGATGAACAGCAGTATAAAATCATTAAGACAAACGTATAAAATCAAAGCATTTTCTGATATTCACCCCAATCTTTCATTTTTTTATTTACGACTAGGTTTGGAGCTTAATGATGTCTTCTGAGCCACATATCGTTTTATAAACCATAATTATCTGCTAATTTCTTAGCAAATATTTAAATTATACAGTTTAATAATGGGTACTAATTCATTTAATCATAAAATGTTAATTTTAACAGCTAAGTAAATGCACTGTAATTATACAGCTATCTTTTTAATTTCATAAATGCAATGCACATACTGATAAGTATATATGTTATGCATTTAAATGATGTATTTGATAGTATAAAAGCGGCATATATATACAATCAGAATGTTCACATACTTTTACCAACATAATGAAATCGTTCTTGAGAGGGAAAAAAAACTTTGGAAGATAACACTTTGCAGTGGCAGTTATATAAAAGTGTCAATATGTGATTGTAATATCTAATATGATTGTAATATCTAATATGATCTATACAGATAAGTTGGGGGAGGGAGTAATGATTTAAAAAAATTTGACTTTTCCTTTTCTTTTAAACCTTATAGAACCAAATCTAGGAAAGTAGCAAAAGATAAACCTGTTTGTAGTTATTTCACATGAAGTTTTACCAATGCATATAGGGGAGAAATTATCATTGCTGAGATTTATAGTAAAATGGAAACTTATTTTTAAATGAGAAGAGGTGACAAGAAATGTGCAACTTTCCACTTAGAAATTCTGTCATTGTGTGTCAAAAGAGCTGAATTTTAATTTCACAGTTTTCCACTCAACTGGATGATGTCCCGCTCCAGAGAGCATCTTCCATGATGCCTGGATATCTCACCTCTGGGAAAGACAGCATTTTCTTGCTGTGGACCTGAAGAGCTCAAACAACACAGGAGAAAGTGGAACGCAGAGAAAAAAAAAAAAGGGGGAAAAAAAAGGGGGAAATATAGGGGAAGTCGTATCAACAAATCTCTTCTGTGCTGTTCTGGGGGTTTGGACAAAAGTCAATTCCTGTCTCATCTGTATATACATCTATGAATTCAGATATTGTAAAATCATATTTTAATGTTTTGTTGATTTTTTAAGAAAAAAGAGGAAAAAATACCCCATTAGATGTAGCTTCATATACTTTGTTTTCTTTACCTAACCTCTGTTTGACTTTCGTCAAGCTTGTTAACAGTCGTCTTCCTTAGCAGGGTCTGTAGTAACTTTCTTAATCAGGGTGCCATATACTGTATGTGATAAAAAAATAGGGTGTATTTCAGTATAACAAAATAGAAAACAGAGGTACTTAGATTTTATAGCACAACATGCTAATATGAAAGCTTTAAAGTTTAAGATAATGGTGGTGTTAGCGAAGCAGCTGACTTTACGTGACAACTTTGATAAAGCATTAAAACAGTCCATTAGCCCCAGACCCTACCAGTTGCAGAACTGTGTTCTGGATAATTTTTTAATTTTAAAAGGCAGTTAGACCTACAAGTAGAAATGGAATCTCAATGGAGATCTGACTTACTTTTCTGGTTATGAGTCGAAAATAGAAATCTAGGAAGGGAACAGGACAAAAGAAATAGGAAAATAAGAAACAAAACAACACAGTCAGTGTTTGTAGAGCAAGCTATTCCTTTGCAGCTTGGATTCACAGCAAAAGTGTAAAAATTCAGGTTATTTTCTTCCTCAAATGTTCAAAGGAAATGTAAAGATCTTTAGAGACCCCAATACAAGCATGTATGCAAGTAAAAGATTCCTTTACAAACATAAAATAAAGTTTTAAAATACAAACAAAATGTAGATGGTCATTCTTCTGTCCCATAGGAGTCGCTTTTAAAGTATTCTTTTCCCTACAAAGGATAATGGGACCATATGACTAGAAAGGAGGTTGGGGTAATTGCCTACTCCATTGTGGTTCAAGGTAATGTTCATAAGTATATAAAGATCTGTAGTGAAAACTGGATGGGTTTGTTTGTTGGTTTTGATTTTATCCTTAGTACACATCTTTGAGTTCTCCCTCGTGTATTTCAGTATGTGGTCTAATTTCCATCTGTGTTTCTTCAAAGTAAATTTATACCCAACTACAGCTCCTACTGTGTGATGAAATGGCCTGGAACACTGAACCAGACCCTTCTCTACCCATAAGATGAGCTGTTCTGTTATTTATCACTTTCATGTATTACAGGCTCTGCATTCTGGCACTTGCGTTCTATTCTAAACTAGATTTCCCCATGTGTTACTAGGACTGTAACTTGTCACACTTCTACAATTGCTAGAATTAGAACTTACAAGCAGGAGAAAGAAAGTATATTATATATTTTGAGGCGATGCCCCCCTCTAAAACCTAGGAAAGGATTTTCTGTGATTAAGGTTGGAAAAGATATCTCAAAATCATCTAGTCCAATCTCCCTTTGTGTTTCTTTTTGTATGGTTTTATCTTTTAGCTTCTTATGTTACACAGAAAAACCTAGATATTGTCATGAGTTCATTACACAGCTCTGCTTCTGTTCCCAGTGCAGGTGTAGTGCAAGTGTCACATGCTAGCCCACATTTTGTGTACAATCATTCTTTTTTACCCAGCCTTGCAATGAAGATGTACTGTGTTAGCATAAGGAATGGACGATAGTAAGCTTTTTATAAGAAAAATTCACTTGTTTATTCATTTATGAAGACTTATTCTCTGCAGGAGAACATCACATGTCCAAATACATACATACCCTCTTGGTGAAGTCTCCTATATGTCCATCATTCTGGGATGATTATTTCTGCACTCTTAATGTGTAGATGAAAAGTTGTCTTGACTTACACCCAAGAGAAGCTGCTGTATTCTGTATGAGACCCATATATTAAACTGGCTAATAATTAAGGCCAAATACACGGGTTTTGACAGACAGCAAACTGAGACTCCAATAGAAGAACTACTTAAAGGATTCCCCTATGCTGTATACTAAACCAATGGGGTTTTGTTTCATTTGTACTTTAGAATGGTGGTGTTTGTTTTTTTGTTTAGGTTTGTGCTAGTATGATAATATTTTTAGGCATTTATAATAAAAGAAAAAAAATGTTTTCACGATACCTTAAACTTGTATTTATACCCATATTATAGTCACACAGTGAAACTGACCATTTCATTAAATGGCCAGTTCAAATCACTCCATTTGGAAACTCAGAAAGCTTCTGCAGCTTTTAGAAAACAACATTCTACAATAAAATATGTATTTATCTTCTTTATTTTGTTACTAAATAAAACATTTTTATCTTTAGATTTTTAGTAAAATGACTAGCATTATTATTGTAGATATACTGTGAAACCTAGTAATACAGTCTGTCACATTACTTGATTACCTAAGCAATATTTAATACAAGAATTAATTGATTGATAACATTACCATTTGTCTTACACCAGGACTTAAAGATTAATTAAAACAGAAGAAAATTCTCATGTTTTATATTTGTAAGTCACATGAAGGACAGACTAGAAAGATGTTTTAATTCTTAGAGCTACACTTGATAATCATATAATCAAGAGAGAGTCATAGAATCATAGAATGCATTGGGTTAGAAGGGACCTTTAGAAGTCACCTAGCCCAACCCCCCTCTGCATTGAGCAGGGACATCTTCAACTAGACCAGGTTGCTCAGAGTGCTGTCCAACCTGGCCATGAATGTTTCCAGGGATGGGGCCTCCACTACCTCTCTGGGCAATCTGTTCCAGTGTTTCACCACCTTAATTGTAAAAAATGTCAGCCTTCTATCTAGTCTAAACCTACCCTCCCTTAGTTTAAAGCCGTTACTCCTTGTCCTATTGCAATAAGCCCGCTGAAAAGATTTTCCCTGTCTCTCTTAGAAGAGTCAAAAGAAAGATATTCAATATTGTTTACTGATCACTTAACTAGCTATTGCTGAAGATTGGTCAAAGTTTTAAAATTAGGTTCAGAGAACAACTTTAGAAAAAGTACATTAAGTGTGCAGATTTCATATTTATATAAGCAAAGCATTATATTACTGCTGATAATATTTAAAAGAAAAAAGAAAAAAAGAAAAGAAACCAACATAGTAAATTAAAGGCAAGAATGAAATTTATTTGTTGACAAAGCAATTCTTGAGGGCATTCTACCCTCTATATATCTCATAGATTCTTTAGATATGCATAAAGGCAGCAATTTTTCTGAAGTAATGCCACTACAGTGAAGTAATTTTGTACTAATGTGATACTGAAACTGGTGAAGTCACAATTTAAGAAAGTACTTACTGCATACTGTATCAACATACTCTATGCACAGCACATTGTCAGGGAACATATATAGCTACAGAACAAGCAACTTCTGACTATATTATGAAATCAATTTAAAATGTAATGTACAATTATAAAAAAAGAGGCTGTGGAGATCTCCTGTCTTTCTGTCTACAAAGCCAGAAAAATATGATCGGATGTAAGTGATGATTGCTTATTTCTACAGCAAATCATTTATTTTGATAAACAGCCATTGGACTAAGACAATTTGGAGTGCAGCACACTGCACTAGAAGCAGTTAAATTTGTGTCCTCTGATTTCTTGCATCTAGGTGAAGAACAAAAATAATCCAAGATTATAACTTCCTGTTTAGTGTCCTGTCCTGTCACAGAATGACAGTAAAGCAGAATATACCAGTAAAGTAACCTGAGAACCAAACCTTTTATGACTCTATAATCAGACTATTCCATGGGAAACTAAGTACCAAAGCCAGAGCTCTGTGATATGTATCACATATCCATTTAATGTATGTGATCAGAAGGCAATATTAATAGACTGGATTCTAAGAATTTATTTCAACAAACCCATCAATGCCATTCATCACTGTGGAATAAACTCTGTGCCATATGCCACTTTGCTTATAGAGGAAAATAAGCTCTTATTAATATGCATTGTTCTCTCTCCCAATTCTACTGGTCTATCACCTGGATAATTCATAAAACAACTGTGTTTCTGTGCCCAGAACTTCTCCAAATAGTCATACTTCCAATATCGTGTAAGGTCAAGATACAAATATTCAGTCATTAGAGTGTTTGTGCATAATCATTCAAAACCACAGACTTCTCCAATCATAATGTCGTATTCCTTTATCACAACGAGCTGGGCATGAGCTTCTTTTTTATTTGTGTAATCAAGATATTCTGAGAGACATGAGAATATTCTAAGATAACTAGCTCTGATGAACTAAAATAAAAAGAATATTAATATATCCCACACACTACGCAGTTAATAATCACTAATAACCAGGAATGACAGGAATTCCTGCAATCATGGTTAATTCTTATTGCATTTACAGTCAGATTTATATTAGCAAAAAGAAAGAACATCCATGTGTAAAAAAATCCAAGCCAAAGAATGTAGAAAGGAAATGGATACCAGTTGAAATTTTGATATTTAAATGATGTTGTCAGTAGAGCTGTTGCTAGTGTGTTATTTTCCCAGTATCTTTTTTTATATTTAAATTTAAGACTTTTGCCTTTCCAATATATTATCAATTTAATATAATTAAATAAATAATGCAGCATGGTAGTCATCATGAGATGTACTTTTTTTCCAGATATAAAATTCATGTGTAACCTTTATAAACATATGCTTCCTGCTGGAATGAATAAATCACAACAGACTGATGAAATTTCATTTTCTCCTCTCCAAAAGGAAAAAAAAAAAGACAGTCAAAATTAAAGGAAAATTGACCTTAAGAATCCTCACATCAGTCGGAGACCAAAAGGATCTCTTTTGCCTTCACTCACTGTCACCGGTTTGACAGTCAGAATCAGAAGAGAATGGAGGGTGCTTATTCCTTTTGGGAAGCATGGGGGAAAGGGATAATGACATTATTTGTTAATTTCATGATGAAGTTATGGGTATTTGCTAACATTTTTCATGTTTGTCAAATACTCACTTTTTGAGTGCAGATTCTGGTAAATGTAGGGAAGATGAAAAGGGTGGGGTTTTTTTTGTCTTGTTTTATTGATTAATTTAATTTTCAAGATAACGTGTGTTTTCCAATTCCTTTTCTGTAGTACCCTTTTTTTTTCCAATTCCTTCCCCATCATATAAACCCCACTCAATCCTTAATGACTCATATCCACTGACCCATAATACTACTAAATATTATATCAGAAAATTAGCTTAGTCCCTACAGTGCAACACTCAAGAACAAGCCATCTTAGCAGCACCGAAAAAAGAGCAAACAAGCCACAAAATTCTGTAGTGGAAGAAGCTTTTCTGAACATTTTTCCTTTGGTATCAGGAGTTAGAGTTTGCTTTTGAACTGTTACTCGTGATAATTTTTTTACTTTCCCTGCTAACAAGGCATGCTTCACTGCTGCACATTCTTGTTTTGTAAAATAGTTGTTAATTAGTCCATGAAAACAGAACAGATATCATGGAGGAGAAAAAAAAAAGCAGAGAACCAGAAAAAACTCCAAAGTGTGATACTTGAAACAATCAACTAGAAGGTGAATTTTCTTTAAAACTGATGAGGGCCTTCAACTCTGGTCTCTGGACATAAATTTTGGACTCTGTATAAATGCTTTATCTTTGGAGACAAGTACATAGAATAATTGTTATTTGGTGTTCTTTTGCAAAGTTAAATCCACCATATACACTCAGAGAATGCCTATCAAGCAACTCTCGTGTTAAGGTGAACTACCATGTGTTATACATAGTATCTACAGGTTACAGATACGTATTTTAACAGCAGCTGCTCATGACTAAAATATCCCATTACTCAAAACCATTAAGTCTGAGAATGTGATTGGCATGTCCTAAAGCAAGGCTCAGCTTTAAGGGCATAGATTATTCTGTATTAACGCCAGGAGATAAAACTACATTAGCAACTGGTGTGGCACAAGGGGAAGGGCTCGAGTTCAATCTGTTGTAGGCCACTGTAGTTCCAGCACTATACGTACACACTGCATTTTTACTGATGAAGAAATTGGTGCCAGTGTCTCTACATGGGTGCATATTGTTGTATAAACTTGTGTCCACCCTGTGTTGCGGACTTTGCTCCTGCATACGACTTCAGTCTTGGTTCTAGCACACTCTTGCACTGAGAAGAATATCACATGATTTAACATTTAGATAGATTTTTTTTTTCCACTGAAAACAACCCTTCCTGTACGATATATGTAGGCGCACACACAGATGTCTTCCTGATTAGACTGCAGGTGAACCATCCTTTTTAAAGACCTACCTTTTGTAGTTAAGCAGTAAAAGTAGCAACGAAGTATTGAAATTTTACTTGCTTATTACACCCATCAACTCTTTATCTGTTCTTAACATACATAAAACACAAAGTAGTGAAATTCATATCAGAATAACAAAATTCTGCACTAATTATTTTGTTTCTTCTTTCCTCATGGTTCATTTTTCCAGTTTCCATGTACTAACCATTACTGTTTGGGCCTGGGATACTCTCAACTGCCGTGAACGTGGGATTTTTTAGGCATTAAAATCTCATATAGGCTTGGTAAATTAGACGAACTTTGAGGATATGGATATACATACCTGTACATGTACATATATATATATGTCTGAGGGTAATTTTGTTGTTGATAAGACCTCATTTCTGTGTTTTCCACTTCCTTTAGGTCGGACGTCTCACGTCCAACTTAGTACAAAGTTTACCTAACTATTTAGAGAGTGGGTCGCATATATGCAAGACAAATAACTGTTGAGCTGATCCACAACATCCAGATCTGTGCAGAAAAAAAAAAGCAGGTAGTAAAAATATGCTTCCATAACTAACTGTCAAATGGATAAACAATTGACTCTGGGAGTAACAGCTCAGAGAGTGTTATTCTAAAGGAGATGACTCTCCGCTATGGGGAATAACTTTCAAAAAGAGAATAAAACCTATTCCCTGTTTTTGATGCTTTTTACCAAATGTCAGAACAGGCAATATCTGTGAATCTCTGCATATTGATTTTATTTTTTACATTTTATGACAATACGATCCATATTTCATTGTAAAATTAACGTGGCACATATCACAGAATCACAGAATCACAGAATAGTAGGGGTTGGAAGGGACCTCTGTGGGTCATCTAGTCCAACCCCCCCGCCGAAGCAGGGTCACCTACAGCAGGCTGCACAGGACCTTGTC
>Ga0065711_1009169_pt1 | contig 11508 bp, 10 predicted proteins | sample Hoacrofraction12_FD_59098 | JGI IMG/M metagenome (GOLD analysis project Ga0065711, IMG submission 59098) | Hoatzin crop microbial communities from Cojedes, Venezuela - Epithelial fraction 12 v2 (version 2) | ecosystem: Host-associated > Birds > Digestive system > Esophagus > Crop | place... | reverse complement strand
ATAAGCTGCTCCATCACCTTTCCCGGGATGGAGGTGAGGCTGACCAGCCTGTAGTTCCCTGGGTCCTCCTTCTTGCCCTTTTTGAAGATTGGAGTGACATTGGTCTTTCTCCAGTCCTCAGGCACCTCTCCTGTCCTCCAGGACCTCTCAAAGATGATGGAGACTGGCTCAGCAATGACATCCGCCAGCTCCATCAGCACTCGTGGGTGCATTCCATCGGGGCCCGTGGATTTGTGGACGTCCAGATTGGTTTAAGCGATCCCTCACACAGTCCTCCTCAACCAAGGGAAAGTCATCCTCTCCATAGGCTTCCTCTCTTACCTCCAGAGCCTGGGATTCCTGACGGCCTGCCTTGGCACTGAAGACTGAAGCAAAGAAGGCATTCAGTAGCTCTGCCTTCTCAGCATCCTCCGTCACCAGGACACCCGCCTCATTCAGCAGCGACCCCACAATGTCCCTAGCCTTCCTTTTACTACTGATGTAGTTGAAGAAGCCCTTCTTGTTGTTTTTGTTCATTAAACACACAGCTGGTAACAGACATCATGAAAGCCCCAGGTTCTTGGGGGTCTTGCAGGATTAATCTGTTCACTTGAAAAACACCTGGGTGGAGATGAGAATGTGACTTCCAAAATAAAACACACGTCCCATTTGTGGGTATGCACTATCTATCTCTTGCAAGTGAGATTTCATTCCTTCATAGTGTTAATTCCCACTAAAAATAATGACAGCGAGCAAAGACTCGAAGTCAAAGAAACATTAACATACTGCAAGTGGGTTGCCAGCTAACAAAAGAAGGGCTCAAGGCCAGATAGTCTGCAAGGATTAGACTACCTGGCATGGGAAGGAGAACTTCCATGTCAGAGCATGAGAAGGGAAGACACCTAGACACACCAACTAAAACACCTAGATCTCCGACCCAGGAGCAGCCTGTTGCAGCAGGGGTTTTTCCAGTGTGGTATGCAGAGAGGCCACCAACCTGCCCCTCGCCTCTCCCCTCACACATCAAGTGTTCTCCGAGATGTTTTTCTCTGTAGCTAACATAAATCTTTCAGAGGCTTCCAGAGCCATTCCGGAGCTCTGCAGACTGGGACTGTGGCCTTAACGATGCTGCTGATGTAACACCCCTGGGGAGCCAGAGGGGCTAAGCTACAGCTGACGTACACCAGAGCTGTTGGAGTGCAAATGAATGTTGCTTATTTTAAAACTCTGTCCATAGAACTAATTGTGTGGAGAAGCCTCAGTTTTTATGAAGCCCAAATCCTGGACTTCATCCAACTGTGCAGCTTCAACAACTGAAGGGAAAAGCCTTAGCTTGACAAAACCTCACAAGCTTATCTTTATTATGTTGCCTCCCTACAAAGCTGAGTCCTGTCATATCTATAGACTTTCAGTTTGTTCCATTTAACTACCGCTACATACCTGTTTTTAAGTGCTGAAGTTCCCTCTTTTCTCCCTCCCCTGTTTCTTGTTATCCAGATGAGGCACCAAGTGCAAGGCTTGTTTCAGAAAGGCAGATTCACACGATGTTCCCTGGATTTTTACACTTTGCAGAGCACAAAGTGAAACCTATTGAAACAGCCATAGCTTAGTAAGAACAGACACAAGAGTTTTTTGTTTCCCAAATAGGATGATAGCTGTCACTGCGAATGGAAAGAAAGACAACCCAATGTGGACAACACATGTATGAGACAGTAAACAGGGTAGTGCCAGGAGTAGATGTCCCTTCTAATTTGAATGGGATTTGCTCCAATAATTTAATGTGCTACTCTGGAATTTATTCAGTTTTTTATTAAAACTTTCTTAGCTGCAGGGCTTAATGAACTGGGATTTTATTTTGGGGGGGAAGAGGAGTATGAGGAATTGTCTTAAATGGGAGTCATTCCTCTTTAAAATTCCTCTTATTCTACAGCAATCGATCACATAATTAGGTATAATACATTCTGGTGTAACTCAACCCTTGGCCTGCACTACACAGGGGAAATTAACCAGCAGAGCTATTCCATAATAACTTCCGTTATTGCTATTTTGGTATCATTTAACTATTCTGCAATAACTCCCGAGTGCAGATATTCAGTTCCAGAATAAAAGTGCATTTATTCCAGAATAATTGCTCTGTTTCTCAGCAGGAATAACCATTCCAGAATAAAGTCACTTTTATTTTGGAATCATATATACAGGGAGTTACTTGGGCATAGCTCTCCAACAAAGTTATTGTAGTGCTAGTCAAGTTTCACATGTACACAAAAATGTTAGTAGCCTTCAGCAGTGCGGGGTCTTATACTTATCTGTGTTTACATGCTAATCTGCATACAATTAAGTACTAAGATTTAAATGGGAAATGTTAAGCTGTGTGAATTTCCTTTTTTATCTTCTCTCACACATAGATGGCAAGATTTTGTAATAAACACATCTAATGTGAAAAAATAAATTTGTTTGAAAACTTTCCTCTGCATAAATTGTATGATATAATCTGTCAGAGCAATCTGAAGTTTATTTTCTGCAGTTTACAGAAAGAGTCCAACAAATAAACAAGCATACATACACACATAAAATTATTTGGGGTTTGAGAATTGACTTGATAAACATGTAGAATGACTGCAAAGGCAACTTTAAAGCAATTATATGGAACAGATTCTCCCAGAATATCCTCCTAGGATCTGTGCTAATGCACATAGAGGACAGGAAGGTGATTCAAGATGGCCAGCGTGGCGTCACCAAGGGGAGGTCCTGCCTGACCAATCTACTGGCCTTCTATGATGGAGTGACTACATCAGTGGACAAGGGAAGAGCTACGGATGTCATCTATCTGGACTTCGGTGAGGGCCCACAGTCCCCCACAACATTCTTATCTCTAAACTGGAGAGATATGGATTTGAAGGGCGGACTGTTTGGTGGATGAGGACTTGGTTGGATGGTCACATGCAGAAGGTAGTGCTCAACTGCTCAATGTGAAGATGAAGATCAGTGACAATTGGTGTCCTTCAGGGGTCCGTATTGGGACCAGTACTGTTTAATATGTTCATCAGTGGCATTGACAGCAGGATCAAGTGCACCCTCAGCAAGTTTGCAGGTGACACCAAGATGAGTGGTGCAGTTGACACGCCTGAGAGACAAGATGCCATCCAGAGGGACCTGGACAAGCTTGAGAAGTGGGCCCATGTGAACCTCTTGAGGTACAACAAGGCCAAGTGCAGGGTCCTGCACCTTTGTTGGGGTAAGCCCTCCTATCAATGCAGGCCAGGGGACAAAGGGATTGAGAGTAACCCTGTCGAAAAGGACTTGGGGGTACTGGTGGATGAAAAGCTTCACAAGAGCCATCAATGTGAGCTTGCAGCCCAGAAAGCCAACTGTATCCTGGGCTGCATCAAAAGAAGCATGGCCAGCAGGTCAAGGGAGGTGATTCTGCCGCTCGACTCCGTTCTGATGAGACACCACCTGGAGTACTGCATCCAGCTTTGGAGCCCTCAGCACAGGAAAGACATGGACCTGTTGGAGCAGATCCAGAGGAGGGCCACAAAGATGATCAGAGGGATGGAACACCTCTCCTGTGAAGAGGAATTGCCCAGAAGTGTGGTAGATGCCCCATCCCTGGAAACATTTAAGGTCAGGTTGGATGGGGTTCTGAGCAACCTGATGTAGTGGTAGATGTCCCTGCTCATTGCAGGGGGGTTGGACTAGATGACCTTTAAATGTCCCCTCCAACCCAAACTGTTCTATGATTCTGTGATTCTATATTTCAGTCATAGTAAGGTTGCAGTCTGAATGACCAAGATGTACAAAAGCTGAACCTTGGAGACAACATTAATTCATTATTTTTATAAACGCAAAGAGTAATCATTTTGTTTTCATGTCTGAAGAACTTTTTCAGCAGTTTTCACTAGCATTTTGATAGTGATTTAACCACTTCTACAGCAAAAGTTGAAGTTCCCAGGTTTAGTATTTGATTACAGTTCAGCCTACAAAGGGCCAGCAGAAGTCTGGAGACACTTCCCTGCCTGGTTTAGCCAGAGACTTCTTCTGAAGCATTTTGATGTCAAAAGACATATTCCCACCGCATCTCAGTCAAATCCTGACTTTGGGCCAAGTTGCAAATTTTAAGCATTTATGAGAATTTTTCAGTTTCCCTAGTTTCAACAATGTGAAACGGGACATAAAAGCAAGAAAACAAACACAAATGTCATATAACCTTGAATATATTTCTTTCTATAAATCCAAAGTTTTAATTAAAGAAAAAGAAAAAAAGAAAGGAAATCTCTCACATATGAACAATGTTATTTTGTTTCAATTCAGATCAGAAAGTGACGCTGGTAAACTAGTATTTTTAGGGGATTAGAAATGTTCTTTCATAGTTATTTGTCTGTCTGTGAAAATCATGTATTTTGGGTAGGATCCTGACAGCTTCTGAGCTTCTTCTGTCAGGCACTCAGCACCTGTCAGAAGCAAACCCTTCGGTACTTCTTCTTAATACACAAATTCATATATACTGTGTGTTAAGGGAGTTGGCAGATAGACATATTGGTGTGTATTTTGAAGAAACAGTAAATTGTTCTTCCACAGTGCAGTTACAGACTCTTTTCATGGTTTTAAACATTGTTTTAACTTAATCCAATCATTTGCTTTCATTTCTATTGGAAAGATAGTTTCGGTTTGAAAATTGCCCCAATCATGCTGACAATGAATGAGGACATTTCTGCAAAGTTTGAGGAAAGATATTTAGGATTGTTCTGGAATTATTATAATAAATTTTGTCTGGATTTTAATCATCCGTTCTTTAGATTCTTCACATTTTCAGTACAATCACCTTGGGATGAAGTGGCTGTATTCGGAATGCAGAGTTTATATTTAAATAAATTAAGGAGATGAATTGGATTAGTTGGGGATCTTTTGGAAGAGTTGGCCAATGATTTTAGGGACAGAATCTTAAGCTGTATTTATGCTGCCTACCTTGGTTTTAAGTCTGTCAAGACACAGAGTACGCTATTGTCACGTGACAATCTAAGTTAATTTGAAGCACAACCTAGATTTAGTCTGCAGATGTAATCTAGAGTGTGTCTTCTGCACAGCTCTCGATTCTATAATGAAATGTATTAATTCAAAATCCATCTCAAAATATCCCACATGGGAACCATGAGATATTAAGTTGTTAAAAAAAAACACTTTACAAGATAAGGAGGTTTCCTCTGCATAATCAGCGTAGTTATGAGAGTATGAAAGAATTTATTTATATGAGTATTTAAAACAATTTACATTCTCATCTATTTCATTCAGAGTTGTTCTCATTTAACAGATTTGCAAACAGTGTCTGCACCTGCAGTGTGAAGTAGCTCTTTTTGGCTACACTTTTGGGTGACAGTAGACCCACAAAGTGATCTGTATGACACTACTGTGTTCTCTCAGAAGTAACTTTCTGAATGTTAATAATGGAAAGCTGACTGAAAAGCCTAATGAAACAGTATGATGACCCACTCCCTCGGAAACAGTATGATGACCCACTCCCTTGCCAAATTATATTTTCTACTTTTCACAATGATGCCTGAAACTGGCACATTTGTTCTGACTTTAGCTGTATCATTCAAAAATAGCCCATTTCTTTTGCCTTTTAATTGTTTTTGTTTTGCCTAAGAATTTTGCATGCCTATTTTCAAATCAGAATTGTTTTTTGATCCCAAATCTAAGTGTTAACTTGATAAGATATCATTATTATTGTAACTGTTTTACTGAACTAAAGCTGAACTAGCATTCATTATATTTCATAATTGTTTATTTTTACAAAGCTTGAAACCAGTTTGCTATACCAGTAAGAAAAGGCAACAAAATTGCATTTATTGAATATGTGCTACTAACACAGAGAAAATACAAACTTTTATGGCAAAATGACTGAACAATCTAAGGCCAGTTAAGGGATTTAGGGTTCTTTTTAGGCGTGTGGTTGGTAACAGCCCACTCTGAACAGTGCTCCTGACATCTACAAACACATTCCAGTACTCATGCTTGATAAAAGGCACAACCGGTTCACAACCCCGCTCTTTCAGTAACTTGACCAGATTGTCAAAGATAACAGAATTTCTGCATTTATGCTGCAGACTAATGGTGGTCGTAGGGTGTGGTGCAGTGGTAGAGCAGACACACATTTTCTTCCAGTGTTTCCTGGACAGAAATGTGTATTTGTGCTTTATCCTTCCGAGTCCAATGCTTTGTGAAGTGTCTGATTTGCTATGTACTAGCACTATGTTCACAGGAAATCCCGAGAGGTCAGATTTATTGAGTATACTACAGTTAACATCTGACTGGCACTTCTGCATGTCCGGACTCAAGACAAAGCTCTGCTGATCTTACAGGTTGATGGGATGCCAGCAATCCCAGACATGTGCCTACATTCCTTCTTCCAACTGGACAAAAATTTCAGCTGGAAAAAAAAAGATATCGTTTAGAGAAATCTAAATGTTCCATAACCAAAATTGATGGGTTTGTACTATTCAGCAACTCTTTTCTTGGGTGACCATCATTCTTGCAGCCTTTGAGTCAAGTCATAAAGTATACTATAAGTGGCATGCAAAGGGATTGAGTTGTATACAGTAAAATGAGTAAAAAACAGACATATAATTAGGTGAAGAAAGCAGTGGGAAAAAAAATACAAACTTACCCAGAGGTAAGAAAGATAAAATAAACTTCATTCAGAATCTTGTAAGAGTGCTCCCTTTCATTTCAATCACATACATATCTTAAGCTTAACCCACTCAGTTGTAGTGCATAGTCTTATGATCATAGTGCTTGTGAATACCCATACTCAAAGTGTGAGGTTAGAAGCAACTAGTCAGTAAATACCTGGCTGATTTCTTCATAAGTTTCCCCCAAAATCCTGTCAATAAATATGATCCTCTTGTTCATATGGCGGAGTTCATACAAATGCTTTAACAGGGCAGCATCAACCTTGCTCCCGTGGCTGCTTGGGTCAATACCTGCCTCTGGGAGCTCTTGGAAGCACAAAGGCACTATAGGTGTCCATGAGTGGCTGATAAGGGAATACTAAAGCTTGGACAAGCCATAGCTTCTTCAGTCTCATCTCCAAAGCCCAGCTGGATACACTACAGGGTGAAAGATGGAAGAGACTCGTCAGATTTGGACACCGTTCACTGTGGATTTTTTTCCCCTTACACTTTGAAAGGGATTTATAAGAAGTAAATTGAGCAGATGGCTGAAGCTACATTTTCACAGCACTGGGAAATTTGGCGTGCAGCATCAGATTTTTGTGAACTAATGTCAGGCTTCCTGCACTGCTGCACTATTTGTGCCCTGTGGGAATGCAGCTATCGCTGGAGCAAATCACAGAACAAAACCTGCTGATGATTTCCTGTTTCATACTCCTTATCTTTCATGTGATTTCATGAGAGATATCACAGCCCATCCAGATGCACTAGACACCTGATTTATACTTCATTATGAGGCACCCCCATTGCCTGATCTACTTGCCTTGCCCTTGTACCCATACGTGTTTTTGATTTAAAAAAAAAAAAAAAGAAAATAATAAAAGAGATTAAATTTTCAAAGGTACTCAGCATCAGTTTAAGTGTCTGCATTTTTGGGAGAGTTTGGCTCCTAACAACTTCCACTAGTCTGCATTAAACACCCCTAAAGATTTGAGGCCTTACTGTGGAAAATGATCATTCCAGACATTCTCGTCCTGTATAATTAAAATTAGGTGTCTCCAGCTGTGAACAATCACCCTCAAATTGTTCCTTTTCCTGTCTAGTGCAAGGACCTTACTTTGCAGACTATCACATATACAATCACCTGTCCTTGCTTCACATCCTGATGAAATTCTAATGCATATTTCCCTTCCCGTATTTCCTCTTGATGTCTCTCCCCCTGTGACACTGTGTCACACAAGTTGAAGAAGCAGCCTGTGTAACAGAGAGTGACACAGAATAATGTGTCATGTCAAATATATTCGGCATTTTAAGACATCACAGACCTGGAGGATTTCAGATAAAAAGAAAGAAAGTTTGAATCCTAATAAAAGTTATAAAAATCCACACGGAATTTGATATTTATATCTGAGCTTTAATGGTGTCTCTGATTTCCGTTTAATGTGGAAGCTTGTGCACAGTTATGGCTGTAATGTTAAGGCTGTAACTGTGATCAACTTTTTAAGAGTGCTGTTTTGAAACATCAGGCTTAACATTGTGTGCTTTGGGGATTTTTCACCCTTTTTTTTCTTTATGAATATTGACAATGGCAGCACGGTTGAGCCAAAACATATCAGTATCTTCTGGTATTGACTCTCTGTCAAGTGACAGTGAAGTAGGATTTTCTTTGATTTCCATATTACTTTAGCTTCATGACTTCCCTGATTTTTTCATTTGTGATACTGCGTGGCACCTGGACACGCTCAGTGATGAGGGCTGGTCTACAGAGCGGCTCTGGAAAGCTGCAGTGAACCACCTAAAGGTTTTAACCTAAATTCTTGTAAAGGGATGAAGGTCAAAGCCCATGTGATGTGCTATCAAGTTACAAGGATAGGACAGGAACCTCCCACAAAATCTTCCTCTTTGTTTTTGCTAGGAAATTTATCCCCAGAATGCACTAACATTAGTAATGATGTTAATTAGACTATCTTGGAGATAGAGCCACATTCTTAGCCCTTTGTAATTTTTTGTGGGTTTTTTTTTTTTTTTTATATTATTTAACCTGTTGCTCTGAGGAAGACTCATTTTTATTGTGTGCTGAAACTTAAAGTTCACCACAGAAGACCACTGCCTAATTGCAAGAAAGAGAATGCGGGGAGAAGGTAGTGAGGAGAAGTTCCAGCACAGCCACAGAAATCCAGTGACATCAATTAATTGATGTTTGAGAGAAGAAGGCAAACAAAAAGGACTTGCTAAATTTAGCGTTATCAAGGCAGTGCCACTAGATGCTGTTGAACCGCCTAGCTCAGGTAAAAATGAGCAATTCTTTTTATCAGATATGGGTCCAAAAACTTCCTGCATGACCAGAAAGTATACCAGCTTTGAGAGATAAGTTTCATACATGAAACCAAAAGGAAGCAATGCTTCAAGCCTTTATAAAAGCTCTGGGACTTTTGAGTCACACAAGCAATGCTTCTACAGCGAGAGAGCACTCATAATTTAATGTTAGATTCTGGAATATTTCTGAGAAGTCATAGAGAAAAGACTATTAGAAGTTCTTGACTGAGGCTTAGAAAAAAAAAACATAAAATGGTATTAATCTGGAGAATAGAGACAGATCAGTCTCAACATGTTGGAGAGAAAGTTCAGTGCTCAGTGGACTAGATTACCGAATCCCAAATCATATAGACTCAAAGCAAAACTGAGAGAGTATTAGGAGCCTTAAAAATTCAGCCAAAACTGGACTACAATAAGGACATGAGAGCTTGCCTGCTTGCCTTTTTGAGCACAAACTTAAGTAGCATCCCATCTTCAGAAAGAGCTAAAAACAAATCTTGAAAAAAGCAAAGGTTGTTGTTTTTGTAGAAAATGGATAGAGGCTGAAAATATGCCTGGAAGCAGATTTCACAGAGATAGAATGTATGGTAGAGGGACAGGAGTCCATATTGAAAATTTTAGATAGAGGAAAGCTGAACTAAATGTAAAGATTAGGCAGTTTTCCAGTATATATGCAAATTCCACTGGGAAAAGTCCTAAAATAAATATTTTCAGTATCCTTAAGTTTGATAACAGGGGAAAAGGTAGAATAAAGAACGTGCTATGATTTTGTACCTATAACTATGCTTAAGAGAACGTAAGATCCATGACCAACATTGTCAGAGATGTGTATATATTGCAAAAGGATCCTGCAATGTTATCCCAGCTATCCAGAAACAATGGTATCAGGGTTCTGATGCATGAAATGGGTATTTTCTAGAGAATGTGCACCAATTCTGATAATGTCAGCTAAAGGGTTACAATCTGACAGTTCTGAATCTAAGCATTTTGCAAGGATAATTGTTTTAAATACACTATACCAAGTGCAAGATAGCTACATTCTAACAATCTGGCAGGAAAACGATGTCTGAATTGTGAAAGGATACTTTTCCTACAAGGCTAGAAAACAAAGTTCCACTCTAGTTGGTACTCTAGTTAGTCCTACATAATCACTGGGCATCACCTTTGAAATGCACCATGTCACTTCCTGAATTGTTGATAGACAGTTGAGAAATCAGCTACCAGGTAATACGATCACTTGTGTGACCATAAAGACTATTGTAAAGTTCTAGAAATACAAAGAATAAAAACCAAGTTGAAAATGTATTTTGATAAAATGAACATATGAGTCTGCCATTGTACCAGGAGCTGGAGTGAAACGTGTGAGTACAGGTACATCTCCCAGAGATCTGACTTCTTTGTAGGAGCTCAAGAAAAGAAAGACCAGGAAAAATGAGAAACAACTTCCACTTCTTCCATCACAGTACACAAAGGGAGACAGACAGCAAGGGTATTTCCTCTGGCACAGTCTTTGGCAGCTCAAAAATAGATTGCCTAACCTGAAACAGAAAGGATTTGTCTACAATCAGTCCTAGGGAAATGTGTAAATTAATCTCTGAAGAGCAGTGCCTACCAAACTTCCTTGACAATAAAGGGATCCCAGAGGACATCTCAGATTTTATGCATAATGTGAAGATAAAATTAGCTGGGCTGGATCCTATGAAAAACTTTGAAGATCCAAATCTCATGAAGGGCGCCAAAGTATCGAAAGCATTGGCAGAGGTTGCTGACCGGCACAATACAGGACTAAACCCCACAAGGTGCTCCACGTATCTATGTGATGAAAGAGACCTATAGAGATGTACCCAAGAGGTCTTAATGCATGAACTACATTCCCTGTACTAGCTGTCACTGAAAGGGATAAGTGTAAAATAATTGTCCCATGAAGGGCATGAAAGAATTTGATTTGAGCCAGTAGCTGTTAGAGCTCCAGCTTATTTTATAGGTTCTACAGTAAGTGAAGCAACACATAATCCTGCTTAGTTATCATGAACAATGAGCAAACATCTTCAAACTCAGCAAATTCAGTGTTAAACATGAAAAAGTTCAAACACATCAAGACTTGGAAGTGCATGCTCTTGGCACTAACGAAATTTTAACTTGTCCCTTTGGAATATCGTGCAATACCAATGTGATTTCAACAAAAGCACTTGAATACCTTTGACCCAGATGAAATGAAACTGTTTTGTTAAAGACACCATGGTTTATTTCACTGCCTTCCACTGTCATCAGCAAAGAGAAATTATCATGCATGGTTGTCCTTATCATGCATGTCCATTCCATGAAACTTCACCTGTGTTTTAAGGAGTTCAGTTTAATTCACAGAATCATAGAATCACAGAATGTTAGGGTTTGGAAGGGACCTCTGTGGGTCATCTAGTCCAACCCTCCTGCCAAATCAGGGTCACCTACAGCAGGCTGCACAGGACCTTGTCCAGGCGGGTCTTGAATATCTCCAGAGAAGGAGACTCCACAACCTCCCTGGGCAGCCTGTTCCAGTGCTCCG
>Ga0065711_1012041_pt1 | contig 11509 bp, 10 predicted proteins | sample Hoacrofraction12_FD_59098 | JGI IMG/M metagenome (GOLD analysis project Ga0065711, IMG submission 59098) | Hoatzin crop microbial communities from Cojedes, Venezuela - Epithelial fraction 12 v2 (version 2) | ecosystem: Host-associated > Birds > Digestive system > Esophagus > Crop | place... | reverse complement strand
CGGTTGTTGGGGAGAGCAGCCCCTGCCCCCCTCCGCCAGACACCCCCTCCCCCCTCACCCCAAGCTCTGCGGGCCGGGGCGGGGGGCGGCGGCGGCGGCGACTCTCTCGCCCGGTGCCGGGGGGAGCGGGGCCGCGTTGGGCTGGAGGGGCTGGCGGTCCCCGGCGTTGGGGTGCGTGTCGTGGACCCGGCGTGCGGAGCTGTGCCATGACCGCTGCCCCTGGGGAAGGTGGGGCGGGTGGGGCAGGGCTGCGCGACGCCCCGAGAGCGGGAGGGGGGGTCTTGCAGGAGGCGATTGATGCGCTGTCCTCGGCTCCGCGATGTTTTTTTCCACGTTTAGCTCTCTGTGAAGTCCTGTTGGGCCTCATCCCTAGGGCTCCGCAGGGAGCGTGAGGCAGACCCTCGGGGCCGTGTTTTCAGGTGGTCGCTGGCGAAGAGCTGCCGTTCCGCTGCGTGGTGTTGAGTTCCCCTGAAAACCTTCCTGTAACTGCGTGCTGAGAGCTCTGAAATGTCCTGACTGCTCCAGTCCCGCTCAGCAAATGGAGAATCTCTCCCAGTTCTCGGCTGGTGCGGCAGCAGCTGCGGGCTGGGTCTCTGTGCGCAGTGCTGCGGGGTCTTCGGGGGCAGGTTGCTGTGCACTGACAATGCATTAACAATAACGGTGTGTCTTTAATATGTGTGAAGAGTGATCTTCAGTGTGCAAACTGAGCCCCTTCTCACTTCCTGCCATGTTTGTGGCACATATATTTAAAAGCTAGCGCAGCACTGAAACAATGTCTGCGTTATTTATTTGTTTAGTGCTAATATGAGCGTTGTATGTTATTGCACTTACGCCCCACAGGAAAGATTTCTCCCTCTGAGAGCGTGTGCTCCAAGACTGTTTGGTTCTGTTTGTGTGTGTCTCTGAGGGCAGATACCTCTCCACGCGGGAGCAGTGTTCATGGGTCACGGGCAAATGCAGTTTAACAGGGAAAGGACAGAAGAAGGAGACTCGCCAAGAACAGCTTATCGGAGCGGTACATGAAATATTATAGACTTCAAACATGTAAGGCTGATGTTTGCTTTTGAGAATAAATAGAATGTGGTTGCTAGAAGTGTTGCTTTGTTGTTGGTCGTGTTCTTTACAATGTAATACTGCTTGAAGGACAGGCCACTGTAGAAATTCTGTGTCTATGATTTTGAAAGCTGGTAAATAAATGGATAATGGATGAAAATGCAATTTAAAAAAGGCTTATACAGAGGAAAAAGTAGAATAACATCAATGAATTTAGTGCTGGAAAGCAGCTCAAAGCGGACCCAAATGCCTGGGAAAAAAAATCTGCTCTGATCCCACCATTTTTCAACATTGACATGTGCAGAAATTCTGAACCTTGATGGGAGTTTTGCAAGTGTGCTGAGACAGTGCAGTAGTGTGAGAGTCGCATATCTCTGAAATAAAGGCTTTTATATATGAACACTGAGTTCTGTATGGCAGGGCCGCATGGACGATGCGGATGGGGAACTCTTTTGTCGCAGTACAGTGAGCGTCGGCCCCCGAGAGCCCCGGCTGCCTGTGCGGCGACTGCCAACTGCTGTGTCGTAGCAGAGGTGGCTGGCACTGTAATTACGCAGCAGTTACAGGCAAGCCCCACTAGACCATGCGCTCTTGACAAGAGGCCTAGCAATAAAACTGAAAAGAGGAAATAAAAATTTAGTTGTGTGTGTTGGGAGGGGCAAGGAGGAAACAGGGTCTGGCCATGTGGCTCTACGGAGAGAAAACTTGGAGTGAGAAAACTCCAAATATTTCTAGTATCACTGCAAATTGTATCAAGCCCTTTTAAGCATAGAATTCTGAAATGGTAAATCTCAATTAATTTCTTCTTCCTTCTGCCTCTGTCCCTAACACATATTTAAAACCTGTTTGAGTAATTCTCCCCTGTGGACAGAGGTGTTTCTTGCCAGAGCTTATCATGTTTGCTACGCTCAGGCAGGTACGGCTGCTTTGGACCGGAGCTGCCCGTGGGTTCTTGCAAGCTGCCCTTCCCGTTTGTACCAGTGGGTCCTGGTTTGGGTCGGGATTCAGAAGCTGGAGGTTGTGTTACTGCCTGCGAGGACGAGACTGGCCTTGTAGCGAGGGCTCTGTGGGGTTGCTAAAGAGTGCCAGGGAGGAGCGTCATGTTATCTGTGGGATTCTGGAGCTGAGGCTTTAGGAGAAATACCACTTATCCCGAGACATGTAATATGTTTATATGTGTCGGCAGTACCAGTGATACAGAACTCTGTACTCCTTTCTTGTGCAGGAAATTAATTGCTTATTAATTTCATGCACATTTAAACCCTGAAATGTCTGCAGATTTTTGAATGTGGTTTCTCCACTGGAATGAATTGTGGCACTGCCACAATTGCATTGCCTGCAAAGTAAATACTTTGATTTCATTCTTGCATATCCTTGGAAAAGCCGAGAAGTTGCCCGTGCTTTGTGACAGAGGCTACATCCTTCTGTAGGGCTCTGTGTGGCTGTAACTGTCAGGTTCAGCTCATGTTGTTTTACTGAAACGGTAAGTAGCAGCAAAATATTTATCCAGCTAATACTGCCTGTTCCTGGAACCTCCAATATCTGCCTGTCTTATTTTCCTTCCCAATGAGGACAGAAAACATGCCTCCTCCTCGTTACCTAGCTAAACACTTCGCGGTCAACTTCTGTGTGTCCTGCGGTTGGTAGCAGAGCAATGCTTCTGTGAACAGACTGCAGTGAGACGACATCTGAGATGGCTGTTGCGTGCCCCACTCTGCTAACCACTGGTGATTCCACAGGGTGCATGTTGCTACTTACTGTTTGTAAAGTCCTGGGAGTCTTTGGCGCTTACCCTGCTGAAATCCTGGTGCCTGGTGAAGGCACATTTTCTGACAGGCCGTCTCGGCATCACCCGGCAGTGCTGAGCAGGCACCTTCGCTTCTGCTCGTCACCTGTGCCAGTGCTACAAGGGTGTCCGGATGTCAGAAGCCCATCTGGTCANGTCCNTTAAACACGTTGTGCCCTGCAAGGCCACAGTGCACCCACCAAACTGTGCAAATGTGGGTCAGATAGCCCAGTGGTGTGCATGCCTGGGAGCGGGGGCCGCTTTGGAGGACGGGGTTTGTCAGCGTCCCGCACCTGGGGACAGCTGGAGTGCAGTTTTCTTCCCGACTGACAGCAGCAGGAGGTGACGTTGCATGAAGAAGCCGTGTGTGTAAGTGAGCGCTGAACAGGCAGTGTGAAAGCCCCATAAATATTGCATATCTATGGCTAAGGCTACACAGCCCACTCTGGGCAGCGTACGCCTAACCTGCCTCTGAAGGCACACAGCGGTTTCAAGGCTCAGAAGTTGGGTCTGCCTTAGAGGAACGGGTGTTACTACCCGTGTTTTTAAGGTTATGTTCCTCTTTCCCTACCTTTAAAAGAAAAAAAGAAGTTCCCCTCACAAGCAGAATGTTAAATGGAACATACGCTGCTTCCTCTGGGCTTCAGATTTGCACTTTTCACTGTCACAAAAATTATTGTAGAAAGATTTAACAGAATGCCATAGGCTGAACCCAGGGCCTTGCTCAGAGGAGCCAGGCGACCCGGCCAAGCTTCCCCTGTCCCAACTGCGCTCCCCCCTGCCCGGCCTGAGAGCTGGGTCCGTGGTGAGTGCCTGGCGGTCTCCAGCAGCCGGCTCCTGGGCTCGCCGTGGAGCGGCTGGCGTCGGAACGTGGCTCTCCAGCTCTGCCTCGGCTGCGAGTGTGGGCTGGCAGGTCTCCAGGCAGGGCGTGTGTGTCTTGGCCAAAAGCTGGCGGTTTAAGGAAATGCACGGTTCCTAATCTGCCATCAGAAAAAAGCAAATATGCAGGCAATTTAGTAAAGTGAAAGTGCAACCCCCTGGGGAACGTGTAGCTTGTGCTTCTGAGAGGTTTTGAATGTGTAGCCATGTTCTGTCTTAAATCTTTGGTCGCTTGGCATTTGACTATCTTTAAGTTGGATCAAGAGCATATGTGTAGACTTTATCTGCTGAGGTTTTCATGTACCTCCAAATCCTTTCTGGCTGGCGTTCGTAGGCTTACGGTAAGTCAGCGTGCAAGCAGCGCTCCTGCCTCAAGAAGTAGCTGACTCCCTGTCTAAACTGATACTGCATGTGGAATTTTCCAGTTTGCTTGCAGTGGGTTCAGGTCATTACAGAAGAGGTGGTTTTTAAACTTGGCCTTGCCTCTTGAAACCCAAGGATGCCCTTATGGGTGGGTTTGCCACGTGTCGGTGATAAAGGAGGAAAATTTTTTCCTTCTCGTTATTTACTTATTTACCACTTTATGTTGTAAGGATGGAAACTGTAGATGAAAATTTCCTATGAGAGAAGGGAATTTAAGCTTTTATATTGCCTAACTCTTAGATATAGTTCATAAAACCTGGATAACTGGAGCTTTGTCTTTTAATTCACTGGGATTATATGCCCCATGCATGGAAATGCCTTGCTACAAAATCCTTCTAGGGCAGCATCATATGTTTCTGATGTGTTTGATGCTTGTGATGCTTCTAGCCATGGGCAGAGTAGGAAAAATGAGGCATACTGATAAATTTACTGATGTATAGTGCTAAATATTTGTCATATATGTGTCAGATGAATTGTTTGGATGTTGCTATAGGAATTCTTGTCCCCTTTGCATTGCTAACAGCAGTTACTGTGCTAGTCTATCACGCCTGGAAACAAATAAGAGAGAGTAGGTGTGGAATGACAAAAATGTTGGCAAAATGGTGACCGCTACGTTGGCAGCGGCATCGTGGGCTCTCGGTCGCAGCCTGAGCTGGGTTCTGCCAAACAGAGCTCAGGTGCCACAGAGCAGGTGCCGAACAGAGCAGAAGTGCCTGCTTAGACACAGAGAGGTGAGGCTTGGGTGCAAATCTCGCAGGGCTCCGTTTGCGAGCTTATGAGATCAGCAGAGCCTGGGAGGACTGGAAATGATTGAGCCTCTTGCTCTCCTGGCAGATGCCACTTCTCAAGAGCTCCCTTTTCGGATCCTTCTGGATCGCAACCACCCAGCCTCCGTGGGAAGCGAGAGCAGCCCACCGTTGTAACCCAGAAAGGGACGGGTGGATGGATGTTGACGCAGACCCTGTATTTCTGGTGGGTAGAAGGCAGTACTGGGCCTGTCCAGGCATCGATACATCATGAAAGAGTGTTCCTGAGCGTTATCTGGCTGCCTTGAAGTGCCCCGGCACGCAGCGGGGGCATCTCCCGGCAGCCAGGCTCCCTGATGCGGGGGCAGCGCATCCCCTCCTCTTGTTGTGGAATTACTTCACCGTCTTTGTAATCCACCCTGGAGGTGACCAAGTATCGTTATCTCTGTTATAAAGGAGGCTATCACAGTTGTCCACTGCTGCGGCACGGATGAAAGGTCTGGGTTTCCTCCTCCCTTATCAGGCACCTGTTGCTTGTATCCAGACATTACTCACATCCTTTAAGTCACATCTTGTTTTGAATAATTAACACCAACTGTGCTTCATTTCCTTCCTTCCCTCGCAGTTTTGCTCTGTGGCCTTACCTGGCTATGGAAACATTCAGTGTTATTTTTGGGTATGAACACAGGGAATGGAAATCAGCTTCGCCTTCGGGGGGCATCTGAGAAGGCCAACAGGAGCTCTCTTTCCTTTGCCTCTTGCTGGCCTGTTTCTTCCTTCATTTTCACTTGGATTTGGTAAAAGCAAGAAACAAAATGTAATTCTTGTAGCTATCAAGTTGAAAATCAACATCAGAACTGACCCTTCTTCACTCAGGGGCATTGCTTCACAGAATTGCAAGCTCTTGCTAAAGAGCTTCCCTTGCAAAGGGGCTCCCACGAGCTGTGGTTTGACCCATATCACTGCTCAATGGCAAAAACGATTCTTCTGGTTTTTCTTAGGCACTTAAATCTGTAGACATAATATTCATCTTAGGCTTCAGCATAATGTGTTAGGTGTCTGCCACAGGACTGAGCAGACCCACGTTATCTGACCTGCAATCCCAGGGAGTATCCAGCCCCGCAGTCTGACAGCAGCAGCACGATGCTGGCGCTTCCGGATCTCTGGACACCTGCAGTTCACTGGCACTGATGCAATCAAATTCCCAGCTGGGAATTACTGGGCTTATTGAGCTGTAGGTTTGTATATATATATATATTTTTTTTTTGAGGATCGGGTATTATATTTCTTTATTTTTTTGCAGTTATATCTGACTTGTCTGGCAACTTCAATTCCACTGGAGTGCACTGTGTTTTGCACTTACCTTTCAAAGTTCTGCTGCTTTGAAGATGTTTTCTGATTAATGTTTGCTGACTGCTGGCTGTCTCAGGCTCAAAACCTGAACTCGGTATATCAGAGCAATCTGCCATTCGCTGGGATAAAAAATTCCATTGAGGTAAATGCAAATTCTGAAGCCGGTACCTTACCGGAATGCAGATTTTAGACTGGCTGTTCTGCGTAACTGCGGTTTGCACAGGTAGAAATCCTTGGGGTAGAGAGCAGATGTGGCCTGGCTGTAATGAATAAACAGGATTCTGAAGCTGCTCTGATCGTTCCTGCTGGCCAACTGGCAGAGTATCAGTGCTTGTTATCGGGCAGAGACTCTGTAAATCTCAGATATGGATTTTCCCATCATAGGCTCCAGGTCTGAAACTGGATCCAGTCAGCCTCCGTGGAAGGGCTGTGGCTTATTTACCAATCTACAGGACTCAGCCACTTGATAGTAGATTGGTGAGGGCCCTGTGGGAAACATTTCCAGCTGTTTCTGGTTGAATAGATCATCTCAAGGACCATAAATTGTGAATCTTTCTATTTTTTCCTGAATATGTGTTTACGGTTCAGGTCAATAATCTCCAGAAACACAATTCTGCTTACAAATGAAATTCCTGGGCTGCATTCCCAGGCGTTCCCATGTGACTCGAGCATTTTTAGCAACTAAGAGAACAAATGCAAACATATTTTCAGGGCAGTGGAAGCGCTGCTCTCTGCACTCTCCCTGAGTGCCTGGAAGCCCCGGCCTCAGGTCTCCTGAGCGGTGATGAGGAGAGGTCCCTTCTGCAGAGCATTCTGTGTCCAAGGGACCTTGGCCAGCCTGCAGCTTCTCGGGCAGGCTCAGGCTGTCGTGGCTTTGCTCTTCTGCCCCTTTGGGCGAATCTGCCCAGCTGCTGCCAGATGTGGCCGAGGCCCCCGACGGAGGGGGGTGCTCCCCCGGCACGGCACAGCCGCTGTCTCCGTCGGGTCTGCGACAGCTGGGGGTTGTCTTTCCAAACGGATTGACACGCTTGTGATGGTTGGTGGATGGATATTTTTTTAAATGCAAAGGAAGAGCTGATGCTGGCAGCCCGTTACCTGCTGGCACCCCTTCCTCAAATGCCTAGCACTGGCCTGGTGACTAAGAACATGAATTTTCATATGGAGGAAATTGTGTTCCCTGGCAGACAAAGAGACATTGTGGAAAAGCACTGACGTTAAAAGTCATGGTGACTATAAAGCAGTGCTTTACAGGCCTTTTGGTGTTCATATTGCTATAGCAGGCCAGTTTGATCCTGAAAAATCCAACTCTTGGGATTGTTCTTGCTTCTCCATAAAGAGAGCTACAAATTATTGACAGAAGCCTGAAAAAATGTTGCACCCTTCCCGGAAACCCTCGCTAATACTCAATTGTATTTTGAATAAAAAAACAAAACTATACCTCTTTCCTAAAAAGCCACATAATATTTCGCTGCAAGGCTCCATTTAGAAAAGATGTGTAATTAATGAACAGCAAAAGAAACACATAAATTTCAAGGTTTTTTTTTAACATATGTTACAAGGAAGTGATCCAAAGCAGACAGCAAATCCGTCTTCTTTTTGGCAGGAATAAGATCTCTACCTTCCACCTGATAGAGACAGGGACACTGATCGCTGATAGCCACACTGAATGAATTGTATCACCATAAACGCTCAAGTAAGTTACTGCTATATTCTTCTTATTTTTCCTTGTCTAGAATTGAGCATTACTTGAAAAAAAGGCTACAGGAAAATGAACTTTGAGGTCTCTTCAGTTAAATAATCTGTTTTCAGCTTTAAAATATTTTTTGTGGGCAACGTAGAAATCATTGGTGCCTACAACTGATTGCCTGTTGCATTTCTGGACTTCAGTTTATGAAACTTCTAGCAAAAAGGAACATATTTAATTCCAACTTAGCTACTGGAGTAGTTAACGGTCTTTCTGCTAATGAATTTCTGTGATTTCCGAGGTGAAGGTTTGAAATGCAAACACTTTGGAGATGGTGCCTGGACGCTGCGGCTGGAGAGGTGGCTGCGCTGGTGGCAGCGACTGGGGGGTCTGTGTGCCAGAAAACCCTTCCGCAGTGTAGATCTTTGCGTCTCCCCGGGATTGGTGATGATTAACTGCGTGTTTTAACCACTGCTCCTTTGTGTCCTGTAACACCAGTATGGTTTGATGTGGCTCCTATTTCCATCCCCATGCAGTAATTTTTAGCTGGTTTTGATTTTGATGTGATGTGTTTATAGAACACATATTACAGTAGAAAAGGAAGAAATGTAACATTTCATTAATGATTTATAACTTCTGAAATAAGCTGCAAGCTAGAATATTCCTCCAAGTTAAAGTTCCTTCAGGAAAGGAACATCGCCCAAGCCACGGGTGTGAATTTACTCCTGATCCATGTTTAGTGGGAGCTTCGAAGCTAGTTGGGGGTGGGGGTTCCCCTCCAGATCGCCCTGGCTGGGCGATGGGCAGCTTTGCTCCTGCACCCTGCTGAAGGAACGCCTCAGACCGCTCAGAAATCAAAACACCTCCTTACAAAGAGGTGCCAAGCGCGTGTTCTGCTTCTCCCTCCCCGTCCCGTGCGAACGGCTGGGGTGGGATGTCTGCGCCCGTCCGGCTTCGCTCGCCCACTGAAGGCCCTGCCTTCCCCAGAGCTTCTTCCAGCTGTGTCTGTTGGTCTGATAAATTATCTCACTCTCCCAGCCAAGCTCGCTTTAGCACACAGTAGCTTTATAAAACGAAGCCCGGCAGCTCACTGCTGTCCTTCAGAGAGTTCTGGTAGCTCAGCATCCGACCTTCGACGGCTGGAGGGAGCCGAGCTGAGTCGGGGCAGGTCCTGATGTAACTTGGCAAGGGAATTCAAAAACAAGAAAGCAAAATAAAGCAACCAAGGCACTTTGTCTTCCGCTGGTGGCTCTGCTTCCTTCTCCTCAGGGCTGGTGCAGGGGCAGCCTGGCCTGGGGGCTCACACCTTGACCAGGACCCGGGCAGGTGAGGGGGCTCGGCCCTCCCACGGGACCAGGTCACATCCCCTGTGCCTTTGCTCTTCCATGGGGTACGGCAGTGGAATAAAATTAACTCAGCCCTTCCCTCTTTGAAGTATTGCTGGGTATTAGAGAGTCACCTACTTGTATATAATTACCATATTCTAACACTTAAATATTTTCCTGACTAATTTCCTCCTGTCTCTGCTTTGAAAAGACCCAGATTATATCCATTAATAAGTTATAGACTGAAAAATACATGATTTCAAAGGAAATTTTTTTTAGCACTTAAACCCCACTTTTCTTTACGGCCTTAACCTGTTACCTTTCACAGAATTGCTGGGATTTAGTGTTTTTATATTTTTTTTCTCTATAAAAAACGACAAACCCACAGCACCTCTAATGTTGTATATCAAAATGTTATGACAGTTCTGCCTGGCCAAGCGCAGTGGTCTATGCTCTGTCAAAATACCCATCAGTTCCTGTAGTTTTGCCTAATTAATGGTACAGTAATGTGGAAACTTAAAACAGCAACAAGAAGAAAATGTTAAATGATTTGCCTTTAATGGATCTCAAAAAGCTTTTTTTCTTGCTTTGTTACCATAAGATCTCTTTCTGGGCACCTTGGTGTTCTCTGCTGTTACTGGTTCTCTTCAGAGCTTTTCTTTCTTGCTGTGAGTTGGCGATCTTACTGGGGTCAGAGACTGGCAGCCTGAAGACGAGCAGTCTGGGCAACAACTTTCAGGCAACATGGTTCCTCAGCGTAGCAATTAGCCCCAGCCACTGATGAACAAAAGTAGGTAGCATCTGAAATTCGTAGGAGTTTGCTTTTGCAAGACCTGCGCTGCTGATCTGGCGGAAGGGAGGTGAGGAAGCACCGCGTCGGCAGGAGGGTTGGAGCTCAGGACCTCGACTGCGTTTGGAGAAACCCGAACGTGGCAGAGAGGGATGCGCGTGAAGCCCTGGGGCAAGCTGGTACCGGCCGGGGAAGGGAAGCGGTCATCACCTCTCCGCAGGCTGCGGTGGCTTCTCAGCCCTTCCCAGCATCTGTGTCCCCAGGCCAGCCTCGGGCAGCCCTGACGGCGCCTGCCCTGCCTGCTGCTCTCGCTGCCACCCAGTTTGGAGTCATCAGGGTTTGCCCCCACCTCGAAACCGCTCCTCCGCTGCTGCTCTGTTACATCTTGTTCAGTTCCCGCTTGCTAATTAATGTGATTAATTCATGTTCGGTTGATAGTATCCGTTTGTTTCTGTCCCTCCTTAGATTTCTGTTCTTTGGGTAGAATATGGGCGGTTTGCGTACAGCGTTTTCCTGCTGGGGTGGGGAGCTGAAGTGAGGCTGTAGAGTTTGGAGCACGAAGAAAGGTAAGCTTCTCTTTCGTTTCTTTTAAAATGGTAAATTAAATGATACAGTGGACAATGAATGGGATCAGATTGATTAAGAAAAGGCCTGTACAGACCCCGATTCAAAGAGGGTTTCTCTCCCAGGGCACCCTGCAGAGCTGCATTGGCAGCAGGGAGAGCCTCTGCCAGCCCCAGGTCAAGGGCACCGGCTCCGTGGCTGCAGCCCGGGGCTGTGATGCTGGTGCTGTTTTGCTCGGGAGGATGCGGGGATGAGCGAGTGGAGTTTGCTGATCCGGTTTTACGGTGTTTTGATTAGCTTAAAAATATTTTGTTGTGAGAAACTCCAGATGGATGTGAATGTTCTCAGGGTGGAGGGAACAAGTGAAGGGAGAAAGTTAGTCATCGGCCTGGCAGGCGAGAGCCGATGAGGGCAAGAGCTGAATGATGCACACAGGCAAAAATAGCCCAAATTTCACGTCTAATGGGATGTGATGGTCAAGTTCCTCCAAGGGAAAATACTCTGAAGTCCCTGTGCATGCCTCAAAGTTTTTGGTGCACAGCGCAGTGTAGGAGCTTTTCGCGTCTGTGGGACAAACAGAAAATGTTTGGGAAATGGAAAACTAGAGAAGAGAAACTGATGTGAAAATATGTCAGGGCTTATTGGCCCAGACTTATAGGAATGATGAGATTTGTATTTCGGTCCAATCTAAACCCCTACTTTTTCAATTTGAAAGCTAAGTCTTCTGTCCATCTAATCACAGACTCCTGGAACGGTTGGGGTTGGCAGGGACCTCACAGACCATCCGGTTCCACCCCCCTGCCCTGGGCAGGGACCCCTTCCACCAGCCCAGGGTGCTCCCAGCCCCGTCCAGCCTGGCCTTGAGCCCTGCCAGGGAGGGGGCAGCCACAGCTCCTCTGGGCAGCC
>Ga0065711_1049029_pt1 | contig 11510 bp, 4 predicted proteins | sample Hoacrofraction12_FD_59098 | JGI IMG/M metagenome (GOLD analysis project Ga0065711, IMG submission 59098) | Hoatzin crop microbial communities from Cojedes, Venezuela - Epithelial fraction 12 v2 (version 2) | ecosystem: Host-associated > Birds > Digestive system > Esophagus > Crop | place... | reverse complement strand
CCCCCCCCAGTAATTTCCAAGCGTTGGAAATATCTGGAGATCAGACATTGAAACCACACAATTCTGATTGCTATCTTGCTGTTGTATCGCATCAGTTGCCGATAATTCACGCAAAGGTTTGTGTTTCACATCAGCGCTGTGTATCACTAGGAAACAGAGCATCGGAGGTTTATAAAGCCTTTGTCCTAAAGCTGCTGGTTTGTGAGATAGCCGACCTCATAGCCGATGCTCTCCGATCTCGCGGTGCCTTTCTGATGGGACAGGGAGCCTGCGGAGCCTGCGTCCCAGCACCGGCGAGACGCTGCGTCCCGGCTGCGCGTTGGGACTGCTGCCTCCTGCGACCTGGCATTCCGGTCCTGCGGAATGGACTTTAACTTACCTTAAACTCAGGATTTTTATGGTGTTAGATTCCAAGGAGTGTGATCTCAAAAGAGGACACAGGTATTTTCTTTCCCTGTAAGAGGGAGCAATTTCTGGTATGACTCTTTTTTTCCCTTTGCTTTCTCCAGTAGACGTCCTTCTGGTCTTTGTGGGTTTGGGTGATTTCTGACAGCTCTCTCACCTTTTAATATGAATTTTGGTTGGTTTATTTGTTTTGTTGCCTTTATTTTTTCTTTTCATTTGCACCTAAACCAGCTGATGTGGTCCCCAAAGAGCGAAACGCGTACCGTGCCAGCTGGCGTGCCCGCTGGCTGCGAAGCCTTGTTAGGGAGATCGAAGCTGACAGATTCTTGAGCAGCAATCTGATACAGGCCTTTTCTTTTTCTTTTTTTTAAATTTGTTTTTTTGAGCTCACCCGTGTAACAAACGGGGGCTTGTTTGGGAGCTTCGCTAGAGGCTTGAATGGCGGCTTTGTCACCGAAACACTGCCGTGATTGAGAAGCGCCCGGCAAAGGGGCTTCCTCTCGCCCCTCGGCTGGGCACCGCAGGTGGGGCAGCCTCGCTGAAACTCTGGTTCCATCCTGATGCGGCAGAATAATCCGCTTGTCTTGGGGTTGTCATCTTCAAACTGATAACCAGGAAGCTGCAGCTACAGCTCTCTGCGAAACAGAAACTCGCTTCAGCGCTGGAAATGGAGTTGGAGAGGCGAGAGAGTGAAACCAGGGAAGAGAAGCGTTTTCTCCAGGTTGATGGTTCAGCGTACGCTCGGTTTGCTTACTGTCACCGTAGTGTTTAGATTACAAATTCTACCCCAGAATCACTTGCTTGGAAATTTCTGCAGGCAGCGCATGGGCTCATGAGCTTAGAAGTCTCTCTTTACATTATTTTCTCCTTCGAGAACAATTTCTTGTCCAATACATGTTAAGACAGCGAATCTTTTAATACAAAATAGTCTAATTATTCTGTTTTATCCACTGAGATTAAAAAGCGAAAGGATGTGAGCTGTTTGGGAAGCCGCTGACTTGCAATTGTCAGCTAAAATTGAGCGTGTAGAAATCTTGAGCATTTGGTATGAATTTGTTGCACAGGAGTAGAATGAAGACCGCTTCTCACGGCAGCCAGTGTGCACGGAGCTGTGTGTGTGTTGTGCCTTACGGGGAATTCAGCTCATAAAAAGGATACAGCATTTATTATGTGTTTCTATCTAACGTCTCTCTGCCCTGCTGGATTCTGCCTGCGCTGGCTCCTGCCTCTCCGCACATCACCGCGACGTTGGAGCCCTAATGCCAAGTACGGTGATGTCAGGGCCTTCCTCGCAGAGTCCGTGGGGTGGGAAGGGCGCGTTGCGGAGGTGGAAAGGTCGTTTTCCTGCTGGCTTTTGAAAGGTGGCACATGTTTTGGGGTACTGTGCTGAAACACGGGCAGTCCCAAAGTGTTCGGTGACTGAACTTGGCTCAAAGTGGAATGACGAGCAGTAAACAAAAAAAAGGAAAAAACTATCTGAATCTTGGTTTTTACATCTTCCCATAGTAATTTCTCCCCTTCTCTCCCTTGTCCTTTTTCCAAGAAGAAGTTAATGGTATGTAGCGACAAAACGGAAAGGTGATGGGTTGTTTTTGTTGACGAAACGTGTCTTATTGTCGCTGGCTGAGCCCGATTTCCCCGGCCAGCTCTGTCATTGCAGAGGGCCGTTAGGGAGCGGAGGCTCGATCCGTTCGGAGCCTGGGGAGCAGAGATTATTCCTCTTAAAATCTTGATTCATGTGCTGCCTTGCAGCATGACCTTCAGTAAGATTTGCTGTGTCTCGGTTTCTCCAGTGGACAATTATTTCTGTCCTATACTTTACAGTCTGCAGCTACGCTGAAGACCTCGTTGGGGCTGAGGTTTCAGCGTGTGCGACTCTGCGCTGCTGAGCTGGTAGGGTGGAAGCTATCGGAGATAATACTTAATGATCATTGTAAGGCTTGTGTAAAGAGCACGCTGATTCTTTTCCATCTGCCGTCATAGTTAGCAGTATTATATCTCTTCATATAAAATGTGCCGGGGTGTTTTTTTGTCTCTGCTTCAAGCTCTACCAACAGTTTGGAAAGCAGCCTGGTGGGAGTCTTCAGAGTGGGACTTTTGGCCTCATCTGTGAACTGATATTTTCCCTGACTCAGAAGGATTTTTTTCTGTTTAGTAATACACATTACAAAATAAGCATCTGTCTTGCGAGTAATTTCTGGTGGAACAAAATAAGCATCTGTCTCACAAGGAGTTTCTTTTCTGGTGGAGCTAGTTGTTAAAACCCTGACTTTGCTATATAAAAACCTTGTGTCTGCTTAATCTCGTGGAGTGACTAATCTTCTAGTGTTCTTTCTCTTATCAGAATGGTAGTAACAAGAAGGCTAAAAAATGGGAGGAATGGAGAAAGGGTGAAGAACCGTTGTGGTGCTTTTGGTGGTCGTAGCTCTTGTGCCCACCGGCACTGCACGCTGAGGGGCTGTGTGTCCACGGGAGCGCGGGGCTGGGGCGCAGAAAGGAAAGAAAAGCGGCGTTCACTTCCACAGAGAGCTCGTTTTGGGCACCAGTGACTTGGCGAGCAGCATCTGGCATTTGAGGTGTCCTTGCACTGTGCTGGGAGCGGCGGCAGGCGCTCCCCAAAAATGTCCCCGTGTCCCAAGTCACGCACACCTGGGCGTTGTTGCTGTCAGTGAGTCACGCTGCTGGCAAGAGGGAGAGAACCACGCACTGATTTTATTTTATTTTTAAACCAAGGAGCGATTTAGTTACTTTCCCTGGTGCTTACGTTGTAGAGGGCTTGGTGCTTGTTGGCTTTGAGCGTTTCATCCTGGAAAAATAACAACGTATGGTGAAATATTCTGCTGTCATAGGCACAAAGCGGGAGGTGAGGGAGCTTCGTAACAAGAAGCTTTCACGTATTAGAGACCCACCCAAATTTACGTCGTGATGGTGGTGATTTAAAGCTGGCTTCACCATCTCCAGCAGCGTGCGAGGGGGCTTTCAGGAGATGTCTCCTCTCCAGCTGCCGCTGAATCAGCAGGCAGCAGTTGGGTGCGCAGCGCGTGGGCAGCCTGTGCCCCCGGCTCCGTGGGGACAGCCTGAGGGACAGTGCCTCTCCGGAGCCGTCTGTGGGGAGCCCTGGAAGAACAGGACTTCCCAGGATGAGTCGGGGTGGGAATGGTGGAAATCGGGAGCTGCGGAACAAGAGAGCCTGCGGGAATTCCAGGCATCCCGCTGGGTTCTGAACAGCCTAGGAACTCCCTGGCAAGGGCTTGGACACATCATCTTTGGTACGAGAACAGGACGAGATGGAGAAGGTGAGGGCTCTTTTCTCCTCTTGTTAATTTTGGAATAGAGGCTGGAATAAAAGGGTTTCGTGTTTTGTGTTCAGCGGGGGAAGGCCGGGTCCAGCGGCTCTGTTTGCTGCAGTATGTGAAGATCTCGCCCGAGGCGGGCGCTGCGTCCCTGCGCACCGTCGGGACCTTTCCTCTGAAGGCCATTACGGCAATCGTGCCGAGGTCCCGCACTAACAGCGTGCGTCCCATCCCGGGGAACAGGTCTCCTGCTGATCCTGCCATTGCCTCTCAAACCCACTAAATACCACGAACCCACACTGAGAATTGCCTTTCTCTTTTTGAATTTCAGGCTGCAGAGAGAAGGTGCCACCATGTGAATGCGAAGCAGCCAGATGAGAAACAGGACGCCTGGGAAGGCCGAGCCGAAAGTGCTTGCGCGCAGGGTGACAGACTGATCCGCTGTCAGAGACGAGATTCCGGAGACCCCGCTCCTCCCCAAGACTTTCCTGAGTGAGAGGAGAGGAACAGGAGGAAGCGCACGGAAGAGCGATGGGAATTGAGGGCCATGGTTACTTGAGATAAATGGCAGATCCCTGGCAGGCTTGCCTTGTAGCTGTTTGCTTCAGCTTTGCCTCTCTCCGCAGCTGCTCTTTCTTTTCCGCAAGCTGCTGCTGGGTGCTGCCACGGCGGCGGCGCTGGAGATTCCAAGAGCGACGCGGGCGTGGGGTGTGAGGAGGGGGTGGGCAGCCCGCCTCACCATGATTCAGTTGTGGAAAGTGGTGCGGCACGTGCGACAGCTGGAGCTCCACAGGTTGATCCTGCTGCTCATCGCCTTCAGCCTGATCTCCATGTGCATCCTGGCTTACTACGTCACCAACAGTCCCAAAATCAAGGAGCCGCCACCCCTGCCCTTCAGTGACTGCAGCAACCAGCACCGCATCCTGATCCCACCGCAGACCAGCTGGAGGCTCACGAAATCTGTGGACACCTCGCGCACGGACCCCGTGGTGCTTGTCTTCGTGGAAAGCATTTACTCCCAGCTGGGGCAGGAGATAGTGGCCATCCTGGAATCCAGCCGGTTTAAATACAGGACAGAGATTGCCCCTGGCAAAGGTGACATGCCCACCCTGACGGACAAAGATCGGGGACGCTACGCCCTCATTATCTACGAGAACATCCTTAAATATGTGAACCTAGACGCTTGGAACCGAGAGCTGCTGGACAAATACTGCGTAGAGTATGGAGTGGGGATTATAGGCTTTTTCAAAGCCAACGAGAACAGCCTGCTCAGTGCACAGCTCAAGGGTTTCCCCCTGTTCCTACATTCCAACTTGGGGCTGCGGGACTATCACATCAACCCCAGCGCTCCCCTGCTCTATGTCACCCGGGCTAACGAGGTGGAGCAGGGTCCCCTGCCTGGTGACGACTGGACCGTGTTCCAGTCAAACCACAGCACCTACGAGCCGGTGCTGTTGGCCAGCACCAAGTCCTCGGAGTCCATTCCTCACCTGGCCGCCCACAAAGCGCTGCATGCCACGGTGGTGCAGGACCTGGGTGTGCATGACGGGATCCAGCGGGTTCTCTTCGGCAATAACCTCAATTTTTGGCTGCACAAACTCGTTTTCGTGGATGCCATTGCCTACTTGACTGGCAAGCGCCTCTGCCTCACGCTCGATCGCTATGTCCTCGTCGACATTGATGATATATTTGTGGGAAAAGAGGGCACTCGCATGAAAGTGTCTGACGTAGAGGTAAAATCCCCAGAATAACCACAGGCCGTAGACAAATTTCTGGTGTCGGTGGTAGGCCGGGGAAGTCCAGGTTGCACTTAATTTGAGTGAAAGGGTCGATTGCTGCAATTGTCCTCATCTTAAGCAGAGAAGTAGCCTGCAAAGATGCCGAGGCACCGCGTGTGTTGCTCTCAACATTTTTGCAGGTTTAAATGGAGCATTTTTCATTCTGGGACCTGTGCCGGCCTCTCTACTCGAATGTGAGAGGAGGATGCCTATGGTGGTTTGCCCTGTCTCCTCTGTAGCGCAGGGAACAAGCATGTGCAGATTGCCTTTGTCAGCCTGTTTGTAGCTGTAAACTCTGCCTTTCCAAAGGAAAAGGCAAGTTGTGTTAGAGTAGAATAGAAAAACTGTATTTATTATATTTATTATGATGTATATAAACTGTATCTATTGTATTGCAAAGCTGTAGGCCAGCCCATGCGGTGTAAACTGCTCTAGTCTATGTGTTAGCCATCTGGCTTATCAGGGCATAACCAAACTGGGGAAAGAAAGGTTGTCTCCCACCCTTCGTTACACCCCGCTCGTATCCGCCACCAGCAACCCCCATCCCCGGGCAGGGAATATCCAAAACTTCACGAGGGAAACATGCTCAGACCAAGCCTTCGTGAGAACCGTCTCTGTGGCCTCATGACTGGGAAAGAGCAATGCCATCTTCATGGTTTGCTGTCCTTGGCAGCTCCTTGAGTAATAGAGAGACCTGGTGGGAAAGGATATGGGAAAGGCACAGAGAGATTTTGTGGAGGAGAGGGAAGCGAGACAGACAAAGGAGGAAACAGGAAGAAAGTAAGAAACTAAGTGCCCCTTCTAATTCTCTGTGTCCTTGGAAGTACGTGATGGAGAGTTCTCCGAAGTCTGTGGTATGTGCACGTGTGCTGCCTCATGGAGCCAAGAGCTCAACTTCACATCTTCACAGAATCACAGAATGTTCAGGGTTGGCAGGGACCTCTGCGGGTCACCCAGCCCAACCCCCTGCTGAAGCAGGGTCACCCAGAGCAGGCTGCACAGCACCACGTCCAGGCGGGGCTGGAATATCTCCAGAGAAGGAGACTCCACGACCTCCCTGGGCAGCCTGAGCCAGGGCTCCGTCACCCTCAGAAGGAAGAAGTTCTTCCTCGTGTTCAGCTGGAGCTTCCTCTGCTTCAGTTTGTGCCCGGTGCCCCTTGTCCTGTTGCTGGGCACCACTGAACAGAGTCTGGCCCCGTCCTCCTGACACCCACCCTGCAGATATTTAGAAGCATTTCTAAGATCCCCTCTCAACCTTCTCTTCTCCAGGCTGAACAAGCCCAGCTCCCTCAGCCTCTCCTCGTAGGAGAGATGCTCCAGTCCCCTCCTCATCCTCGTGGCTGTCAGTCCTGGTTTGTAGCCATTGAGGCAGGCGCATTGCCTGTTTCACCAGGTGTGCTGAGGTCGTTCCCAGAGGTGCGAGGCCCCAGGCCTTCCACTCCGGATCCTCATTTAGCACTTGCCCGTAGATAGGTCCCGGATGGAGTTCCCCGGGTACCAGCCACGATGACGATAAGCCTAGCAGCAGCAGCCATAGCACGTTTCCAAAACAACTTCAGAGTGAAGCCCCCGTTAACCTTTCATCGAAGGGCACAGAACATTTGAAGGCAAAGGTATAAAACAAAATACTGTTGTACATATGTGTCCCCTTACCCGAACTGAACCTCATCTGTGGCACGTTCCCAAGAGCACTCTTCCACCTCACTAGGAGTCTTGCCACCTTTCCTACACATTTTATGCGTCTGTGCAAGACATACTTCGGTTCATCTCCATTTTTGCAGGTCTTTGAGATGTGAAGTTTTGCTTCTGCTCCCAAGTTTAGCGTGGGGAACAGGAAACCCTTGCATTATGTTTGGGGCTAGCTTGATCTTGTCGGTTCTTTTGAAGCTGTGTGCCTGAAGCAGCTCGGATTGCATGCCATTACTGATTTTGCTTGCTTCATTCTTTAAGAATTCCGCAGAGCCATCTTTGACTCGCTAAGCAAACAGGTGTCGAAAAAGTGTTGCCAAGCAGACAGGTACAGAGAAATGGAACAGTTTATATAGAACACTTATTTAAGGAAAATGCTAAATTTTTCTTCATTTTGATGCAGCAACTCTGTGTTTTGAGGTGCTGAACTGTTCTGAAAGCCTTTTTTGGAAGGATTGCCATCTTATCTTAGTTGCAAGTGGGCCCTGCACCCTCTAATCCAAACGGGGAGAGGTTCTCCCCTCTGCAGTGCCTGTGCAGGTTGCAGACCCGTGTGAGGAAGCAGGAGACAGGGGCCCAAAGCTCTAGTGATGTTAAAAACAAACCCAGACAAGATAATTCCAAAGGACGCTTTGTTTGGGTTTGAACAGGGTGAAATGGAGGAATAATCTGAGATCAGTAAGCAGAGAATCTCAGGCGAAGCAGATAAACCCCAGATTTATCCATTTAAAAGAAGCTCTCTGATGGCGGAGCCACGAGAAGTTAATGAATTTTTATTTTTTAAAAGCGAGAAATAACTACATGGATTTGTTGATAGCCTCTCGCCGTGGGGAGAGAAGGGCATAGAGCAGAGACAGAACAGCTGGCATTTTCCTTGGCCTTTTAGATGAAAGCTCTGTTTCAGGGCTGTTATCTCAACACGCGGCTCCTTATCTTCCAGCTTAGATTACAGCGGTCAGGGTAGCGGCTTGAAGGTTGGCTGCTGTGTGAAGGTATGAAATTGCTGTCCCAGGGAGCCTGTTTCCCATACGCAGGCCCACGTTTGGAGAGCTTCCCAGGCAAGATGGCTATTAAAAGAAAGCGCTGAATATCATTTCATCGAATGCACGTCCGTGGTAGGTGTCCTGTGCGAGAGGAAGAAATGTTTTTATTTGCGGTGCTTAAAGGCGGGCTGAATAGCTTTCTTCTTGAAAAAGGAATCATGCTTGCTTTTGCTTTGGAGATGATAACCCTTGAGTGCCCGTTCCTGCTGAAGGGCTGCAGCGGGAGCTTGCAGTCCTCCGCTGGAGCGGGACAGTTGGAAGTTGCACAGGGAAAGCGTTTTTCCTTTGGAAGGTTTACCAGAGATTTGAGCTGCACGTAATTAACGAAACAAAATCTCGGAGAATCCCTTCTCTTCTCAGTTATTCCACATTCAATCTCTTCTAAAATCATAATCCTTGGAATTTACCAAACCTCCATGGAACTGGCCAGCAAAGACAAGCCGTTTCTGATGCCGAAGGATCTGGCTTTTGTGATCCTTCCTGGTCATCTTTAGGTGTGAGGAACGAAGACGAAGTAGAGGAGTTTTTGCCTCTTTTTGCTGGTCATCTCCACGAGGGCATAGCGAGCAGCCACCACTAGCAAGCAGCGTGAAAATCAAGGGCAGTCATTTCATTCTGGGTTTTGACCGGTGAGGGTGGAAGAGAGAGAATCTAGCGAGGGGTGGCCGTCAGCCAGCTCTCGCCTCTCGACATTGCAGCAGAGGATCCTGCCTGAAATGAAAATCTCCAGCGGTTTCTAACTCCCTGATGCTGACAGCGTAGCGGAGGTGGGAACGCCGGCACCACAAAGGCTTTCTCCTGTTTGGAGCCATGGCGGGGCCACTGCTGGGCAGGGAGAAGGCTGCAGAAAACCCTCTCAAGAACGTGCTGCCCACAGGGGCAGTTCCTGGGAAGAAGGTGTTTCTGCGACACCTTCCCCGTGTGCTTTGCAGGAGCATTTGAGAAGAGCATTGAAAGCACTCTGCTTTCTTCCTCCTTTTTTTATCATCTGTTTCTCTTTGTTCGTCCATGTGCTGTTTTCCTGGACTCACAGTATCTGCTCTTACCAGTATCCAACTCTCACCCTCATTTCCCCCTTTTCTTTTGCTTCTTTTTAGAGGGACCTGAGACAGGGGAGGTGATATTTAGGGTTTGTATGAAACGGCTAAAATCTCTGCGGACACTTTGGGAACGTAAAAAGTTCACAGCTAAAAAGGCAGAGTCGCATGCAGGTTTAGCCCTGTGTTGTTGCGATGCTGAGGACACCGTGCCAGCTGAGAAGAGGATTAGGTCCGAAAGAAGTAACCTAAAGAGGGTACAGCCAGTGTGCTGGGGCTTCCCCTGATTTCTTCCTCACTCCTGGGATTGTAACCCCATTGAGAGAGCTTTTGTCTTTCACTGGTTTGCATCAAGAGGTTGTAGTGACTGTTCAGTAAATCTTTGCAGATCCATCAATGAGATTATATTGATTTTTTTTTAATGTGTTTCAACAAAAAGCACAATTTTAAACTTTTTTTCCCCTTAACATTTGCTTAGAAGTGAATATTTATGATCATTTGGGATTATAAAAAAGTGATGGGCGTCGAACATCAGGCTGAAGTTTAGATCTTCTTTGCATTGTGCCCAGAAATGTGCGTTGGAATGTTGACGTCTGTCACGGGGGCTGGCAGCAGCGTGGCTGCCCCAGTGAAGTACTAAAGGCCTCCAAAATGCAGGTGGTGAACTGCAGAGGATGTTCTCCGATAGACTGCGACAAGCATGAAGCAGCTCTGGCCTTGACGTGATGTGTGAGTTCTGGTGGCCAGCGCTGGGGGTCTCCTGGAGACCCTGTCTGCTCCTCGCTGGGCTGAGCCGTGCTGGGCTGGGGCAGGGGCCTTGCTGGCTGGCTGCTGGGCTTGGCTGTGCCTCGGAAGGGTTTCTGGAGTGGAAGATGGGTGGAGAATATAAACCAGAAATACCTGGAGGGATTGGAGGGGCCGTTTTCTAGGGGAAGAAACTTTGCTTTCGCAGATGGGGGGTAGCTCCAATGCTAGCCTTCTGTCCCGTACCGTGTGAGCAATGAAACTTCTTAAAAGCGCACGTGAAGATCTGTTTGCATCTGGCTGGCGATTTTATGCCTTAATGGGTAGCCTGCTCCAGATTTCGTGATTGCCTTTCATTTAAGAATCTCAGAGCACGTTACGGATATAAATGAATTGCCACGTGAGTCACCTGTGAGATACTATTAGTACTGTCATACTCATCCTACCTTACAAAAGCGAAGCAGAGTGCAGAGGTGTCAGAGCAGAGAGAAGGGCCTCCCAGGCCTGATCCCACATCTGTATCGTTTCGCCTTCCTATGGCTTACAGACCTCTTGGAACCGGTGTGCTAGGGAATAGCCAGTGCATCATTTGTTGAAACAGATTTCCAAATATTTTACTTGGCACCTTTGTCTCTCTTCTCCTATGCAGGGAAAGACGTTTATTGGAACCTGTGCCATGCCACCTGTATGGACGTGGCTGTGGAAAGGACCCAGCGCCAGCAGAGGGGTGGCACACGATTGGCAGTAAGCCCGCCGGGAAAGCAGGGCTCCGTAGGGCTCCAGAGGCTCAGAATTTCTGGGGCACCCCCGGCTCCTCCCTGGTCCCTCCCCGGACACAAAGGATTGCTGCCTGCTGGAGCAGGGCTTTTGGGGATTTGTCATCAGGCAGATGTGTCGTCATGGTAACCCCAGCCAGGCTTCACATCTCCCTCTGTGCAGAGGAATGCTAAGCCTCTTAGCCGCTGTCTTCCCTCCCTCCACCTTCCTGCCCGAGCTGGAGGGGCTGGATGCGCCTTTCAGGGCAGCCGAGAGAAGCGGCGAGGCTTGGCGCAGCTCCGGAGACAAGAGAAGAAAGTGGCACTTCCCTGTCTAAGCTACTGGGCGACGTGTTCAGGGTGCTGGTCCCCAGTTTGATATGGTGTTGTCGCCCAGCTGGGCAGACAGGTGCTGCTCTGTGGAGAGGTGCACAGCTCCATGACATGTGGGATGAGCCTCGCGGGGTTACGTGAGGGGAACTTCACCTCCTGTTGCCTGTTCTGGATCTTGTGAAGCCAAGGGGGCTTCAGCCATCAGTGCTGCTGGCGTGTTGCCTTTTAAAAGCACTGTCGACGTTTGTGAGAGGTTCTGGAAACGTCACGGGCCATAGGTTTCTCCCAACGTTACCTTGAGTGGGGACTGGGGTAAGGATGTAAGGAAGGGGTGAGGAACACGAGGAAGAACTTCTTCCCTCTGAGGGTGATGGAGCCCTGGCCCAGGCTGCCCAGGGAGGGTGTGGAGTCTTCTTCTCTGGAGATATTCCAG
>Ga0065711_1049028_pt1 | contig 11510 bp, 5 predicted proteins | sample Hoacrofraction12_FD_59098 | JGI IMG/M metagenome (GOLD analysis project Ga0065711, IMG submission 59098) | Hoatzin crop microbial communities from Cojedes, Venezuela - Epithelial fraction 12 v2 (version 2) | ecosystem: Host-associated > Birds > Digestive system > Esophagus > Crop | place... | reverse complement strand
GGAGAGGAGAGGAGAGGAGAGGAGAGGAGAGGAGAGGAGAGGAGAAGCATATTTTCAATGAAAGGGTTTTGATTCTGTGCAAGTCTGTTGCCTAGCACAACTTTCCTTTGGCCTCTTCAGTGAAGACATTTCAAACCTTTAGACAATTTCATAAGCAACAGAAAAGCTCAGAACTCACTGGGACAACATCAACATTTCCTATATTATTGAAACAACAGTGGCAAATCAGAAACATGTAGTCCTTCCTTACTAGCTCATTAGTAATGAATGTGCATTATTAAATAATATTTGATAAAAATATGACTATACTTGCGTTAAATAAAAGTTTATTGAAGAACATTTCTGATGGTTCATAGTTTCATCAATATGTTAATAGAAAGTCAGCCAGGTGTACTATTATTCTTTCTATTGCCTTGGAAGTTCCACTTTAGAAAACTTTACTCAAGTCAACATTTCCATTTGGTACTTGAAAAGCATATAAAATTAGAAGAGGAAGAGGAGACAGAAAACTTGTATCCAGTTTACAAGAACATCTTGCCATTGATTTAAGTCTCTGTCTTTTGAAAGTGTAGTTTAAAGTCTGTCCTTGAAAACATGGATCATATCATGCTGCCAAGTGTTTTCCAAAAAGCTTGAGAATTATGTCTTTTGCCAGTGTTATGAAATCAGTTTGCATTTCCTGAATCAATGTATAGAAATAATCAGTATTAGGGTGGTTTAAGATATGTAATCATACTTCATATCTTCTATGATTTTTACAAATGGTGTAGCACAGTCATGAATAAGATACCAAATTCCAGAAGAGAGCAACTATTTCGTCTTGCATCTCACCTAAAAATAGGCTTTCTTCTAGTATCATTTCCTGAGCCACTGTTTAGATATATAAACATCTGTGTGCATAGAGATATACATAATATAAAAGTCATAATGTCTATGTTTAAAAACATTTACAAATTTATGAATTATATCTAAGAAAACAAAAATCTCTAACCTCCTAATCTACAGCTGCTCCAGCTACAGTAAGGAACTTCCCAGATCAACTGAGCTAAACAGTGACTGCATAGACAACTAAAACTGCTCTGTGAGTTCAAGTTTTGTAGATGGTGTTCTAACTGGATTTTTGTCTCTGAATGGTTAAATATTGAAATATCTATGCTGTGGAAATGGCTAATGCTTTCACATTTATTTTCTTTCTGATTGGGATAGCAAGTGTGAATAAATGTTTTTACAAGATTTTTTTTACACTTTTTACATTATTATAAAACAGAAAATTCAAAAAAGGGTTAGGTTTTGACATTTGTGATTACAATAAAATATTTGGATATTTCCCAAAGCAGCTTGGGTTAAGATGAATAGGTGCATCCCAGGCACCATGACACAATTCTACTGACAAGTGCCTTTTACTGGCTCAGCTTTTCTTGCATATTATGTGTTTTTAAGATATAATCATATGATTTTCATTGTGTATCACAATTTCAAACATAAAAAGGCAGTGATATGTCAAGGAAAATGTAATCCGTTCAGAGAGTTGGTTCCCTGTGAGGTCCTGCAGCAGCAAAGCACAGACAGAAGTTAATGCAGACTACAAAGTAAAATATTTCCATTAGTTTCAAAAAATGCAAGATTTTTCTTATTCTGGTCAACCTGACCTAAAACATTAAGGTTTTGACTTTCCTCACAGGGAAAACAGTTTTCTTGGAAAAATATTTGCAGGAACTGCATTTTCCTCTTTAAAAAAAAGTTCTTTACCAGATTTGTCTGAAAATCAATAATAAACCAAACCATTAACACAGTATTTTTCAGCACTTTGCTTCTGGGTGTTGCATTTTTACATGAAAGTTCATCAAGGTCCTGATGGTTTATGACAACACAATTTACGTGGACTGGCCAAGTGATAGAAGCTGAATGGACCTGCCTAGGATGTGTGAACCTTTGTGTAATGAAGTCCAAAGCGAACAGCAGCAGGCTCGGATGCACGCTAGCTATGTTTCTGAGTCTCTGTATTTATTTCACAGTCAGGTACCGGCAAGATAACCGTGCCTGCTGTGCAGCTGCGGGTGAGATTTGCCAGCCTCCGTGCACACAGCTGTGTGGTCAGCCCTGACTTAGATGAGAGATACAGTAGCTGAATGAAAATTACCAGATTTATACCCACTCTTTGCACTTGCTGTAACAGCTCCCAAAAGGCACTATGAGGTATCCCATACATGCTTCTCTCTTGTTCTGAGAATAACTCCTTTTTTTCCCTGGTAATACAGACATACGACAAGCCCTGGCTCCTTGTTCCTCCACTCTACCCTCTCCCGGGAGGGCTGGCTCCAGGCTCTGTCCCATCGGAACCATGGAGGAGCTCCCAACCATGCTGTGGGGAAGCCATGGCCAGGTACAACCTGGACCAGGGAGGTCCCTGTACCTGGAGCAACAGCTCCACTGCGAGGCCTGGGCCTGGCCACGGCCCTGCTGACCCGTGGGGCCGGTGACTTGTCCTGGTCTCAGCCTGTCCCCATCCCTGCAGCCACCCTGGGGCTGCCCAACCCTGATTCCCCTCACCAGGCCTGACCCTGACCCACACCCATGGGAGGCCCTCACAGCACCCTGACATCTCCCACCAACTGTCTCCTGGGCAGCTGGAGCAAGTTCCTTGGCAGCATTAATGAAACAAATCCCTAGGAAAAAAAAAAGTGGTTTTGTTGTTTTGCTACATACTGCAGTTTGATTTGCATTTAAAACAATCCACAACCTGAAGATGTTTCTCTCTTGGAAGTTAGTTATCCAATTTGCATATTTTTTCATGCTAGTACTCATATGCTACTGAATTTTATACTGGTAGTGCCCAAGAGTAGTATGTTGACCATGAAGCACACAAAGCACTGTCCTGTTCACTAAAATGTGTAGATCTCAAGGCCAGGATTTGCTTTTCAGAATGCTTTATATGACCTGTCAATTTATCATTGAAGCTGTAAGTCACTCTGAAATGAATGTCTTAACATAGCATGCAGCTGCGTGTTGACTAGTTTACACAAGGTATTATGCCATTTTTAAAGCCAGATTACAAATTTAAGATATGAAGCGACCTATTGATTCGTATTTGAGTGCTATAAAATCAATCAGTGTAAACAGCTTCAGTGAATAATTTAGACACATTAAGAAAGCAAAAAGGAGAAAGAAAACTCAAGCACTGACAACTGGTAAGAGCTATTATGCTAAACACAACATGTATTTGAACATCTTTCACAGTTTCTGTGCTTATAAACCAGCAGTTAGTGGTTAGTATTATATTTTTTTATGAACTTGAAGAACGAAAAGCACTGTGGATTTGTCAAAATTGATTTTTATGTGAGTTATGATTAGACAGGGAAATACTGCTGCTGTATTACTGGAAGGACCCAAGCAAAAATTTTATATGATTAAAACCCTGGTCATACAGTAAGCCTCTGATGTGTTATACCTGTGTTTAGAAGACTTCTTTCTTCATAAATCTTCTGCATTTCTAGTTGTCTCACACAGACTTCCCAAACCTCCTGGGTTTTGTCATGGTAACAGCTTAATTTATCTCATTTCAAACTGTGTGGTGAAAAATTGTCAGAGAATTCTACAGTGCCCCAAAACATTTGTTTGCTTTTTGTATTCTGTCTTTATACCTGACACTTTAAAAAATTTTACAGTTCTTGATTTACTGAACTGAATTAATAGAAAAAGCAGTTAAAATGGATATTGTGAGGTAATTTAGTTCCATTTTCTTCCTAGATTCAGTAATATAAGCCATAGCCTTGTACTTAGTACAATATTTCGAAAGAAGAGTTTCCAAATTTTTCTTGCACAGCATAAAAGAGATGGACTTTAACACTCATTAGAAGTATACTGGAATCACAACAATTATCCAGATGCAGTCTAAAATAGGAAGGTCTAGCCAGCAAAACTTGGGAAAATGAATGTTTCTGTATGCCTGGTGTTCAGTGTCCAACAGTAACAACAGACTTTGTTGTTGAATCTTGCACTGAGTTCCAACTAAGACCGTATTTTAATTTTGCATATTTCTACTAAAATATAACTCCTTGAAAAAATATTTATGGAAAAAACCATTTAAAACAGTTATATTTGCAGGAAGATATATTTAGTCGAAATGTTGCAGCAATACTGATTCCATGGGAAAAAAATACTTTTAAAATGGAGCCTGCTCTTTGCCATTAGTAGGACTGGGCTTCTATGAATACTTATTTGAATTATTTAATTAGCAGTTATTGGAAGAAACAGATTTTTGGCAAAGATTGCTGAAAACTGATGAAAGCAAACTGAGTGTATTCTTACCATGAAGGTTTAGAACAAGAATTGCATTCAAACAGAACATTTTTTTTTTCAATGTGATGATGTCCACTGTCTGCCATATACAACAAAACACTGACAGAGCTGAAGAATGCAAAAGTTTGTGATTGTTTCCATGGGTATGCACGGGAATGCAGGTTACATAACCTTTCCACATCTTCCTATATCATTAGCTGTGCTTTGTCAAGCAGCTTCTTCAGAGAAGAAATTCAGGCAAATTATTCTGGCAGAAGTGTTAACTAGTGGTAGGCCTGATGCAAACATACATTAGACTTGATAAGAATCCTCACTGTTAGTCCTCTTCTTAATCATTTCTTGGGAGAGAGATCCCCAGTGGGAGATGGGTCAAAGCTGATCCAAAGCCCGAGGACAATTTCCAACTTGAGGGGAGAGAAGAACCCTTAAAAAGATAAAATCTATTCATAATTTACCAACAAAAAAGAGCAAAATGTGTCATATTACTTGATACAAAATGTTGGCCCACTCAGTACTTAGCACAGATGCTCCCTGAGTGAGTCATTTGTGCGACATACTATAAACACAAATCAGTTCAGTTCTTGGAAGAGAAAAACAGAGAGAAACTTGAGCTTGTTCGTATTTACAGATATACCATTTCTATTTTGAAAGGCTGGCTTGTGTGTAGTTAGCAGAATTAGGACCAAATTATGAAAGAGCTGGTTTTCTATTAAAGTTAGTCTTCTGTTAGTTACTCAGATTTGGAGGCCATACTTAAATGATTTTGAAAATATTTTATATATCATTTAATTAAAATTTGTTATAATTCTTTAATTGTCTGCTCTTTTTCTAGACTTTGGTTCAGCAAAGCACTTAAACATGTGCCTGGTTTTCATCCTATCACGTAGTCTCATTGTAGTCAAGTGGACTAGGCACATAGTAATGAAAGTGCTTAAGAGGACACGTGTGCAATTGTTTTGCCTCTAAGCACATTGTACAGAGCAAATTATGTATCTCTTTTTAATTTATAGTGTTCTTGTATTATCTAGCTTCCTTGTATTCTTTAATCATCTATTTAAAAATAGCACATTAAAATAAGTTAAAGAAATGTGCGATCAAACTACTGCCAAATCAGTTTCAGTTAAAAAAACCCAATTATTTACATCCATCTGGAAAAGAGACACTTGAATTTTTGATAGTTTAATATTGTTTGCAAACAGTTTATTCTGAAATTTGCACGTTCTTAACAAGCTATGCATTATAAAAGTTGAAATGGTTTGGGTTTTTATTAAATATTAATTAGATCTGCTAAATGGGTGGGAAAGAACAAGCAGAATTCATTTTCCTCTGCTTAAAACTTTGTGCTAACAAACTAACTATGGCTAATTTTTAAGAGTTTAGTCTAGAGTGGCTAACTAGAAACTGCTTTTGGAGTATCAAAACATTATCTTTTATGATATGGATAGAGCTTCTGGGTACTTCCACGGAAAATTAGCTACCATTTTGTCTCTTTCTGAGAAACTACCATCCATAAAAGCTCTTTGTAGTTAAGGTTGGCACATGGATGAAGTTTTCTTCCTTCTAAGTTCTTCCTGTGATCTGCATCCTGTGCTTACGGAATTTCTCAGTCAGAAAAAATAGAGGCAGTAATCTTGCATCCATCTTACCCTCCAGTAAGAATTGCTAAAATATCAAGATTTTTATAAGGTTTCAAAGTTACTAAATTCTGTCCATGTAGAAAATTCACAGCTTTTTCCCCTAAGGTTCCTGTACAAGCTGGGAAGTTATTGCACAGAGTTCTGTGTTGAATTTGTTTCAACTTCAGTGTGAAATGCATGCACATTGCAGGATTTGCACCACTGAGCATTGCAACCTGTCCATGCTGTAGGCCAGGGACTGACCTTTTGAGCTTTGGACTTTCTCCATGGTGAAGACATATGTCATTTTCACTCTGAGGAACCACCTTGCTTTAGATCAATGGTGAAACCACCAACTTCCACCAAAGGTGGCCTATTGTAAAAAGAAGTACTGAGCCAGTCTCCTTGAAGAATGTTCTCTGTCTTTGGAATTTGCTATATCAACACTTGACTGAATCATCTGAGCATCTTCAGCATGTGCAGCCAAACATATGTGTTTCCTGTAGGCATTTTCAAGTAAGTGGTATGTACGTATGTGTGTGGTTTTTTTGCGTGCACAGTTGCTGGAGAATGAAGGTGTGGTTTAATTTCTTTGCATTTGGGAATGCATAACTTTGAGTTGTGCTATTGTTCTTTAGGTCTGAATAAAATTTCTATTGAATTATTAAATTATATTGATGTTACTGGGGGTCTTTCTAGCATTTTAAACTAATAAAAACACAGAAGACAAATATATGCTGAAGCTTTCTGTAATTTCAGTTTGCCACATATTCTTATTGCTACCTGATATAACTGCAATTCCTTTCTGCAAAGTTAACATCGTTACACAGCTCACAGAATTGATGTGTCTCAGAAATAGCCCTATAAATGGTGTATGCTATATTTACTGTAAAAATTTAAATTGCAGAGGTTTTTGAATCTCCCTAAAACTCACATTATCTATTTTCTTTCTGCTAAGTTGAAATACAGTAGGCCATTTTCTAACATGCTAAGAATGAGAAATACTCATGATAAAATAAATCTGTTATACTTGCCTTCAGACTGCTAGAATAGATTGCTGCTAAAAGTAGTGAAGGTCGGAACAGAAATGAAAGTATTTTGTTTCATATAGGTTGATACCAAACTCCTAGAAGTGTCAGTTGGTCACTGTTGAAGGTATCAATAATGAATCAACAGCGTTGTTTTAATGGTGGGAAGCGTCAGGAAAGAGTGAGAAGGTAGGAAATCTATATCATTTTAGTATCTTGAAAGTTGGTTGCTAAGCACTAGCATGAAATGTAGAATGCATTTTATACAATTCGGAGCAGAAAAAGAAAGAAAGAAAGAAGAAATTGTATATTAAAGAAAGCATAGCTGTTGTTTCTCCAGTCACAATTATTGGAGATGATCTAAAGATAATCAGAGCTTGGCCAAAAAAATAGCTTGCAAGATAAGAAAACAACTCCTTTACAGTATCTCTTAGCCCTCAGCAGTTCTATGAGTCTATGGCTGGAGTAAAGGGGTGGTGGTAGAAATAATAGGGATAGTTAAATGCTGTTTAAATGAGAGTTATAATGAAAATATAAGCACTTATTCATGAATTGCACATTCTTCAATTTCAGAAAAAGTCAGCCAGGACTTGTCCTGTCCTGGGACAGACCCTGCAGATACTTCCTCATAGCTTTGGAAAACCCAGAGAAGAGGAATCATGACTGACACTGGAAATAAGTATAAGAAACAACTCTTCACTTTTTCTCACAGCACAGGAGCTAACAGACGTGAAATTAAATTATGGGGTAGAAGGCTTCAAGCAAACAAAATAAGTTAATTTTGTGTGGTACTCATAATTAAGTTGTCCAACTTACTGTCACATGGTGCTAGTGATGCCAGAGACATTAATGAGTTAAAAAAACAATAAAGGAATTCCAGAAAAGAAAACTCCATCAGGACCTATGTTATAGTTTGGCTGCGGCCATGCGGCGCATGGCTGCGGCCCCTCCCCGCCCCGTCCCGCTGGGATGCGGAGGAGAATGGAAAGAAACAGGCAGAAACTGGTGGGTCGGGATAAGGGCAGTTTAACAGAACAGCAAACAAAGGGAACAGTAACAACAACGATACAGAAAAGGGGAATACACAAAACAAAACAGACCGCAGAGAGAGCCTCTCTCACCGCCGTCGCTGCGCGCTCCTGAGCTGTCCCGTCGCCTCGCTTGCCCCCCACCGGAACCCAGCATGACAGCACATGGTATGGAATACCCTGCTCTGATTGGCCAGGTGGGGTCAGCCCGCCCAGCTGTGTCCCTTCCTGTATTCCAGTGAAAATTAACCCTGTCCTGGCCAAACCCAGGACAAGCTATTAGGAATGGAAGCTGTGAGTCTGGAAGTCCCTAAGTCACAGACTAGGAGGTTAGTTGGGAAACTGTCCCTTATGGTTGCTCCATGCTTATTCAGTTTCTCTAGGTTTTCATTATTAGCCAGTATCACTCAGTTCCTGGGCTAGGTGAAGTTCTGATTTGACCCAGCTTGGCTGTTCATGTGTTCGTATGTGTTAGAAGAGTCATTACGCTAATTCATCATGTGATGGGACAAGACTTCAGTTTAGGTTTGTTCTTGACTAGACATTGCTGCATTAGAGTAACATGTTTTTGCAGACCTCACTGTTCATCCTGCGCATTTTGATTTAAGAAACTCGCAAGAATATGAACCAGAACACTCTACAACTTGCATGTTCTTTATAGGTCCATTACATGGATTGCACAGTGAAAGCTGCACAAGTCTTCCTGTATAAAACAAGCAATTAAATGCTGACTTCTACTCTTACACCACATTAATACCCTTACGTACGTTATTACTTGAATACATAACAAATAACTTGACAGTCATAGACTGCTTCCATTGGAAAGGTAGCAGTTGATGCAAGCTAAGGCTCCAGTCTGGAATCAGATCTCTCCAGATAGGAAGAACTTCATCCAAATCTGGTAATGCAAGGTGATGGTGATGAGATCATGGAGAGAAGTCCCAAGGCCATCAAAAGGGACTTCAGGGCACTGAGGTGACTGGTTGAAGGATCAGGGACACAGGTGGTGTTTTCTTCAATCCCATCAGTGGCAGGGAAGAACACTGAAAGGGACAGGAAAACTCACCTGCTTAACAGGTGGTTCAGAGGCTGTTGGTATTGGCAGAATTTTGGTTTCTTTGATCATGAGGAAGTTTACATGGCACCGGGCCTACTGGTGACAGATGGAGTCCAGCTGTCTCAAAGAGGAAAAAGGATTCTTGTCCACGAGCTGGCAGGGCTCATCAAGAGGGCTTTAAACTAGGTTCGAAGGGGGAAGGGGATATAACCAGGCTCTCTAGAGATGAGCCCAGGCATGGCATGCTGGTGTTGGGAGTGAGATCGACAGCCCAGCTCAAATGCGTGTATACCAATGTAAGTAGCATGGGAAATCAACAAGAGGAGCTGGAAGCCATTGTGCAGCAGGACAGCAATGACTTTGTTGCCATCGCAGAAACGTGGTGGGATGACTTTCATGACTGGAGTGCTCTGATGGATGGCTATAAGCTCTTCAGCAGGGACAGGAACGGAAAGAGAGGCAGTGGGGTGGCGGTGTATGTTAGGGACTGCTTCAGTTGTGTAGAGCTTGACGATTGTGATGACAAGGTCGGATGCTTATGGGTAAAGATGAGGGGGGAATTCCAATAAGGCAGACATCCTGCTGGGAGCCTGTTATAGACCACCCAACCAGGATGAAGAGGCAGATGAAGTTTTCTACAAGAGGCTGGCAGAAGTCTCACAACACTAGCCCTTGTTCTTGTGGGGGACTTTAACTTACTGGGTATCTGCTGGAAATACAACACAGCAGAGAGAAAGCAGTCTAGGAGGTTCCTGAGTGTGTGGAAGATAACTTCCTGACACAGCTGGTGAGTGAGCCTACCAGAGGAGGTGCCTTGCTAGACCTGCTGTTTACTGACAGGAAAGGACTGGTGGGAGATGTGGTGGTCAGAGGCTGTTTTGGGCTTAGCAACCATGAAATGACAGAGTTCTTGGTTCATGACAAAGTTAAGAGGAGAGCCAGCAAAACCACCACCATGGACTTTCGTAGGGCAGACTTTGGCCTGTTCAGGTCACTGGTTGAGAGGGTCCCTGGGGAGAGAGTGTTGAAGGGCAAAGGGGTCCAGGCAGGCTGGACATTCTTCAAGGTGGAAGTCTTAAAGACACAGGAGCAGGTTGTCCCCATGTGCCGCAAGACGAACCAGTGGGGAAGGCGATTGGCCTGGCTGAACAGGGAGCTCTTGCTGGGACTCAGAAAAAAAGGAGGGCCTACCACCTATGGAAGAAAGGGAAGGCAACTCAAGAGGAGTACAGGGGTCTTGTTACGTCATGCAGAGAGGAAATTAGAAAGTCAAAAGCCCAGCTAGAACTGAATCCGGCCACTGTTGTAAGGGATAACAAAAAAATGCTTTTACAAATATATCAACAACAAAAAGAGGGCCAAGGAGAGTCTCCATCCCTTACTGGATGTGAGGGCTAATATTGCCAACAAGAATGAGGAAAAGGCTGAGGTTCTTAATGACTACTTTGCCTCAGTCTTTCATCGTCAGACTGGTTATTCCCAGGGTAGTCACCCCCAGTGCTGGAAGATAGGGAAGGAGAGTGGAACAAGCCTTCCATAATCCAGGAGGAAGCCGTTAATGACCTGCTATGCCACTTGGATACTTACAAGTTTATGGGGCCAGATGGGATCCACCCAAGAGCGCTGAGGGAACTGGCGGAGCAGCTGGCCAAGCCACTCTCCGTCAGCTATCAGCAGTCATGGCTAACAGGGGAGGTCCAAGGTGACTGAAGGATCACCAATGTAACACCCACCTACAAGCAGGGCCGGAAGGAGGATTCTGGCAGCTATAGGCCTGTCAGCCTGACCTCGGTGCTGGGCAAGATTATGGAGCCATTCATCCTGAGTGCGCGCACTGGGCATGTGAAGGACAACAAGGGGATCAGGCCCAGCCAGCATGGGTTCGTGAAAGGCAGGTCCTGCTTGACCAACCTGATCTCCTTCTATGACCAGGTGACTCTCCTGGTGGATGAAGGAAAGGCTGTGGATGTCATCTACCTGGACTTTAGTAAGGCCTTTGACACTGTTCCCCAAAGTATCCTTCTGGAGAAACTGGCTGGCTACACTTTGGATGGGCGTACTCTTTGCTGGATAAAGAACTAGCTGAATGGCCGAGTGCAGAGAGTGGAGGTGAACGGAGTTAAATCCAGCTGGTGGCCAGTCATGAGTGGTGTTCCCCAGGGCTCAGTTTTGGGTCCAGTCTTGTTTAATATCTTTATTGATGACCTGGATGAGGGCATTCAGTGCTCCCTCAGTAAGTTTGCAGATAACACCAAGCTGGGTGGGAGTGTCAGTCTGCTTGAGGGTAAAAGGCTCTGCAGAGGGATCTGGACAGACTGGATCCATGGGCCGAGGCCAACTGTATGAGGTTCAACAAGGACAAATGTTGGGTCCTGCACTCGGGTCACAACAACCCCATGCAATGCTACAGGCTTGGGGAGGAGTGGCTGGAAAGCTGCCTGGTGGAAAAGGACCTTGGGATGCTGGTCAACAGCTGGCCAAA
>Ga0065711_1010884_pt1 | contig 11510 bp, 4 predicted proteins | sample Hoacrofraction12_FD_59098 | JGI IMG/M metagenome (GOLD analysis project Ga0065711, IMG submission 59098) | Hoatzin crop microbial communities from Cojedes, Venezuela - Epithelial fraction 12 v2 (version 2) | ecosystem: Host-associated > Birds > Digestive system > Esophagus > Crop | place... | reverse complement strand
GCTCCCTCGCACGGGGAGCGATGCTGCCGGTCCCGCGGGGCTGCCCGCGGCCCGCCCGGGCTCCCGGAGGCGTCGGCGCCGCCTGAGCAGCCGGCGGGGACGCGAGGCCGGTGAGAGGGCGCTGAATGCGAGCGCGACCCGAAGCTACCGCTTGTCATGTGTGCCGGTAGCGCCGGGCCTCGGCAGCGCCCCGGCAGCGGGTAGCCGGGATCATGGTGAAGGAGGAGTGCAAAGCGCTGCTGGACGCGCTCAACAAGGTGACCGCCTGCTACCGGCACATGGTGCTGACCATCGGCGGCACCTCGGACTCCCAGAACCTGCGGGAGGAGCTGAAGAAAACCCGGCAGAAAGCCCAGGAGCTGGCGGTGGCCAACAGGAACAAGCTCACCACGGTCCTGAAGGACAAAACCGTGAGCAAGGAAGATAAAGCCGAGTTCGAGAGGCTGTGGGTGATTTTCTCCACGTGCCTAGAGATCCTGGAGATCGACATGAGGAGAGCCCTGGAGCTGGGCCACGAGTTCCCGCTAAATGTTCCCAAAAAGCACCTGATCCAGACAGGCATGAGCGGGGGAACCTCTGGCGTGGCCGCCAGGGCGATGAGCGTCCAGAACATGAAATACGAGGCTGAGCACAATATAGACGTGGTGGATTTGAAAGACCTCGAGAACGAAATCAACCAGGTAGGAGAGATGATGTACGAGATGGAAATGAAGGTCAATGTCCCCCAGTGGACAGTAGAGGCTAAGCAAGACCCAGGGGCTGAACTAAAATCTACCATCAGTGTGGGCGCTTCTTCTATTGGCATGATCTCTGTGGAGGAAAATAAATCCTTCTGCGATATCAGCAAGGTCCTAGCTGGGATCATTTTCTCTGCTGTGCTCATTATCGCTATTGTCCTGGCAGTGTGTGTGGTAAAACTCTCTTAGGGCGGTGCGGGCTCTGACAAGAGCGACGCCCCTCCGGTCTGTCTCTGGAGTGTTTCACGCCTCACCTTTAATTTCAGAACGGATCGCTTGGATGAGCTGAGAATTTAAACCTAGCACTTGAAAAAGCAAAGCAAAACTTTTGCCTCTCAATATCCTAAAATGCGCTGTTTGTTTCTTCTTGCTTTCTGAAGAAAAGAGATGCAAATCAGCCTGCAGAATAGGATGTCTTCATTTGCTGGACTTGTAACGGTTAACTATGAAGTATCAGGGTATTATTGCTACTGGCTATAACAGGGATTTGTCTGCTATTAATAGATCAGTATTCTCAGAAGCCTGTGTTTTTTGTTCTTGAGTAGGCTCTAGTGTTTGCTGCTGGTCACTGTTTACAGTATTTGAGAGTAACACAAATTTGGAGGCTATCACAGGTGTTTCGTCTGACAAAGTGAATAGAATACGTCGGGGTTTTTCATCAATACACAAAATGTTATTTCAGTGGAGGAAAAGGGGAGGGATGAAATGCCCAATAAAAGAATGTAAACAACCTCTATTTTAGATAAGTTAATGGTTGGGGAAGGGGGAGGTGTGGAGGAGGATGGAGAAAACAGAACAAGCAATGTTTGATACCAAATACTGTTTGTTGATTTAGACTAGATTGTACAGAATCTAGTTGGCAGAGGTTGACAGAGCATACATGAATGACTAATAGCTTTCCAAATCCAGAGAGAAAAAAGGGAGAGTTGCATATTCAGAAAAATACTAGCGAGCCTCGTGGTTCTCATCCACATTTACCACAATTTTGTCTTCCCCTGCAGAAAAGCCAATTCTTGCCACTGGTTCAAATTTTTCTTTCTGTAGAAGCAAACAGTTGCACTTTACAGTTAACTATGAAAATAGGAGCAATGAATCTACCCAGAGCAGAAGCAGTAATTTTTGAAAACAGATTGCGGCAAACAAAAACGATGCTGAGTTAAAGCAGACCTTTCTAATAATCCAAAAAGAGATCCCCTCTCATGTTGACAGGCAGGGATTGATGCCTGTATATGTACATTTCTGCACGCTCCTGAATTCTTCGCAGAAATCCAGACAAAGCTAAAAAATGTGTCTCATATCTCATTCATGTCTGATTAATCATTTGGGAAGCAAGATGCCTGTAGGATTGGTCCAAGTGATACACTGCAATTTTGGGAGGTAAATGCAAGAGCAGCATAAAACTTTCCATTGCTTCCCTATAAAATTGTCAACATTTAAATGTAACACTGGGGGGACAGACATGAACTTTGCAGAGATGCTCTAATATGTTTTGTAAAAGGACTTATGTATTATAGTATTTATTATGTAACTGACAGAAATGTCTTCTGTTACTGTGAACACACACTAACCATCAAGAATGCTTGGTACATACTGTGTAGTGCCATAGGTGTATGAGGCACTCCACAGGCAAATATAAAGACCTTGTAATACTGGGGTTTTAATAAGTTATTATTTTTCTACATTGATTATTGTGGACGCATTGTCAAAAAGTAACAAGCAGACATGTTTTGTGAAGTTACTAGGCAATAGTCTTTATGCTTGTTAAATAAAATTATGTTGACGGCCCTCATAAACCACTAATATTTTCGAGTTAAGAACTAAACATACTTTGGAAAATTGCAGCAGTTTATTATTTAAAACTTGAGAGAACTGAATCTGGGGAGAAAAAGCATGTGACAAATTTGAATTGGGTCACTTGTAGATAAGAAAAAAAAAAAGGTAGATTAGGAAAAATAGGAGGAGGCCTGAATGAAATATTATAGACTATCATTACGTTGTAGGATAATGTGAGTTCTGCACGCTGATCCAATCCGGCTCCATTCCCATGGGAATTCACGGTTTTGTGAATACATTCCTTTGTATTGTATTTCACTCATTGCATAGGATGCAGTTTATACATAGTTAATCTAGGTTCGTAGAGATCCCCGGCAGCTTTCTAACAAAGTCAAGCCTGTATTTATTGGTGCTACTGTTTCAGTCTGTCTAGACAAGGTGTAATTGCTGTGTGTTGATTTAAATGAGAAGATCTCCTTCACAAGCATATGGAATAAACATATTTATGGAAAATGCAGCAAAAGCTGCAGGAGAATGTACATATTTGGATTGCCACCACTAGTCACTAAAGTGCTACGGGTATTTTCGCTCTTCGCACTCTGCTTTTACTTAGTTCACAGGAAGGTGGATAAGAAGTTGAACTCTATTCTGTGCTGCTTAAAAACTCCATGTTCCTTTTGAAATCAGATCATTTAACCACATGTTCTGAAAACCCAAGTAATGCAAGTCTGTTTTCTGATGGATAAGTAAATGGTAACACCTACAGCACTCATTATCCTGTATCTTGGTATCCTGAAGTGGGTATACTGTTTATCCACAGTTAGTTGCGTAGAAGAATTTTGAAGTATAGGTAATCTCATCTTCAAAAGCAAGTCTCAGTGAGTTGGTAAATTGTAAATTTTCAGTCCATTGCATTTTTTGGAATTTAGATTTTTGAATACAGGATTCAAAGAATCCATATAAGTTGCCTATAATTATGTAAGTCTTGCTTCATTACGAATATTCACACAATTAGTATTTAAAGGATTGGACCTTGGAAAAAGAATGTATTTTCAAATCTTAAGACAAAGCTGGCTGCAGATTTATTCATCATTAGTTTGTTCCTAAAAATCTGTATCATCTTCTATTTAGGCTATCTGAAATTAAAAGATTAAGTAGAATTCTAGCAGAGGGTTGGCACTATCTAAATGGATAATGCTCCTACCATTAATCTACACTTGATATGAGTGTACACTCAATGTGACAGAGTTCAGGCACAACAGCACACAAAATCGACTACATGAAACCATCATTGCCCAAAAGTACTGATGCTTCTTTTAGAGTAAGAAATAAAGAGATGTTGTAGATTTGCAGTCTTCATTTTTTTTTCTGACTGGAGTGCAACTGGAAGGAGACTGGAAATGTTTTATTTAAAGTGAAAAATGGGAAGTCAAACGTCAAAATACTCGATATTTAAATAACATGATGAAAATGCAAATACTCTCATGCTGATCGGTGAATGAGAATGTTATTGTGTTGTCAGTACAAAAGAAGATGGTCATTGCTTAATTTCAATATTGTTCTACTTCAGTTCTTTTGTTTTTATTCACAGGATACACACATTACATTTGCGGTATACTAAAAACTTATTCCTGACTTGAATTACACTGGTTTTGCCTGTGCATGGGTGGTATTTTCTACACTTTGAATAATTCAAACTTGTTACTGGCACTATTTATTTAACTTAAAGTACGTTCTTGTACCTTACTGGTTGGCTTGCAGCAGCAATTAAAACCAAACAAAAACTGGAACATTAATACAGCTTGTCAGTAAGCTCTTCTAAACAAGAAGTTCCGATTTCAACCACAGGAATAAAAGTATCATGCTAAGCCTTCTCATTACAGTTTCCTTTATACCCGTCTCAAGCTCCTAAAGTTGAATATAGTGATATATCTTAATTTATACTGCAAGTGAATCAGCAGTCTGAAAAGTCAAGAAATCTCTGCCTTAGGAAACAGCTACAATAACATTTAGGATAACAGGGATGATGTTGCCTTCGGGGCTGCTTGTTCAATGTTGTTGAGTAAAGTACGGAACCACTGGCTTGGGCAATTGAAAACTAGAGAACATATTAGACTAGACAAACGTATTGGATCCTTACTGTGTTAGGATGCAAACTCTGCCCCCTTTCAGCCAGCAAAGCTTGCATTTACTTTAGCAAAAGATACACACAACCTAAGGAGTGTGAAATTTGGTACTGTGGTATTGATAGCAACAACAATCAACAGTTGTATCAAACTATCAGAACCAAGTCTGTTAAATGCAGCAATTTGTAATTTTATTCCAGGATTTCCAGTCTGTCAGCATAAAAACTCACTATGCTGTTGTTTAGTTTACTAACAAAATGAACACAGAACCATAATTAAAGTGATCCGTCTTGTCGCAAACAATGTAACATCAAAATTCAGCATTATGAATATGAAATAAAATTAGTGTCAAAGTTCTTCACGTAAATATGAAAATATTTTTTGCGTGAATGCAATTATTTAAAAACAGACTAAGCAACTGATGTCATTAGCTTTCGGATTAAAAATTAAACAAATGCTTATTTTTTGTAGTCTGAAAGGATTGGTTATGGGCTTTCTTTTCCTTCTTTTATAAGGTTTGTGTTGTTTTCATACATTTTCCAGAAAAACGTTGTATTTAAGTGCTAATGGATCTCCTAGTCAACATATTTACCCTTCACAGATTTTCATTATGTAAAAAGTCATTCAGTAAGACCAGTGGATTACAGATCTCTAAGTGCTTTCTCTCAATACGATTATGTAAGTGTTTTAATGCAGGAGGAGATCTGGACAAAATAGTAGTCTACACGTGAGCAGCATTTGCTATGGTAAGCATACAAGAAGAGTGGGATTAGAAAAGAATGTCTTTCATATAAAATTATCTGCACATGTTGAGAGAAGGACAAGAAAATTACAGAGATGTATGTATGTAGTAGATATGTCTTCATTTTACGTTAGCAAAAAAACCATCTTTTTGTTAAATATGATATAATAGCATCACAACGTTAAACTATAGCTTCTCTATAAGAAGGTAGTATCTTACACCCAGTGGGATAAAGCATATACAATATCCCTGAGTGGAACCGACTGCCCATTCTCTGATTAACTCAATAAAGAATAAGAGCTAAAATATTTTTATTTGCTACATGTTGATACCAATTTTACAAAAGACAACCCTTTTCTCTTTGTTTCACACTTCAAGCGACTTTCGATTGCAAGAAGGTGGTCCCAGAGGGCTGGCTTCTGTGATCCATCCTGACAGCTTGCTGCTGCAGTACTGTGATGCAACTGGAAATGTAGCTTAATCAGCTACCACTGATTACACCTGCAGAAAGCTGAAAAGTCACATGGCATTTAACCAGCACGAAGGCTCTCCTGCATCTTCTTATACAGCCAAGCACAAGCATCTCATGCTGGAGGCAATGTGACTAGAAGCCATGTGGGCAATACAAATAAAATTACAGCATCTCTGAAAATCTGTTACCCACAGAGGCTAGTTAGCAAATGTTTATTGCTCAAATCCAGTAATTTTGTCAAAATATCTGCTGTGGTTTTCCTAAGTGTCAGAAATTGACTTCTTGAGCTTCCACAGGATTAGGTGCGTTTTTTTGTTTTATTTTGTTTGATTGAACTGTATGGGCTTTTTTATTTACACGGTATTGCATGACATTATTTATCACATACTTACTTATTGCATCTCCACCAAATTAAACAAACTATCAAATCCTCTAAAAGCTAGTTCTAATTCAAGTGCACAGAAATGGAAGTCACAATAATAGTATAAATGTGTGGTCTGTTATTTTGGTCGGTTTTCCACTATGCATTAAAATAATCACTGAAGTCTATGATCAGTCAAGTCTGTCTTGCACACAAATGTTCAAAGAACATAAACACTCGAACTCACTGATGTGTCACAGCATTAAGGAATTACATAGCCTAAAATATGACTTCAAAAAGCATAAGGTTTTTGTAAGAATAGTGAATGTCAGGCCATACAGCCACGTATAATTGGCCTGAGGGGAGAAAAAAAAAAATTCAAATGCATTTCCTTTATATGATCTGGAAGAATCTATACACAAATAGAATAAACCTTGGAGGAAAAACAAGAAAGGTGGAAATGAAAAAAGAAGACAAAAGAAAATATTTAACTATTTATAGCATATAAAATGACTGAGGAGTACCGGACACACCAAACATGATACTCCCTTAGCAACTTAATCTAATTTGCTAATTGCATGTGTAACTTTATATAAACATACACATTTGAGTTCTGGGTCCTAGAGGGAGCGGTAGAACCATTACTCATCTAAGCCATCACCACTCAATTTAGTGAGAAATTACATATGTGAAGACTATTCATGTGATTAAAAGCTGCAGAATTAGAACTATTAATTTCAGTTTGCATAAGGCATGTAACCTATTACGCACCTGTTGGAAGTAGAACTTTTCCTATAGTTAATACTATCTGTAACCTAGTTCTCTGATCTGCTTTGATTTTCGGAATATTGTTTTGTATGAAGGTAGCTGTATTTTTTGTTTTTCCTTTTAGTCAATACAGTGCTATAATCATAAACCCGCATTTCCTAGATTTGACATTTATTCACATTTTGGACACAGTACGTGGAAAACTATACAGTGAATAATCTAATTACTTTTTATATTATTTGTTAAGTCTGCCTATTCGTTGATATTATATGAGCTAAACAATCTGAAAGCTTTGGAATGTCATTTTGCAATAAGCCAGTTTAAGAAGTAGTAGGCATGGTCAGTGAAATCTCTTAATATTTTGATACTTGAGGTTTTAACAATTTGTTCGATATACTAGACACTACATCTGCATGGGGACAAAGCTTTTACCAGATGCATATAAAGTAAACTGAGAACTAACTTAGTATAATCATCTCCAACTCACAGGATAGCATGTAAGACAAATTAAATTGTGAAATAATGGTGGACTTTGTTTTTCATATGAAATTAATTATTACAGTAATGTGATCTGCACTGATCTGTATGTGCAAAATAATTTATGCAATGATACGACAAAAGGGAATTGTTGTGCTAAGTATTCTAATCAGACACAAAAAACCCAGAAAGCTAATTTTACAATAATTTTTGTATATCTAGTGTCCTGAATCTTTTTTCTTTTAAAAAAATAATGTTTTCTTTTTGTCATAAATGGTAACTGAAGTGGAGAGAAAAATGTTGAAGTAACTTCCACATTGCTGAAATACAATCCCACAAAGAATTACTATCAGTACAATAATCCTACGGTGTTTCATTTGATGTAACTTTTGCATTGCTTCAGAAGGGTTTATTTTTCAATACCTCTGACTCTCCAGCCTCCTCTCTTACATCTTACTGGGTGTCACACGTATCTTTAGCTAATTCTTGCTCTGGGGAGACTTCAAACCAAAGTTTCCTGCATTCCCAGCCTACATACTGGCCCCTTAAGCATAACACTGGAGCACAGCTGAATGTAGAATGCCCTTGTGCTGGAACGCTTACACTACAGTAATGGAATAAACTAGCATGCTTGGTTTAGGATTTGCTTTCCTGAGTAACAGATTTTCTCAGATTTTCTGAGACTTTCTGAAATCATTTGTTACACTATACAAATTTTAAGTACAAGTGAGATGAGCTCTGCATTTTAGCAGAATATACTGAAGAAAGAAGTAATCTAAATTGGAGATGAAGAAATTAAGCATGCTTTATAGATAAACTTACATCTAGTTTGGCTTTAAGACATTTTCTAGATTCATTTGAGCTATCTCCAACAAGTTAGCTATAGCTCGGAGAGAGCAGATACATGCATACTCCCAGCGCTTAGCTTTTGCCTTTCTTAGTAGGGAACTGGAAGGGGGTAACACATCCCTTTACACCCTTGATCTTCGCTCACAGAGTTTCTGAGTGTCAGAAATGCTCAGTTTCTGAGTGTTCATCCTTCAAACTCGCTGCCACCTCCAGTCCTGATATCTGGGTCAATTAAAAACTCATACACTCCTGGAATTTTGCATGAGATTACTTCAGCATTGTCATGAACAGATACAGAACTACTCTCTGTAAGACAATACTGAAAGGAAGTTAAAAAATTGCTATCAGTAGGGTGAATATCCTGACCCTTGGGTAAGGAATATCGTCCTTCTTAGGGGGAAGAGGTGCCTTACATGCCCCAGGACTGTGTGGAAAAATGCAGTAACTGGACTAGACAATAGTATTTGCCTTCACTCGCACTTGCACTCAGCTGTCTTTGGTCCCAAAGGACTGCTTCAGATGCTGAGAACAGTGATAAACTATACTATAACCACACAACTATTTCTCTACTGACAGTCTTGGTATTCTGTATGTGTTTGAGGCTGCAAACAGTGGCATAAATACTAGCCACACATTCAATTTCCACTCCCCATGCAAGAATGCCTATGAAATTAGATCTGCTAAATTTAATACCAGTGGATACCAGTGAAACCAGAGGAACTGTTTTTCAGGATATTCCTGCTTTACATGCTATCACTTGTGAGACTTGAGACTGCGCTAGGTAAAAAAAAAAAAATAAAAACATCCCATTGAGAAACTGAAGATAATAAAATAATCTGCACTATTCTCTATTATCAGATTTTCCTAAAGATGTTCTGAAGTATTGTTCCAGGGATATCAGACATTGCATTTTTGCCATAGTAATACATTTTTATATATGTGCTGGTATTACAACTGATTTTAAAATGACGCCGTTCATTATTGGTACCTGACTACTTTCTACTTAAAATGCCTTTATGCTGAAATGATCTAAATCTTTTTGGTCAGCCATCAAGCTCATTGGACGGTAAATCTTGAAAAACCTCGGTAGTTTATTAATATTTCACCAGTAAAGCAGCTTTTAGGCAAAGCACGTTCCTAAGAAGATGTATACTTAGTAAAATAAGTAACTATACTAAGAGCACAAAAGGCAAACAAATGTTGAGGTGAACATCATGATTTTAGGTTCAGGGTAGCTTCTACTAGGAAACAGGCACACTAGCAGACCTTATGCTTCCGTTGCCTAAGATGGTAACCACTGATGAGCAGTGATGGTTAAATTAGTATGAAAAAGGAGGCTACTGTTACAAGATGTCCCGGTTTTGTTTGTATGTTTGGTTACGAGGAAGCACAGGAGAGGGAGGGCAAACTTGTATAGTGTCTGGCTGCACTGCAGCTGGTGTAATCAGCTGGCGGGCTGGCCTGTTCTCTGCCGCAAACTGCAGCCTAGCATCAGGATGCACTTACAGCCCAGCTGTGTCTGTGTAGACCTTGACTGGATTTTTAGTACTGTCAGTTGACATATTCCAGCATCCCTTTGCTTCAATTGCTTCTAAACATCATTTCAGTTATGATGAGCCACATCTCGCAGGCGTTAAGTACGTGCTCAAACAGCAAATAAAAGGGAGAAGTTGCCAGAGGCATGGCAGGTAGGTGGGCATTTGCCGAACAGAATCTAACAAGAAAAGGATCATGAGCAGGAGGAGGATTCTCCATTTTACGTGCAAACACCATTCTTAAAATTTCTCAACCTGTGCCATCAGCTTTCTTCGGCTTAAACACGTTACAATTTAAAAAAAAATAAAATTAAACCGAGGAATCAAAATCAAATGTTAAATTAACAAAATAAAATAGTTTCATAAAGTGAAATGTCTGTTCAAAGGACTTTTTCGAGGTTTTGCTATCTTGCCTGAATATATCTTTTTTTTTTTTTTGACGTAACAAGGTACTTAAAAGCCTCAAAACAGAAGAGGTCTGTAATAAAAATTAACTAAAATACTACATACTCCTCCCCTTCGAAGTCCACTAGAACAAATTCCGACAGCTCGGAGCACGACACGTTTAATTAAAGACCTAAAAGTATTTTTGTTATCAACACGCCTCGATGCCGAATCGAGATAAGGAGATTTCCCTGAGGCCAGCTGGCAGGTCAGCCGCGGCGTCGCGATTACAAATCTGCGCCCTCGGTTCCTGACCCTGTGCCGATTCCTGGGGCTCTAACTACGGTCCCCTCAGCAGTACGCGGGGGGACTTTGGGGTCCAAGGTAGCGACTCAACATTTCCATCGTGTCACGCTGTAAATACGTTCAGTGCTACGAAACCTCAGCGAACGAGAACCACTCCACAGTTTCGCAAATAAACGGAAAGCCATCGCCTCGCTTCTCCCGGCCACTCGGCCTGTGCCTGTAAGCCCTCTGTACCGCCTTAAGCTCTTGCCCTTTGAGGACACGACTCACCGGCTTAAGGCAGACCAGCACCCAGGCGCTACTGACCGCTGCTGACAGGCCTCCGCCCCACCACGCCTCCGGGCGGGCCGAGCGCTCACTCGCGGAGGTGCGCGCTGACCGCGGCCGATGCCCGCCGGGCCCTCCCGCTCGCCGCCTGCGGTTGCAGTCGCTCCTCCGGGAGCCCAGGCGGCGGTGGCGGCCCGGCTGTGCCAGCGCGGCCGCTTCCACCGCTCAAGATGAACTCGCGGCTGCGGCACTGGAGGGAAGCGGCCACGCTGCTGCTGGCGGCGGGCGCGCCGGCGCGGCTGCCGCGCTCGCCGCTCGGCTCCTTTGACTATGAGCTGTTGCTGCTGCAGCGGAGCCACCGCAGCGGCTTCATGCCCGGCGCCCACGTCTTCCCGGGGGGCCTGGTGGAGGCGGCGGATTTCTCCGCCGACTGGCTGGGGCTGCTACCCGCCTCGCCTCACTGCGGGCTGGGCTTCGTCAGGCCGCCGCCTCTCGGCAGCAGCCGGGCCCCGCTCTTCGCCGCCGCCCGGGAGCGGCTGGGCTCGCCGCTGCCGGGGGAAGTCGCCTTCCGCATCTGCGCAATCAGAGAAGCTTTCGAGGAGGCGGGAATCCTGCTGCTGGTGCCGGGGCGCGGGCCTGCGGCGGGCAGCGGCCCGGCCCCCCCGCTGCCCGCGGAGCGCTTGCCCCCCGCCGCGGAGCTGAGCGAGTGGCGG
>Ga0065711_1009172_pt1 | contig 11510 bp, 5 predicted proteins | sample Hoacrofraction12_FD_59098 | JGI IMG/M metagenome (GOLD analysis project Ga0065711, IMG submission 59098) | Hoatzin crop microbial communities from Cojedes, Venezuela - Epithelial fraction 12 v2 (version 2) | ecosystem: Host-associated > Birds > Digestive system > Esophagus > Crop | place... | reverse complement strand
GGGGGGGGGGGAGGCCGGTGCTTGCCGGCGGGAGGGTCCCTGCGTGCAGTGGCACGGCTGCTGCAGCAAGGGCATCCCTCCCGTCGCAAGAGACTTGAGCAAGCACCGAAAGGCCTATCTGTCAGCTCTGCGATTTCACCTAACTAGTCTTATTTCTAATAAGGGTCCAATCTGCTCTTTATAGGTCTTGTTTCTTGTCTTTCCACGTAGCATGTCTAGCTGAGCTCATTCACCTCAGATCTATTATGATACATCATAATTTTCCTGTAGGTTTGACACATGACAGCTCTTGCAGCAGTCCAGAACACGACCAGTTGGTGCTGTACCTCAGAACAGAATCCACTTCATCGTCTGAGGCCATGGCGGCAGGTGCGCTGCTCGAGGTTCAGCAAGCCACAGCCTCCTGCTGGCTGCCTCCCTGGTGCATCCGCTCCTCCGAGCAGAAGAGCCAGGCTGAAAGAAGGGTTTGGTTGTTTGCTTGGCCGGCGTGGGGTGGACTCATTGTGTGCTTCCATACGACCGCGTGTCAGCAGCACGCTGACGCGCGTATGAGACGTGGCTATGCCTACACTGGTAAAGCACTTCCAGCCTACGCTTCAGTCGTGGGGAAGACGTATGCTCTGCAATAAGCTGCTTGATCCCGGCCATGAGATGGCTTGAGAGTTATGATCCAGCTGAAACTGTTGCGTGGGCCTGGGAAGCAGTTTAGAGATAACCTTTGCTGGCTGCACCAGAGCTCCCAGTGTCACTCACTGTCGTGCTTACTCCATTTTACTGGGTTGGGAGAGAGAGGCATCTCCAGAATGTGTTATAGTTACTTCTTTATAACAGCAAGGAGGACAATGGCAAAAAATACAACAACTTTTGGAGTAATTGTCATGTTATAAATTGGGAGAAAGGAATCACTGTCCCACCTGTTAGAAACAATGATGTACCACTACGAAACAAAGTGCAAAGACAGACATATTCATGAGTTAAGAAACTCCTCCCAGCTATTACTTAACAAAGGACTCTCTGTACAGGCGAGGCAGAAGAGACAGAAGAGAAAGCAAAGAGGACAGCACCAGTCAACATTCTCTCTGGAAGACAAACTGTGAGGTGAAGTCCTTGCAGGTTTTTGGACTGAGTAATGTCTGCAGGAGGTCTTCAGTCACCATGCTGCCTGATGCCACCTGTGTCTAGGGAAAGAGGATTTTCAGCCTCTTTACAAGTGAACATGATTACACCACAGGCACTTCATTTCAGCACCAATTTCTCCACCTAATTGAAACAGGCAGCAAGATGTTAACTGTCCAGGCTATATTAAGTATGGCTTAAATTAGTGATGTGTTTGTAGAGATCTCAGGTGAGAAAATAAGGCCTAGATTAAGAAAGTGGAGTTCTGTAAAAGGTATTAAAGCAACCTCTTAGTGTACCATGGAATTAGGGAGAGAAGGTGGTTTTGGCTAATCTTCGGCTTTAAGAAAGGGTGAATCAGAAGCAAAGAAGGAGGGAGTTTGAAATAAATCACTGTGGAGGGGAGTGAATGGATTATGGAATTACTGTGGCTGTTAGCTGTAAAACTGGATTAGATAAAGAACATGAGTAAAGCTAGATGTCTACAATTTCTTTTTATTTTTTATCCTCCTTGTAACCCCAGGGTAGCAGCCATGTTGTCTCTGCTGAAGTGATACAAGAAATTGCAAGTGGGAAATGCCCTGTGGAAATTCAACCTCATAGCCTAATTGCTCAATGATACAGCCAAGGTGAAAACCTAATTAGTGAGCCAACTTGAATTGTCCAGGTGTTAATGATTTGGTAGAGACACCCTGAAAAAGCAACTGGTGTTCAGCTCAGATGTAAGCAGAAGTTACAGCTTGTAGCCAGTAATACATGCTGGCTAAGCAATATCTAAGAGCTTTATAATCACAGACATGGTTATATCTCATGAAAAAGGGGATTGTGATTTGTTGGCTGATATTACTTAAATTTGACAAAAAGTTACTAGTTCAGTCTGTAAAATGAGGGAAATCAGAAACAGTACAAAACCTATGGGAAGTGGTTCAGATAAATGCTGACATGATGGAAAAATGCTGCTATGAAAAAGAACTGTTACAAGCAGAAGACAGGCCAGGGCAGAGTACTACATGGGCATAGCAAAAATGCTCCACAGTCTGGGAAAGAGGGGGCCTTCAGGGCAAAGGTTCTAGATGTCTGGATATTTAAGCACCGATTAGAGTCCTGCTACTCAGGAAACCTGAAAGTGCATGAGAACAACAGATGATGGCTCCAACATGTTATTGTTATTGAGTCAGATGTGCTAAAAAGGACAGTGAAATTTACGCAAACTGAGAACTCCTAACTGGGCTCAAATCAAGGCAGTGACTAGAAAGCATCCTCTGGCTACTTACACAGGAGAACTGGGCTTGAAAATTGGTCCTGTGCAATTCAAGTAAGATAGATACTTGGATAAATGGATAAATTCATAATTCATTTGTATTTCAGCTTGGCTAATACTATGTAAAAAACACAGTCAGCAGAAACTCAGTCTGAAGGTGTGGCAAACAACCTCATAGGCATTTGGTTTTCCAAGAACAAATTACCTTACCTGTAAGAGCTGAAATCGCAATAGCAGCTATACGAAGTATTAGGTTTTCAGCACAAGCAAAACTAGAAATATTTTTAAAATGATCCAGAGGCATCTTAGCAGTTGAAATTACTTGGAATTTGATACCAGCTACATCCATGTTTGCTTGAATGTCTCTCAAATAATGAGAAATCTGTCAGTGAAATGTGATCTAGGTCTTTGCTAGTTACTGCCACAAAAATTCTATGAAAAGAAAACATCAAAAAGGGAAGGAAATAAGAGTTTGTGATGAAATTCTCTTCAACTTGATTCTGGGCCACACTGACTACCTAAGTAAAGCACTTATTTATTCCTTAAGGCTTAAATTTTCAAAACAAGTTACTGTGCATCAGTTTACCTTGCAATAAATTTCTACAGATGTCATTAGAAAGAGACTTTGGATGTACTCACCTGATCCAGAACAAGAATAACTACAGGGGAAACCAGCCTATTGAGTAACCAAGTCATTACTTACCACGACCAAGGTCATTGAGAGAAACCTGGGTTTTCATCTGCAGCTGAATTGGAGATTAGCAACCTCAAATTCTGGATTCAGAACAGAAAAACAAATGGAAATCACACATAAATTCTCTACACGTTGAAGAAGTCTTTCCCAAAGAAAGAAGAAGAAGATTTCCCAAACTTCATCTTCAAAATACTGGCAATGGGGAAGGAGAGCAAAACCACAAAAAACCCCAAAACATACAAACAAAAAACCCCAATCCCCTTACATTTCTACAGGCTTTTCTGGCTTTCAGCCTGAAAAAAAAAATTGCTACATCAGAAATGGTACATCCACAGGGCTATGTTGAACAGGAGGGAAAGGGTAGAGTCAGACAAACAAAAGTGAGCAAGACTTTCAGGCACATATATGATAGCCACTAATGGTCCATAAGCACTATATGTATTTAATGACAATGCAGATTACCTCGTTAGTTTTTCATGTTAGTTGTCAAAACCATGGCCATAGGCTGGATTTTTGGTCACAGAGAAAGAGTACGCCTCCTCCCTTGAAGTGTACAAGGCCAGGTTGGATGGGGCTTTGAGCAACCTGGTCTACTGGAAAGTGTCCCTGCCCATGGCAGGGGGGTTGGAACTAGGTCATCTATAATGTCCCTTCCAACCCAACCCATTCTATGACTCCATAAAAACTAGTGCTTAGAAAATAAGCATTCTGAAAAGGTGATCCTCTAGGAAAGGTACCATTTGAAAGAACAGTTGGCCAATACTCCATTCTGCAAGAGCAAACTTGTAGGAAGTTTTAAAAGTAAAGCAGGCTCAGATACAAGGTTGTGTGCTCTTCTAAAAAGGTGGGAGTTCATCTGGTACCACAATTCTAGCAGAAAAAGGGGAATACTAAACTGAATTGACACTGATACTTGAGTATTGACCCAAATAAATGAAGTCATGTATAATAGTGTTCCACAGCGAAACCCAAAGGACTACAACACTGGGTGAAATTGGTCCCAAATCTCATCCATTTCATTATTTTCCCAGTGCCAGCTCCCAGGTTTTGATGTTGCAGGACAAACCTGGCACCTGTCACTGGGAAAATAATGCCAACAGCAAACTACCCCAATAAGAGTCAGAAGAGAATCCTTCTGCAAAAACTGACCAAGACAGTAAGGATATCTCATGAGCCTGTTCTAGCACCCTTTCTATAGACTTAAATGAAACAACCATTTAAAATTAAACAAAAAACATTGTTGATATGAAAATATGTTCATGTAAAGAAGCAGGCTAATACTATGGTTTTTCTTCTAGAACATAAACAAGCAATTCTGCATATCATATCACTTTCTGTGCAGATAAACTAGCTCAGGTATTTCTGAAATGGCTTTGCATTGCCACATATATTTCATAAGAAGGGAAAAGAACAGTCTTCTCTACACAGCCAGCACTGGCCAGAACTTGGAAAGCTCCCCGTTCCACACGGATGCTGCTGGCAGTTAGAGCAGGAATATGTGACCCTGGGGCCAGTAGACACTCTGGCTAACCTACTTCATTTGTTTAGGATGCTTATGTTTGCTCCCCAAATCTTCTAACTAAATGTAGCTAGTGAATTATTTTTGGCATATGTGATTGTTCTTCTCAAACTGCCTTTCCATACGTGTTGTTTTACCGTTATCCAGATCTTTGCTTCTCTCCTTTCCTCTTCCTGTGTTTGTATTCCACATGCTTCTCCATGATCCTGCAGATACCTTCTATCCTCACTTACTTTCCTAAATCTCTGGCTGTTATTCTGTAGGCGTCAACAACAAAACAAAAGCTTGTTAGGTCTTATGCCATTATGCCATTAATAAATGTGGTTCTAATTACATGTTTCTTTTAAAAAGACATACAAAAATTTCAGATGAANTCAAAACCTAGATATAGATATTTTTTAAAGTTACATATGTGCATACTATAAGTAGGTACTCTGATTTTGAAAACTCAACAACCTGCTTTTTGTGTATGCAGCTCTGTCACACTGCAGCTTGTAAAAATTTTGCAATCCTAATCTTGCAAATTATACTATGTGGATGGACTCCTGAACAGCTCCTACTTGGAGGTCTTGTAACTTTTAGGTGCCTGTGTTGTTTCTGGTAGCAGTAAAAAAAATTGGTTTTCACTGTTAACCTCTACCTAGGCATTCAGCGCTCACAGACAACTCTAGACTGTTGAACAAAAATGAGTTACATGTGTAAATTAGAATAAAGATGTGAATGTCCAAAATTACTCCGCAATGCAGACATACCTGGGAATAACAGAGTATTAGTTAGTGCTAATCCTGGATACCTAGAGCATTTTTATTTCCTCTGTGCTCGAGATTTCTAGCTTGATAAAGCACCTGGTTCACTTGCTTGAGCCTCCCTGTCGGGCCCTGTTCCCCCCAGGGACTACATCTCCTCTAACGCATCTGTGGCCACGTGGGTGCTAAGGTGGGCTCCTCGGCCTGCATCTGGTCAGGGGAGCAGTGTATCGCACTGTGGGAGATGCAGTCTAACCAGGAGCCTGGCCAGCAACAGGGAACAGGAGCAGGTTGTTCCCAGCTGGAGCTTCTTCGTGGAGGTACAGCAAGGTAACAAATCCATGACAAAAGGCTGGGTTGTGAAATGGACACACATTTTTTTTCACTAAGGATAAGGAAAATAAACCCTTTTTCTGTTGGAAAATACCAAAAATAAACACGTAGCCATTTCTGAACTGAAATTTCCTAGCCTCTTTTCTTATTAGGGAAGAAAACTCAACTTATTTTAAAAACTTGCTTGGTTTAAGAGAAAACCGAATGTTTGTGTCACATAAGGAACATCCCTCTTTTTGCTGGCCTTTCTAAAGTAGCTATGTTCCTTCTTACTAAAGAGTAAGACAAAATAAACTGTAACTTAAAATGAGTCAATGTGGTAATGTGCAGAAATGTTGCTCTGACTTCAAAAAATTGCACCTGAGTTCTGTGCTGCTATTTCACAGGTGACAAAACAGAGCTACTAATTTTCTGCACACAGCTGCCTGTGTTTATCAGAAAATGATGACATTCTCATTGTTGACAATGTCAGCACAAAATTTTGAAATTGAAATGTCGCTAGAAGAGTAATGCTAGCTTTAGGAAGGTGTAAAGGATATTCATCTTCGTGTTAGAACTACTGTATCATAAGTGGTGAGCACTGCTTTGAAGCAGAATGTTGTAGCACCCTGGTACAAACTGGATCATACTTACTCTTTGAAATCCAATCTAGAATTTCATGTAACTGCTCTTCAGTTATAGAACACAGCTTTAAGTATCGTCTTGATAAGTGTTGGTCTTTATAATAATCCTTCTTAGTGGAAAAAGGACACACTGAAGAACAACACGTGCTGCCTTGCCTTGCTTAGAGAATGCAGTGCACAAACTTCTTTGATACTAATTTATTCAGCTTTGTCAGGGAAAAAATCCATAATCAGCAAGAAATCTGAGTAAAAATCTGAAAGAACACAGGCTGTATGTAATGAGACAAATAGTAAAAAATAAAGTAAAAAATCCAAGGGTTTATCTTCTCCATGTATAAATATATGCCTAATTCTATTTTAACTTGCTTCATATTACAGGACAGAAAGTCATATCAACTCTGTGACACAGTGTCCTTATACAATACACAATGTGGACATTTCAAAGAATTTGACTGATGTTTCAAAGCAATTTGAATATCAGTAAGTAACTTGTAGCAAGTTTGTGAATATTCAGACATACCTGATTTTAACAAAACTTTTACAGCATGGATGTTGTTTTGCTTTCAGTGTAATTTAATAGGTCTTTTGGGATCTGCCGTGTTTGAACATCTGGGAATCATCACATGTTGTCTGTTGATCAATGAGGCAACAGGAAAGGTATGATGTGACACAGATGTTAAATATGGCAATACTCCATAGACCAACTGGATCACAAATGGGAATGATCAGGCTTTGAAAAATCTGATGAAGATTCATTGACTGGATAAAATTCAGTATTCTTTTTTTCTTTAACTTCCTAACTGTTCTGATAACATGGTCAAAGAATTATTGGAAACTCGCTTATTTGGAGGAACAAAATGACATAACTGTAGACAAGGACTTTTACTATCAAATACTTTACAGGGAGATGAATACCACTTGCCAGGTCTCTGCTGTCCTGTCATGAAGATTAATGTCTACTACTGGATAACTCTGCCACTCCTTGTAAAACAAAGAATACATAAATCAAATTTGTTGCATTAGCTTAAGCATCATGGTTAATTGAGTAACTGCTACTATACTAAGAAACCTTTTTCTCCCTTCCCTCATATGCAAAGAAGAAATAGCATGTATTAATGCCTTTAACTGTTAACCATGAATGCCACCTTCTGGCTATGTCCAGAAATGCCCTTTGAGAGCAATAAAGAAAGCACAGCTTTCCGTTTCCGCACAGTTACCGTTTCAATTAAATATATGTTAAAAATGTATGAAATACAGACATGCCTCCTGCCAGACTTCCTAGCTTGCTCATTGAAATGTAAAGGTACTCAGGTATTTACTTTTCTAAAGAAACCGTGTAGTTTAAAATAATAAACACATCTGACAATTTTCTGTAGAAACAACCTGAAACTTTTTGTATGTAAAGGTAGCAGCTGAATCAGTATCACAAATGAAATTCTGACCTTACTGAAGCTGACAGGACTTTTGCCTCTGACTTTGGTGAGGCCCAAGCTTTCAGCCTGCGTTTTTTGAAAGCTGCTCTTGTGAACTGGGGTTTGAATTTTCAAAAGGTTTTAAGGAAGCCGGTGTATATTCTTCTGCAATTCAGTGGGCACAAGATTTTAAAGAGGAAACTGGTCCTGCAAAACAATGATGGTAAAGGTTTTTGGAGTCAGAGACCTGTTATTTCCCTACGATCAGACCAGATCAGCTGTTGCTTTTATTGCTTGAATTTCTCCAGCAATAGACTTACAGTTGTTTGGTGCTGCTAGTACAGGTAAAAGCATGTCATACATACCAGAACATGTTCCTTGCAGCAATCATATTATCATGGTGTAATGGACTCCCAAATCAAAGGAAAATTCTACTCTGGCTGCTAAGATGATATACAGACAGTAGGGGAAACAAGCCAGGGAATTTCTCTCACCTGGGGAAGTAAATAAGAAGCATTTCTCCAGAATGAAGAAGAATATTTGGGCAGACAGTAGCTGAAATCCCCTGCAGTTACAGATTGCTTTAACTTACTCCTCTTTTTATTTTTTTAACCTAGATATTCCAGCTGTGTGATATCCTGCAGACTTAAATTCTCAAGTCATAGTTAAAAATAATTTCAGTGAGCCCAATCCTACACTTAGACACATGTAGGAAATCAGTCATCTCTTCTTAGCTTCTTAGCCTATCAATTTCTTTACTGTGTCAAGTATAACACAGTAGAAATTGTATGCAAGCTGACAAATCACTTAACTTTAATGTAGACACTGGACCACTTTTAATTTGCCTAATCTGTGATTCTGTATTTTTTAATGTTGTCAGATATGCACTAATTTCAAGGATTCAGTGAAACAGCATACATTGGAAGAGATTAAAAAATAGTGACAGCTATTGTATATTAATAACTGATGTCTGACTTCTTTGATAAAAGTTTTCCTTACAATTAAAACCTTTCCATTTGAATATGGAAGACATAGGAGGCAAGTGATTAATTTTATTATTTTTCCTTTTTAAAGTTCTGTTAAATGTAATGGGTTTCTATATGCTGCAAATGTGTGGTTCTTCTGCAATAAATAAAAATAGCATGAAGCTTTACCAGATTTTTTTTTACTCCTTTCTTTGAAGGAAGAAAATAAAAGATGGGGATTAAATGGAGCTTGAACTACAGCTCTGCTCTTCTAGAGCACCATACTTGCTTGTTCTTCCTGATAGGTCATCTGGCAAATATGACTCAGGCACTGATACATGGAAAGCAAGTACCCACTTACTCAATCCGTCTATACCGATGTCCACAGAGTTTGTTGTTTTTCTCAGGTACTGTCGGAGAAATCTGTAAGAAGCCATTTATAATTTTGACATGTATACTAATTTTTAACATATATACTAGGTAACAGAAAGCATATTTGTGAATACTACCTTCCCCCCCTCCCTTCAACTTTGACTGAAAACATTACAGGGCTTCTAAGCTTGTTAAAGTACTATGCTTTTCCTTTAAGGAGGGTGATTATGATCAGGGTGCCACAGAGACAACAGTGTGTGTTGGGTGACTTTGTGGGGTTTTTTTTTAAGGGGGAGGAGAGGCTGAGGAGACAAGTGCTCAAGGCAAAGAGAGAAAAATGTTCCAACATCAGAGAAACTGTTCCAACAATTTACTCTAATATTAGGGATACTATCTCCAATCTGTAGATGGCAGTGATCTTCCACTGCCTGCTTCAGGAGGAAAGGGGGGGAGCGGGAATCCTAAAGTTAAAACCACTATGCAAAACAGATGTGGGGAAAATAAGTCGTGAGGTTAACTTCATTCTATATACCAATCTTCTTTTTAAACTAAAACCTACTTAAGGAGTATAGGAAGGCATACCCCTTATTGCATTTCCTTCCTGTAATGAGAAAATACGTCATGCCATTTAAAACCTATAAATTTCTGTATCAAAGGATTTTGATGACAAATTCCAGAATACTGTGTTTTGGAATTTACCTATGATCAAACCCCTATGCTGGCATTCTGGACATCTTGTACGTACCTTTGATACATTTCATTATTTTAAACAAGTTTATTCAGATAATATCTGCATTTTTCCTCTCAAGCCCCTCTGGGTACTTACTTGCCTCCTACATCAGTTGTTCAGCAGGTCTGCATCACCTGTGTAATTGTTAGCTATTTTTCTCTTGATATCTGCATTAGTTTTCACTTTCATTCAAATAAAATTTAGTAAACAGTGTGTAAGGCTGTCAGAGTATACTTTAGTGAAGCTTGTGAAGCCCATTGGCTTTGGTTTCAGTACTTCTGAGTACTTAAGTACTTCAAAGAGAGTACTTCTATCAATTTCAGTGGACTTAGAACCTCGCCTCCCAAAATCTATCTTGTTTGGTGACTTGGTAGAGAGAATTTTCAAAGTATAACACAAAGTCTAACCTTCACATTTTGTCAGTATTTTCAGTTGTGTTTTTTTTCTTAATGATTCTGCCTAGAGGATTTTAAAATTTGATACTTTTCATGAAGATCAGAGTATAAAAACTACAACATTATTGAAGCTCTATTTTAAGCGTCACATAGGCTTCTAGCTTCAGATTTTGAATGGTATCCAGACACACAAAGCAGATGAGGTGTCTAATAGGATTTTAAACAGCATCTAAATAGCATTTTAAATTTTACTTCTGAAGATTATAAATATCAATGAGATTTTGGTGTTTGTGGGGAGGAAGATGCCTAGACACATGTATATGCAAAGTGAGACACAGAGAAGTACCTAAGCCAGTTAATTTCTTTATATCTATTGTTTTCATTAGAAAGTATATCACTGCAAAGAGCAAAAAATGACAAAACTATTCATCTGCTTCTAAGGCAGCTCAGTTTACTTTAAATGGCATGAGCATTAGATACCTTAGAGTGACTCCAAGTTGAAATATTCCTCAGCGAATCATAAGAAATTATTTGTGTCAGGTTCTTCCATTTAACATTAAGCCATTTGGCTCCTTGCTGCTGAGAGATGTTTTGCAACACGATTACACCTAATTTGCAGTCACTGTTGTTTCACTGCAGTCGAGTGGAGTCTTGTCATTGGTATGACCAGTGCCATTTTGACAACCTCCAGTGCAGAAAACCAGTATAAATTACTGTGCATCACTTAAATCCTTTTCGGAAAGCTTAGCTGCGAGTTATCTGCTTTTGCACAGGAATGTATCTCATCCAATATGCTCTGGAACAAAAAGGATATATACTCTCCATCCCAATAGCAGGCTTTCCACCCATTCTAGTAGGAAGATGAAACCATCTACTTGACATCACTATCTTAAGAACTTTCTCTACATGCATCCTACATTTTTTCCTCTGAATTTTGTCACCTTTTTTGTAATGCCAAATAGCTTTTCCTCTTCCTTACTGATGACACTCTTCATTTCTTTGAAAAAAAGCAACAGTTTCTCTATCTAATCTACCCATATTTCTTAACCTGCAGTTCTAAAAAGGGATTTGGTTTCTAATGAGTGAATGTTTAATCTTTTTTATTCCATTGTCAGAAAAATAATCCATAAATCTGGTTCCAGTATCCAGTACACATTTTCATAATATGCAGTCTCACCCAAAAGTGGATGGGAAAGGGCAGCTAAGGAAGGATGTATGGCCTTATTCCCTGTTATGTACACATGTGCATGTGTATCTATCCAGACTTGCTCTTTTCCCTCACACTACTGGCAGAAAAAATAGAGCACAGCACAGAACACTAATTTTTTTAACCTGCTTGTATTT
>Ga0065711_1009168_pt1 | contig 11510 bp, 4 predicted proteins | sample Hoacrofraction12_FD_59098 | JGI IMG/M metagenome (GOLD analysis project Ga0065711, IMG submission 59098) | Hoatzin crop microbial communities from Cojedes, Venezuela - Epithelial fraction 12 v2 (version 2) | ecosystem: Host-associated > Birds > Digestive system > Esophagus > Crop | place... | reverse complement strand
CCGCCTGGACAAGGTCCTGTGCAGCCTGCTGTAGGTGACCCTGCTTCGGCGGGGGGGTTGGACTAGATGACCCACAGAGGTCCCTTCCAACCCCTACTATTCTGTGATTCTGTGATTCTGTAATACACAGACCAAGTACATTCAGAAACAAGGATCCAGTATGTTGTAATCTGTTTCAAAGACTAAGCAGATGCGTTGCTATCATTTTCCTTGATGAAATTCTTCTTCCCACCTGTCTTTTCCTGCACAACTTAAAACACATAAAGGGTGGATGTTGGCAAGAGTGATAGAAAGACCTTGTGATGACCCTCTGCACCTCAGAGAATTTTCCTCCAAACAATATTTGGATGATTTTTAAAACAGATATGCAAGCCTTAAAACCCTCATCCCAATTGCCTGAGATATAGAAGAAAAGCAAATTAAAATATAGATTGAAAATGTCTTTTGATATTAAAAATCATTTTCTGAGGAACATTTTAGACCAATTTTCTGTCTTACATATTTCGTCTTGCCACTTTTCCCATTGACTACTATTTCCCTAGCTCTCATGTGGATATATCCTGAATAACATTCTGGAGGACGTTAAGCTGTGCAACAGTAAGAAAGAGCTCAAGGAAACTACTGGAGCTTAATCTGCCTCTCATTCTACTTTAGATTTACATGACCCTGGTATTTAATTTTCAGGGATGTTAGTTCAGATTTCTTCTTCCAACTTACACAAACTTTCTGTGCTTTCCATCCAATAACCTCTATAAAATCATGCATACTGCTGCTAGTTGCCAGCATTTTTTCCAGACACCCAGTCTTTGCTTGTTAATGTTTTGAGATTTTATTCTTTTTTTGCCCTTTGCCTTTCTACCAGAGAAAATAAAATACATTTAATGATATAGATCACAGAAGGTCCTCTGCTTTAGGATTAAATGCAGTGTGTTCCATTTTGTATTCCTGAAAATCCTGAACACTTGATAAGATCTTTCAGTTATGCAATACATACATTTTTTGTAATGTTAAAAATCCAGATCCTAAATTCAAACAATTCTAGCTGAATTGTTCTTTTAACAGACTCCATATTATTAAAACTGCTTGCTGTGCATTTTATAGGAAAGTTTTAAATTTTACATTACTGGTTTTGCAAATGATGTATCTTTTACAACTCTGTAATGTAGCATGATAGCTTTAGTATGATTTGATGTGTTTTTCACTGTCACAGGTTACCTAGGAGAACATACATATTGCAAAGTCTAAATTACATTTATTTCACATGATGTAAAACAAAGAAAGAACAAATGGATATCATACAGGACAGAGCAATCAGTCTTTTAGTAGCACTGCATGAGTCACATTTGAATTTATTTCAGTGGCTGTTTTGCCCGTTGCTGCTATACATACATTCACAGATTCTTTGTGCTGTGTGCCAGTAGACCATGGATGTAAGTATGCCAAGGGAATCTAGGGAGTAATTTTCAGTGATTGTATACCCTTTGCTCTATCTCAGTAATGAGGGATTTCTATGACATCTTGAATTCTCATCCTGGATGCTTCTATGGGGAAAAGTGAGCATTTCTGTGCTTCCTAAGTAGGATCCACAGCTGACTGGGCAGTTGTCTCTGCCCAGTTTTTCTAGCAAACTTCAGAGCAGGTACACTGAGGAAAAGGACAAAATGAATAGCAGATGGGAAGAAAGAGAGATGAGAAGAAAGAGAAGAATAAAATGCGCATGTGGTTTTCTGGCAGAGTCATTTGCGGCATAGCACACACTACAGAAATGCTACAGTAGCAGTCAGTTGGCCATGCAACTTCTGTATGTGATCATTCAAATGACTGTGATTATTGATGGTCCCTGGCTATTTCTCGAAGACAAAAGGTTTCTGAAATGATTCTAAACAATTTGTCTGCCTCTGAGACACTCAGAAGTCTGTACAATCAATGTGTACAATCCAACGGAAATGTACACACTGAAGCTCTCAGATCAGTATTTTCCTACCTTTAGTCTGCCACTAGAGAAAATGGAGTGAGACAGATACAGCCAGGAAGCAATTCACCTCACCTCAGATTTAAACTGTCATTTTAAAGGTCTTGATCTTTCTTTAGATAGGATATTGGATGAAACCACACTAGGTAGTTTGGTTGTTTGGCTCTTGCTTGGTTGAGGGGGTTTTTCAGGGGTTGAGTTTTTGTGGGTTTTTTTGGCTATCCAGAATCTGGATAAGCACTGTCACTGAGGAAACACTTTGGCAGATGTTTGCTTCCAGATTTTTTCATGACTTAAAGTCTCAGACATTCTGTGGGCACAGAGAAGTTAAAATATGAGCACTGCCGGAGAAGCAAAACGTTGCAATATAATGGAAAAAGGCTAAAAAGGGGGTGCTCGTCAAAGGAGCTTCTATTAGCAACAAAGCTTGCAAAACAATACTATATGCAAACATTTTACCCCACAGACATATTTTCTTACCAAAGCATGATGGATACAAAACCATCGTTCCTTATCATGGTCATAGCATCTTTCTCTTCTCACAACCTGTTCCTTTGTCATTCACCCTTCCTAGATAAACTGTTTCTTAAATTGTGCTGAAGACCGCCCACAATGATCCTAAATGATTTGACCTGGAGACAAATCAGCTGTCTTCAAAACTGCTAATGATTTCGTAAACACTTTTATGTTATCTGCTTGAAGGTGGAACTATCTGAATTCAGCTTTAAAGCCATTTGCTGCCTATAAATTAAAATAATGCACCTAAAGGGCCTCTTCATTAAAGCACTAGAGAGTAAAAGCTCCATTTAAGTTACTTGTTTGACTCTCCCTCTCTATTAAAGCTTCTGTTTGTTGTTGATCTCTTCCCACGCTCCCACTGTTTATTCTACNAAGTATGGTATAAAGATAAATCTATATTCCACTCCATAGGCTTTTTCTAAGATTTCCACATGCAGCAGGAGGTAAGCAGAAGAGTCGGATAAAGAGAAATACAATAGGGTGTTATTTATGCATTAGAATATGTGGAAGAACAAGGGAACAAGAAGAATACACTTAAAAGAAATGAAAATTGAGCTTGACAAGAAATACATGATTCTTTAAATGCTTTTGCCAGTCTAAGTGTTGGAGATAAGCTCATGTTTCAAAGAAAAATTTTACTTAGAAACAATAAAATAAAATAACTTGTGAGAGGGGAAAAGTTATTGTGGAAAAGCAGAACTCAGATTTTGTGAGACACTATCCCACTCAGGCGAGGAAGAGAAAAAGGATTTATCAGACACTAGGTGAGGGGAAGCATGTAGAAACTTAACCGTACATATATCATAGAATTATAGAGTGATTTGGGTTGGAAGGAACCTTTAAAGGTCATCTAGTCCAAATATTGCAGTTTCCATAATGATGTTCCACAGCTTTCAGGATTTCAAGCAAAATGCTTCTGTCCTCTTCCCCAGGCACTATATCTCCACATTATGTCCTTACAATCTAGTTTGCCAACCTTAGGCACTATAACCTGAGTTCTAAAACAGGATATTCAAATGTGAACCACAAGAAAGAAGGTCTTCATTTGGTGTGCTCTTGCTTTTATTTTACTTTATTCAATTCTAATCCCACAGACTTTCCCAGTTAGACAAATCCTCTCCATGGGTTCAAGGAGGGCCTTTTTGCTGCCTACCCAGGTTGCTTACAATTGTTTTCATCTTTTCTAAACCACTCAGTACCAAGAGGAAAATCACTCAGTGTTGTTGTTTTTTGCAAAACTGTGTTCTAGAACTCCTATACAAAGCACAGTTTATTGGCAAACAAACAGTTTCTGAAAATTCTACTTTGCAGAATTATCCTAAATATTATAATTTGTTCCATTTACAGCAAGAAAGTGCTCAGATCTTGGAAAAAGAGTACTCATATCAGTAAAACCCACAGTCTGACAGAAACGGAGCTGTTTTCCAACAGAACAAAACGAGATTGTTTTTCTTCTAGGATGGATTATAAAGATGTTGCTGTTGGGTTTGTAGCATTCAGAATATGTTGAAGCACACACATGCTTGTTTGGAAGATGAGCTTAGCTGTTTGCATTTTTTCCACTTGCCTCTACACACTTCATCTGTCTTTGCGGACTTCTCACTCTGTTTTCTCCAAGGCTGTTCAGTACTCTTCGTAGAATAGCCCTGGTGCCACGTGTGGCTTTCCTAAGAAGCTATAGTGAGTCAGGCACAGGCACCCACTTGCTTCAGGGTCCTCCTGGGACCCCACAGTTCAGGAAGGCGTTTTTGCACAGCTTTAAGCAAAAGAAAAAGCTTTAAGCAAAAATTCCACCTATTTTCATCTCTAAATGAGTTTGAAAGCCTGATTGCACACTATAGCAGAAAAGACGCTTGATCTCAGATGGCTTGACTATATCTTGCACGTCTTTGCCTTGCCTGATTTGTAAAAGTATGCATCATAGCGCCACATTAGAAGAAGAGAGGTCAGAATATTTTGATAAGGAAGGTAAATGAGTTTCCTGAATAAGTAATGGCTTGTGTTGTTACCCCCTATTGGCTACACATAGTATGGGTGTGCTCTGTCATAGAAAGTGCCATCTAACAGTTAGAAATGGACATAAATAACTAGTGTTAATATCTGCCTGGAACTGCAATTAGGAGGCAACATATAGGACAAGTACAGTTACTGAGAGATTGTGGGGCTGTTAATGTTTAAGTAATATCTACTGAAATTAATTATCACACAATTTGAATTTTATTCTTATGTATTGATCCATTTTATGCATGAACTGAAAATGGGCTTTACAACTAAAATTCAGCCACCTTAAGAATCAATGATGGAAGTTTTATGGAACTTCTAACGAATCAGTGTTTTAAAACATGGCTACTCTGCTCTCTCCTCTTTTTTAATTTTTTTTTCTTTTACTTAGCAGAGACAAGCTTTTTCAAAGTCAGACATCTATCTGACTTTGATACATTCATGTCTTTCTTGAATATAAAATTCTGGTGTGGGAATCTTGGTCTCTGTGAGGCCAATGGGGAAAAATGCCTTCATTTTCCCTGGGGTGCAGATTTCATACAATGTCTTCTGCCATGATGCAGCTTCTTAACATAAACAAGTAAATGCCTTGTTAAGTAAATGAAGGAGAAGTTAACCAATTACAAATACTCTATTGCCAGCATTAACAATTTTTTAAAAATTTTATTTCAGTATTAGATTACATATGAGAACTTATTAAAAAAACATTACATTTGCAAAGTCAGTTTCTGGAAAGCTGCTCAGTGCCAGGATGAGGGCTGCATAGACAGATTCAGTCATAAGTAATAGTACATTTTAACGCAGCTTGAATTGAGAACTGTTTATAACTATTGGAATGTCAAGTCCAGTACAATCTTGTTTTATGCAGGCCTGTTTCTCTATTGAGGCAACTTTAAAATCTTAAGAATTATTCAAGTGCTTACTGTTTCTAGCATGAATTTAAACACTTTCCCAGAGTGATGGCTATGCCTCAGTTCTTTGACGAAAAAACGATAATGCCATTTTTTACTGTAATGTTCCTTTCTCTTGTACATTGTTTATTGATATGACAACTGTGTGGGAAGGACTGTATTTTACTGGGTAAGTGCAGACTGTCTAGTAAAGTGGTACCCATAATTTGGGAGACACTGCTAGGTACCGCTATAATCTAGATGAATGAATAAAAAGTAACTTGTTACTGCAGTACAGTTTTTCAAGATAAGAAAAATATGTCTTGGACCTGAAGAACTATGCTCCAATTCATACAGCTATTTGGCACATGTTTAAGGATCTTATGACTTTTTAATGACTTTCCTAGAAGTCACAACAAACCTGAAGGTCTACTTACTGCATTTCATGGGCAAGGGTGCCATCAACATTTGCTGTTAACAGTATTATAAAGTCTGCTTCTGTGTGAAATCTCATAAGCCAGAGACTTCATCAAAGCAACTGTACTAAACAACTATTCATTATTTTAATTTAGTTGGATATATCTCAAAAGTCAGTAATGGTAGAGTACATGCCTTTTTATGTGAAAATAAATTATTGGCTATTTTGCCATATTTCTCTGCATTTACTTTTGTTAAAAATAGGATTTCCATGCAAAATAAATAATTGGATATTTTGCTGTATTTCTCTGCGTTTACAGATGTTTGTAACACTGCTTGTTCTAGAACCGTCCAGAGAAAGAAGATAATGACCGGAAAACCTGCCTAGAAATAGGGTCTTTCAAGTTCATTTCTCTTTGTATGGTGTCTGAACGAGGATGTGAAGCACCTGAACAGATCGAGTCCCTGGTCCTTTCTGGGCACACGCCTGCAGACCTAGCTCCTGGCTGGTCTGAGCAGATAAACAAGCAAGCGAAGAGAGTGCTCACGAGTTAAGGTATCTTTCCTGAGCCACTCTGTGTCTGACAAAATACAGAGTCTGACAAAACCTGTTTGAGTGCATCAGCAGATGGGAGCCTATAAGCCGTCACTGGAACTGTTTGACCTAATTCTTCCACCAGATGAAAGAACCAAACAAAAGAACAAACTTCCTCTGAGATTGCTCCACTGAAAGCACCAGAGAGACTTGACAGATACTGTTCTCGGGGAGAACGGGAGCCCTGGTAAGGCTAGGAACCTTTGTACTAAGAAGGAATCCTCAGCATTTTTATGACATCAGAAGTGTTGATTTCTTGAAAGTAAAGAAAGAGTTGTCAGTAGCCAATTTTCTGCTTGATAAAAAGAACAGGAAAAGTTTGAAATTGTCAAAATATCCCATTTGAATTATTTATAAAGGGTGGCTTTTTTTGTTAAAAAGCAGGCTTAATTCACACTTTAGACAACTCAAAGGAGAAAGAAAATAATATAAAAGTCCAAGTGATTTTTTTTAAGTACACAGGAAAACACTTTCACTGATACAACCTATTAGGTTGGGATTTCTTTTGTTTTATTTCTGCAGAAATAGTAAGTATTCTTCTTTATTTTATCCCTAATGAGCTTGGAAAAATATTTGGCCTCATAAACTCTCACAGAATCAGAAAATTCCTTGTCCTAGAAACCTTCAGATTAGCAGACAGACAGGCTGAGGATGCTCTGTGAGATGAGGCAGTGATATTTTTCGGTGTAAGAGTTTATTTATAACAAGGCAGTAGATATGATAACAGTTGTATTTATTGGGCTTTCAGGCAGAGAGATAGATGTAGATAGATACAGGTAGTTATCACATTATTTTCCAGCTTTTACAGAAATAGGATATATTTTATAGAGCTTACTTTACAAATAGCACAGAGAAAATATGGTTCATACCCTGAAGGATTGGGACATTCACTTCAAAACACACTGAACAGGAAATTTTACATATAGTGGCTCCAAGAGTTCAATCTCAAAGCAGCCTTGAGTGTTTTTGCTTGCTTGTTTGCACGTATTATTGGCAGGGAGGTTTTCATCATCTTCTTCTTTCTTAGGCTGGCAGTCACTGACAAAGCTTCACAGAAGGGTTTGTTAGGGGGGATTTGCCTCACGGGGATGCATGCTGGTAAGAGAACAAGAGAATGAGTACATACAGGGTTGCAGAGCCCTAATTTCTCAATCCTGAAACTAAAAAAAAGGGACTGAAACTAGTTATTTTTCTAGGAAGCGAAGCAGAGAGGAGAAGGCAGGACATGCACAGGTGTTAGGAGAGGATGCTATTTAGGAGCCAGAAAGTTATTTTTATTCTGCTCCTCCCCCACTCTTTACTGGCACAGCTTTTCATACAACTGTTTTCTTGAACTATAAAATCCCATACTCTTCTTATCCCCAAGAACATTATTTAATCAACTCTTTACAGCAACAAATACACGCATTCCTTCAGTATAATTCAAACAGACATTTTGTAATCCAAAACACACCAGAAATAACACTGCCTGTTTCTTCACATTCAGGAGTAATCTTTTGTGTAATTATGAAGAAAAACTGCTAGAAACAAATTGAAAAATGTAATAACTGGTTTGTTGCCCATGATTCACATGAAGTGTACCCTGACAGCACAACAGCATTACTAATTAAAATGATCAAAATCAAACTGCCTTTGAGGCCGGTCTCCATCTCATTGCACCCAACTGTAAGAGAGATATCTAAGAAAATCACCTATTACTTGTCACTTCGGACCAGCTGCAGGCAGCATCTTATATTGGGCTAGAGGTATCTCTCTGACAGCCTCCCAGACTACACAGATTGTTGGTGAGCACCACGTTAATTCAGCCTGTCATCAGCTCTCCATTCTACTATTGTATTTCCAAAAGATGAAGTACCTGTGATCTCTTACAAGAAAACACTACTCTGCGAAGCCATCTCTCCAGGTAGCTGTTACAAACTACCGTGCAGTCTCCCTTCTAGATCTGCCATAACTGGCAGGTGCTGCAGCGAGCGTGCAGGAGCCCTCCCAGCTCCAGTGAGATGGAGCCTCCATAGCAATGAGCACACCTGAAATGCGACAGCAAATCTTGGGCTGGCACAGGGATGCGATTCAAGACCACATCATGTCTGTTGTCAAGGCAGGGAGAGCAGTGACTGCACACTTCAGCTCCTGGCTCTGACATTATCTCTCAAAACCATTTGCTCCTCAGATTTCTTATTCCAGCTTGTCCTCTGGAGTGCTGCAGAACATGTCCCTTATCCGCTGTCCCTCAATACACACACTTTAAGCTGAACTCTCAAGCTTTTGTTTAGGAATACCATTCACAGAAAAAATTATTTTTAAAGAATAAAGGTTGCAAGGTTGTTCTGAAGATGTTTGTTTCTGGTGTCGGGGATTGCTAAGCATGCACAGCAAAGCAAACACATTTGTCAGCAGAGCATTGTGGATCCAGGGTATGCTCATGCTAAGTGGCACAAAATTACCATTGTTCTAGAAGAAGACTTTTCTTTTTTTTTCTCCAGGTTATTGGATATCCATAGATTTTTTCATATTTATGCAATGCAAAGTAACAAGATGATTAGCATTTGAGGAGAAATACACTATTTTCAGACCAGATACCAGCTGTCAAGTTAGATAGAGAACACTGCCCAGTTCACAAAAATGTTATGTGTCTGTAATTTATGTTTTTGTGTGAAATAGTTATTCGAATATGCCATGCATAGAGTGCCCAATAAGAACACACATAAAGACCAGTCAAGGATTGTCTTGGGTCAGAGAATTGTCAAATGCACTTTAAAAAGAAGAAACACATGATGGTAAACCACTCCTTCTTATACTTGTGAAAATCTGTTTTCAAGTTCCCAAATGGAATTTAACTGAATTTCCCTTCATTACTGAAAAAAAAGCCACACATACATAAACAATTTCTTTTTTTCATTTCTTTAAGTGCCCCATAGAGAAGTTAAATGGAACAACTTACAGACTTACAGAAAAGTTAATCAGTTCAAAGATTCTCAGGTTTTAGGACCAGAGGTTTTTTTCTCCCGTGTGGTCTCTGGGACTCTCCATGTCAAAAACCCTAATTCAAACAGACTTCTCCATTAACCCCCAAAACATTGTTTAAACTCTGTGGCAAATATTAGAAAGCTGTTGTTTAGGGTAAGCCATAGTTATTTCTTAGTCAATCTGATAAAGAAGGGGTTGGCACAAAAACAAAGATGCTAACCTCAGAAAACCTGTCACCTCCCATTATTTTAGCGAAGACATTCACGTTCTACGTTAATATGCAACAGGGTCTGGTCCAGAAAATTATATATTACTTCCGCTGACCTCCAGGGTTAGCTGAGTCCTTGAATTCACATCACTAATAGGTTGAATTTAACATCACAAAGACTTTTTGAATGCAGTGGACAGGAAGTAAATGAATAACACAGATTTTATGCTGAATGTGGTCTTTTTACTCTAACCGTAGCATACACTCAGAGCTACAATAAAAATGCTGTACCAATGTATTTTTTTCATTTGCAACTGAATAATATTAATCTCATCTGAAAAGTAATGGTTCTGACAAAACTGACTGTAGTGCAAGCAGTCAGCATTTTCAAGTCTAACAGTTCCCAGAAGCACTGTATTTTGGAGGCAGTTTTTGTAGCATAAGATCAAAAATGCAGAGATATCTGCTGAGTTCTAATAAAGGTAGGGCTAATAGATTCTGTGGGTGTTGATCACCTACCAGCTCAGCTTCACTGAAGATAAAACTGGAAACTCGCATTCAAGTAAACTTGAAACTCGCATCTCAAAAAGCCAGTCATCACCTTAGGCATCAATATGCCTATATGCATTTTAATTTCAGCCCCTCCAGCATGCAAATACTGGCTTATATGACTTGTTCAAGTCTCTGTGTCACTGTCATGGACCAGCCTTTTTGCCCCTTGAACCTTGCTTTTGGCTCATTGCCCTTGAATTTTCAGGCACCTGCTCAGAAGAATCAACCTGCCATTCAAACCTCAGTTATGCAACCAAGAAACATGAGTAAGATTAGAGAATATTGTATGAAAGACTAAAGGAAACCTATTTCTGGGAAAAGAAAATCATAGAATCATAGGTTGGAAAAGACCTGTAAGATCATCAAGTCCAACCATCAACCCAACACCACCATGACGAAGTGCCACATCTACATATTTTTTGAACACCTCCAGGGATGGGGACAGAACCACCTCTCTGGGCAGCCTGTTCCAATGTCTGACCACTCTTTCAGTAAAGAATTTTTTCCTAATATCCAATCTAAACCTTTCCTGAAGCAACTTGAGGCCATTGCCTCTCGACCTATCGCTAGCTAATTGAGACAAGAGACCAACACCCGCCTCACTACAACCTCCTTTCAGGTAGTTGTAGAGAGCAGTAAGGTCCCCCCTCAGCCTCCTCTTCTCCAAACAGCCCCAGCTCCCTCAGCCACTCCTCATAAGACTTGTTCTCTAGACCCCTCACCAGCCTCGTTGCCCTTCTCTGGACATGCTCCAGCACCTCAATGTCCTTCTTGTAGTGAGGGGCCCAAAACTGGACACAGTACTCGAGGTGTGGCCTCACCAGTGCTGAGTACAGGGGCACTATTACCTCCCTATTCCTGCTGGCCACACTGTTCCTGATAGAGCCAGGATGCCACTGGCCTTCTTGGCCACCTGGGCACACTGCTGGCTCATGTTCAGCCGGCTGTCAACCAAGCACCCCAAGATCCTTTTCTGCTGGGCAGCTTTCCAGCCACTCCTCCCCAAGCCTGTAGCATGGCATGGGGTTGTTGTGACCACAGTGCAGGACCCAGCACTTGGCCTTGTTGAAACTCATACAGTTGGCCTTGGCCCATCGATCCGGTCTGTCCAGATCCTTCTGCAGACCCTTCACAGAATCACAGAATAGTAGGGGTTGGAAGGGACGTCTGTGGGTCATCTAGCCCAACCCCCCTGCCGAAGCAGGGTCACCTACAGCAAGCTGCACAGGACCTTGTCCAGGAGGGTCTTGAATATCTCCAGAGAAGGAGACTCCACAGCCTCCCTGGGCAGCCTGTTCTAGTGCTGCGTCACCCTCAGAGGGAAGAAGTTCTTCCTCATGTTCAGACGGAACTTCCTGTGCCTCAGTTTGTGCCCATTGCCCCTTGTCC
>Ga0065711_1049026_pt1 | contig 11511 bp, 4 predicted proteins | sample Hoacrofraction12_FD_59098 | JGI IMG/M metagenome (GOLD analysis project Ga0065711, IMG submission 59098) | Hoatzin crop microbial communities from Cojedes, Venezuela - Epithelial fraction 12 v2 (version 2) | ecosystem: Host-associated > Birds > Digestive system > Esophagus > Crop | place... | reverse complement strand
GGGGGGGGGGGGTGGAAATCTGTGAAAGAAAACAAGATACCATTATACAGAGGACTGTAAAGAAGCGCACAATGCATGCAGTATACTCAACGTAAAAGTAAAAAAAACATAAATAAATGCTGTTCAAGGTCCGCATCTATATTACTTGCTCTCAAGATCAGCTACAGGACAAAAAGCTATTGCTCTTTAATCAGTATTCATAAGAAGGTGTTCAAAATGTAATTCAGGATCCTGAGAGACTGGAATGCTTCTCTGTTCCATCTTTTTAAAGTGACATTCCATTCAATTTCAGAGTTAGCTTTGATGTATTTCAGGCATTTTTTTCCACATTGGTTGGAAGAAAATTATTTGCTCCAACAAATCTTAATGACTGTATGTTTGAGGTTTTGTCTTTCACTATACCATTTCTTAGATGATAAACATTTTTTTAGGGAAGTCTAACCATTTTACGAAAGCACATTTAAAAACATCTATCTCCCGGTTTTAAGACGTACTAGAAATGATGTTTGCTTTTGAATTTACTATATTTAAAACACAACTACATTGAATGATCCTTTTTGTTGTGTGAAGAATTTGGCATAGTGGGTGGGGTGAGAGGGGAAGTGTTTAACACAAAATGCAATTGGCAAGAGCTCTTCATTAACACTCCTGTTAATTCTTGTAATTTCAAGTACAAAGACAGTAATTTTTGTACTTGAAAGAAAGGTCATCTTTAACTATAATGGATGCCATTTCTGCTATGGAGATATGAAATCAGTTCTCTGGCAGACCTTCCTGGACTTAACTGTATCTTCTGGATCCAGAATTACAAGATAGCTCTAATAAGTGACTTGAGTGGCTAAAATGCTCAAGTGCTGTAAATTTCAATCCCTCAACCACAGAGCTCAGGAAAATCCAGAATCATGTGCCGAAAAGACAGAAGTGTGTATCACAGGGAGGATGGGGCACATAAGGCTAAGAAAATTCATTCCCTTTGCTGCAAAAACAAATTGGCGAATGAACACCATTCAGCCAGCCTGTAAGGAACTCCATCAACAGCAAAACATAGAGGAAAGAGAGGAATGTGTAGTGGGCCCAAAGTAAGGAGCACTATATCCCTTGTTCTTTTATCAAGAAATAATGTTACTTGAAGAGGTCTCTTCAACGTAGAGGATGCAAGGGAAGCTACTAGTGCTATTATAGATCCATTTCCACTGGAAGATCAAAGCAGCAACATAAAAGCAAGCGTCAGCTGAAGTATTTTCTTTTACTTTCAAGGTACAAGGTAAAAGCTCCTGAACGGAAATCTATAAAAATGTTTTCTTCTGACAGGTTGATGGTAATTATCATGGCTGTTACTAACCTTGTAAAATAGCCATCTGTATCTGCTAGAAAAGTGCAGAATGGAGTCCCACCCTACAACCCATCTAAAGGAAAGGTGGCCAATAATGAAAAAGTGAAGTCTTTTGCTTACTGCTAAACATGAACAGATGCACAGACAAACATCATTCATACTGAAAGTCAGTTTTGGTCCCTTGCCTACCACTTTGTATTTTCCGTAGCTTAATTCTTTCTCTAATTTTAACTGGTCACTGATTAATAGTCTGTCCAAGTCTGGTATATGGCTCAAGTTTATTTATTTAAAAAAAAAATTTAGCTTTCTCCATTCCCCCCTTTCTGAGAATGAAGATAGAGAGCTTTTTATTTTTCTTTACTCACCTTTAAAAAATCTGCCTTCACCTCTAACACCTTTCTCACTTGTTGTCCCCACTGCACAACTGCAAGCTGATGCAAAGAAATCATCACAGCCCAAAGTTTGGGCTTCTCTACAAAGTCGCAGTCCAAACACACATGGCACCTAAGCATAATACCAAGTTCACACACTGCCTGAAAAATTGGGTAAAATCAAAGCAGAGTGCTCTACAGACTCAACCACAAGCAGCTCTCAGGACCCCAGTTTATCCTGTTCCTGTGATAGATTTGCTACCTAATTAAAACCAGCCTTACCGCCAGTTGTCTGGGCAGAAGGGTGACAGGTCAGAGAGTGCTCGATTCTCTCTATAATAACAAGACCCGTTAGTGTGTTGCATCAAATTCAGTAAAATGCCAAGAAACCTAAAACCAAAATGGTGTATGATATCAAACCCTTCTTTGGTATGTGGTTCACTCAATGCTGACACATCGAGTCTGTGAACCAAGAGAGCTGGACGGGTACCTGTGGATGAGAAGGAGCAGAGGTAGTGGTGGTAAAGCAGGGCAACTGAAAATGCCTGGGCAGACAAGCTGAGTCTGGGATAAAAGAAAGAGAAACCCAAGGAAAGAGGCTACAATCTGAGACTACACGAGGAGACTGGGCTGTAGATCAGGGCTGGGACACAACCAAGAGATGAGCAAGACCTGGAGCCTGGGACTGCGGGCAGATCTCAGGCAGGGGTAGGCAGCACAGATGGAGGACCCCAGGGATGAGTAAGTGAGAAGGAGAGGAAAAGCACAAGGAGCAAGGGCAGAGAGACCTGGGATGAAACCAGGTCTGACAAGGCAGAACAAAGCAGACTCTTGAGGAGCTGATGGAAGAGTTGGTGCCCAGTGGGACATATTTCCTTTCAGAGACCAGATTTCTCACTGTCCCTCTGATGTTAGAAAATGCTGTGAGTGCTCCAGCAAAGCACATCTCATCCCTCTCTATTTCCCTTTGAGAAATAAAGGGAAATAAGGGTAAATACAGCTTCTGAGAACAGGGGTCTGTGCAACAGAGCCAACATTTCCAGACTTGCTGAGGAACAATATGAGCACAAGTTAGGTACTGTATGATTAGAGCTCACAACTCCCAGGAAGATATTTTTCCAAAAACATCATTTCAGGATCAGAAGGTGCATTTGTTCGCTTTGAAGCAATCAAAGCACTCTCACAGTGGGGGCTTTTGATGCCTTCAAAACAGGGCAGGAAAGCTGACACCTATGGGCTGCCAGGACTCAGGGACCTGCGCAAATAGTGGACTGGGAAGGCTCCCCTCAGCATTTCGTGGAAACCCAGATATTCCATCAGAAGCTGCAGATTTCTGCAAATCTTCATTATCTGACAGAACACACATTCTTGAAAAATTTCTACCTGCTCAAAACAAGAAGGGAATCCTGGGTTTCTGACTTCTTGACAGAGCTAGTGTTCTACACACAAAAAATATTATTAAGAGATGGTTATGGAAAACCAGGGAAAAGTTAGAGAACACTAGAAAAGGGAGGACTGGCACAAGAGCCCTCAAAACCAGATTGAAATTCCAAAGGCAATTTAGCAGACTCAGGGGAAAACTTCTGGTTTTCTTTTTTTTTAGAAAAAAACAGCAGTATTTTCAAAAAGGTTTTGTCTCTTCTATAGGGAACTGTTTTACAGCCAGCAATTATGGTCAGAGTTTCTATTACCCAAGTAATGAGAAAAGCAGCATCCCAGATTTATAGCAAGGAAGATTTTCAGACCTCAATAGGATTTAGATGGAAACAGGATGCGGTAAAATCCCTTTCTACTGTCAGCATCCTCTTTTCTCATTTGCTCATCAGCAGTGGGGCTTCAGCAAGAGTCCTATCAAATGCACTGACAGAGAAAACTTCCCTCTGTCTATGGCTAATGGCCTTTCCTTTTATCCTGGATTAGACTGTCCTCAGGCAGAGGAGAGCACCAGACAAGTATTTCTCTCCACATCGTGTGAGTTCCCTGATCACTGAATTGTTGAAAGGGAAGAACCATCTTCACCTTGGAAGAAAGGTTTTAAAAGCAAAGGTCTCACCTGTGTGGTAGAAAGACCTGCCCTCATCTACTTGTAGTCCAGTGCTACAGACCCTGAATGAGAAACACATGTCCTGGGATTCTGAAAGCCTGCACAAAGCCTGTTGAAGGTATTCGTTGCTCAGGTTACGCACTTGGAATGGATTGCTTCAGAAGTCTCATGGGTGCGCATTAGTTTTGAATACAAACTCAGAGAAGTAATGGAGTTGCTCATCTTTGATTCCATTTTCTGTGAAGACTGGATGTTCCCAGTTTTTCTTTTATTTGTTTAGGATCATGTACTATTTCAATAGTCAGCATCTGCTCTCAGAATGCCCAGCAGAAACCATTTACAAAAGCCAGCAATTCCCAGACTGCAAATGCCATGGGACTTTGGTACTCTGCAACAGAAAAACATCCCAACTCATTAAAATATACTGATGGGAAAGGGAAACCGCAGGCGAGAGCAGAGCCCTGGGTCCTTCCCAAGGCAAAAGATGTAACAACGAAACTACGCTTGCAAAATCCCACAAACATACTGCGCAATAAGGTATGACACTCCTGTGTCTCATGAAAATGAACAGTTGATAGACAGCGATTTGGAGCAATTTTCCTGTGAGTAATCAGCAGCCACTTAGCCATATGGTCAGGCTGCCGCTGTGCCTCCAGCTCAGGGTGAAGTAGCTGCTCAGGCAGTGCAGAGAAGGGACCTGGCACCCAACTTTGGTCTAATGGGAAATGAGCACAGTGCTGGGTGATGCTATCAGGCCCTCAGTAAAAGAGGAGCATGGGATTTTTCAGTCTCATACTCTTTTAATCAATGTCTGGATTCAGTAGGAAGGGAAGAGAAAAAAATCCCCATTTTTCAATTTTCCTTCGTGGTGATTTTCTCAGGTTTAATGGATAACTATTGACAGTCTTTTAATTATACCCGTGCTAGGATTAACTTCCTACAGTCTTGTATTTTATGCAAGTATTCAGCATCTGTCTCCTTCTAATTTTGATTCCTTTTCTGAAGCGCTATTGGACCTTTTCATCTTGCTTTATTATTCACTCTTGTCAAAGCTGAGACATTCACATGGAAAGTAACCCTCAAGGACGGAAGATTCCTGGGTGCTGCCAGTACCCCAGTGGACACTGAAAGTTCAAGTGCAGGACCGGATAATTTTAATGTCTCATTTAGGATTCTGCTGAAAGTTCAAGTGCATGACCAGATAATGTTAATGTCTCTTTTAGGATTCTGACTTCCACTTCAGGAGTAAGCATTAAAGATCCTTACTTCTGAATGCAATTTGGTAGCTCATAACAGGAGCTCCCCCAGCAAGCACACGAACATGTCTAACAATATGCAGCAGGTTTTGCACATAAATGCTTAGAGGTAAAAAATAGGGAAAAGCTGAGGGCAGGAATAAAACTGAAAGCCTTCACCTATAGCTGCAGAAATCATCTATTTTACACACAACAGCATTCTATGAAATGAGACATGCAGTGTAGCCCCCATTTTACCTCTTCCAGCAGCCTGGTGGTTAAAGCTGACTCTCCTGAGGCATGAAACTGTGTGTGCCTGAGCCCGAGGGAGGTGTTGAACTTACTGAGTGAATGCTATTTAACAAAAGGTAAGATGTGTCTTCTCTTCAGGCTACAGTTTGAAATAAAAACCGTGAACTGACCCTTCATAAAGAAGTAACAATGCAGGGACTGCAATCCAGGAGGACAAGGGAACCAACGCCCAGAAGAGATGCAGGGTTTCCGAGCTCCTCCTCTGCCGCCTGGGCTGATGCTGGTCCTCACCAGCAGACACTGTGGCTGGGCTGGGGAAGCCTCCTTCCCCCATCCCTGCTCCGCCACGCTGCCCAGGCAACTGGGGGGAATACCTCTGCCAAGCCAGGCGTGTTGCATCTGACCGCTAAGGTTTTATTCTGACATTACACTGTCACTGTAAGCCAATATCAGTAACACTTTCCTAACTGTGTGGCTGATAATGAATTGTTCTGATTTCCCAAGTTACCATGCATTCATTATTGTCCTCTGCTCAGTTACATTAAGTGCCACTTCGAAATGCAGCTGCAAAGGAATTTTTAAGCTCTTTGGATAAAGGTTAATGACTAGGGAGTATTTTCTATTTTTGATATTTTGCTGGGATCAGCACGGATTTCTTTATCTGAATCACACATTTCTGCTAAGCTCAACAAAGGAAACCAATAGAGTATTGAATTCTCAGATATCAAGGTTTTTTAGTGCACACAGACACTGCTCTCATGTCTTTCCATATATTCTTAAGTCTGTTAGACTTGCCCAGATTAAACAGCATTTCTTGTCTTTGGCCTTCATCTAAGGTGCAAGAGAAAACACTTAATGGAAGCTGAAAATTAGCGATGAAAAATACTTGCTTGTACTGTTAATGTCCAGTCATTGTGTTTACTATTTCTGATTCACCTTTTTAAAATCTTTCCATATCTTATTCATATTGATTTTGTTATATATCTCAACATTTTTTCAGTTTTTTGTTTTTCTTCTCACGCATGGTAGTTGTAGCCAACTGTTGTAGTCACATGACAGTGCTCAAAAACACTAATATGGGGATTTTGACTCTAACATAAGCGAGGCATCCTGGACAATTTTCTCTCTTGAATTACATTAGATGAAGAGAAAAGCTTTGCTGCTTGACTCCTCCTAGCTCTGGTGCTGTTGACTTATCCCAGCTTATTAGGGTCAGTAGGAACCCGACATACACTACTGCTAATGTCATCTCTCAGAGAGGACTACAATTCAGCTGTCCTTGAAGAACTTTTGGTATTTACAGCAAAAGAAAGTTTTACTGCTGATTCCCACAGGACCAGGATTTCACCCTAATTGTATTCTGTCCGGGTGACCTCTCCCTGAAGTTTAAAAGCCTAGGGGGAATTGCAATATCACTCTAGGAGCGTATGATCTACAGCGTCTAACTAGAAACTGGAAATGGGCAAGGAGAGAATACTAATCCAGAGATGTGACATATGATGATGCTTCAGGTCCAGCTAGTGGCTGCCAAAGTGAAACATGTAGCGTACATGGGAGCGTCTTTAACAGTCTCTCATCACACCACAAAAACCCAGTTTAAGCACTGCTTGTCAACTTCAACTGCATGTCATTCGAAATTACCGACTTCCAATGAGAGAGAGAGAGAGACTTTTAAATTTTATCAGCAATAACATTCCTCTTAAACTAATCTTATATCTAGTTAATACATTTTATTCATGTTCCATAAGCGCTATGTGGTAGATGGAGAAAACACTGGAGTCGGTTTGTATCGAGCATGAAACCCAAGCAGAAACAAGAGTCAATACAATCACTAGGCTAGTTTGTTCTGGGGGTCGATTCCCTCAGAAGATATCGTTATATTTTTAAATATTTCTTGCAGCTCCTACAAAGACTTCTTGAAATAGTAGGTGTCTAGTTATCACACTTGTTCGTGAAATTTAAATAAATACGCTGTATTCTAATAATATTCATCCTTACATAGGTTTTGCTGAAATGAATTCTGTATTAATCTTCTGTTTCCTAGAAAAAAAATTCACAATATTTTTTCACTATAAATAGAGATAAAAAGGTGGAGGTGAAAACCAAACAGAGAAATCTGCAGCAGCCTATGGGAGATATGATGCCCCTGAATTAAATCTTTTCATTTCAGTGGAAATTCTACATATATTGTTGCTCAGGAAGTTTCTAGAAGAATACCAGCAGGTTTTGAATGCAAGCTTTCTCAGGAAATAAGCTAAATTCCACTTTTTCAAAAAAAGAATTTTCAGAATTCTTAATTCTTTTTGGACAAAGAAAAACTTTGGGTTTTGTCTTTTGGGAACAAGAAAAATCAAATTGAGGCAACATTCAATATTTTTTGCAGGGTATTTCAAAATTAAAGACAAAAAGTAATTGAAATAGAAGAATATCCTATAGAATGTAAACCATAGTTAGAAAATTTTCTAACTAGTTCCACTATGTAATCTCAATAGTTATGAAACTCCAACTCTTTTGAAATTATTTTACATATTTAGCATACTGAGATTCAATTGCTTGGTTTATTGCTTAGCAATGTTAGCAATGGTCCACAGGTTCCATTAGCACCTACACTTTCGAAAGATTAGGCTCATTTTCTGCACTTCACTCCTTCAAGCTCCTTCTGAGCTAGCTGATTACTGTAATAACTTGGCCCCGTGTTATGGCAAATTTGTCCTCAGGCTAGTCCTATTAAATTACAATTTTAGGAGCTGTGTTACACAACAGCCTACAACAAACCTGCAGAAAAGGTCCAGTATTAGATCGAGTCATCAGCTAAGCAATTTATTTAGAGTGTGCATGGGAGTAGCTCAACAGCACTTCAAGTATTCTAAGTATATATTTTTTTCTTTTTTTTTTTTAATCTGCAAAAGAAAGCTGAAATGTAACAAAAGCAAGGTTAGAAACAGTGTTGTTCTCCTCCCAAGCCTAATCAGTTATTTATACACCAAAAGCTATTGTGTTTTGTATTCTGCTAAGTGTCTGCTAGAGATGCCACCCAAATTTGCTGCACTGTTGACCGTAGTTAGATGAACACAGCCTCAGCCCAAGCTGACCTGACAGAGAATGGAACTCCTGTTATCAACACATTAAGTGCTAAGGGGGGAATATTCAGGGTGTCAACATTTGCATTTGGGGGCCTATTCATCTGCAGGTTTGTCACTATCCACATCTGATCCTCTGAGACTGCGTTGCTGTTAAATGCCGCTCCATTTCAGCCATAATCTATTTTATGGGGACTTTCGAACAAGAGAAGAAAAAAATGAGCTGTTACTTGTACAACAAACCAGAAAATCTCTTGATTGTTCAGCACAGGAACTTAAGCCTATATGGAGTAAACAGAAAAACGATGTATGCAAGACTTACACTTGGCAGTCTGTGTCAAAGCTAAACGAGACTTACAGCTAAGAGAAGTCTGGGGTCTGGGGACCTGGAAGAAGTAAAGAATGACAGAAATAAAAAATATGGACGTGGACATTCAGTCCTCAGATCAATGTTTTGAAATAAGCCTGAAGTTATTGAATTAGCCGACTTCCTGCTGTAATAGGTTTAGTAATAGTTTTATCTGAACAATTTATTTGCTCTGTTTGAGGCTTTTATGCAGTTGATTGATTAATGAACAATTTTGCAGTTTAATGGTAAATATGTGTAGTGGCCTGCATGATTTAATGGCCAAAGAATTCAGTGCTAATTTACTATGAGACCAAAAAAGAGAGCAAAACACTGTGTTTCAACTGGTGGCAGTTGCTGTGGCTGAACTGTATCAATAGAGGGACTAGCACCTCTCCAAAAACAGTGGAAGCAGTTGAGAGACCGAGCCGTGCCAGGCACTTCAGACCGGCTGACAAAATGTCTTTTGAAAAGATAACTGACAACCAGACCCAAAATTCTCTAAACAGAATGAAAAGCCTCCCAGTGTCATCAGGAAATCCTGAATCTGTGTCTTTGTTTCACTATTAAATTTCAGGCAATGGTTGTGGTCTATCACATTTCAGAAGGCAGTAATTCTTGGTAAACACTGGTTTTTTTTTTCACTAGGATCATTTTCATTCAGGATTCACTCTGCCTATATTTTAGCGCAACCAACTAGTAGTTGGCCAAAAATATAGTTCTGGTTAAATGAATTCTGTCCTACTCTTCTACTTGTTTGCAAATACAGGAGCAGTATCATCTAAATCCACAGTAACATTTAAGAGCAAGAACTGCTCTACTGAGAGTTATGATCTCTCTTTCTATGATTGCTGTTGTTGCTAGCAATTTCTGAGTATTTCTCATGAGTGTTTCAGCAATATTCATCCAGGAATCCATCATCCTTGCTCATATCCCACATCATTTGCCCTGCTCTGGAACTGTATCCAATTTTTAAAAGGAATTCAGAAAAACTGTGCTACTAAAAACTTTTTTCACTGAATATAAATACAGTAATGGATTTCTTCAGTTGAGTCACAAAAAAAAGAAGAAAATAATAAATTCACAGTAATGTTGTAGGCTATTTTGTGGGAAGACCATAACACTTTAAAAATGACATCTCATTCAGTATCCTAGAAAACAGAAGTTGATTTCCCTGCAGAGAAAAAAAACCAAAAGAAGAGCTTGGATATTGTGCCTTTCTATGTTTATTGCAAAATCAAAATAAGAGTTAAAATACGAATGAGAGGACAACTACTATATGACATTTCTTCGTCACATACAAAACTCAATTTTACAAGGTCTGTTGCCACAGAAAACAAATTATTAGAGGATTATGTATCACTGGAGAAAACCTTTAACAAACTTAGGATGCGTAAGTGGTAGCAGAACACAGTAGCTTACCCTACTAGATCTACTTCAGGAAAAGAAAATAACAGTCTGTTGCTGCCAATGCTTTAGATCCACAAAGAAAATGAAATTTTATCAGTGCTCCTTCACCAACTGGTCTATCATTTGGGAAACTGCACTTTCTAACCAATTGCAAATATTAAGCAGAAAACACACGACAGGTGCCAAAATATTTTAATAATACATCATCTCAGAGATGGAGATGAACGAGGGAATTCTGACAAACGAAAACACTCAAGAAACTGGAAAGATAATGAAAAAGAGGGAGAAAATGGTCCAGCGGTTGAAGTACTGAGCTGTTACTCTGTTCTCAGCTCTGCCACAGACTGCTGTTTTGACCTTTAGCAAACAGGTTTGTCAATAGCCTTCCCGGGTGCTAGACCAGATGTCAAATGCCTCAGCCCTCCCCCATAAAGGAAAGATAATCCTTCCCTAGAAGCAATTGTGATGATGCATTGTGAGAGGCTTGGACACTGCGGTGATAAGCATCGTACAAAACCAAACTACGTCGAGATAAAACTTGTACTGTCAGTCACCAGACTGCAAGGAGGTATTTTCCAAAGTGACATTTTCATATTATTTGTTATAAAGAAGGGAAATTTTTACTTCGCTTTTCAATTAGCATAGACAGCTATAGTACAGTAAGCATAGTAACCACAGACAGCTAAGAGTAGACATGTAAGCTCCGAGTGATGCCACGCGGTGCAAAGATTCATATTCAGACCTCTTCCTTTGGCACCCACGTGCACTGAGGAGGAACATGGCTCTGAGAAAGCAGCTGATAGAGCTGGAGCTGGAGATGGACAGACTTCAGAAAAGACTCACTTTGAAGGGACTTGGCACTCTATATTTATGTCCTGTGTCAACTCCTATTTATACAAAAAACCAAAATGATGTGGTAATTAGCAAATAGACCTGTGGAACTTGTTGCCAAAGGATATTGTGAGTGGTGAAGTTACATGGGTACAAGGGTAGAGAAATAGATGAAAGAGAAACCTACTGAAAACATAGAAAACTTCCAAATTTTAGAGAGCTAAAATAGCTGCAAGCTGGGAAAGGATGATACTTGCCCAGTTCTGATTTTTCCCTTGGCTCTAAGTTGTGGTACTACTGGGTACATGGCACCAACTTCAAAAGACTTTTGGATAGACCAGTTAAAGATTTTCTTAAGGCATTTCAGAATAAAGTTTCCAGGACACACACACTTTCTTGTTGCCAAGACCTAAGCCACAGGTTGCAACAAGGACAGCATTCAAGATGCTATGCTTAGGCTGCACCAGAGACCTTTGTTCCTGGACTGGCATTCTACTCTTTCTCTTCCAATACAGGCAGCCCACATTTCCAAAGTCATCCTCTCCTTAGAAATAAGGATGCAATTTTTTGGTTTGTTTTTTTTTTTTTTTTTTTTAATCAGTAGGAAAC
>Ga0065711_1049025_pt1 | contig 11511 bp, 8 predicted proteins | sample Hoacrofraction12_FD_59098 | JGI IMG/M metagenome (GOLD analysis project Ga0065711, IMG submission 59098) | Hoatzin crop microbial communities from Cojedes, Venezuela - Epithelial fraction 12 v2 (version 2) | ecosystem: Host-associated > Birds > Digestive system > Esophagus > Crop | place... | reverse complement strand
GGCCTTTCCTTTTTTTTTTTTTTTTTTTAATTCTTAATGCTATAGTGTTTTAACACGTGCTTTCTATAGCTAATAACGAAATCCTCCCCCAGTTCAGTCGATGTTGTAGTAAAACAGAACACCCGTTTGAGGGGCTTTTAAAATACATTTAGAAAAAACGTTTCTCTCTCAGCTCTGCGTGTGTGCGCGTGCGCACGTACCTGATTTCTTCTACACAGCATGCAAATGAGACTTAGAAAAAGTATGCTGTGTTACCATGAGTCTTGAAGTACACCCACCATCCCGCGTAGGTGTATCTACTGAGTATCCACTTGGTTTCAAAGCAAAATGAAGTCATCCAGTACACATCTGGATCTCACTGATCTCACGTGTACCTTTTACTTGCTTCCAGGAGGTGCTACTCATTTTGATTGGCACCTCCGTAGTCAGTTCCATTTTGGGAACATAACCTGTGCTCTTTGTTCAGATCATGCAGAACAAAATTGGATATTGATTTTAAAGTGATTAGATTTTGACCTCCTCGGACTTTGCATGCCTAAATTAGGTACTTAGTGCAGGCATGGTAAGCCATAAAAATGCAGTGCCTGGCCTCAACAGGCTGAATCAAACGTGGTGAGTTTGGCTGACATCTCTACAGGGCAAGTCCGGAAGCTAGTTGACTTCTCTTTCCATTAACTGCACAGGGAGAGCTGTGGGTAGGAGTTAACACCTAACTTGCAACATACCTGTATCTTAGCCAGTCATACAAGCACTTTTAAGAAGTATTTAATCTAGCTACTGTCTAATTTTGGATGGGATGCATTTTACCCAGGAAATGAGCTCTTCTGTACTTGTGCTGGTGTTTATTCACGCCTATGTGTAAAGCCTTTGCCCTTAAATCTATGCTAATGAAGGGAGATAAATTGTTTTTTAGGCATGTTGGGTTTTCTTTTCTCAGTAGTGACTGCCCACATGTGTATAAATATATATATTTACACTTGACCTAATTAAATTGAATTCATATATTTCACACTATTTATGTAATTTTTCCAGATCATATGAGTTCTGTTCTCTCCCAACGTGCCTGGAAATCCCCTTCATCCTTGCAGAGTAGACTTACTGTACAAACAGGAATGGCATTATAGCCAGGCTAGACAAAGTATGCAGAAGAGCTGCAGCTTTATTCTCCATTGTGAAGGTCCTGGTCTTCCTAGACAGGCTGATCTGCGAGTAGGCCTGGCACACTTGTTTGGGCTGCCAAAATGAAAGCACTTTGTCTGCAGAGAGCAAATGCTGCGTAAGGATGGGCAGTCAGAAACAATCTCGGACATTCAGTCTGCCAGAAATGGAACTGAAGCGAGAAGAGTCTGGCTCAATGTAGAAAACACAACAGCCATTTAAAAATATCAGCCAGTGAGTTTTTCCCTTTGCGTGAAGGCCTTAATAACCTATAGCAGACAGGTAAGGTGCCTTCACAAGTGGACTAAAAGTTGGCATGCTCTTCTCTGCATACACAGAGGAATTGATTAAGCTTCAGTGACTCTAATTAGCTCAACTTCTTTCCTGCCTAGTTCTCCTGTAATTGAGAGCCTAAGTTGTGACTATACTGTAATACTTTGCAATGTACAAGCAAATGTTCTGCAGAACATTTAGGAAAAGTAATTAAATCTCAGTAATGAGACCATAACTCAAAGTGCTTTTCCCTTAAATCTATGCTAATGAAGGGAGAGAAACTGGCTTGTGGGCTTGTGGGTTTCTTCTCAAACGACTGCCCATATATATGCACATTTGCACTTCTCGTGACTGTGGACCTCAAGCAGTGAGGACTGGAGACTTTTTTGCTGGCTGTGTTCAAAAAGTGAAGTCACTCACTGCTCCCTGCCCATACCTGGTGCCCACTGATCTGACCTGGTGTCTTCTGCTCGCTGTCCTCTCCCAGCTGCCCAGCTGAGAAAATCAGCACCTTGCTGTTTCCTCACTTCTTGTGCAACTTTAATCTTACTGTTTTCTATTTCCTTTTGTCTCCTATATTTTTCTTAGTTCATTAGTTTTTCTCATTTGTTTTCTTCTCTCCATGTGCCTTGGTGTGTGTAGAAGCCGCCTCCACACTCTGTATCTGAGGCTTGTCTTCAGGGAAAATTTCTCTCCTGGAACCCAGTGATGTATCTGAAATCCACACACCCCCTGTGCACAATCAGATTGTGCATTTTTCATCGTATTATCTTCCTTTCAGCTTTTTATGTTGCTGTGGTGAGGTTGATGTTTTGGGCAAGGGCCAAACCTGGCCTCCTTTGAAGGGTGAAGTGTAGAGAGATGGAGCTTCATTTTCAGATTTGCAGTCCAGAAAGGGAGAGTAGGGCCAGCATTAGATTCAGGAGATGCATTCAGCCCACACACAAGTGTTTATATCCGATTTGCTTGGATTGCATGCTACTCAGGAAAGGTTTTAGATCTTACCTCTCGAGGCTATGCCAAGACTCTACTAGACTGTGATGGTTTTCTTAGTAAAGCTATGCTCCTCTTCTTTGTTCATGCTCACCCACACAAGACCATGCAGTCTCCAGTAGCAACTAGAGATATTTGTGGGTGACTGGAAACAGCGTGCTTGGTTTCTGTATTAGTGCCAATTGGCACAGCTCAGCTCAAAGTCCCGTTTAAACACAACACTGGAGCAACACATCAATTTCTGCAGGGTCACAGTGTTGTTGCTTCAGTTCCTCGGGAAGACAGACAGCGTCTTCTGCCTATCTGAGTCAGTAGATCTCCACCTACTCTCAAGAATCTGCTGTAACTTAAGCATACCAAGATAATTTTAGCTCTTTTTTAGACTTTGTTCTCAGAATGGTGAAAGAACGCTCTGCCTCCTGAATATGTTACAACAGCCATAACCAGGAAAACCTGTTACCTGAGGCTGAAACTCCTCCTTTACACTCCTCCAACAGACTTTATCATCCTGCAAGCCCAGGCTCTGGAAGACAGACCACAAACATCAAGACTTTTGCCATGAGTGTTTTCTTAACTTGCCCACTAGAAGTGGTGCACATCATTTGCCTTTGGGGAGGCCAAGCAGGTCCTCACCCATTTTAATTTACAAGTGTGGACCTGGTGTCTATGGCTGGTGATGGTGTGGCTCTGGAGGTGAACCGCTCCCACGCCATTGCCTCTCAGGGCAGCCTTGGCAGCGCTGGTGCTTTGGGCAGCTCTGCAGTCCTTGACACAAGGGGATGCAATGCTTGTCTTGACCACTGCTGCTCACCCCCAGAAATAACCCCAAAACGATGTGTTACAGTGCTCCACATGAGCAGCAAAAGCAGTAGAATGAAGATGGAAGGTATTTCTGCCCGTGGCAGGGGGTTTGAAACTATATGATCTTTAGGGTTCCTTCCAACTCAAATCATTCTGTGATTCTATGAAGATCGATTTCGTGTCAGCTTTCCCCAGAAACTCCAGAAAGTGTGTTTCCATTTTGGAGACAGCGTGTCTGCTCTCAGCATTTACGGAGGGTTCTTTATGCTTAACAGAATGCTTTCTCGAACCTCATCAGCGATCTCGCTAGATCTGATGAAGTGTCTCCCCAGTTTACTTACTGGGCCCTTTGTTTCATCTATTCATACACAGTGATAATAAAAATATGCCATGTTTTAATGTAAAAAATAAATTATGATAGTCCTTTATTTGTATTGCATAAATGACTAGAAAAAGAGGCAAAGCCCTGTTTCACTACATGCATGAAATTAGAGATTGTTTTTACTATTAGCTTTCTGGCTTACCAGGACAAGATAGAAAAAAGGAGCTAAAACAAAGACACAGAAAGATAAAATGACATCTCCACAGTTTTATATAACAGTTATAGCTTATATAGCAGAATGCTTTTCTAGTGATTCATATTCTTCTGTCAAGGACCATTATGTCCTTGTTTATCAACATCCCTTTTTTCACGATACTTTCGGCAGGTGGTCTTTTAAAAGCACAAAAATATTCTGTTTGAATCAAAGGATGAAAGTCAGTGAGAGAGGCAGAAAATTCTCTGCTTGTACGTCTCTTCTTTCTCTTGTTCCTAAAGTGCTGCCCTGAATTAACACATAGAACTTTCTGCTTAAGACAAAGTGAATACTTGAAGCACATTGCAACACTCTGATTTCCATTTCCTGCCAACTAGTCTGCTAATAGTGGCAGTCCAGGCCAAAGTAGTCATTTACTGCATATGAGTTTACTGCAAGAATCAGGCCCATGTGTTTCTCTCACGTTTCACTAGGAGTTTTCATTTTCTTCCTCCTTCTTTTCATTTTATTTTTCTTCCTGCATTCTGAAATAGTGTATCTGTTTCAATTTCTGGCTTATTCACTGAAAATCAGAAGTCAAGTCAGCCTAAGGACAAAGGGCATATCTACCAAAATTAGAAAATCATTATTTTAATCTTATTATATATTTACTGAATTTCTATTTGAAGTACAGAACTCATGTTTCAAAATAAATATGCCTACAAAAGAAATGTGGTTTTATTTATTACTGAGAAAGCCCAAACAAAGTTAATACCAGATACCTACTGAAGCTGAACTTGTGAAACTCGAGGTCAGGCTTCCCAGTTTAACAAAACTATTATTTTTTTCATTTTTATTTTTCTTTTCATTTTTTTTCTTTTCATTAGTATTTATTCATTGCTTAACGTGCATCTGTACAATCTGAAGCAATAGGAAAGCTACATATAGCAGAACGAAGCAGTGGTTAGAATTACTAAAACAGTAAGAAGTGAGGACTGATACCCTCTTGGTTTTTGTTGGCTTTGTTTTTCTCTTAGACCACCACTGCCATCAGCACCATAAAAGTCTTCTTCCCAAAAACCTACTCAGCAAGCAAGAAATCGCACTTACTGTGGCTAATCAAGAAATACGTGCAAGTTGACTGACCAGGTAGTGCCCGTGTGCTGACTAGTAGATGTCAAACGGGAGGTGTACTGTCTGGGTACCTCTTGTCCCTTTGGTGGCAAAAACATACGGGTCTCTGTTCTCCACCCAGTGGCCAGTATGAGTAAGGGCGGTACAAGCTTAGTGTCTTAGGTGTCCTAGATGTCTTAAGACAATGCCTTAGAGGCATTGTCTTCATTTCAAATGTAGCTTAAATTGCCCAATGTGTTAGAAAATATTTTACTGGAAAATTGATAGACAGACCCTCAGACAGCTCAGTAGCACAAATATGATTCCCTTAGGAAAGAGGACTAAAAATACAAAGCAAAGCACACACGTTTACGGAAATGTCATATGACTCTCTTCTAAGTTTTACTCTCATTTAGTTTGTTGGAATAATTTGCCTCCAGCAAATACGTGTCATAGATTTCTTTTGTTATTTCTTTGTTTGCTAACTTTCAAGCAAGAATTAAGTGTAATAAAACGATGAAATTGTGGTGAGATTTGAAGAATTACGCAGAAAATAATTTTGAAGATTTCAGTGAAAACACATGTTATTTGTTCAGCCATCACATTTGTTCTTTTTACTTCTTCGGGCACTAATAACACTTATTACTAGAGAAGCAGACTGTCATTTGCTCAGCCATAGCTGGTCTCGCAGCTATTACTTACAGTTTGTTCAGTGCTCAGAAATGTGTTCAGATATACAATGAAGTCAATGCTCCGAATAGATTTTGCAATTAAGCTGAAAAGTGTAATATAAGAATCATTTAGATCGTGATGGATAGTTTTTTTAACGGTAAATACTTCAGCTCTTTTCTTTTGGCCTTTCATTGTTTTTTTCTTTCTGATGTTAAGCTATATCAAAAAGGCATTTAAAATTATGTAAGGAAGCTTTCAAAAGCATGAAACGGTGAAGCTGAAAGTTAACAGTTATGGTCCCCCATTTCTTTTTCTGCCAGACTTCTCATTGTCAGCACATATTAAAGGCTGCAGAGCAAATAAGGTACCAGAAAATATCTGGAGTCTTAGAGCTCTGAGGTTTGTTTTTAGGCAAGTTATGAAGCTGGTTTTGAAATTCAGACTGTGAAGTACTGACATGAACAGCTATATTCTACAAACTGAATAACAGAATAATTGAGGTTGGAAGTGGCCTCTGAAGGTCATCTGGATGCTCTCCCTGCTCAAGAGGGCAAGCTTAGATCTGGTTACTCATCCAGGCAAATTTTGAACACTTCCAAGCCTGGAGATCCCACAGTCCTTTTATGCCCTATTTCAGTACTTTGACTACCTCGTGATAAAAAAAAGAAATCCTTATATCTAGCTGGAATTTCATGTGTTGCAGCTGGTGTCCTTTTGTCCTAGACACCCTCTTCCCTACACCGTCCCACTGGGTATTTATGCATATTACTCAGATCTGCCTGGCCCTTTCCTTCTCCAGGCTGAACAGTTCCAGCTCTCTCAGCTTCTCCGCATATGACAGATGCTTGAAGCCTTCAGTCCCCTGTGGCCCTTCTCTGGACCCACTCCAGTATGCCCGGGTCTCTCTTGAACTGGGCAGCCCAGCACTGGACACAGCACTCCAGATGTGTCTCACCAGAGCTGAGCAGAGCGGAAGGATCATGTCCCTCAATCTGCTGGCAATGCAGCCCAAGAAGCTGTTTGCTTTCTTCGCCATGAGGCTGCATGACTGGCTCGTGGTAAACTTTAGCAGAACCCCCAAGAGCTTTCCTGCAAAACTTATTCCTATCCAGTCTTTTCCCAGCCTGTCCTGCTGTGTTTGTTGAGTCAGGCTCAGAGTCAGACCAAAAAATAAGGCACAGATCTACACAGATGAGCTTATTTGTTTCTCATTACTCTGTTTGCATACCTATAGGCAGCACTTGAGATAAATATACCTTATGAGTTGGTGAACTGTGTATCATCTTGTACTGATTCTTGCAAACCAATGATGTGCTTACATCAGAAACAGCTAGAAGGAATAAATACCAGGGTGATCGGGTCAACCTCTGTGCAACTTTGAGTGACCACGTCTACAAATGTCCTTCACTAAGCCAGGCAATGTGCTTCTCCAGTATTTTGGTTCCTCATTGTCTGCTACTAAATACTCTGCTACTTCTTCCTAATTTCAGATGGTCCTCTTCGGCAGATTTTTACTAGGAATTGAGTTTAACTGTGTCTCCAGAATAACCGTGCAAATCTTGGCAAAGCAAACTGAAAAATACAAGCTAATTGTAATTGCATTTGCCTAGGACCTTTATGTTTACTTCTTTCTGAAAGAGCATATTGCTACTTCTAATTTCTGTTTTCTCAGGCTTTTTCATATGCATTAACATTTGCAGTGTTTGTTTCTATATTTGTATGCACAGATACATACATAAACACATGCACATGGACATGCACAAGACTCTATTCAGCAAGAAAGCATTTCTCCTTTCTGCAAGAAATGCAATGGATTTCCTTTCTTTTTCCATCTGTAGCAGCTCCATCCTCTCCCACCCGTTTCCATCTGACAAAGTTTAAACCTCAGCACTCTGTGTATTAGACGTCTTCCAAGGTGTCCGCTGTGCGCAGCATTCTGAATTTTGCATAGTGAATCAGTTTTGCTGTCAGAGGTCATCAGTCTGGCTCCTAGTCTAGCAGGCAGGCTGATTCTAGTTCTTTTTTTCCTGCTCCCTGCCCTCGCCTGCCCATAAGAACTAAACAGGATGTTTCCCAATAGGCAGGCACCACTTTCCTCAGCTCTGTCAGTGCTCTGCACTAGCAAGATCAAGCCTCACTTCTCATCCAGGGCTATGTTTGCCTTTAAACACAGAGATGAAAACTGCTGTGCAGCATCTGGCACATATTTAATGCTTTGATGTACACAGCTGAACTGATACTTAATAATAAGAAGAATTTACATTGTACTTTGTAATATTAAAAATTAAGCATGGATGCAAAGTTGTCACATAGTATTAAGTTGTCATATAGTATTAGTATCATTAATCTTATCTTGTAAAAATTACAAGCCAGTAAATTCTAGTTCATAATATCTAACAATACTTACTAACAACCATGATAGGGAAGTAGCTGCACAGCGTCTTGGACACTGTTCATAGCTGTCTCACTAACTCAGTTTTTCAATGTGTTGCTTGACATCACTGATCCTCAGCTTCCCCAGCCTTAAAGAGCCTTGAGATATGTGGCTGAAAAGTACCGTGTCAGTTTAAGCACTGAAAAACAGATCTCTCTGATGGGTAAAATGGAACAGCCTGTCACAGCAAGATTGATTATTATTACTACCATCAAAATAAAAATAAATATATGTGTGAGTGGAGAAAAGTACAGAAGCGGACATATTCCACTCCTTCTTCGTCTGCTCTTAATATTTTGCCACAGGAGTGCTAAACTTGAAAAAGTAATGTTTCACTGCTGGATTTCTCTAAATCAATCAAGTTGTAAATTTTTCTGTTTTTAAAAATATGCTTTTTCTCATCTTAATTTCCAGTGTGTCTACTAAGTGAATCTAGCAATTGGCATTTTTGCAAAAGATATCTAGATCACTGACATAATTAATTTAAGATAATAACAATAAATTAAACCAGAATACATTAATAAATTGCAACACAATACTTATAGGAAGGCAGAAATTAACCAGACACATGAATTAAGCAAATAAAAAGCTGTATCATTCCTCTACAATTTCTTCTGCTTTCCTGTTTTTCATGAACACCGCAGCACATTGGCACAAAGGATCACTAGCACAACACAGATAAGTATTTATCAAGAGATTGCATTGCTTTTATATATAGTGGCATAATGAGGCTTTCTTTATCCCTAGAGTCAGAAATGGCAAAGACTTGCCTCATCTCTCACTGTCTCCAGTTTTCCTCGATATCTTTTTGATTTGTGTGGACAAAATGCAGGTTTAGTTTTGCTCACACAGAACCACAGGAGCAAATCATTATCCAAAGGATTTGGTATGTGCATGGTGCACAGTATTTTGGACTGACAGCAGCATTGTTAGACTTACGCTACTTCAGAGATGTGGTAGCAGCTCTCTCTGTATCTCTTCTTAGTTCCGGGGGGGAGTGGGAGATTCATGAAGTGCCTTTTCCTCATCGTTCCTTTCTCTCCATGCTTTTTTTCCATAGAGGTCTACAGTGTTGCTTCTAAGCAACAATGATAGCTCTTCTCCTTGAGGGAACCACCTGCTGGCATCACCACCAGCATCTTCCTCAGGTTGCAGAGTCAGGAGGGGCTCTCTGCATAGGCTCATTTTCTGTAAAGCAGTTGGGATTTTGCACACAACAACAGTTCCACTCTGCAGAGTAATAAAAGCACATTTTGTAACTGCACCACACAACTGATGAGGTTTGGACCCAAGAAATAGGTTATTTCAGTTACTGAAAGAACAAATAGGTGTTAGAAGACAAAGAATGAATACAAATGGTTCAGGGGATTTATAAAGTGACCTCCTTCTTACACCCTTCCCCTCTTCTGTCACCTTCTCATTCCCCAGGTCTGCATATCCCATTTAGCTCTGAGTGAGCCTTTCACAGGAGTAGGCTTTGAATGCAAGCAACTTTAGCAGCAGAAGAAAGCCACCGGCCATGCTCAGGGCGCTGGTGAATGGATTTAAGCTACCTCTCCAGGTTCCTTCCCTGGCAGCTGCCCGCGCTGCGCCGCACAGGGCTCTGCCCTGCCAGCTGGTCGTGGGCGCGGGGCTGTGTGGGAAGCACCCTTCCCTCTGCTCGGCCGTACGCGGGGCAGGGGTGTGCACCGCTGTGCCGGCCCAGCGCCTGCCTTCACTGCAGAGAAGGAAACACTGATTTGTAAGGAGCCACTTCTGCTTCATTTGTGGCCTTCTTTAAAATCCTGTCTGGTGCCTGTAGGCTGTTAACAGTCCACCCTTTCCCCAGTGACAGTGTCCTTTTGTGAGCACTAGCTGTTAAAATTAAGCTTGTTTCTCAATTGCTTTTTTATGGCTTTGTAAAAGATTTATCCTTGCTTCAGATATTGTATAAAATCCCATTTCAGTTGTGGTTTATATCATCGCCATTTCTGCTACAGTATTTCAGGTCGGGTCTCAATCTTCCGTCTTTAACAAGTCTCCACACTTTTTATATTGTGTTAGACAGACTTCCTTTTATTGCAGGTGTTCTTTTTCTTAAGGCAGTGAATTGTGACACAATAGCAAAGAGGAAGACCTTTGTTAAAGTCCCATTGGTAACGCGCAGCTATCACCCTTTGAAGAGATTTAACTGAAAATAAGTCCTTTTCACGCCAGCTGTACTGACCTCCATCTTCTGGAAATCATAACGAGGAACATTTCGTGCTACAGAAGCTAAGCATTCTTTTAAAAAGAGTTATATGCAATATCTATTTCTTAGTAGTAGAGAACAGAGGATGACTTGGGGCCTGATTCTCTGTTCAGATGCTGATGTAAGTCTGGAAATGTTTTTATCAAAGTCAGTGAACTTGCGACTCGTTGGGAAAAAAAAAAAGAAAATAATCAAAGCAGACACTGGTAGCTCTTCTTTTAGATAGTGGAATAGTTTCTGAATTTCCTAGGCCAGGCTATTGTTCAGCTAAATGGAAAGAACAGTATTGTATGATACAGTCAGAAAGTTCAGAGTTGTGTCTAAAGCCTAAGCTGGATTCAGATCTCACTGGCCCTGCTTTGACCACACTTAAATGTCAGTGGTGTAATTCTAGTTACTTTTAATTATCACTGGAATCACTGAAATCAGAATAAGACATTTTCTTAGTTGTAGTATGGTAGGTCAGCAACTGAAAATTCTCACAGTGTACCGTTCTTTTTGGTTTCTTATACATTAATGCCTTTAGTAATGTGAATAGAGCCTAAGGCTGAGGTTGGGTTTTTTTTTTCAAAGTTCACCCTTCTGTGGACACTCACATATAGAATGATATTTGGGAAAAAAAGAAGTTGCATTAGATGCTGAAACAACCTTGATAGCCTAATGGCCTTAATATTTCATTTTCTTTGATTCTATCCTGTTGCGTTAACTGAAATGATGTATTCACTAGTAGTGTGACTCCTAGATAATATATGAAACGGCTCGTTGTCTTTCCTGTTAATGGTAATTTGGGAAGCAGATTGTATTTTCTTATTCATTCTTCTTCGGAACAATGTTGATTACTTAATAATCTCTTCAGTTTTACAAAGAAGAGTATAAAAGAACTCCGATTCTAGGTGCTAGCCACCATGGTTATTGAATTAAAACATGCAAATCAATATACAAAAGCCAGTGCAGCATCCTGCTTTCCCCTGCTCTCATCCTTCCCCAAAGAAGTCACAAATCAGTTCACCCTTCCCAACACTTTCTTCCCAAAATCTCCCTGAGCAAGCTGAGGTCACCTTAAACTGTCAATACAACAAAACCCATTTAAGGAGAAATAAGAGTGGGAGTACAGAGCAAAAATAAATGTTTAGAAGGTGTAGATGAAGAAGTACTATCCAAGGGGGAGGAGTGAATCTGATCCCACTCGCTTAGGTTGCCGGCAACAGGACAGGTTTGAATCACAGAATCACAGAATCACAGAATAGTAGGGGTTGGAAGGGACCTCTGTGGGTCATCTAGTCCAACCCCCCCGCCGAAGCAGGGTCACCTACAGCAGGCTG
>Ga0065711_1013198_pt1 | contig 11511 bp, 4 predicted proteins | sample Hoacrofraction12_FD_59098 | JGI IMG/M metagenome (GOLD analysis project Ga0065711, IMG submission 59098) | Hoatzin crop microbial communities from Cojedes, Venezuela - Epithelial fraction 12 v2 (version 2) | ecosystem: Host-associated > Birds > Digestive system > Esophagus > Crop | place... | reverse complement strand
AAGATGAAGAGTCCCCCAGGCTCTTATAGTTTGAATTTCTGTACTTCTTAAAGGAAAGGATGATGTGTAGCATTTCTCTTCAGACAAGTATGAGGAGTACCAGGTTCGACAGTGGTAATTTTTTATGCTTATCTGTACCAAGTAGCACTCACATACTAGTGCAGAGACATAGTGGTCACTATTGCTTGTAAGATAACATTTAGGAGTATTATATATGGTCTTAGTTTCAGCCAAACCAGGTCAGAGCAAATCTTGATGGAGGTCTTGTAATATCATTAGCGAGGATTAAATCAAGATAATAACTTTTTTTTTTTTTTTAAGTAGGTGGTTCATGGACATCCTGAAGCATATGATTTGTTAGAACCCCTGTAATCATCTGTATGATGACAGAAAGCTCCTGATTAACCTTTCATGTATCTGTCTTATCGTTTTCAAAGTTTCACACTGTTCCTGTCTATGACACCTCTCGCAAAACATACCAGAAGCAAATTATACAGGTGCTACACACGAAAAATGATTCACATTTGTTTTAAGCTTTAATCATGTAATACCCTCAAGTTCTTGCATTGTGACATCACAAACACTGACTTCTGGTTCGCTTTCTGTATAAAGTTTCTGATTTTATACGCATGTATCACGTATGCCTCAGATACCTCTTATTTAAATTGAAGAATCCCCTTCAGTTGAAGAATGATCATCTAAATGTTTTTGTTGCTATATTTTGCTTAAACTTTTTCTATATTATTTTCTCCTTTTATTATTGAAGTAGCCAAAATCATACATAGTGAAGACACAGGTGATACATGGATTTGTTTGGTTGTATAATAATGGGGATTTTTTGTTCATTTTCCATTCCATAATGATTTCTAATTTTCTGTTCATCTCTTTCACTACCACTTCATAGTTAACTGATGTTGTAAAAGCACTGTATTCTCAATGTCTTCTCTCAGTTGCCAACATGTTATAATAGCAGTAATAAATATACATCAGAAACAAGGGGATAAAAAGAGTTGTATTATTTCCGAGAATTAATCTGTATCTTTCATAGGATTGGGTTTTTTTAACAATCTTAGCCTGATTCAGATCTTACAAAAGGTAGGAACATGCTGTAGAAATTTTTACCATTTTTTTAACAACTGCTAATATAAAAAAAAGTAAATTAAGGCTTCAAATTTAAATTTGTAGTACAACTGAGATTTTCTTTCAACTAAATATTGAGTGAAATAACTTCTTATCTACAAAAAGTCATATTTGCAGTCCACAGCTGTGATAATATTAGTTTCCCCAGGATCTGGTTAGGTAGTGCGAAAATATTGAAATATGTTGTCATGTATAACGTAATGTAAAAAGAATAAAAAATAAGTTTCTGAAATAGAAAAGAGGAGCAAGGTCCAATCTAATTTAAACACCTAAGCTGCGTGAAAACTGTAGCTATATTTTGAAATTATACTGCTTTAAAAAGTTTCCTTGATCTTCACTATTTAATCAACGGAGACATTTAATAAAATATCATGGGTAGAATCCTATTCACCTGACTGTACCTATTCACCTGAAGTACCTCTCCTACTAAGACAGGCTAAGAGAGTTGGGACTGTTCAGCCTGGAGAAGAGAAGGCTCCAGGGTGACCTTATAGTAGCCTTCCAGTACCTGAAGCCAGCCTACAGGAAGGATGGAGAGGGTCTTTTCACAAAGGTGAGTAGTGACAGGACAAGGAGGAATGTCTTTAAACTAAAAGAGGACAGCTTTAGATTAGATATTAGGAGAAATTCTTCACCATGAGGGTGGTGAAACACTGGAACAGATTGCCCAGAGAAGCTGTGAATGTCCCCTCCCTGAAAGTGTTCAAGGCCACGTTTTAGCTCACAGCAACCTGGTCTAGTGGAAGATGTCCCTGCTCATGGCAGGGGGCTTGGAACCAGATGATCTTTAAGGTCACTTCCAACCCTTAGCATTCTATGATTCTATGATTCTTACCTAAATAAATCAGAGGCTTTTTTCTTTTGGAGGCTTACAATAGTATTTATCCCTTTCTGTTGACTATGTAGGCAATTTAGAGTAGAATAAATTTCTTAGTTTTAAATGTTTGCTACAATATAGTTCATGGATCAATGCATTTATTTGGGCCCATTTAGCACAGTGGAAATACTGTGTCCCAGAAAGTAAGCTTAAGATGAGCATGGACTTTATCCTGCTTAAATCTAATAGTGTACATTAAAATGTTTATGGTTTATCCTACTTATATTAGATAAAATTATTATTATTTTTAATAGGAAAAGAACAAAACAAGTAAAATTTCTTTGCCCAGAATGCCTTCATCAAATACAGAGATCCAGCAAACTACAGCAATGGATTTGTTTTTAGGCACTTGTAGTATGATGAAAGAGATCCTACTACTAAGCTTACATGAAAAGAAGTTCCTCTTCCCAAAGCTTAACCATTTAAAGATAGTTAGTCTCAATTAACTGCTTAGCTTTAGATTTTATTTTATTTTCCTATGTGCTAGGAAAAGAAAGAAATCGGTCTCTTTACATCAATTGCTGCCACTTAATGTAATTTGACTTCCTATGTAAGCACTTACAGAGAAATTAAAATGATGTGAAGAGAATTCTGCTGTTGCTTAGGATTTCTAGTGCAGCAGGCAGACAGAATTTNCACACAGGCTAGACAGACCAGAACGTTTATCACTACTTTTAAAAAAGCTTCTTATAAAATTACACATTCAGTTATATTGCACACAGCACAAAATTACACACTTAAGCATCACCTACCTAGAACTAAAGTTCTTTTTCTAGATGACACTATGTTTCTTAAACACTAGAGTTTGTTTAGGAATTTTAATTAAGCATAGCAAAAACGGTAACCGTAAAAGTGCCTTAATGTTTGCNTTGTGAACCTGCTTGTTAGGACAATTCANAAGATTTAGATCCATAATTCTGATTCAATAAAAGATTAACTTGCTCGAACAGCACATAGCTTTCACATAGGAAAGTTCTAGTTTGTTTGGAGCGACATGTTGCCACAGATTTTACAAGTGTATTTCTTTGAGCAGTTATACAAAGGAGTGATTATTGCCACAGTGCTTTTGTTGCACAGAACCACCACTTTCACATCTGATTTGTACTTCATGACTTAGCATATGTGCTACTGAACTTTTCAGAAAACAGTGGAAAATTTATTGTGAGGCTATTACATTCACAGATTTATTTTTACTATATCCTGGGTTATAATTCCTGCATGCAACAAAAATCTAAATGAATTATAACCTCTCTTTATTTGTTTCTCCTTAACATTGCAAATAAATATTGAGTAAGACTGCATTCCTTTCCAAAAAAAATTATTACCTTTCACTAAGTATTAATATTTTGGGGTTTGCTTACTTCATAGAAATAAACATATAATGCCACTGATATAAACTCTAATTTCTGCTTCCCTATCCTTGAATACTGTATCACCCTTTATTGTATTTCACAGTACTTGCTATAAATACAGCACTCCATTTAACAGAAGTTTACAAGGAAATTTACATATAAATAGAAAGACGAATTTCTTGCAACACATATTGGGAAATTTTTAAAAAAATTGCTGGTTTAATGTTTAGAGACACTTTTATTAAGTAATTTCAAATTTAGTACCGCAGCAATCAGCTTTCCCTTCCAGCTTACTTTTTTAGATGAGGACTGGGTTTTGGCAGTTTTCCTAGTAGTCCAATTTACAGTAAAAGATGCTCATGCAAATACAGAGTATAAATCATAGGGGGATGCATTCCATAAGTCCTAATGAGACTCTGGGAAAGCACAAACAATACTATCAACAGTGCACTAGTTTGGGGGAGTGTCACGAATGAGTGGTTAGATCTCTTAAATGATCACTCAAATGTTTTGCAAGAAAGATTTTACTGAAAATACAGAAGATGTGATCTTACAAAGTCCGTTGGCAAAGTTCACTCTATAACTTATTAAATGAATGGAATACTAAATCAAAAGGGGTTTTGAATAGAAATTAATTTACATAGAATGAAAGAAAGTGAGAGTGGGCAGGAAAATCCTCCTGTTGAGTCACCAGGTCCAGAATGGACCCCTTTGCTTTCTAAACTCCTCCTCAGAGAGGAGCCTAGGTGCGGCTGGATCCGGAACCAGCCTTAGACCACAACAATTTATGTCTAAAGGATATGTTTGTCAACAATTCATGGTATGTTCATAGTTTAAAGAGGGACAATCACAGGAATTTAGCAGCTATTAATCCCTGGTTAACAGCATTTATAGAGAGATTAGAAAGAATTTACTATTACAATCAAAGTAATAGAATATTATACTTTGAATCAATTCACACACACACACAATCATAAAAATTCCCCTTGAGTTCAGTGAAATCATCACTTCAAATCAAATAATTTCTGAACGGGTGAAGGTTGAGTCTCAAGGAGATCAGCCCAGCTGGTTGTGAAGTACTCTGAGGAGCGTCCCACTCAGAGGGAGCTACTGGGCCCAGGACTGGAAGAGCTCAAAGGGCCTTCCTTGGTACTGCTGTTTATAGGGTCTCAAGATGATTGACTTTTAGGCATCAGTAACTTTCAATCCTAGTGATGATCCACATGATGCAATCCAGATATGTAGACAGAAACTATGCAATTCTAATACAACCCAGAATGTACAGTTCTGACATTTACCAGGCAGGTGTGACTCCAGGCATCAGGAGCTTCAGGTGCTGTCAGGGAGCACCTGACTGGCCCAACTCACTGCTTTTGTACAAAGACAAGGAGAGTGCCAAGTTGTCCTGATTCAATGCACTCCAGCTAACTATTCTTACAGTGCAAGCAAGAATAAAATATTGACTAGTTGTGGGATCGCTAGGTGTGAGGGGGCGGCTGCACCACCATGGGGCAGGGGGGGCAGATGAGGCGGAAGGGAAGTAAAATAAATAAAAGGAGTGGCATTCGTCAGGGGCTGGTATTGGGACAGGCGCTGTTTAAAGTCTTTGTTGGCAACATGAACAGTGAGATTGAGTGCACCCTCAACAAGTTTGCCAATGACATCAAGCTGTGTGATGTGCTTGACATCCTGAAGGAACACCTCTCCTGTGAGGAAAGGCTGAGACAGTTGGGGCTCTTCAGCCTGGAGAAGAAAGAAGGCTCTAGGGAGACCTTACAGGCAACCTTCCAGTACCTGAAGGGCGCCTTCAAAAAAGCTGGAGAGGGACTTTTTACAAGGGCAAGTAGTAATAGGACAAGGAGTGAAAAGAGGCAGTTAATGGAATTTCCAAGGCAAAAATAATTGAGAATAAAACCCTTGAAAAATCTGAAGCCTCCCTGAAAGCTGGATGCATCTTCCTGTTGATGTTGTCCCAAACCCTGGCACTGAAGTTTCTTCAGTGCAAGCTGCATTGTGAACGGCCACCCTTCATGGAATCTTAGCCTTTGTTTCTTTCTGACAAAACTCTGAGAAAGTGAAATTCAGACTTTACTATATTTGACCCTTCACCATCAACAGCTACAATGGATATAGACATTGTCCTTATTGTGGCTTTAAATAGGCACAGTGAAAGAACATAAATATCATTTTTATTCGCTTATACCCAGATCAAAGTAGATACGACAGAGTATAATATCAAAGCCTAAAACAAAATAATAAGCATGTGCATCATTGGAATAATACAAACCTTCTTAAAATGTTTTTGAAGTCAATGAAAATCTTATCGTTGACCTTAATGATTTTGTAAACTGCCCCCAGGTTATTATTTTCTTATTGCAATTTAATGGGGTATTCAAAAGATATATGAAAGCTGTCAGTGGTTTATCCACGAATATTAGAATGATCTCATGCAGGAAATTAAACTGAATTAATTAAAATTGTGGTATTATTCTCAAGGATTTGTGTTCTCTGCAACAGCCATAATAATCTGATGGATCTTGTTATAAATAGGCAACTGGGGATGGGGCTGTTGCTGGCAATTGTTAGCAAACTGAAAATCAAACCTGCAAATATTGCTGTCNGTTANATCTATGATATATTGCATAAGTTAATATAAATGGCATGATATCCCAACNTTTTTTTCANCATATTTTCAACAGTCAGCATAATAAAGANGGAGAGAGAATGTGAATTCACTAGTTAGGACACTTACTCGCTCTGAAAAGTTGTTACGACACAACAAACACAGAAAACATAGATTGTCATCAATATTCTTATTTATTGATTCAAAATGATAAGTAGTTAAACACTTACATGTTTGCAAAACAAGGCAAATTTCTGCAAATCTTCTTCATTGATCAAACCATAACTTCCCAGCCTGCTGACCCGATTTGCAGAAGAAACAGGAAGAAACATCCACGTTGCAATCAGAAAGGAGGAGTTACTGTATTTTTCTTTAAGGGGACTTCTGCAAACAAGTCTGTGCACTGCCAGCACTCTGTGCTTCCCATTATTGCTGTGGATGTGGGAGGGCACTCACCAGGTCGTGCTACTACCCCGTGGGCCAGCCTCACGCTCAGAGTAATAGGGCAGTTTCTGGTCTAACTGAGAAACACTTGCTATCATGGCACTGTGTTTGCACGTTCAAACTTCTGTGTGATAATCTCAAACTTACTTTTTCTAGCTGAGATGAGCTTTTGAGGGGTTTTTTTGTTTCTTAGCCAAGTTACAGGTCAGTAGGTATCCTGCCCCTCTCCCAAACCTGTTGCTGTGTCACTGTTCTTTGCACGACTGCAGAAGAAAAAGGGGTTCCTCTGGACGAGCTCTTGTGTGACTGATTGTAGCAGGTCAATAGGAAATGGCAATAGTTCAATACGAACTTTTTTATTCTATTGATAGACTTGAAGAAATAATATCCAGCTCTTTTTTCAGAGATGAAGTATACCTCGGAGTTATCAGTACTCTCCTCTTACACAGCATGGAAAATAAATGTGATTGAATGTATTCACTGGTGTTCATACTTTGAAAACTGCATTTTGCATAACTTCTCCTTTGTGGAAAAAAAGAAAAATCAAAATAATCATGCAAACAAACCCTCATTCTTGTCTCCTTCTTTAGTGAATAAAACTTTTTATTTTCCATGAACAGAGTATTTTACCTTTACTCTTCGAATCATACGTTGCAAAATGCAAAAGAATTAAATGGAAAATCAAAAGATGTTATTTAATTGTTCTGCAGAGAAGTGCACTAACAAACAAAAATTTGAAATTTGTAACACTCTTTGATTTATATTTTAATTTATATCTGTCTCCTGTTAGCCTGTTATTTCTGTATCAGAATTTTTTTTGCATGGTTTGGTTTTTGTGATTTTTTTCCCTTTTTTTCTTCTCTATTATTTAGTATTGTCCTTTTTTTTTCTGTTTTTCCTTTTCTAATTTTTAAATAAGCTGTATAACTTATCTTCAGTCATCCAAAATTTTCTATACACTGAAGATTCAAATGGGAGGAAAGGAAAGATGGAAAGAATATGCTTTATTTCATTCTGGTTTTATTTGTTTATTTCACTCTTTTTATCCTGTAGAAAGACGATCTAAGTGCACCACATGCTTATAAAAATATCTTCACCTTATAGAAATAAAAGAACTCTGTATTTTCAAAAAGAATACTGCTTGCAAGTCATTTCATTCCTGAAACTAATTAGAAATGAACTGTAATCTTCATTTATGTTAAAGTCTTTTTATATAATTTTCCTCTCAAAGTTCTGCAAAGGGAAAGATATAAATCTAAAAACATTTCCTAAACCAAGAAAAAATAAAAATTCTAGAAAACTGTGCTCCACCTAGTCAAGATTTTAAGAAGGAGATATCAAAAATTTATTCTAATTTTTTTGTTCCTTATCCATTTTATCATAAATGCATTTTGTGTGCCAGTGCAATACAGAACTATGCCTCAGTACTAACATTATTTTGATCAAATATTAATATAATACAAATCATTCCTGCAATCTAGTGTTTATGGAAAAGAAAATTATTATCAATTATCATTAATGAATTCTTAATGAGGGCACAAATTATGCTCCTTGCTATACTCCCTTTTATCCGTCTGAAATCCTCCTTTCTCTACTATGCTTATGTTTATTCTCCGGGAGTTTGAATGCTGCTAAGGATTACAAAGATTTGTATTTCCTGTAACATGTCTTTGTCTCAGCCTATCCTTCCTTAAAAACACATGTTCAAATTCATGCTTTTCAAGCTTTCAGAAAAGAAAGGGCTGCATAGAGTTAACCTATTAAGAGTGTCGTAAAACTCTTTATTTCAGGCATGGGCCTTTTTGCCTATATACACTACTGTCACTTTAAATAAAATTCAGACAATCACCATTTGGAAAGCAGAAATAAGACACAATAGGAGGGAGAGAACTTATTACACAATTTCCACTTCGGGTCTTGTTTTTGTTGTTTTTAAATGTTTACATTTACTTTTCTGAATGCTCATTCTGAGTAGGGTTTGAATATCTGTATCTGATGATGTTTCACAGAGGATGGTGTAATAATAGAAGCACGCGTGTGTCATGCAGGCTCCTTTGGGGCTGAGTAGACTATTAGAACAATGCTTTGCTCAAGGTTTCTCAAATTCCCATCATGAATAAACTAGTATAGTTCAGACTCAGTTCTAGCTCCACAGTTACCTTCACCTCATCATTTTAAAAATGCCATGTGTTTTCTGGATTCAGAATGCCATATGGCCTGAGACCCATCTCCTGTACAGACATGACATATAATCGTCATGGTTCAAGTAAGGTGCTGCTGTTTTACCTGAATCTTCCAATTCTCATGGCTGTTGTCAATATGTGCTCTGATTTGTCAGTAGTCGTATAGTAGATGCGTGAAACCTGCTAAATTCCTTGTCCTTCCTAGAAAATAGTTTTGTCACTGTGTAGAATGAAAGGCAACCCCTTTCTTACATATGTCTTCGGAGCCTTCTAATAAAAATTTTTCTTTCCATCTCTCTCTCTCTCTGGCAATAGAGTAAAGCTGAGGAAAATCTTTATTTCTTCCGTGCATAACCACAATACTTAGAATGTTAGAAAAAAATCAAAGCTTCAAGTAAATACATGAGCAGGCAAAGTTTAGTGAAAAAGTTATCTCCAATAGCTTTTCTTTGTTTTGCTCAGGAACAAGATGAATGTCAGATGTCAGAAATCTAACCTTGGATAAAGTAATTAAGAATGGATTTTTTTTTCCTCACATTCCATCTAGTTTATATATTCTGTTTAGTGAACAGACTCACATATCCTGTAATGCATCTGAACACCTTTTCATGGCTTAGCATTGCATTTTCATCACCTCTTCACTAACAGCATTAGAAACGCTACAATGTGGCCAAAACTAAACTTCACAAATATCTCACAATGTTCAAAATTAACATATCGTAACCTTGTAAATGTTATAACAGAATGCTTCATGATTAAACACCCACTTTATACATGTTTTGATCTAACAGGTTAATGCATTATGAGGTATGTTGCTTTGTTATACCATTAGCAACTTCCCCCCACGCCAACCCACAAATCACATACGATCCTACACTCTTTTTTCCTTTTTGCAAATAACAACACTCTTAATTAGCTGGGCTTCTCAGGAGCTTAATTGCTTTCTGCTTACATAAGGATGAGACCTTAATATAGACAAGAATTTTCATCCTTTAATTATTAGGTTTATAGTAGATGTCAGTCTGAAGCTTGTTAATTTTTCCCTTTTGTTATCTAGATCACTGGAAAGTCCCCAGGACTCCATATGTTACTTGATAACTGCCAACATAATGTCAAAGATCATAACAAATGACCTAAACAAACTCTACAATGAGCTTCACTAAGCATCCAAAAGTCAGCTAATGACAAAAAAAAGTCTGTGTGCATTGCCTTTGGAGTTTGGAGTTGTTACCTGAATATCTAGTTGTATAACTGCAGCTGGATTCTCTTACTCCGTCTGAAAATTTAGAAATTTTCTTTTAGTACCAAGGATCACACTCAGTCTAAATAACTAGCCTCCATGAGCAGTAAAACAAATGAAGCCTGCTCTCCCAGAATATTTTCTTTGGTAGTCAGATTCACAGCTGTCCAGGGAGGTATAAAGGTATTGTGCTTTCTTTTGGGATTTTTGGTGTCAAACATACGGAGCTCATTATGTAGTCTCTGCTCAGCTGGGTCTTCTTTACTCTAGCAAGCCTACAGTATTCATGAAAGAAAAAAATCACTTATTTTAATGTCTCTGCTTCTCTGTCAAATTATGTAGAATTAATTGATAAGAATTTTCAATTGTCTAGGAAATCTACTTAAAATCTGTGATAAGTACAAGATTTCTGGGAAAAATAAAAAAGTAAGAGATGACATATACAGGACATTAACATGTAACGCATTATACCCATATCTCCAGGTCCTGTTGGTAACGAAGAAGTTAACATACAGTACCTTTTTATCAGTGCAGAGTGAAAGCACCAATAGACAGTCTTAACAGTGAAGATCTGTATCATTTTTTGACTGAGGCTGAAGAGAGGTATTGAAGGAATATGAAAAGATTCTGTCTTAATATTAACATTACTTTTTAAGATCTGGTACAAAATAGCAGTTGGCTCTAGCTCTGGTAATTGAAATACACATGGACAGGAGGAGGCACTAATCTTTCTTTTTTTCTTTTTCTTTGTTTAGCCCTGGTGAAAGTCAAGGGATATTTCTGCTCCACTACAAAATCTTTAAAACTTTAAATTATTTTCTTTTTAAGATTTTTGTAATTTATTGTGCATTTTCACATTGTTCAAATGAACAAACAAACAGAAACCCAAAATACCTTGCTAAGAGGCTGTGACCACAAAGAACAGTTGTAAGTGCATGGCAAACCACAGAATTCATCTAAAATATTTTTCTGAAATTTTCCGAGAAGCAATGTTGACTTCTTGTCTATAACCATTACAAGTTCAGTTACAAAGCACTATGTTATTCCATTTTTGGCTTTGCATGTTTCTTTGAGTTTTGGATTTTTTTCGTTGTTGATTTGGTGGTTAAAATTTTTAAAGACTCCTGTGTATGCTCAGACACTGAATTAATAATACACTAACCGTTTACTATTGAGCATTTTTAAAAACATTAAATCATTTCAGTTCCTTTATGTACAAATATATGGTAGGGTGTTTTATTATTAATTTTTGGGGGGAAAATGAAGAAAACAGAAAGTGATGGAAGATTAGAGTGTTTATGTCCGCTGTCTTGTTTAAAAAATAATATAGAGTTTTAATTCAAATTAAATACTGTCAAATGAGTAACATAATGAAATTTTAAATATTGAACATCAAAGCATTAGCTACATTGTTCTGTAAGCTGTCAATTGTAGTCATCTGGGAAACTTTTTAAAAATGTACAAAGAAGATCTGCTACCATGTCTGACCCCAGTAGCTGTCGCCAAATTTCACTCAACCATATACAAGTTTTACCAGCAGCTGGCACTGAGTCTTTGCAGCACACACACACACACATGGGCTAGAGTGAGATTATTCAGGGACATACTTAAGAAAAGACTCTAATAAGATGATATAAGAAGACAGAACAGAC
>Ga0065711_1010462_pt1 | contig 11511 bp, 11 predicted proteins | sample Hoacrofraction12_FD_59098 | JGI IMG/M metagenome (GOLD analysis project Ga0065711, IMG submission 59098) | Hoatzin crop microbial communities from Cojedes, Venezuela - Epithelial fraction 12 v2 (version 2) | ecosystem: Host-associated > Birds > Digestive system > Esophagus > Crop | place... | reverse complement strand
AGGTTGAGGGCTGACAGTTGCGGCATGCTGTACTTCATGACTGCAAAGTCCTTGGTGTTGATTTTGCCAGTCAATTTCATCCTTTTTAGCTTGGAGATATCCTGTCCCGCGTTTGCGATTGATTCCTCCAAACTGCCTGGCTCTGAGACATTTATAATGGTGTATGACCTGGCAGTAGCCAGATATTCGGTGCTGTCTTCTGTCCAAGGAGCAATGCCTTCATTGTCCAGAACTATCTCGTATGTGCCTGATGATTGGCTCTTGTTTACAGTAAGCGTAAAGGTGTAGACTTTGCCAGATTCATAGATGAAGTCTTCGCTCTTTTTCATATAGTAGGAGTAGCCATCGACGCTTACTGCGATGAGTGCAGTTCCCGCGCTAATTGTTTGTGGTACGATAACGGCTCTGTATATCCCTTCATCCTCCATTGGGATGACGCCAGTGGGGGAGACCTCGCCTGTTACACTTGGCGTACCAGTGGCAAGATCGATGCTTGCATTGAGTTTGGCGTTCTTTACAACTACACTCTTGCTGGCAATATCCCATTCTCCGCTATCAAACCCGCTTCCTTCCTGCAGGGTGATTTTGAGTCCCGACATTATGTGATTGAAAGTCAATGAGATAGTCTCGGAAGTTGGGGCTATATTCGCTGCCTTTGCCCAGAGGAAGTCGCTTGCCTCATAGCCTTCAACGCTTTGGTCTTGGGTGATGCTGAACTTATAGGCGCTCGCATTGGCTATAGCGGTATAGGGGTAGTAGCCGTATATATCAACATTTGTGTTTTTGTCCTTGAAGTAGATGGTTTTATCGGCATTCCATTTGCCAGTGGATGCGTTTAGTGTATGCCCCACATTATCGGCTCTGTTGCCGCTATTTTGAAGCGTTCCTGCTGTACTCCCGTTGTAGTCAACGACATAAACACCCATCTTGTCCCCATCCTCAAAGCTATTGCCACTTGCCTTGGTCGCACTGATTTTACCAGATAGATTTAGGGTAATCATGGCGTCTCCACCAAGATTCTCCCGCTTGCAAGCGACAATGGATAGCACCGCTAAGGTTATGCACAAAACCTTCCTCATTCCAGCGTCCCTCCATTTTCGTTACCGTCCTCATCCCAGTCTCCAATCCCTGCAGTTAGCCCGTCGGCCTCATCCTGCCCTCCCTGCTGGCTGGGTGTTTGCCCGTTGTTTGGATAGTTCTCATTGCCACCGCCACCACTCGCCTTCGGAGCCTTTCCGCACCCCGAAAGTGAAAGCAGCATGACTGCCAGAACACCGGTTAGAACCTTGTTGAATAGCCTTTTATACGACATTTGGCGATTTTGTAAAATCTACTCTACAAATTTATTAAATAAATTCTACAAAATCGCCGTTAGAGCGATAATTATTTATAGCTCAGCGTTGCCTCAAAAACATTAGAGATATAAATGTTCCTAGTCTAAAAGGTTTGTTATCTCGCCTTTTGCCACAACTCTACCGCTTTCTTTTAATAAAAAGGATTGTCCATCAATAAGAGGACATGGGGTGAAGAGTTTTACGTATACGTTATTAATGAAGTCTCCTGGAAAAGCGCATCCGACTTCTTCAGGAAGGATAATTTCGCAAGTAAATTCCTGTTGATAAATTTTTAATTGTGGTCTATAATTACTATGAACCGCAGTTTTTCTTCCTCCTTCATCATGGGTAAAGAAATAGATATCGGCTTCTACTTCCTGATGTGAGGAAATCAAACCAGGACTAGCTAATACAGCACCTCGCCTTACGTCCTTTTTAGTTATGCCACACAGCAATATTCCTACATTATCCCCTTCTTCGGCCCTATCTAACAATTTTTTGAGGCGCTCAATTCCTGTGACCCTAGCACTCTTTGTTTCAGAAGAGACTATCTCTATTTGTTCATTAACTTCGATAGACCCTGATAAAATAGTTCCCGTTACGACAATTCCGCGGCCGGAAATTTCGAAGATGTCTTCGATTGGCATGTAAAAATTCATAATATTCCTCCTAAAAATTTTTATTGTTCATTTATTAATTGATTTGCACAACCTCTTCAAATCTTTATTATGTCACTTTCTTTTTGTTTTTATTATATGAGATGAGTTTAATTTTGGTCTGGACCTCGGAAATAATCTTATCAATAGCAACTATACTTCCAGTATCAGTCTTTAATTTCGCATAAGATCTTTGGAATTTGCCCAATTCGATTTTTAATCTTGCCATACGAATGATGTCTGCTTTAGTTTTCTGCCTGCGTGCATCTGCATCGGCACTTCGGACATCTTCGAATGCCTTCCTTAAATCGTTGAAGACTTCTTCTTCAACTTTATCTTTGTATTTTGCTATTATAACTGAAGCAATATCCCATGAGTTCATGCTATACCTTACCCATTTGATTGACAATCTCTGTTATTACAATCCGGAAATCTTCGCTGGATAATGAGCCATTACTTTGTGCATAAAAATCGTTCATCATTAACCTTACTAGATTCATTTTTTGAACGACATCATTGGTGTCCGCATTCTTTTTTTGTGCGTAGGCTTCAGCTTCAGCCAAGAGATACTTTCTGTTCTCTTGCAGTTGCTTAATCTGTATGTTACCCATGGTTTTTAATTTTCGAATTTCGGTAATTTGACTAGCTAAATTAATTATCTGGTCAAAGTTTTCGGTAACGGCACCAGCAAGAGTCGTAGGTTTTGGTTTATCTGCTGGAAGATTTGGCTCCTGTTTGGTGGGAGAAGGTAAATTCTCCATTGTCGTGGTCATCATTCTACCCTGACCTGGTTTCATTTCAAAATCATTCATACTATTAATTATTAAAGATTAATTCTCTTGTTTTATCAGATAACTCGATGTTGTTTTTTAATTGCTCAATGTCAGTGGACTTCTCAAATTCAAGTGCGTTGTCCATTTCGTCGGCAATTTGATTAACAGTTTCTATGTTAGTATCCTTTAGCTTATTCAAGTCTTTTTCTACGGCAGAAATGGTATTCTTTTTCCATTCTTCTAAACCTTCTTTTACCTTTCCTTTCAATTTCCTCTTCCAGGTCGCGAGGTCGACAACAATGAAGAGCCCTTCTAGAATAACGGCGACAGCCATTGCCATTGCTTTTGCGGATGTTGCACCTATTTTAGCCAATACATGTTTAAGTTGGTTATGGGTTTCACGAGAAAATGTCTTTCCAAATAAATCGCCTATTTTTTTTAGCATGTGTGAGGCGGCATTGGCAATGCCTGCATTAGCTCCTCCAGCACCACCATAGAGAAGGAAGTAACGACTTAAACCATCTTGTGCGAGTTCCTTGCAAAAAACCAAACCAAGATTTCTTATAGCAACATCTTGATTTGTTTGCAGCCTAATGCTCACTTTATTATTGAATTCTATTAGTTCCTTCTGAATATAATCGCCAACTTTTTTGTTTAAATCTAAGATTACTGTCTCTATATGGTCTTGAATCTCTTGTGTCTCTGCCTTAATTGTATGTGGTACCAAGTGGCCATTAGTGTATGCAACAATTTCATCTTTTTTTGTTTTCTTTGATTCATCAATATTTAAGCAAATACTGTTGTGTATTCGCTTTTCAGCCATATCGAATTGTCCAGAAATGCCATTGATAAGTTGTTCAAAAGTTGGCTCAATAAACAAATTGACGGATTCCCGTATTTTATTAGCCGTCTCTTTTTCCATAGCTAGGACATCTTGTAGTTCCTCTTCACTCATTAGAGCTGCAGAATATTGTTTCCTAACGAAAGAATCGCAACTAGAATATAAATCTTCGATGTAAGAATCGAATGCGGATTCTAAAGATGTTGTCCTTTGTGGTGATTGCATTAATTTAGAAATATGCTCCCATAGTTCGGGGGATGAAGGTAAAGGCTGTTGGCCATCAGATGATTCTTCAGCTTTCACCATAAATAGGTCAGGCTCTGCTTTTAGGATGTCTTTTGCATGATTCAGTATTTCTTGAATTCTATGGTCTTTTGATGTCGCAGAAACTGGACACCTATTGATTAGAAGGATTATTTGCACATCGTCCCTAATCAGTTCTTTCAATATTCTTAAAAAATCAAAATCCACCTGCTGGATTCCAACTTTATATAGGACCGTGTAAACGACAATGTCACTATTTGGAAGAAATTCTTCAAGGACCTCCTCGTGTTCTTTAACAATAGAACCATATCCTGGTGTATCAAAGATTCTTACGTTGCTAAGATTATATGAATTCTTATTTGTAATATATCTCAATCTCTCCAGATTATTATCCGGATTTTCGCATAGTCTTGTAAAAAGAGACTGATCGATCGTATCTATTGTCGCATCTTTGTTTATTGCGTAAAATTCATCTTCCTGTACAGATGGGTCAATACTCACTTCTACTATACTTGCTGTGTTTGGGCAGACCTTAACAGGAAGAATATGTTCGCCAAACAATCCATTGATCATAGAAGACTTGCCACTACTGGTTTCGCCAAGAAAAACCAAATACGATTCCGGATGGGTAATTCTGTCGTATAAAAATTTTGCTTTTGTCAATATGGCATCATTTCCGGTTGCTTTTACCAGAGGTGCAAGTTTGTTGAATTTCTCAAGTTGTTTTTCAAGCATTTTCTATCTCCTTATATTTGTTTTCTAAGTAGGCTTTTTGGCTATTTAATTCACTAGGATTTATATCGTCTATATCCATCAAGTGGTCTTCTAGATATTGTTCTTCTTCTCTGCGTTTTTCAAGAACTTGTTCCACGACATGGTTAATATTATTTTTAAATTTAGTGAATGCTATTGTCGATTCTTGTTCGAAGGCGCGCTCAATTTCATTAAATGCCGGCTCTAACTCTCTTAGGGTTGTTGATGCTCTTTTACTTTTTATTCCATTCTTAGTTAAGTGTCCCACAAGTCCAACGACAAGAGTCACCGCTGCTGCGGTCAGCCAACCAATAGGGCCTCCTATAATACCAGTTAACCAGTATCCAGCTGCCGCCCCGCCCAAATCTCCAACGACGGGAATCAATTTTTCAAATTTAACAGCTACATTTTTATTGACACCTAAAATCTTAGGTGTATTCTCAGTGGAAATTTCACCTAAATCGTCGAATAAATTCTCAACCTTAAATTTTACTTCATTAAAGAAGTCTATAATAGATTCGAAATACTTAGGAACCACATCGCCTTGAATGTCTTTAAATGCTTCTGATAGCATAGGACCGTCATATATGCCACTATTAACAATTCTTGTCATTTCTGCTCGGATTTCCTTTGCACACTCCTTTCCTCTTTCTTGGGATAATGTAAGTAAATTATCTTCCTCTCTTTCAAGTAAACTAGTGATTTCAATGGACTTGTTCTTCATTTCATTAGTGGAAAACTTGAATCCATCTAATTTACTCTTACGTTCACTTATTATGTCAGCTCTACTTTTGTTTAATGCATCAATGGCCTCGTTGGTATATTGAATGGATGACATTATTGTTAGCAGAATTCGTGTCTTTATGAAATTATATTGGTTCTTCTCCCAATTGTTGGACACATTCTCAATTTTGGCCTTTAAAGCATTAATATTAGAACTCTCAAGTAAACTATTATCATTTTGTAAAGACCCGATTAAAGCTCCATAGGCATCAACCACAATAATATCATTGTTGAATTGGTTATTTAATTCGTTGGCAATTTGGCTTAATTTAATGTTGTTGTAACTTAAACTGTCTGCTAGTTCAGTAGCAGTTTCGCCAGTATGCCAGTGGTTTTGAACGAAAATAGCATTTGAAAATTGTGACCATACTCCTTTTATAAAAAAGGCTTCCATCTTTCGAATGGGAGGTACTGTAGGAAGTACAAAGATTGCCATGCAAAGATTTTCAATATAGCGCTTTGTGGTTTCTTCGTTAGTAGCGGTTAAGCTCCCAACTCCTGGTAAATCTACTAGGGTTAGACCGTTTTTAAGTATACTAAGGCCGCGATATAAAACGATTCTGTCAACACCTTTTTCGTTTCCTTGATTATAATTATTGTTTACAAATTGCTCAAGTTCTTCTCTAGAGTGAACGATGTCTGTTGCAGAGTCATTGTTTTTGTAAAAAACTTCAGCATATCTCTTTTCCCCATATTTGACTTCAACTGGAACACAAGTTGTTTCATCTGCAGCTTCTGGGAGTATATTTTCCCCAAGAAGAGCGTTTATCAATGTGCTTTTTCCTGCGCCTTGCATTCCGAGAATGGGGATGATAATCTCTCTGGTGTTTGAATGTTGCGCTGCCTTTAACAAATCTGTACCAGCACTGTCGCCAATACTCGAACACCTGTTGAGAGTTTCAACCAAGGTTTTATCAAGTAAATTGATGTATTTCATAAGCTATTTGTTAAGTTTATACTTTTCTTTTAAGAAAATGCCAACTTTCTTGCGCTTCCAGAATGGTGCATTTTGGATTCTAATATCGCATAGTAATTCAAGTAGTTCATTAATATTTTTCTTCTGATTTTCTAGCTCGCCTTTTAAGTTATTACAATATGAATCTATGTCGCTTAATTTGGCTGAAATTTGCGGTATAGAATTCTTTAGTTCTTTTATATCGTTACTGATTTGTTTTAGAAATGGTATTGATTCATCTTTATGTTTAGAACAAATTTGTCTAATTGAGTTGTCGCTTTCATTTAGGTTGTCCAGTTTTTTCGTAATTGTGTTTAAATTATCTGAACTAACTTTTTTATAAGTATCTTGGATGGACTTGTTATCATAAGGAGCCAAAATTGTAGCAATATTGCTTAGATGCCTACTAATACCATTTAAGTCTTCTTTGGTTAATGTGGTATCCTTAAGCTTTTGCTCGACAGATTTTAGAAGAGCGTCAGTCAGATTCCTCTGAATGGGCCCCATTGAACCTTCTATTGAATCTTCAATTGAACTAGAGATTTCTCTTTGAACCTCTTCTAGTGCAGCTTGTGTGCTCTCATCAACCTGCAGAAATATAGATTTGTCGTTGCTCATATCCATGCTAATTTGATTTTAATCCTCTTATTATATTAACAATCGTTTTCTTTACTGATGATTCATCTGTGATTAAGAAAGCTAAAGAACTCTTATCTATGGCCTGAAGTAAATTGGTCTCTTTTCTCTCTGTCGTATAGTGATTTGATGTCTGTACTTCTCCGGCAACAACATTATATATGGGATTTGGATGATTAAATAGGTAAAAGCATCTATTGCTTATTCCGAGTTTTTCGGGAATCTCTCTGGTTAATTTCAATGCGTCAATTGTTTCATCTGCATTGATTATCTCTTGCAAATCCTGAATGATAAAGAAAATAAACTCCTGTGCTACAATATGCTTTTTTTAGGTTCAGCTTGGATATTTGCGTTAAAGCCGAACCCACCTGCATGGCGTTTATTAATATGAAATAATTGCAGACTTCTTTTTTGCTTGTCTGCGAGGATGTTAATGTGTTAGGTTTATGAACTATGGTTAAATTGTTTGCTGCAGCATTGTCGTTGACTCCTAGTTTAAGTGATTCAGTTTTAAGTTTGCACCCGCTTAGACGTTCGATAAAGGATATAATACTATCTGTATCCCAACCGATGACTATATTTTTTGCGTTTTGCGAGCCATGAAATTTAAGAATGCTATTTAAAGTGGTTCTTTGAATGTTGCATAATATGGCTTTAGATGCTTTGTATATTGAAACTGTCCCTTGTTTTACTTCGATTCTTTTTGTGGCGGTTTCTTCAATTGAGGTCTTTTTGCTATTGATTGGACTTTTGGGGACTTCTGCTAACTGGATTGACAGTGACAGACGTTGAAGGCTTTCTATTATTTTAGTCAAATCGTTTTTCTCTATCGCAATTAACCTTTCTTTGTGCTCTTGTCTCTTTGTCTCAATGACTTTTTCTATATTTTCTATTATTGTATTAATAAATTTATGCCATGTTTTTAACGATTCTGACGTTTTCTTACAAATTGAATCAATGTAATCATAAATAGCATCACGAGTTCTGTCGTTATCTATAACCATGTGAGTCTCGGTTCCCTTCCTGCCACCGCTAAATGTTCTCTTTAGGAAATTCCCTAGTCCAGGCTTATTTACCGTCTGTATAGTCCTTTTTACTGATAAATTTGGCGTGGCCGTATCAATGGTAGGAATAATAGCGTTTCTTGTGCTAATTCCCAATTCGTCGCAAAGTCTCTTTAGTGTTTCATAAAAGTCTTGTTGAATTAGACTGATGCCTTTCAACTTCTCTGAACACTTTTCCTTGACAGTGCTTACGCTATATGCATCAAAGGAATATTCCATTTGAACTTCATCTTCAAATGTTTCGATGTCACTGAATAGCTCGCAAATTTGCGCGATGCTATCCGTTAAGGAATTTTCTAATTCTTTAACCTTCCCCTCATATTTGAAAGGTGTAATAGGAATTTTTTGGGGTTTAGAATCTGACTTTGCTTCTGAAATTAATCTTTCTATTTCAGATTTCAGGAATCTCAGTCTTATTTCATGAACTTTGGGCAGTACAGACTCACTAAAGGTTTCATTTATTGCATCAATGAGTTCTTTGTATTTTGAACGTGAAATCAGTCCTTCCTTCCCTTTTTCCCTGCCTTCCAGCGCCCAAATTGCTGACATTTGAACAATCTTAACGTTAGATTTATTTTTGAAATTAGACTGCTCAATAATGTTCTCTAACCTAGACAAATGTTCTTGTGCAACCATGTGGGCTGTCTTGAGTCCATCTGGACTGGGATTGATGGAGTCTATCATGTTTTGTACAATGATGACAGGGCGCTCATATTTTGCAATGGTATCAATTATCCACCGGGCTTTTGCGTCAGAATTGGTCTTGCAAGTCGTTACAAATATGCAGAAGTCAACAGTTGGTAGAAGGTTATTCATCGTTAAGTCTTCGTGTCCTTCGTACCCGTATGCATCTAAACCAGGGCTATCTATGAGTGTTATTCTCTCATCCAGTTGAAGCTCTGGAGAAGATAATTTAATAATCTCAACGTGTTCGTGATTTTTTACATTTATAACCTCATCAGCATACTTCGCGATAAAATCTTTGTTGAGTGCTTTTCCCTCAACATTGATTAATTTACCATTGGAAAGAGTTATGTTGCAATATCTCTTTGAATCCCTACGGCAACTGACCAGAGTATTTGAGGATGGCGCGACACGCGAAGGCAATAAGTCCTCACCGATAAGAGCGTTGATAAGAGTCGACTTGCCACTGCTGGTAACGCCTAAAACCCCTACACGAAATGTATTAGAGGATGCGACTTTTTTGCGGTGCTCTAGAACTTCAATAGTAGATTTGTACCTGCGAAGCGTCTTTTCATTGCTACGCAGAATACTGACAAGTTCATCTATGATTTGTATCTCGTCGTCGCTCTTCATTGATATGGGGCTGGTGAAGGATTATTTCCTATATATCTTGTCCAATTCACTCTGGCTAAACATCTTAAATCTATCTTGCCAATACTGGGATTTCTCATGGTCAAACTGGCCACGGTCAATGACGGAATATTCTCCCATCTTGTGCAGGATGGTGTTGTTGCCGTCTCCCATGTGCTCTGCCCAAGATAGTTCAGCAAAAGGGGAGTCCTGGCGTTGGCCGATGTGGTGTAGTTCATAAGGGTCGCCATTGGCATCTCTAGGTGGATAGCCCTCGCCGATTAGGTCAGCATTATTGTAGTCTTTCCACTTGTCATAATCTGCCAACTTAGTCTTGAGCCATTCCTTTCGGCAGTTGAAGGCAGACCAATCAATATCGCTTCTTATGAGTGCGGTTCTGCTACCTACTTTGGCCTCTTTTAATCTGGCCTTTATATAGATATTTGCTTCTTCGATTGACTCAATGTTGTCGAGAATTGCAGACGACCAGCCGGTCTTTAATTTTAAGGCGATTTTATCGGTTGCACTTAGCATATTAGGGTATAATTATAGTGTTTAACGTCTAAAGTTAGGTATAACTTACTTTTGAGCAGTTAAAAGAATTGAAAAGAACCATTTTGCATGAAAAATCCCGACACCAAGCAGATGTCGGGAGCAAAAATAAGTTCTACGTGGCTCAAACTATGGGTGTAAGTCTGTGCTAATCGATGATTTTCACAAAACTCTTGGGCAACACGATGTTGTCCACATTAAGTGCATCCTTAAATAGGGGAGCGATTTCCTCATCAGTGAAGCCTGCTATGCCGCAACCGATGCGAGTTACATAGAACTTTAATTCTGGATGAGCCTTGGCGAAAGTGATAAATTCGTCAACGTACGGCTTGATGGTATCAACGCCACCTTGCATTGTTGGAATCGCATAGCACTGGCCCTGCATGCCAACCCCTTGACCCCAGATTGCGCCAAACTTCTCCATGGCGATATAGGCGGCGCCACCGCCGTGCATTCCTTCGAGATTGCTGCCGAACACGAATACCTCGTTTGGCTTCAATTCGGTGATTCTATCTGGCGTGAATTCCCTATTTGCTGTCTTGGCGAACTTGAACAAATTCGGGGTGATGTGGCAGTAACCGTTCGGGTTCTTGTCGAGATAATCTTGATGGTATTCTTCGGCTGGGTAGTAGTTCTTTAGTGGCAGAATTTCTATGGCAGTCTTTTGGCCTAGTTCAGACTCGATATTGCTCATGACTTCCTGAATTACAGGCTTCTCCGCTTGGTCAGTATAGTAGATGCCTGTTCTGTATCTTGTGCCAACATCGTTGCCTTGTTGGTTAACACTAAATGGGTCAATAGCCTTGATGAATAGTCTTATCAAAGGCTCCAAACCAAGGACATCAGTATCATAAACAACCTTCACTGTCTCGGCATAACCAGTCGTATCCGTATACACCTGCTCATAAGTAGGCGAGGGGATAGTGCCATTGGCAAACCCCACCTCGGTGTCCAGCACCCCGCGAATCAGTATAAAGTATTTCTGCGCACCCCAGAAGCATCCTGCGGCGAAGTATATCTCTTTCGTGTTCATTGATTTCCGTTGATAGATTTAGCCGATTTTTTGTCTATGCTTTCAATTTTTACAACTGTAAAATTTACCGCCATAAAATTTCAACTGGTTACAATTTGTAACCGGTTTCCTACTTCACAATTTTATGCTTGCCGGACCAGGAATTAACATCGATTCGGATAATCTCCACCCGAGCGAAAGAGCCTTTGGCATACTTCTGTCCGACCTCTTTATCATTGGGGGAGAGCTTGTCCAGAATCAGGTTGAGGGCCTTCCATTTTTCCTCATCTGGGAGGTTGTGAATGGCCTTGCCAAATAGGATAATGCTCTCATATCCGGTAGTGAATTTGGCGGGTTGGAGGCTGGTTTTGCCGATGATGCAGAAGGAAACCTTGCTGTTGCAATCGAGGATATCCAGTTTTCTCCCAACGGGAGCGCAGTGAATGTAGATAGAATTCTGCCCGTCCCAAACAAAGTTTACCGGTATGCCGTAAGGCTGTCCATCGGCCTCTGACAGCGATAGAACCCCATATTCTGCCGATTTCAGCAGCTCAACCGCCTCGGTCTCATCCAT
>Ga0065711_1049024_pt1 | contig 11513 bp, 5 predicted proteins | sample Hoacrofraction12_FD_59098 | JGI IMG/M metagenome (GOLD analysis project Ga0065711, IMG submission 59098) | Hoatzin crop microbial communities from Cojedes, Venezuela - Epithelial fraction 12 v2 (version 2) | ecosystem: Host-associated > Birds > Digestive system > Esophagus > Crop | place... | reverse complement strand
GTTACACACACAGACATACAATTTTCTCAACCCCACTTAGCCAAAAGCTGCCTGGAGCTGTAACGTTCTACATGTGTCAAGGACATAACAGTTTGGCTGTATTACAAATAACATCTAGAGTAGCAGAAAAGTGATGAGGGCAGGGCTGTGTTCTCTGGTAAGCTTGTTTTTTGCTTTGAGTGCTTTCCAAAAAAAAATTTTTTTTTTAAAGAGTGATGTAACCTGTGGTAGGCAGATTAGCAGGCATGTGGGAATCTTCTCCAAAAGGTTATAGTAGCTCATTTTCCCTCTGTACCTAAAGAATCATATTGTTGCGCCCAGATCTTTTCCTTTCATCTGCTGGCCCCTCAAGCACTCTTAAAAATGCTTGTTTCCACCTTCCTTTGTACAGTGTCTGCCTTCCTGGGCTTTCTGCTGCATACAGACGAGCACAGTTTATAAAGATATAGAGCCCAGCGACTATAAAGGAGCTCCCTCTGTCAGTTTGGCATGCTTTAAAGGATTTTGGGCACCCTGAAGGGAAGATTAGTGGAAGATTGTCCAAATTGCAAAGGTTCTGAATTCTTCTCTAGCAACCATTTTCTTGCATAGGCTTAGAAAAGATAAAAGAAAAAGGGAAGTCTGTTTATGGGGGAAGGTGATAAATGGGCAGGAACTGTGAAATTCCCTCTGTATACGACACTGATTGCAGGCCATGCGGAGCCCAATTGTTCCGTTCAAGACCTAAGTATCTGTCCCAGCCCTTTGACACCTAAATCATGAGCTTTGAATATTTTGTGCTTTGTACTTGCACAGAACCTGAAACCACCACGGAGCCCAAATATTCAATGGGGTCTTCTTTCTCAGTGGTGTTTGCTCTACCTTTAATAAAACAAACTATGTATCTTTTCATCTTCCATTGATTACATGGATGCTTTCTGAAGACACCTTATTTTGTACTCCATCTGTGAATTATTTTCTCTCTCGATAATCCAAACTAACATCTGACCAGTTTCTCTTATTTTGCCCTCAGGGTTCTGCTCATTCCTCCTCTGCCCCCGGCAGTGATGCTTTGGCATGCTGAGGTGCGATGTTCCCCCTGATTAAGTAACTGGTCAAATATGCAGGGAAAGGGCCAGGATTACTGGTTTCCTTTTATTAAGAGGACGCTCCACTGCTTGCTCCTTGGGCTTTCAGGGGAACTTGTAAGGTTGCTCGCAGGCCTGGGCCCGTTGTAAGTGCAAAAGCTGTAGTTAGCAGCAAGCCGTGTCTCTGGAGGAAATGACAATCAGGTTTACTTGCTGGTGATTTGATCCAGTGCCTCTTGGTTTAAGTCATTGCAGCTTGTTATCATTCCTCTGCACTGTATGGCTCTTTTTGCCATCGCTAGTACATATGTCTAACTTCGTGCTTGGAGTGACAGATGGGTGAGGAGGACGACTGGGGCTGCTATGTCCAGGTATTTCTGTACGTGTGCTGTATAGCTCACTCGTAGCAGACCTCAGCCTTCCAGGGAGCACTGGTCTCACTGTCACACACTACACATATGGTTAACACGTGTACTATGAATGCGATGCTTTTTGGGACACGTCAGGTCGCCGCATTCACATGAATCATCTGTCTAGCACAAGCACAGTAAATCCACTGCTTCTGGACAGGCTCGGGTGTACTGTGTGTGCTGTGTGCAGGTGATCTGTGTCTATGCTGTAGAAATAGCTGAGCTTTCGAGCTCTGTGGCAGACCCTTGTGCAGGCCAGATGTCCAAAAGTCCCAACCAAATGTCAAACTCTCAGATTTTATTGGGTCAAAATTTTCCCCTGGGAAAGCTGGCTGTATGACAGGAGGTAAAGTATCGCTTATAGTTGTGCTGGGGAAGGGAGATCTTTGGTGCACTTGTTTTGCAGACCTGGAGCACAGATAAAAAGGAGCAAAGCTGCATATGGTAGGTGTTTTGTAAGAATTAGTAATTCTAAAAAAGCTGATCCTAGAAAAATGTTGTAGGGCTGAACTGCAGGACGTTACTACAGGGGTTTTTTAAATCACTACTGAAAAGTTGCCATCCCAGTAAGAGTTCTCTGAGCTAACAGCTTCTGCTTATAGCTACTACACATCCTATTCACAGTGCTGATTTATTTCAAGCATCATTGCTTGTTATGCTGCGGACAGGAGCATAACCCAATTTACTACTCACCGGTTTTGTAAGAGGATGGGAAGTTAGTGATGCATAAACTTGGCTTTGGCCACCTGCGCAAGGAGGAGTCCTTTTTGTCTCCCTGGGATCAGCAGGGAGAGCTTAGGCTTCTCTCCCTCCCACTTTCACCATGGTCATGCTCACCCTGAATAAAATGGTGTGAACCTCTTCCTAGTCTGAACTCAAAGAAGTTCAGGCAAAACATGACACATTGGTATATGTGATGCCTGGAAGAAGTGGAAAAGTGTTTGTGGTTGAAGAAACTTGGGCCAATAGCTGAGAAGCCATGGCCTCTGCATTCACAGCCATGCACAAACTTGATGAGTCTTTTATATACTTTCAGCAGCTTCAGTATTATCTCAGGTGCATTTAACTGTACAGCAGTCACTATAATTTACAGTGGCTACGAAATTCAGCCAAACAACCTGTTTTGTGGTTAATCTATTCAGGCTTTATACCTACAGGATGTTATCTGATGTTACTTAACGTAGTTATTGCCTGTGGGAGATGCTACTTCTGAGAATACATTTCTGGGTCACTAGATATTGCAAGGATACACAGGATTAGAGAGGTAACCAGCTATGTGTCTACAGTATCATTTGTTCCTCGTCTCAGCAGGTAATAAATAGTTTCACAAAACACAGCAATGGTCGATATACCTACTAAACCATCTGTTCAGGAGTGCTCAAATGGAGTTGGTTAAGTAATTACCCCCTAGGGGCTGTTTATATTTTAGAGTATCTGCTTGTCCTTTAGATCCTTAACCTTTAGACATACCCACATAGCGATGCCATGATTTATTTTCTTTGTGTGGTCTTGACCTTCTCCTGGCAGATTTAACATTACCTTCTGCAAGAATGTAGCTAATGCTACAGAAAGAAATGACTATATATGAATTTTTGTACTTTCCAGCTGCTGCTTTTATATGTGAATTTTCGTAATCTCTGCTATTAAGCTATCAAATTCAGACCTAATAATCCACTGAAGCTGGACAGGATTTGTGCAATACTGTAATGTAAGAACTGTGGTTTGGGATAATACTATTCCAAATATGCTAACTTTCCTCCTTGCCTGCCTTTTCTTTTCATCTTCTCTGCTATTGGCTCTTTTCCTCAAGTCTTGAAAAGCTGTAGAAATCACGTTCTTAGCAAATGTTTTCTGCTTAGGAGCCTAGACCCTCTGTATTTGAAATTGAGGGAAGAAATCTTATAGACTGGAATAAGACACAGCAAAAATAAAGTGGGGTTTTTTTTGATTGTTTCCTGTTAAATTAATAGTGCAACTGCCAGTGGGTAAATTTAGCTGGGTTTACAGTATCTGAATGCCCTACATTTCTAACAGAAATGCACCACATACTGCAACTGCATTAGGTGGGCATAATGAAAAACGACTTGTGAGACTCCACTCCTGGCGGCCTCAGGAAAAGGATACTGTGGTTTGGGAGAGGCATGAAGAATGGGTTAGCTTCCCTGCTTTAGAAATGCTGATCCCTTACAGTTCACAGCTGAAGCGTATACAGACGGGGCCATGTGGGAACACTTGCCCCACTGCTGTCAGTGGTGTTCTGTTCTTTGGATAAAGAGAGAGTTTTAGTCCCTTCACTGGGTGCTTCCAAAGTAGTGAGGCAAAGGAAGATTGTGCTGTCAGTAAGACAGCTTTACAGATCTTGTATCTGTGTGTTTGCAAAGAAGTTAGAACTGTTTCATATATATTATAAATAAGCCCTATGATTTATTTGCTAGGGTCTTAACTTGCTTTGTGGCTTCAACTTTTTAGTCACAATAAAGGTTTGATAGCCTTTAAATCCATATCTCTGGGCTGCTTAGAAAGATTGAATCAGTTGTGACATCTGCAAAGTAGTCAGCACTCTAATAGTCAATCACTGGTGCAAGACCCTTTGTGCCTTTCAGTAAAGATTTAAATTTTAACTATTTTTAAAAATGTTTATAAAAAGAGAGGTTATAAAATGCCTGACAGCGTGTCCTTCTGTGTTCATGAGGATTTTTCTAGTTCTGGGCCTGTGCTGAAGGGAAATCTAACTGAGGCCCTGGTCTGCAGTGGATATGCCCCAGGGCTGCGTGATTTGCTTTTGGGAGATGTTTCTAATAATCTTTGCCCTGATTTTGTACTCGTGAAATGAAGGGTAATGATATACTAGCCTCTCCTCTTTTATCTGTCCAGTAAGAGGCACAAATCTTATGTTACCTGCTGGGGGCTGCTGTAGTTGCAGAAAAGAACAGCCAACATCTGTAAGTTTTAAAATTTAAGCATTTGCTAACTATATAGAGAGCTAAAACTATGAGTCATGAGCTGCTGTTCACTTTCAGGCTTGTTTAGGGAACTGGAGATGCTTCAGCACTGGTAGTGATGGAAGCTACCCCTGTTGCTTGGTTCCCAGTTCGTATTTGTTGTTTAACAAAGAATATCTAAATTCTCTAGTAAGATGTTTTCTTCTCTGTATGCCTTGCCTTGTTCTCAAGGACAGTCTCTGTATGTTGGCACAGAAAAAGATGACGTTCTGGTTGCTCTGTTGCGTAGAAACTTCACGGGATTATAGTCTGAGAAGAAAGTGTATTTATTATGGCATCTTTTTCATCAGTAGATGTCACAGGAATGCACAAAGAAGGTCAACACCATTATCTCTTTCGCAGATGGAGAAACTGTCTCTGTATTATTGCAAACAAGGAAGCTGTCTGGCCTTACAGACGTTGCCTGGAACCTGCTCTGTAGCCCATAACTGAATTTGAACTTGCCTAAGAATTTATTCTTTTCTGTTGCACCTTTGGAGCCCATTTAACCTTTTTAAGAGATTATTTCTCCAACAGTAAACATGAAATATTATTGCAGAGATTGCCACATCCTTTTTATTAATTACATTTGAGCTTTATTACGTGAAATTAAAGTGGTTTAATTAAGCTGCTCAGAACTTCAAAATTGGCAGTATTTTCCTACCAGTATCATAGTAGCCAATGATCAGAAACAGTGTTAAAGTGAGGGTTCCGTATGTCTGCTTTTTCTGAGTAATTTTCTCTTTCTCAACACAGAAATTTTCCTGGAAGAAACATAGGGATTATTTTTTCATGTTTATCTGAGCTCTAAATGTCCAGCAGCCTCAGTAGAGAAGCATTGTGGGGCAGGTGAACGATGGGAAATCCCACATCAGGCTACTCTCTGCGCATGCTGAAACATGAGGCTGATATGCTCTAAGCAGCTGGAGCTTTTCTGCTTTCTATTGGTGATTTTTACACATGACTTACGTAGAAAACTGATGGTTTGTTTAGGGTTGGCTTAAGACACAGCACTTTAAATGGAGAGTAGGAGACAAGTAAGATTAAAAATGCAATTGGATATAAATATTGGTGTGAAGGTTAACCACATTTAGCATTTAAAGGACAGGTTTTGGAAAGAAAATTAACTTTCCTGCTTCAAGATCCAACCCAGTCTTTGTTCCAAAGGTAGGACTTGCTTCAGTAGCTGCATGACCTCGCTTTTGCCTGATGGAGGCATTTACACTTTCTCTTCTTGAAAATCTGCCTTTGAGTTTCGAGAAGAAAACATGGAATGAGAGAACCACCTGCTTGTCTGGTCCTTTCTGAAGCCATTTTCTTCTCTGTGCATGTGCAGGTGCATGTGGAGTGAAGGGAAGGAAAAACACACGTAGATGTGAAATACAGACAACCAGTTAGTGGCTCTAGTTTTGGCCTTTGTAGCTTAGTTCACTACCTATAAAATGATCTTTATATTTTTTCTAGCTATGGTAAGCACACCAGTATGTTAATGCATCTCTTCTCTGTACAAGGCTGTGAAAGTACAGCTATATTTGTTACTTATCTGGGGAAGATACGAGTCCCCTCCCTGGAGTGGAAGCCAGAGTAAGGGAATCTCAAGGAGGAGCTCATTTTGTTGAGGAAGCTGAGGCAGGCACAGGAGCAGGGAATAAATCCAGGAACTGACTCAGAGTTTCTATTTTCTAGTAAGGGATTCAAACCATAAATGATTTAAACTCATAAAGTTTGAATCCCAGCCCAAATCTCAGCAAATTTTATGCTGTATTTCTCTCTTGCGCATTTAAGATAAGCAATTAGTTTGCAACAGCATGATCTCTTCTGTCTGCTCTGAGACTACTGAAGGAGCCTTCACAGAGCCCATCCTTGGTAAAACATCTCTGTTACCACCAATGCTGTTTATGTATCATGTTCCTGTTGCCTGCCTGTCTGCTGCCCCTTTGCCCCAGAAATGACCTGAGAGCAACTTTAATTTTAATAGCAAATGTGAAGTAGCATGTAAGGAGAGTTGGGGACTTTTGTGAGGAAGGGGCTGTGTACATGTAAGAAGAGATCATTGCATCTGAAGCCTGACAGCCTTTTCAAAAGGTTAGCAAGCATCTCCCACTCACGCTTACAGGGAGTCTGCCAGATTAGCTATTTCTGTCCTGGCATATCTCTAAAATCATAATGACTTTTATTTAGCACTAATGTGGGTGCCTTGAACATTTCTATGGGACTTCCACTGTCAATTCAGCATTAAAGTGCCATTAAAGCAAAATGTTACTGTAAGAAGCAGTATCTGCCAAACATTTCTCAGAAGAGCACTGTGCTTTACAAGATGGGTAAGCATTCACTCTTTCCCATTTGCATGTAAAAGTCAGAGATAAGTCTTTTTATTGATTAGACAAAACAATAGAGATGTGTGAGAACTGTTGGTGAGAATTTTTATGCCAAGTGGCATATCAGTATATATTAATTTGCTGTTCATTGGACTACAGTGACCAAGATGAATCTTCATTGGTATTCAGGAGAACATAATGTGAAACTGCACAGGAATATTGGACACTTCCTATAGAAAACTGCCAAATTGGTCAGACTGAGATGGTGACTCCGGGCTATAAAACTATATTGCAGAATTCTTCTAACAACTTCTAAGTGAACTGTGTTTGATATTTCTATGTAGCATTGACTATATCTTTATTCTGAACTCCCTTTTCAAAAGCAACATTAACAGTTAGACACAAGCTGCACTGAAAGCTGATGGGGTTAGGCTCCCATGTCGCTTATGTGACTTCAGAAAGCTTTAGCTGAAAAGATCAAAATGACCAAAGAGGGCTCATGTTTCCATAGGAATCTTCTGTATTCTGCATCACAGAACCTAATCCTGCAAAAGCAGTGTAATAAATCCTAAGATCATTTTACAGCCCTCCTCCACTCTGTTTAGACAATTTACAGCAGAATTGGCCAACCGATAAAGACGGGAAAAAGTAAGCAATAACATCAGTGAGGTTGTGAAATTGACTGAATAAATAAATCCTGCTCTCTTTGTTTGCAATCCTGATGTTGCAAGCTTTGAAGTTTAGTGGGGCAATGCTCTCCAGCTTTTCTCTGCATTGTTTTAAAATAAAAGATGGAATATCTCACCCCACAGCAAACCTATGAAATATGTGACAAAAGTGTGGGCTGACAACAAGCAAGATGTGGAATTTTAATATGAGGTGTTTAGGTGGAAAAATTGTGATTTGTTAAAATTATTTGCTCTCAGTAGGAGCTAGGAAATTATAAGATTTCTTAGTTTGAAATTAGAAATTTGAGAGAGGATAGCTGCACAGAGACCTCTGAATGACCCAAGTGAGAAGCTCGCCTGACTTGTAGAACTGAGACCTGCTCTGCCCAGTTCAGGCTGGGAGTTTGAACTCTGGATCTCCCTCATCCCAGCTTTTGGCTAATTTGGTAAACTGGTCTTTCTCTTTTCTTTTGCGGAAGAGGTTTGAAAGGTCGCTGTTAAATCCGGTTGTGGGAAGGGAGTGTTTTGAAATCTTAGTTTTGTGAGACAGGAAATCCCTTTCCTCCCTACCTGTAAGTGCCTGATGGGCCTGCTCTCTGCTGAGCTGATGCATTGCGAGGATTGGAATGGGAATATCAGACAAAAGAGCCTCTCATGTTTTTGATAGCTCTGGAAACTTCATGTTTTCTACCCTAGGAAGAATACTAAATGGGGTTCTTTTCTCATGCCGCTACAGCATTCCCAAGGAAGATTCATGATTGGATTATGTTCCTAGGCATTATAAATCAAAGCTAATGGCAGAGATAGGTTGATGGCTTGAAGTAAGTGGAAAAATAAATTGAGCAATGAGAAGGTCTAGGGCTGAGAAGACATAAATATAAAATTTACACCACCCACCCCCCCACCCCCCGAAAGAAGGTGGCAGACCTTCAATTCTTAAAACATCACTTAAATACACAGGAAAGAAGTCTGTTATATGTGGTCTTTGCTCAAGAGATGGCGAAGTTGAAATCTGGGACAATGCAAAACCTGTGTGAAGCTTTTGAAGAAGCAGAATTTCTGTGTTTCCTGAAAAATAGAGAGATATGTAACATGAAACGTTAATTTTGAAAGAGAGTTAGGCTTTTTCAGGGAAACATCAGAGGACATAAAAATCTTTGTCAATATCAGATTAGAATGAAGCATTAAAAAAAGAAAAGCTTATATTCAGTCTCATGGGGTTGGACTGCCAGAGCTGAATGTCTCTGTTTGGCCTTGATAATTGTTCTTTTATCCTTTGTGCGGTGTTGGTGTGTTTTCACCCATAGCCTGCTGCCTATGTCCCAGTCCTCTCAACTACCAGCTCCCCTGGCTCAATTCTCAGCTTTGTTCTGCTTTATGACTCAATCACAGACTGTAAAATCTCTGCTGAGGTGGTGATTCATCACCTGAACACACTCCCTTTAAAATAAAGTATCTTTTCTGTGATGCAGGAAAGATTAAAAATTAGTTTTCAAAGTAATTCCAGAGGTATTTTCAGTCTAGATATCATTCCTTCTTGGTTTTTTTTTGTACAAAGCTATATAACAGTCTTTAAAAAGATAAAGAATATGTAAAAAGCTATTTAATTATTATATAGAATGCAAAATAATACTCCTAGAAGTAAATAATTTAATTCCAAATGGTTGTTGGCACCAGTCTGTTTTGTTGTTCAATAGCTCACTGTTTCTGATCTCATTTATATTGACATGCATTATAGCAACTTCTCTGAAGGGAATTGAGTTATTCTGAGGTGCAATTGCCACAGGTGAGGTGAGAGTTAGGATGTCGGTACAGCCATGAATGTGTTTTATTTGCCTCTTCTGTAATGAAAGGGGTGCTCACTCTGTTACTGTGCTTTTTTGGATGCGTTTAGAAGAATCTGCTCTTTTGTTAGTGCTTGTGAACGAGAGTCTTCTGTTGATTTTAATGGGAGAAACATGGTCTCTCTGATAATGAATAAAGATGGCAGAAGACATATCATTTGCTACAGAGCAGTTTTCTTTTGGAGAATGCTGATCCCTGATGAATTAGTACCGTTTGGACATGAATGTGGAAAAAAAGTGGTGATAGCCCTTCATTTGGTGAACCCTCTTGTTTCTTTTCCTGGTGTTACTCATGGGATGGTTTCCCTCCAGTCAACTGAGGAAAAACTGCTGAGAGGGTAAGAAGTTTTTAGAAATGGTGTTTGTCTGCATGAGGTATTCTGTGGCTTTTGTAACCAGGTACAGTCTGCCTTTGACCAGTGAAAAGGTTTGTTACTAATGACTACATAAGCATTGTAAATAATCAAAACCACTTCATGAATACGAATTTCCTGGAATACAGGAAAGAGAAGCTGGCTCTTCCAGCCTTAACAGCGTTAACCTGTTCAACACATACCAAAGCTGGGTGACAACCAGCTGTGACCTTTGCCATGACACTGCCAGTGCAGGGCAGAGAGCGTGCTAACCACAGGGGAGCGGAGCTGGCCTGCTTTGCTGCTGCCTCTGCGGACAGTCGTTTTTTCCACTGCTGTTACCTAGGTGTATTGCATGGCTCAGTTCAAAGGCACTTCTTAAAATAATGCTTGTGCTAATGCTGGATTGAAAATAAGTGTGTGTGTGGTACAAAAAGGAGCAAGGAGTACATACACAGGTTTTTCTGATGCTTAAGTTGCTTTTCCGAGTCTCTCAGTGGAAAATTACCCATGGTTGTGCTGTTCTTTGATTTCTTCAGCTGAGGAGGCTGCTTGTGAGTTGAATGAGAAAGGTGAGCTGAGCTTAGGAAGGAGGGAGAGAGGAAATTCTGTGTTTGTATAGCTTTGAACCACTGCATACTTTCTCCTGCTCCAGTATATTGTGTATTTTGAGTAACTGGGGGCTCTGTTGCCCTACTAATGGCTAGAGATGCAGGTGCATCCTAGTGCTGAATTGAGTCCAGTGATCTGTGCACCTTTTTGGAAAACCTGCAGCATTTTCAGAATGGCCCCATTGACATTAATGGGGCTTTTGGTGAAATAAACTTGTATTCATTGTCCAAGTTCTCTTTTTTTTGGATAAAAGTAGTTTAAGGACAGTGACCGGAAGAAGATGGAGTTTCTCTTCAAGAACTGAGTCTGTGGCACTACTGTGGTAAATAATTGATGTAACATGAGGAGAATCTACAGTTCTTTCAAATTGTTTACACCCTGTGAAATCACAACACAGTGACTAAAACTGGCAGAAATTCCTAGGTTCAGTATATGTGTTTCACCTGCTGAGGTTGATCTGTAAGTGTTATGACTTATGGATACTCTCTAAAAGACGTGAGAAGGCATAGAATTAGGATAGCCTTACACATAGAATTAGGATAGCCTTACACAGGTCTAACAGTATTCTGTAGATTTTCTCTTTTTTTTTTTGTTTTTCTTTTTTAATCAGAGATCTGTGTTTTGGAAAAGCATTTTACTAGGCTTAAGGAAATGGGTTCTACTCCAAGCTCCCTTCAGTCCTATGCTGGACCTTGATAACTTCATTACACTTCTATTTACTTACCTGTAAAATGAGGAATGGTGATTTTTCTTTTTATTAGGTACTTTGAGATCTAGGATTGAACAGCCTTTAAAGAGTTTTCTTCCTGGGATTTTTAAACAAGATTTTTCTTAAAAACAACTGAATACGAATGAAGGATAAATGTTTCTTACTTTTACTGTTCTTTACTATGACACCCTAGAATAGTGTTGCAAATATTTTTGTTTTCAAGTAGTTATGTTTGTGTGTTTTATGTATACTTGCAGGTTCACAAAAACATTATTGGAAAGAGTGGGTTTTTCTGTCTTTGTAGTGATGGTGTGATAGCAAGTTGTACTCGCTTCTCCAAAAACTGGCACTGGCAGATAATCTCACATTTCTGAGAGGCATGTCCTGACAAAGCTCTGCAGAAGTCAAGCAGAGCTAAGACCATGAACTACTGACTGAGAAACTGCCTGAAAATCAGGGTGAACTGCCACTTATGCAAGCTTTTTATCTGGCCTGGAGCATTTCTACCTTCCGTCTCGCTCCTTTGTGGCCACAGGAATTCACAGAATCAC
>Ga0065711_1049023_pt1 | contig 11513 bp, 3 predicted proteins | sample Hoacrofraction12_FD_59098 | JGI IMG/M metagenome (GOLD analysis project Ga0065711, IMG submission 59098) | Hoatzin crop microbial communities from Cojedes, Venezuela - Epithelial fraction 12 v2 (version 2) | ecosystem: Host-associated > Birds > Digestive system > Esophagus > Crop | place... | reverse complement strand
GGGGGAAGCTTCAGGAAATTTAAAACGCTGCCACGCCATCCCATCCCACTCCAGTTTTTCAAGACAGCAGAGTTCGCATTTAAAGACACTGAAACTGATGATGACTCTGCCATGACTTCATCCGGGAAGGAGGAGAACCCAGCCGAAAACAGCTCAGGACAATCCACCAACTCTGCTGTGGCAGGGCTGCTCGCTTCATATAAACCAGCCCCTGTTCCATATCCAGGCAGAAATCCGGCGCCGGAGAGACGGGTTTTTGCCGATCAGCATAACAACCGCCCCACCTAGTGCACCAGCCTCACACGGCAGCATCTCCCGCAGGCACAAAGCCCCTCTTGCGCACCCCGTTTTTCCCCCAGGAGCAGTCCCCTGGCAGTCAGCCGGGCAGCTGGAGAGGTGAAGGCACCTAAACACATGTATGGAGGTGACAGCTAACAGGAGGTGCAGCAAATGGGTCGGAAGACCGAGGGGGCAGCTGGGAGTGTAGGGTGTAAGGGGTATTGCTGGGCTCAGGAAAAGCTGTTCTAGTGGTGACAAGGCCAGATGCTGCAGTAACCGTAAGGATGCTCCTAGCTCTGAAGTCCTACCCAAAATAACCAGAGTAAGTAAGAGGCAACAAAATAGGAACTACAAGGTGGTTAACGCTACTTTATGGCTGGGCAAAACATCCCATTTCACCTGTGTGCTGATAAACCTGAGCATCCTCACAAAAGCCAAAAAGCTTGACTTTTCCAACTTTTTTCCATTTCCCTCCTCCTGAAGCAGGAAGGCTACCTAAGCTCTTGGGCCTTATAGGACTGGAAATATCATGAACAAAGGCCAAAGAAAGCTCTTTTACCTTACACCTTCATTGCATGAAAAAAAAAAGAAAAAAGATTACTCACGAGTGAGACTCTCTTCAAGAAATTGCTATAATGCAAACAATTATTTAATGCCACCAAGCTACTCATTTGCTGTCTTCTGTTGTATAGTCTGTGTTTTCAGGCTCCTTCATGGACCTGTTGGAAAATCCCAACCCATGGACAATTCTCCTCATCTCGATGGCAGGGCAGAGCTGGAGCTGGTAAGGGTCCAGCATGTCAGCTCATGCTGCCATCAGTAACTAATGCTAGATGGAGAGCATTCCCATTTTTCTCACACTTGGTGGGCATTGCAGTGCAAAAAATACAGAGAATAAAGATTTTCCACCGAACAGGAATCAAGAGAGCAGAGTCCAAGAGTGGTTTTCTGGAGATAATATGTAAGAGGCAGGGCAGAATCAACAGATTTTTCTAGACAAAAAAAATTATTTGCTCTGTTTGTGGACATAATGGTGGGATTATCAAAGAACTCTCAAAAACTGGAATGAAGGAATTGCTTCATCATTGTTGGGAATCCTTCACATTTTAAACTGTCTCTATTTTCCTTTGCTATCTGAGTTCATACCTTTTTCCTCCTTTTGATACCATAAGAAAAGGACTGCCCGAATGGAAGGAGGTAATATCCCTCACGTCACAGAAGAGCCAGCACGCTCCTCACTCCCACTCACAGGCAGAAGAGGTTGGAGTAATTCTGTGCATCATGGACAATCCCTCCCTTCCTGTCCTTACCTGAGTAACAAGGAGGCCAGGCAGAGCTCTCATCCCACGAGGAGACCCTCTCGCGTGAAGCCAGGCTGCCTGGAGGCCCCCACGTCACCAAGCATCCCTTCATAGGGCTTTCACAGAAAAAAGGCAGAGGTCGCTATAAAATGTTACCTCCTATGAAATTGCTGTAGATGCTTTCTACTTGCTCCTTGTTTCATTTCCTTTGGAAACAATCTCACATTTATTTTGATCGTTATTGAGCCTGGGCAATCACAAAATGTGTTAATGCATCTCATGCCTGCTTACATCAGGATTTTCTTAAGAGGCTGGAACTGAGCAAACACCAGTCTGGTCCCAAGGGGACTTTTGCCTTCCATACAACTGTGATATTGAACTTCAGGTCACCCCATCTTTGTAAAGTGTTGTGAAGAGGCCTTCCTGGGATAAAAGCTGCAGCGATCTATTTCAGCCTGAGCCAAAGTCCTTTAAAGTCAATAGCAGCGTTGCCAGCCTCAAGTGTACAAAAATGATGAATCAGGACTCCAGAAACACGAGGATGACACAGACAGTGTATTACAACTTCATTTAAAAAAAAACAACAAAACAACAGTAAACTTCTCTGTCTCTTACTCCTAACTTCTGAATGCCTGGGCATGGCAGGATCGTGTTTTCATAAGTTTTCAACACCAAAGAAGCCCAGCAGCCACTAAAAAAACCAACTGAGAATGTGACTGTAAGACTATAAGCCAAGCCAAAAAAGTATTCGACACTGGGAAGTCACAATGAAACCACAAGCCCAGAAACACTGCATTAGACTTCAGCAGCCGTGCACTGCTGCGTTTTGAAGAAGAGGACTGCACAGCAGCTGAAGGTGAAGCTCGAGTGGGCTGCAGTCACAGCGACGGCTTGGCTGGACCACGTTGGCATAGCCCAAATTGCTAAAAGTGCTGGGTCTCCTCCTTTTTCTCAAAGCCAACACATTTGCCAAGGGATCAAAATGTCCATATTCTCTACTAACACTACACCAAATACAGTGAAATGGGAGGAAAAAATGTCAGCACAGACCAGAGGGGGAAAGGAAGGGGGTGCTGAGCCCTTTCTCCTCCTGTGGCAATCTCCAAGTACAGTGATTGAAACCCACTTCCCCGTTCAGAGCGAGGGTTCGCGTGGCCAGAAGCCTTCAGCCTTCAGCCTTTCTCCTGGAGATGCCTGATAGGTACTAGCTGGTTCATTCCTTGCCTGTGACTGTGTACCTGCATTTCCTAGCGGAGAAGGCAAGGCTCCACCGGTCTGATAGCTAGATGCTTATATTTCAGTGGTTTAGAAAAACATCGTTGAAATGAACTGGACTGAACTGAAGGTGGTTAGTTAGTTTTTCATGTATGCACACATCAGCAGCACCTATCAATGCCTATGTACAGGGTATACCTGATATGCTCTTATTCCCTGCATGTCATAAATTCTCGACAGAAGAAACCATACTGCAATATTATGTATAAATTGTGCAACCCAACTGGAAACTGCACTGTGGTTCTATTGCAGAGTATTTCAGCGCCCACTATCCACATAACGTGGTTCTATTGCAGACTATTTCAGCGCCCACTATCCACACAACTCAGCCAACGTTCAGTGCTGTTACAGAAATTCCCAGGTTCAGAGCAATCCACTCAGGGACATTACACCCCTCGGAGCGGCATGGATGGAAGATATTCCATTAGAAGACAAGCAAGGAATTTCGGTTCCCTGAACCACATCACCCTTTACTGCAGGAGTCTTCAGTGTCACAGTGAATCCCACAGACTTTTGGCATCTATGAAATGCCACTGAACCCAGCTTCTGATTTCTCCTTGGTACAATTATTACACTGGCCAAATCACTTTCAAGATGATCCCAAATTGCCTCAGAACATGAAAGCCACTCCTGCACCAACTTTGTTTCAAAAAGATTAAGCTCCCATTAACAAATGGAGATTAGGACTACCAAAAAGTGTGCATATTTTGATAGCTTTTATTGACATTTAGAAGGATTAGAAACAGAAATAATTTGCATGTATTTTTAAAACTCACGTTCTTCTTACAAACGTGCATAATTTGAAGCATCTAATCCTAAGCCTGAGAGATGCATATTTGCCATTTACAGAGCTCTTTCTGGATTTTTTCTCCCCTCTCTCCCATTATTATGATAATTGACGTTTGTATAAAAACATTTTGGATCAAATCTCATTTACTTCATATATGATAGGCATTAAGTTTAGTTTCCTGAGATTTATTTCCTCTGTGGCATATATATGACTTAGACAATTCACTGCAGCAGAAGCATGGAGTTCTAGTAAGTATTAGAACTCACTTTACTAATTAGTGCCTGAATTAAAATCTCCTTGATATAATTTCTTTAAAAATAGCAACGGGCTTAGAAGGCAGACAAAACTTGTTTATTCATTGGACTTCTCACTGTCAAGACCCTATTGCCTAGAACTCACCTAAATATTCTAAATATTCATCTAAATTCATCTAAGTATATATTTACCTTAAGCCAAGGGTAAAAGTGAGTGTAATCCAACTCCTCTTAAAAATACTGAGGGAGAATTTCCTTTGGTTTTGCCCTTTCATTTCAGTTGTCTTACTGTCAGTTATTTCTTTGCTGCTTGGGAGAATTCCTTTCCATCTCTTCTGCTTCCTTGTGCCACAGACAGGGGGACATAGACGTGGCTCTTCTGTTGAGCCAAACAACAAGATCCATCTTTATCCTCTTAGCCCATCTTGTCTGCTGCAGGTGGGTGGCTTGTATGCTCAGTCCCACGTCCCCCACTGCCATTCCTGACTAGGTCTAAACACAGAACAAGAAAAAGCCCCACAAGTGCAAAAGACCCTGCTCTTTGCCACTGCAAACCAGCTTCTTTTCACACGCTTTTTAGTACATTTCCAGGTCTGATTCTAAGTGCTTCCAGCAGGATAGCTTTCACTGTTGCCCCCGGGGAAACTATTCCCCAGCCCAATAAATCTCACTCCCAAGAAACCTCCTTTACACATGTCCCCTCCTGTGCTTGCAGCACTTTTTTTGGCCTAGAATTAGTGGATCAAACATCTTTTTCCCCCCAGAGTTTACACAACAGTGCGCATAAGTTGCAAAAGCTGTGTGCTCCACTGAGTTACTTTCACTCGTCAGGAATCTATGTGATACCAACTTGTGTGTTGTTTGCAATATACGATTCCTAATTTTAATAAATGACAATGCCACCAAAGTGCAAAACCATCCAAAACAGACAATATAATTCCCAACTTGATAGAAGACATAAGCAAATAAGTAATGAAAATCTTACTTAAACTTCTGACACCACGACCAGGTCTGATGGGTCTGATGGGTCTTTTTCCCCCTGAACTGGGCACACCAGTTACATCTTGCCAGCACTCGCTCTGCCAGTGGTGTTTCCTTTCCCTTTTTGAAAGACTGGCAGCTGTGTTATTTTGGGCATCGTAAAAAAGTGCTTTCATTGCATTTATTTAACCCAGATTGAGTTAAGAGTGATTTTGAAGTAACACCTAACTTGCTGTTAGGCTATTCCCTTGCTATTCTGAGATGGCGTGCCACCTTCCCTCATCCAACAATGGGCAAATCTGCAGACCTGTGTACCTCTGTGGCAGGCACCAAGTGAAAGGCTTTATTTGTCCTCAGCTTCATGGGGAGGAACATTCTTCCAGGGTCTGGTGATGATCAGGAGAGCTCTCTGACACAGAGTCAAGAAAGGGCAGGCAGCACGGCCGAAGCCCCAGGCTCACCCCAAAGTCTTTCATCCCTATAGCTGAAAAAAAGTCATTCATTCTGCTGCTTCCCTCCAGGTCTGGCAGATCCTGCAATGCAAGGGTGCCGCTTTCAGATGCTGTTTCTGATAGACCACTGAATGCACAAGCTGTAGCATAACGTGCTCATGTACCATGTGCCCAGTGATAAACATCCATACCACAGAGCCAAACGGGCGCTGTTGGCTTGAGAGCCACAATCACCTACAAAATCATTTATGCATTCACTAGTTTGCCTTGTGAACTAGTGAGCCCATTAGACAACTAAGATCCCATTAGACAAATCCCAGGCTGACTATATACAGAAGAGAAAGCTCTGAAAATTACTGCATCAATCCTTTGGAAATCTTTCCCCCAAATGATTTTTGCTATTTGCAGATCAAAAGCCATTGTTTATCTCAACTTCCAAAGAATCAGGCAGAATTCATAGCAGATGTGTTTCCAAAGACTTAAATAGCTGGGTGACAGCATATTTTTTGGTGTTGCTATTCACTAAAATAAACACCATGTGAAATATTGCCATTCAGTTTTATTTGTAGCAAGGCATAACAGGAAGATACTTTTTTTTTTTTCTTCTTTTTAATGTTCAGGGCTCAAAAGTCGAAAGGGTGGAAGAAAGATGCTGTGCCCCTGGGGAGCTGTAACTCTCCTCCTTGGCTCACTCCTAAGGATACAGAATTAAGAGTCTGCTCAGGGAAACACAGACAGAGGAGCCTATAGCCCCAATAACGAAAGTGGCAGGCCATGCTTCATCCTTGGGGCTACAGCAGTTCATATCACGATTTGGGATGTCCACTGGTCTCTGATGGATTACACTTACTCCGGCTGTGTAAGTAAACTTATTTCAAATCCAACCCTTCTGAGCTTGCCAAAACTGCTTTTAGTCAGAAAAAAAAAAAATCAGAATTATGCCTTGTAGACACTGCCTTTTCATGCTGTGCCTTCATAGCGCTCCTTTTTTTTCAGATAAAAAGTTCACAGTTTCATCGGTGGTTTAACCCACTAACATTAACTGTCAGCCCTGACACTGGAGAACAGAGGAAACAAATAAAAAAGTGGCAAGCAGATGACTGCTAATTATCCTTTCACTCACCAAGTTTAAATATAGCTGCCTGTGTTTGAACACAAAGCAGGCGTGCAATTAGGACACATTCAACTGCAAATCCACCACAACCCCATCTTTACTGTGCTTGGAGCTGATACAAAACAATACCTCAACACCAATTCTGCTTGGTGCCTGTAATTTTCTTGAGTACTGTGTATATTAGTCACAGATGTATCTTAAAAGTTGTGACTCTCCCCCCCCCCTCCAATGGAACAAGCGAACACACATGCTCCGGAGGCATAGCTTTGCTCAACGTGCTCTTTAGGGCCTGGTTCCACGAAATACTTCCTTCTACATCCTTGTTCTTTCAAAAAGGGATTTGAACCTTTAAAGAAATTGATATCCGGTGATTTACTGATGACAAAGTAGAGTGTCAGTGGTTAAACTTGCCCTGTACAGGTGGATGAGGTCCCTTAGAATAATCACATTTCTGTGCCAAGGAAATTCTGACACTTCCCTGCTGCCTTCATTCCTATTCCTGCTCCTCAAACTAGAAGTAAAAAACCTCCTATATCAAATTATAATATGACGAAAAATTCTAAAAACCTTGAACTAATTTTTTGAAGTGACAATTTACCATTTTCAAATTGTGTCAGATATTTCTCCTGAAAATGCAGCAATGTGCCTGAAATCGGGATTGTGTCTATAAAAGGTGGATTTTCACAAAACTTCTATTTCACCAGGATACACTTATATTCAAAGAAACTTTAGCTAACTAAACAACTTTAAATAATATAGGGATTGTGCCAGACTTCAGCCTTTTCCTGATCCTCAGCACTGTGCCAAGCTTTATCTTAAAAAGGCTCTGAAGCACTTCTCCATTCCTAACATTCAGCAATGCTTTTTTTTTCAGCTTTTAGGGGATCATTTTTCACTTGCCAATGTACTCCTAAAACTGAAGGAATCCTGCTCTGCCTGTCCAAATTCGGACCTTAATCTCCCTGTGACAGCCAGAAAATAAACTTCATGTTTGGAGGCTTCTAGTCCATTCACATCTCAGCCTCTGGGGTCATGAGGCCTCCGACATCTGGGAAGCGCTGGGGTGCGTCAGACTGGCGTGGGCAGGACAGAACCTCACACACACACAGCCAGGCCTAGACAGAGGAGCATCAAAAGCAGTATGTAGGCTATCGACACAATAAAATGAGATTTATTGGAAGCTGTGGAGAAGCCAAAAAAGAAGCTAGCTGGAGAGAGGGGAGTGAAAGAGTGGGGAGAAGGTGAAAGGAAGAAAGAGATGAGTGCCTTTATTTCCAGTATAGTTTGGGTAGGAATGACTTGGGTAAACGTGCCATAACTGAGCTACCAACTGATGCCCCCTGCTAACAGAAATAGTGTGTGGTACTGTGCAACTGGCCAAACCCCCCAGTGGGAGCCAACAGAATTTGTGTGCGAGACTGAAGTCAGGTCTGAAGTTGGAGGGGAAGAAAAAGCAACTGCTTCTAACAGGAGCCCACTCTCCCCAAACAAGTGTTTCTTCTTGATACCGTAAATTGTGCAAACATTAAAAAATGTAGGGCGAGCTATAAAATACACATTTAATGAAAAATAACCATTAAATGCTACATTTTCTGAAAAACGAGAGGTTTAGTAAAAACCATGACCATTTGTTATGTGGTCCTCTACCTGAGAGCACAGCAGACTCGCAGAGTGTTGTGGCTTTGAAGCTTCAGCCAGTGCTTCTGAGCCCATTATACTAAGCACTCAATGCTGATCAAATTTAGTAATATTTCGCCACTTCAGCCTTTCAGAACTCAAAAATCCTAAAACCACCAAAAGCATTTGTAGGACTGATACAACGCAACATATTAGAAGTCCAATTCTGCGTCATAACTGCACGATGGGGAACAAGCTTTCTCAGCTCACCACCGAGGGAAGTGTTGACTGCCTACAAACTCTGCTTGTATTTCAGGAAGATCACAGTGCTTTCCACATGAATGAAGAGCAAGAGCATCCCTTGTTGTGGTGGGTTTAAAGACAATTACAAAGATAAAGTGAAATGTGATTGAACTTGGAACAGTGAAGTCAGGATTTTCTATGTTCTTCTAGATGTTTTTCCTTTTCTACCACCTGGTTCATGCCTGGGAAAAACTAACTTCTGAATCTATTAAAAATAGCAACGTGCTAGGTAAAATGCTAAGGAAAAATCCAAGAAAATATTACCAATGAACCAATGAAGGTATCTTTGCCTTGTGCTAAAGCATATTCAATGAGAACTACTGAAAATTCAGAAGCAAGACTAATACTGGTGTTACTGAAAACTGAAATCCTACACGATTTCTGGCAATGAAAAGATTCTTACTTCAAAAAGCAAAAATAAATAAAAATGTGAATTCTTCACCAATCTCTAAAAATCCAGCCAACTATCCCCAGCCCTCTGACCTTAAATGGTGCCTGCTGTTTCATGAAATAACGGCAAAAAGAGCAGGAGGCAGGGTAGGTGCAAGGAGAAGGATAAATGATTTATGCTAACAGTGGATTTGACTGATGAAATATTTCGGTTTTAAAACCAGCACAAATGCCTTTTTTGAACTGGTTGTTTACATTCAGCAGGAGAAGGAGTAAAAATTCTTCTTCAGCAACTCTTTAGCTCACTTCTTCAGGCTTCATACTTGACATGTGGGCTGATATTAAATGGTTACTTGCTAGGAGCCACACATCAGCAGGAAGTGCTAAATGCCAAAGGGCCTTGAGAAACTAAAACGCACACACTAGCAAAACGCTGAACGGATCGCACAGTCAGCTCCTGATTAGTTGCTGCAAAATGCACATTAAATCATACGCTGTGAACGCTTGCAGTCAATTTCTACTTAGCTAACCACAAAGATTATCACCACATTTACAAAATACTTTTTTTTTTTAAGCCTGAGCCCAAGTCTGAATATTTGATTGTAAAGTTGTTGTCCCAGAAACTGCGTCATGTGTAAATGACACATAGTATACATGGTTTGTATCTGTAAACCACAGTGTTTGCCTTTCACACTTAATCAGGCTGGGCTGATAGAGAGAATCGACCCCAGTTATTCTGCAAGAGTTGGTGTGGAATAGTATCTTTTAGTCCAGTATAAAAGAGGCAGATTCTTATTTCGTCTGTATGATGGTATAAATTCATATTAGAAATGGCTGGCTATATTGTGGCACACACTTCTTCCCTGCATGGCCCATCTAATCTCATAAACTAAACTGGTTTTCAGGCAGACTTAAATTTATCAATGTATGCAATACAAAATGTTATGTGATTGCTGGATTTTTCCTTAGCAAACATCTGAAACTACAAGTTACATGTGACAGGATGACTGGAATGAGATTTAGCATTATGGGATGATGGCTTAAGTGTGTTTCCAGATTGTTATGAAGAAGTTGATGCTTCACTTCTGTAAGTATATGTCAAATTTCATATGGTTAAGATTGCTGCTTCTTTCTGACAGTTAAAATTTTCAAACTGATGGAAAAATATTAATGTGGACTGAAGGATGGGATGCACTATTTCTTGGAAATTACACAGTCATGTTTAGTTTCTAAATCCCCAACAACGATGATTTGTCTTAACTTCTGCTATTGTTTTCTACCCCAAATTATCTGCCTTCGGCTTCTTGCAAAGTTCTGTACTTTGGTTTGTGTTGCAAACAAGTCCTGCCTGACACTGTGGAGAACCATGTTTTCCTGGAACTCCCATATTTTCATGTAATGTACCAAAACCAGCTGCTTTAGTTATGAGTGTTCTTCCACATCATGAGGTTGCTCCTCCCTCACTCCCCTCTGATAAGTGAAAAACACCATCCTTCTAACCGCCCTCCCAAAGCGCATGTGATGTCTTCTTCACAAACACTGAACTCAACTCCCATAGACCTTGGCAGGACTCTTGCTCGGTGTATATGGAATTTGGACATAAGAAACTGGAATCTCTAGCCATTTGGGGAAATAGTACAAGTGTAGAGGGAAATACAAGCAAACATTAAGCGCTACCTACCTACCCAGCCAAAATTTATCTTTTTCCCTAGGTTCCAAGCCCCCAGACAGTCAAGCCAATGTCTAGAGTAAAAATCTTTTCAGTTTCACTCTTTCTAGATGCTCAAATACCTCCAAGCTGTCAGAAACATTTTATTTCCTTTGTATCAGCCAGAAAGTTCATCCTATAAGAGGAGAATCTGACATATGTTAAGTTTTCAAAACGGAGCACTCCAATAATGAAAAGCTCCAATAAGTCCAAAAATCACAAATTTTCTTCCAATCCAACATCAGTCACTGTGAGCACTCCAGGAAAGCTTCCCCAGTTCTTCACTGAAGTGGGTGAGTTTAAGCGATCCTTTCACCCACCCTATTCTGGAGCCAGCAGCAGATGGAATCGTAGCTGTTACTCGTTATCATTTTGAATAAATTAACCTGCGAAGGATCACTTTGCTAGCCAAAAATTCCCCAAATAATCCTGGGATGTGGAAGTTTTGAGGCAGGACTGTCATTTGCATGCAGCCTTTGACTCTCTGCTGCAACCCAGAATATGAGGCATAGCCTGATGTATTGATGAATTACTCTCTGAATTCTCAGGTTGTTTTTTCTTTTGTCTGTGATCAGAAAGGAATGGAAAAAAGCACGAAAGAAATGGAAACATACATGCAGAGCTCACCTCTCTCCCTGCAAGGCGCGCTTCTTAGCAGTGGAACAAATTGTCTAAAACTTCTCATTCTTGCTAAAGAGCAAGACCTCAAGAGGAACTGCAACAATATGACAGTGTCAATCCCAGAGTGGAGAAACGGGTGTTTTTTGACTTCTGGTCTGAGCCGTAAAGTTCCCTTTTCACCAAGCTGTACTTCACCACAAACCACCTTCAGAACAAAATGCAAGGCTGTACAGCAAAACCCACAACACTAAAAAGAGTGCAAACTGAAAACTGTCTAGGTGGACATGCAGATAAAGAAAGGGCACCGCAGTAGCTGAGGCTGGTGCCTGAGGGCTGTCACGAACAGAACCGCCAGCGCTGTGTCGCAACCGGAGCACAAAGGCAGCTGATGTGAAACAGCAGCCTCCCCCTTCCCCCCCCCCACACCC
>Ga0065711_1049022_pt1 | contig 11514 bp, 12 predicted proteins | sample Hoacrofraction12_FD_59098 | JGI IMG/M metagenome (GOLD analysis project Ga0065711, IMG submission 59098) | Hoatzin crop microbial communities from Cojedes, Venezuela - Epithelial fraction 12 v2 (version 2) | ecosystem: Host-associated > Birds > Digestive system > Esophagus > Crop | place... | reverse complement strand
GCCTACTGTAGGTGACCCTGCTTCGGCAGGGGGGTTGGACTAGATGACCCACAGAGGTCCCTTCCAACCCCTACTATTCTGTGATTCTGTGATTCTGTGATTCTATCAGGGGATTGACTGTGGGTAGAACTTGTCTGCAGGTGAATAACCAGTAGCAACTGGCTAGAAACGCATGTAAGAAGGAGGTTAGAAAGTGATGGAGGAAGGAGGTGCCACACCTTCATACTTTCAGTGAGTCTAATTTTCGGAAATACTCACTTAGCTAGGCATCCACTGGACACATTGACCACTGGGTATTTCTGAAAACCGTCGCCTATAGGATTTTTAACAACTCTGAAAGCACTTAGAGAATCATAGAATGCTTTGGGTTGGAAGGGACCTTTAGAGGTCATCTAGCCCAACCCCCTGCAGTGAGCAGGGACATCTTCAACTAGCCCACGTTGCTCAGAGCCCCATCCAACCTCACCTTGAATGTTTCCAGGGACGGGGCCTCTACCACCTCTCTGGGCAACCTGTTCAAGTGTTTCACCATCCTTACTGTAAAAAATTTCTTCCTTAGATCTAGTCTAAATCCTACCCTCCCTTAGTTTAAAGACATTACTCCCTGTCCTATCATAACAGGCCTTGCTAAAAATATTTTCCCCATCTTTCCTTATAGCCTCCCTTCAGGTACTGAAAGGCTGCTCTAAGGTCTCCCCGCAACCTTCTCTTCTCCAGGCTCAACAGCCCCAACTCTCTCAGCCTTTCCTCCTAGGAGAGGTGCTCCAGCCCTCAGATCATTGCTGTGGACTCCTCTGGATGTGCTCCAACAGGTCCATGTCCTTCTTGTACTGGGGGCTCCAGAGCTGTACTGGCTGTCTCAAACCACCTCCCTGTCCTCCATGTGCCTTAGCAGAGCTTCTAGGAGGATCTTCTCCATGATCTTCCCAGACACAGAGGTGAGGCTGACCAGTCGGCAGTTCCCAGGGCACTCCTTCTTACCCTTTTTAAAAATGTGCACAATGTTTCCCTTCCTCCAGTCACCAGGAACTTCACCTGACTGCCATGACCTTTCAAATATGATGGAGAGTGGCTTGGCAACAATGTCAGCCAATTCTTTCAGGACTCTGGGATGCATCTCATCAGGTCCCATAGACTTCTGTATGTTCAGGTTCCTCTGGTGATCCAGAACCTGTTCTTCCTTTACAGTGGTAGGGGCTTTACTCCTCTGGTCCCCATCTTGCAGTCCAATAACTTGGAAGGGACAAGGAGAGAGGTTGCCAGTGAAGAATGAGGCAAAAAGTTGCTGAGTACCTCAGCCTTCTCCTCACCTGTTGATATGAGGTAGCCATTCTTGTTCGTCAGGGGAGGTACACTTTCTTTAACTTTCCTTTTCTGGCTGACATACCTGTAGAAGCCCTTCTTGTTATTCTTCGCATTCTTTGCTAAGTTCAGTTCCAGCTGTGCCTTGGCCTTCCTGACCCCATCCCTACACAACTGGGCAGTGTCCCTATACCCTTCCCAGGTTACCTGTCCCTGTTTCCACTGCATGTGCAGTTCTCTCTTGCTCTTTAGTTTGACCAGCAGGTCTCAACTCAGCCATGCCAGTCTCTTCCCTTCCTTGTCTGAGTACTTACACCTGGGGACTGAGAGCTCTTACACTTAGAGGTTGCTATTATTAGTATTATTATTATGTTTTAATCAATATTATTTAAATCTTCAATGATTTTTAAAGATGTGAAACCCTGCAAATATATAGGGAGCGGCAATATCAGCTTGTTACAATACAATTTGACTATAACATAATTTTTATGCAATGTACCACCTGTAGTGTACTTTATGTAATAAACAGTCGTAATATGCTGCAGTTGCCTCCAAGGCAGTTATTAACTTGCTCAGCCATTGCACGTGTAAATGTAGTAGCAAACTGATGGCTTCTGCTGGTGTAAATCTGCAAAAATACTGCCTTTTGTAGTTCTTTTTGTCTTTGAGTTGTCATGGCAGTATTCTCAGTGGATCTGTTTTTACTGAGATGCATTTAAGCTTCTGCAGTCAGCACAAACTTGGAACTGATACACTATTCTTCAAATAATTTGTGCTGAAAATTGAGGTTATGACTCCTAGTGGTTTTGGTTTTAAGCATTGGTTGCTTGTCTATCAGCTGAACTAGTCCATGTACCAAGAAATAAAACATTAGGTTAATCATATAGAGAATACAGAAAGGAATGAAACAGCTCTTGATAGTGGATGAAAACGCAGAATTGCAGAAATATTTTGCTGAATGACCAAAAAAAATAAAAGCTCTTCAATTTCATAATTCTTGGGTCCTTCTATCTTCTGATCGTAGCCCTTGTCATATCTAAACGAAAGGTTTCCTTTTGCTCATTTTATGTAATGCCCTTTCAGAACATGTTTTGTTACTGGGAAAATTTAGTACCTGTTTTCCTTCTTACCTTTGCCCCTTTCTGTCTTCTTTTTGAAGCGCCCCATTACTTTCACAGTTTTTTTTTCCTTTCATACCTCATCTGTATGTTCACATTTTTGAATGGCTGCCAAAACAGTAGTGGAATTACTGGGTGTGCCTGTATGCTTTGTCTTATTTCCAGATGGAAGTCTTTTTTCTTATGGTTCACTTGCCAGGATTTGTCCTCAGGTGATAATAACTTTAATGTACTTTCTGCCAGTTTCTATTTCATCATGTTACCTCTTCAACTTGAGGGTTCAGCAAATCTGACAAAACAGCAAAATGCAAAAGGGAACTGAATTGCCACATCAGAAAAATTTGGTGGCAGGGGGGTGAGGGGTAAAGGAGCTTGTTTTTATTAATAATAATAATAGCAACAATAAAACTGCAAAGAATAAGGAAATTCTTTTTGCAATCTGAAGTATTAGTTAGTGTTCAACCAATAACCAGGCGCAGGAGATGTGATCAAAGCAAAATTGATCCTGCTTGTGATTTCTCCAGATGTCATTACTGCCTGGCGTCTTGACATTTCTTACAGCGCCTCAGAAGGAGCAGCTATATGATTCTTTTGTTCTCTGGTATGTTTGTAAGTTAGGTCTATGTTCACTCGATTTCAGACTTCGAAGGCTGAACAGGGAGGTTAACAAACATTTTGTGGATTGTACATGAAACAGAGGGGAAGCTTTGCATTTTCAACCCCTTTGCTATAGCTTAGTCCTGTAGGCAACAGCTAGACTGGACAAATTGGCACTATTTGTGAAGTGCTTTGATTTTCATCTGGTTTATGCTGGATTTTGGCTAACCCATCTATGTAGAAGGGTGTCTGGAATCTGTTCTCCATTGCACCTTCAAGGGCCTTTTCTGCTTGCGGCCACCATGGAGGTGTGGCGTCAAGCCCAGTCTCCTTGCTGGGAATCTCAGTGACTTCCTGGATCCATGTAGGATTGCTAGGATTTGATAGGATTTCCATCTTTTCGAGGTTAATGGTTCTATATGTTGAAAAAAGCTTTTGCAGTGGGTAATGAGGTCTTTGCTGAAGTGGGTCAGTTTGCATCAGCTCATTCAGTCTATGAGAATCTTCAGCTAAAGGAAGGACTGTATTCTTGTGATGACGGGCATATTGGCTTGGAGGTACAAAGCAATTACTCAACCAGCACTCCTTTTTCAAGCCTTTCCATCAATACAGGATGATTGCTTCAACAGTTTGAGCTGACCTCGTTGTTAGGATGTTGTGCAGAGCTGGACAACACAGTTTAACCAGTTCTTGTACTTCTAAGTTGGAATAAGAGGAGAAAATACTGAAAATCCAAAAATATTATAAAGCAATGTTACTGCCACTTGGATGCAATAGTTCAGCCATTGCAATGCAAGAGTTTGGGGCTGGAACTTAGCGATCGCTGTAAGTTTCTTACTTCCCTTTGACTGAAATTTCAATAAGGACAACCACTGAAGCTCTTCAGACTTAAACAGCACAGGCATTTCTACAACCATAAATAAATACACCTGAATATAAAATCGCACAGCTACAGTGTTCTTATTTTTCCAATGTAAAATACTTACAAAGTGAATCACTCAGTTATCTCAGTCCTTTGTCATTAATGTATTAGAGGTTTGTAAACAAGCCATCGGCAAAACTCCAAAGATGCTTTATAGAAGCTGTTTTCAAGTAAAATTTATATTAAAAATTAAACATTTCAATGTTTCAAAGAAAGGCAGTAATGCAATTGGAGAGAGGTAAAAGGGTGAGGTACAGTTAAGTAATTTCTAAAATTCTCTACTGGAGACATAGTGGGGTATTCCCAGCTGATTTGTTATACCAAATTATAAAAAGTAATCTTACTGGTTGAACTATTTAACATTCACTTGATTGATAGCAGTACTTGTTTTCATAGAAATAAATATGCATTATAAATGGCATTACATATATAAGGCATAAAGGAACCTGGAATTCCATTTTTTCCCATAAAACACAAGGGGATACCTGGGAAAGATGTGACTTTGTATATAAACTGTATGAGCTTTTATTTGATGTAGTTGCATCACTTTTAGTGGTCTTTATTTATTATGAGTTCTTTATTCACATTCTGTCATCATTGTCTTGACCTGAGGTATTACATGTCTGTAGTGTTTTTTCAGAGATACTGGAAAAGCTTTAGGTATTCTATAAGATCAATTTTTAAACATGACGAAAAGTCTCCTGAAATGTGCTTTCCTTGGAGGTATGATAGATCAAGTTGTGGTGAGTTAGTCCCAGCTGGCAGCCAAGCACCCACACAACATCTCGCTCACTGCCTGTGAGTGAGGGCAGCAGAGAAAACAGGAAGAACAAGAGTCAGAAAGCTCATGAACTGAAGTACATACAGGGAAGTTGCTCACTAATTGCTGTCACAGGCAAAACAGACTCAACTTGGGGACTTTAATTTCATTTATTGCTGGCTAATGTGAACATTTAATTACTTAGTTGGGTATTGCAAAACAAAAAAGAGTCAGGGAAAAAACCTCGCCTCCCACTTTCCCAGGCTCCACTTCACTCCAGACACCTCTCTTCCCTCCTTGTTATCGCTGCAGGTCACACAGCCCCTTTGGTGGGGTGGCAGGTGGAGCAGGAGGTTCAGGTCAGGATGTAGCTGTTTCTCTCTGCTGCTCCTTCTTTCTCATGCTTTTGTTCCATTGCTCCTTCCTAATTACTCGTTTCCTCCTCAGCAGTGTGGGTCCTCCACGGCCGCCGTCCCTCCTGGGGAGCACCTGCTTCAGCATGGGCTTATCCATCGGCTACAGTCCCTTCAGGGTGTCCCTACTTTGCCCTACAGTACCTCCTACTGCTCTGGGCCTGTTGTTCCCTCATTGCCTCCTCCTTGGCATTTTCTGTCCTTTATTAAATATGTTTTCACAGAGGTGCCACCAGCTTGGCTGATGGGCTCAGCTGTCTCTGTCACGGTCTGTTTGGAACTCTCAAATCTACAGGACAAGGTAGTCTGTAAATTAAGCACTAAGAAATATAACAAACAAACTAGCTGTAACCATTTTCACAATAAGGGATCCATTTTATGTCCTAAAAGATAATGGTTTAATCATTAGCTATCGAATTGATGAAGAACTGGCTAAGTATTTGTACTCTCACTTTTAAATCTTCCACTTTTCTGAGAAGCAAATGGTACTGATCAGGTAGTGAGATGATACAAACAACTGTACCAGGTGAATCCAAAGGTCTGCTCAAGCCGTTCTACTCAATAATGTACTGAATGCCTATGCCAGGACATTTAAAGAAAAGGAAAAGTTACCTGCCCCTTGATAGATACAGTTCAAATATCAGAATTTCCACTAAATGAACATGTTCATTTAGTCAAATAAGGCATTTTATGAGATATGCTTTGTGGGGATACTGCATATTAGTTAATACTGAAGTATTTTTGCGATATTTGAATTGGCGTAGAATTTTCTCCTTAACCAAAGCATTAGTAGATGCAGAGGTGGAGGGGAGAAGCAGCTCTCAATCTCTGTTTCCTCTTCTCCACTTTGCAAAACTACACAGGATTTGTTGCAAAGTCTTCTTTGGGTCTTTCCAGAAATTGGATTGCTTGGAAAAAAAAACATGCAGTTTTTATATTGGGCTGTTTACCTTTTTTTTTCTATGAAAAATTTCATATAAAATCTTTGAGAAACTGCTTATCAAAAATGTACTTATGCTACATTGTGAAACGCTTTTATGTTTTTGGAAACAAAATATTTTGTTCTAATCCAGGCAAAGCTTTAGGATTTTTCGATGTTTCTTCATTTCCTTTTTTTTTTATCAGTATTAGTTGCCGAACTTTAGTTGATTTTTGAAATATTTTTGGTCCTTCTGACGTTGTTTTTCAGTTAACTTTGACCGTGAGTATTTGGAGTCCTAAACTGAATTGTTACTAGTAGACAAAAGAATAAAATTAATACACAGGGAAAGGCATATTGTTTAAGGCCACTTTTTTCCTACCCTTGTCCCTAGTACTATGTAGTTTTCAATCTCTCTCCTCTCACTCCTTCTCCTTTTCCACCAATAATTACTTCCTACTTCCTTTTGGAAATGTCTTTTTATGAGAAGGTGAGGAATTGGGGAATATAAAATTCTTATTTCCAATATTTCATGCTTCATACCTGATATTTCTGTTTCATCATAACTGCCTAGCAACTCTGGCATTCAGATTTGCTTTAGAGCTTCTTTGGCAAAGGGTGACATCTGGTTCCAGAAAATCAGTGTAATGTCCGTCTTGGTGTGAATTGCCTGTGTAAGCAGCCCACAGGTATGCTGTATCCTCGCAAAAAGACATCATCACTAAAATCCTGACCTTACTGAAAACTTCAAGATTACTGTGGGCTCTAGATTTCACCAAGGGTGAAACAAACATGTCTGTCCACTGATGGATGGAAGTCCTGTTATTTCTGCAGTGTGATCATGTCACCCATAAGTGCAGGGACAAGAAACCTGAAGAGGTAGAGAGATCTCTCATTTGTACAGCATCCCTTTGGCAATGGAGGCTGAAAGAACATCCTTTGGGAGAGATAAGAAAACATCCATCACTATCCTGTAGTTGTTAGGGTAGTTTTCTTGGATTTAGTCATATTAAACAAATCTTTGTAGATTGATTCTTACGGTTAGTCATCAAAGTCATGCAACACTTTTGCTCATGACAATTCTGTATTCATCACCTTTACAATTTTCCTTCTTGTCATGAACACATTTTGGCTGTGATTTTAAGGGGGTCTGAGAGTTAGGTGCTTGCTGTATTCGAATATAAATATTAGGGAGACCTCCTGAGTCTCACTGAGGAAAACCAGCTGTGAACAATTTAGTCCTAAGTAATACAAAGGGAATCTTTTATTTTTCACACATGTATTTTCATTTCTGAGTAGTGGAACACCGTATAGTTTGGCAGTTGCATGATTATCTCAAAGTTGAACAGCTGTCTCGGCTCTAATCTTGCCCTTCTATCCTACCAATGAGGCTTTTTGATTAACTTTTTATTCTTAGGATAGCAATTTGTACCAAGGATCTAATTAAGAACTTTATGTAACACGGCCAAAGTCCTCCTTTTGCAAGTCTGTCTCACCTCAGTCCTACAAATCTTGCAGCTTGCGGTATGAAGCATTCTGAAATGTCTGATATTTCAAGCTATCTCCTCTGGTTGAGAACAATTTCAGCTGTTGAGAATCGGGAACAAGATTCTTTTGATTCTTTTGACCTGGTAAGGAAAACTGTAATATATCTCTAAAACAAGGCAAGTTTTTAAAATTTAAATTCTAAGGTTTAGGATTTTTTTTTTTTTGAGGGGCGGGGAATGGCTTAAACTGAACTCCTCTGTTGAGCTGAATGAACTCAGACCTCTGACCATAGGTCTTCTGTGTTTCTTACTGATGAACGGGTGAGTGGGAAAAAACAGCCTTTAATAAAAGCTGGTGATTTCTGGGGAGAAAATGCACAGTTCTATACATCTGAAGTTAAAAGACAGTGCCAACATTTCTGTTTTATCATTACTTCAATGATAAAGAAAAGGGATAGCTACATTAAATATGATTCTTATTTCCAGAAAATTATGTAATTGAGATACAGCTTTTAAACGAAGGAGGATTTATCAACTGTATTTTAAAAATATAAATCGAACACATGGGTATTACTGCTTATCACCAAATGACATACAGTAATATGATGTTGTATATTGTGTATAAAATAAAACAATTCAATTGACTACTCTCTTCTATGTTTACATCAATATGTGTCACTAATTTTAGTCACATTTTACTTTCAAATATTTTGAAAAACATTTTACTTATATTAGTGTCATGTGCACTGGAAATATTTATTTTCCCATATGCAGTAGCAGATGCAGGATGATGCTTTTGGTGACCGGGTGAAGTAAGCCAGACAGAGCATGCTGGAGAGAAAAGAAAAGAGTATCTTGCTTTCTTCCACAGATATTAATTTCATGTGAAATATAAGTTTGATGAGGTATCTTTAAATGAAAATGAACTAATATTTTGCAGAAAAGACATATTTCTGAACAGTAAGTATATTATCAACAACCTGAAGAGTTATTTAGGTATGAACTGTATCAGTTCAGTTTTGAGCTTGTAAGTGAGCAACACTAAGTGCCCTCAATACTAGATGGGCTGGTAGCAAAAGATGCTTGGACCCCTGTTTGCGTATGAATAGAGAGCTTATACTTAATCGAAGAAGACATTTCAAAATGTGTCACAAAGCGTATAGTAGCATGTGAAGGATGGGCTGACTTTAACTTTGGAGTCTCTTGATTTCTCCTTGTTACGGCTGCCCTAAAAAAAACGGTGCCTCCCGCAGATTCTGTGTTCTTCTCGCTGTAAGATTTTCTATGTCATTTTTCTCCCTTTCCTCTTGAAGCACACAGTGCTCCCATTTCTTGTCCTCTCAACCAAATGTTTATTTAGTATCAGGGTCAGGTCTGCAGTGGGATTTTTATATGTTAGTGCTCAGAATCGGTGCATCGGCCTGTGAAGTTGGTTAGCTTTTGGAAAGGACCATCAGATTAGGTGTTAATTTTCCCCAGGCATCCTATGGCGAAAGTCAGGATTTACAACAGGCTGAGAATGGTAAAGATGATATTTCTGCCAGGCATCATGATTTACTGGATAAGGGGGATATGCTAAAAATTTTTCATTTCATTTGGAGGGTGGAACTGGTGCCTAAAAAGACAGGGTAGGAGGAGACTGGATATGTCCAAAGGTTTCTTTGGTAAAGGCTGCCTTGTGTCTGAATGTCCGTTGCATGAGACAGATGTTGAGATGTTTTTTGAGGCTGAATCACTGTTGTACAGGCGCGAAGGATGTCTAAGTTCCTAAAGCTGAATATTTTCAGGACTGCACTCTTGGATTCCGAACCCTATATTCTACCTACGTCCTGCCTAAAGTAGCAAGCTCCATTTGTGTTAATAAATGCTATGCTTAGACCTTTTCCAGGTGTTCTCTCCTATCACCTGATGTCTAGTGCGTAACATCTATTGCTTGTTTGGTCAGGAAATGTTTATTTTTTCCCTTCTAATAGTAATGAAAGCTTTTTTCTGAAAGTCCTTTCCTGGAGCTTTTCCATTAAAAACAGAGAAAAAAAAAAAACACCATTATATCAGACATCCAGGAAATGTTTATTATTGTTGTTGTTGTTATTACTATTATTGGAAGAGGCTGCCTTGGCATTATGAACCATTTAATGTTCCAGTGTTTGGGGGGATCATATAGATGTATGAAAGGTTGTTGTGACATTTGAAGTTCCTCTAATTGATTTGCAAACCCGTCTTCTCAATCTTGGTGGATCAGTTCTGACAGTTTTTAGGTTTTATGTCTTTGTGATTGTTATATTCTTTGTTCAATACAGTGACAGTGGGAGGTCAATATTGTCTCTGTGTACAAAGAAGGTTGTTTCATTTTGTGGGATAAGTGGCTTTTAGTTATACACATTCACACAGTAAACCCAGGAAGCGCAGCAGACTCCTAGTCCTGTCCAGGTCACTGTTATGAATGTATATGAATAGTAGCATCCTAGATTTTTGTGTCTTATACAGCAGAAAATATGTCATGAAATCAGTAGTTAAAAGATACCCTATAATACAAGAACTACCATATTTCAAAGTGGTGTCTTGTGTTGCTTTTTGTGAGTGCCTCATCAGTAAAAATGCCACGTTACTTGCTGCTAGGTAAGTCACTATTAAAATTGTCCCCATCTATTTTAATTCAATTTAAGATAATATTTTTTTACTCCATGTTTCTACATCCAATTCTAGCCAAAAAAACACTGTTTCAAAATGACAGAATGCTGAAATGTAAAGATGAGGAAAGACCTCATAGGTCATGTTGCCCATCTGCCAGAATGTGAGTACTGCCTACAGTATGTATTTCAATGCTTAGTCTAAGTTTATACAGAGAGTTTTAGGAAATAAGGCTTCTATTTCTCCTCTAGGGAGATTATTCTATAGTTTGATGAAATTACCACACAGTTGTATCCGTGTTTAAAATCTGCTTGCCTGCCCTTGACATGAAATTGAAAAGTATTCCCATGTTAAAAATAGCAAAATACTCATTGAAAAACAGACGAGTATAATTTTCCTGATTTAAAGTGTTTCTCAGCATCATTCATAACGTCAAAGAATTTTTTTTACATTTCTTCCTTTTATTTCTAGTCTGACTTCTGAAGTCTGTCTTTTTAAAACTGACACTCCTTTTTGCACCCCTAATCTAATTTTGTCAGGTTCATAAGGGTGCTGTTGCCTTGATTATTTCTTGAAGGAATATGAAGGAATTGCCTTCATTTTTTTTCTGGGCCTATAACTTTGATCTAAGTAATACGTACTTTGAAGGTTCTGTACAAGTTCTTTGAAAGTCTGTCAGTCTTGCTGTACCCTCCAGTCATGTTGTTTGTGCTTCTCAGACTTGGAACGGCCCCAGGCACCTTCTTTACTTTAGCAATGACATATCATAGAGCTGCTTTTATGTCACTGTTGCTACTCATTCTCAAGCTCAGTCCCTTTAGATGGTTTTATTATTCTACAAACCTGTGGTGCCATGTTCCTCTGATTTTGTGTTTTGAAATGCTTTCGTAAATGCTCTTTCTAAGAATTAAGAGGTTGACACCAATAGCATGTTCATAGCCTGTATGTTAGCAGAAGAAGGTATAGATTTCCTTTTCTGTGGAAAGCTCCTCTATGAATCACAGAATCACAAAATGTTAGGGGTTGGAAGGGACCTCTGTGGGTCATCTAGTCCAACCCCCCTGCCGAAGAACGGTCACCTACAGCAGGATGCACAGGACCGCGTCCAGGCGGGTCTTGAATATCTCCAGAGAAGGAGACTCCACAACCTCCCTGGGCAGCCTGTTCCAGGTCTCCGTCACCCTCAGAGGGAAGAAGTTCTTCCTCCAGTTCAGATGGAACTTCCTCTGCTTCAGTTTGTGTCCGTTGCCCCTTGTCCTGTCGCTGGGCACCACTGAAAAGAGTTTGGCCCCATCCTCCTGACACCCACCCTTGAGATATTTATAAGCATTTATTAGGTCCCCTCTCAGCCTTCTTCAGGCTGAA
>Ga0065711_1049021_pt1 | contig 11514 bp, 6 predicted proteins | sample Hoacrofraction12_FD_59098 | JGI IMG/M metagenome (GOLD analysis project Ga0065711, IMG submission 59098) | Hoatzin crop microbial communities from Cojedes, Venezuela - Epithelial fraction 12 v2 (version 2) | ecosystem: Host-associated > Birds > Digestive system > Esophagus > Crop | place... | reverse complement strand
GAAGAAGTTCTTCCTCATGTTCAGCTGGAGCTTCCTCTGCTTCAGTTTGTGCCCATTGCCCCTTGTCCTGTCACTGGGTACCACTGAAAAGAGTCTGGCTCCATCCTCCTGACACCCACCCTTCAGATATTCATAGGCATTAATAAGGTCTGGTCTAGAAGACCCATATGGGTATCTTCACAGAGTTACTGTGGAACTTGAAGCCATTTTAGCGCTAAGGCCCAAGCTGAGTGCCGTAAAACTCCGATGTTTTGGGCTGCATGCATTATCCTTGCAAAATTAATGATAAACAGGCAGAAAAATGTGATTCTTTCGATGAGCAGGGAGATGAGTGTATATTTAAAAGTTTGTGTAGTGTATGCTGTGAGCGTGCTCAAGCTGATCCTTCAGCCTTAGAAGTCCCTTGTAAAATCCACAGTAATTTCACGGAAAGGAGAGTTTATTTTCATTTCTGAGCATTTAATTTCTGGCACTGTAAACTGGCGGAAAAACGTATTTTCTTTATCTTCTTCCAGTTGCGTAATTGCCTGAGAGCTAATAGCCAGCTTCTGACATATTTTTCTGCAGAGCCCTAGCGTAATCAAGGGGCTGTGAACGATACGAGTCAGCCCGTGAGTTTGGCTCTAAACACCACAGAAACGTTAACCTTTAACTTTTCAACTTTGAAAAAAAAAAAGTAGTTCTTTGGTCCTGCGTGAAATCAATCAACTGTTGGACAAGCATTGGCGTTTGTTCAGCTATCTGATGGGCGGTGAGGGGGCGGGGGAATCACGTGTTGTTAGCAGGGGAAATCACTCTAGTAGGAAATGCCTCTTAAATGTAGCGAATTCCAGATTAATCTGTCTTTTATGGGTTTAGTAATGATCCCATAATCTAAAATAAGTTGTTTCTCTGGGACTTTGCTTGTCATTAAGAGAAAGAAGAAGAAAGAAAAGAGTAAGGAGAGAGGGGTGGGAAAGAGCCCGGCCCTGAAGCTTCGAGGTCAGGCAGGGTGTCTGTCCATCCTCCCGCCTCTCCATCGATTGTCCATCTGCCACGTAGTCCCACACTGAGGAGTAGTTTTGGCAGGGGATGGGAGAAGGGCACAAAGCAGACAAGTGGAATTACTTTGTGGTTGGAGTAGCTGGCAGTTGCCTGCGAATCCACTTCGGTTGGTTTTCTTTTTAGAACCACGTTGTTCAGAAACATTGATTTACACGTGGCCTGTAGCGAGCAGCTGGCACATGCCCGGCCACAAGCTGAAGGTGACTTGCCACTGCATGCAAACTGCAGCAGAAAGGCCAGCCGGGCCGTAGCCAAGATTCCTGTTCCTGGGAAAAATACGCCTCTTTTGTAAGCTAGACTGGCTGGGTGTTGCAGTCGCTTGCTTAAAGGTGTGGAGACCTGCACGTAGGAAATCAGAGATGAGCAAGGGGTCAGGATTTAAGGTCCAGCTCTCAATGTTTTAGAGCCCTGGTATATAGGTGCTTCCTCTCCTGATTTATCGAGAAGGAAAGCTCAAGTCTTCGATTTCTGTGACTCACGTGATGCTCTTGTTTTTGTTGTCCATGTTTATAGAATATACTACTCTGCTCTCGTGTTTTAGGTCCCAAATGCCATCCGAACTGCACAGAAGACCACTGCTGGGGCCCTGGCGAACAGAACTGCCAGACATGTAAGCCTGCAGGTTAATTAAAAAACATCTCGGGTGCTCTGACATACTAAATTTCTACGTACTGGAAAACCAACCCATCAAGCGTGAATTAGTGACACGTGTTTCACGCTTGTCCTCCTCCGCATCCCTCTCCGCTGGGGCTCCTTGAAGCACACCACGGAGGGATGAGGCCAGCTGCCTGCTCTGCAGGAACGCAGTCGCGGGGAGGATGGCCGTGCCCGTTTCCCCCGCGTAGCTCGCTCTCTGGAGGGGAAACCTAGAGGTGGTTTGACTTGGGTCTGGGTTTCCCTGCAGATGTGCTGTGCTTCCAGAGGGAAAGGACTGCGGCTGTCTCCCGTGTTGAAAGCTTTTGTCTGTCACCCACAACTTTCTCCAGTCTGCACTTGAGAACATTTATTCTTTAAGTTATTTTACCATGTAAGAGAGAACACAGTGGTGAATTGTTTACCTTCCTGCTGTTTTCTGCGGAGCTATTCTGCAGACTGGTTGATGATACTTTGGACTGGATTCATTTCTACTGTTAGAAGCAACAACATAACCTGATTTTTTCTGGCTTTAATTCCTCTTCTTGAGGAATCCCTGTAGGTTTCTTTTCTAAACAAAAAAGATATCACCTTCATGTGGGTAATCACACTACATACTGTATTCGGAGGACCTTTGGAAGGCTCCCAGAAAATGCTTACCCATTTTTTAATTTGTAAATAGAGTTATTTGGCATTGTGAGGTTGATCAGTTTGGTTGCCTGTGCTTTACTGTAAAATTTTGCAGGGGATGCTTTCCTGTTGTTATGAGAGTGACAGAAACATCCATTCAGAAGTGCTTGAGATTTTGCAAGGCTTTATATCTCCTGAAGTAAAGGCTGAGGAACAAGCCCATCTCAATTTGTTTCGCTACTTCATTATTTCCTTTAGGTGTAGTAAGTAGGGAAATGCACTGTTTCTGATTCTTCTTTCCTGACAGTTTATTATAGAATCATAGAATCGTTAAGGTTGGAAAAGACCTCTGACATCCTGAAGTCCAACCATCCACCCAACAACACCATGTCCCAAAGTGCCACATCTACACGTTTTTTGAACACCTCCAGGGATGGTGACTCCGCCACCTCCCTGGGCAGCCTGTTCCAGTGCCTGACCACTCTTTCAGTAAAGAAATTTTTCCTAATATCTAATATGAACCTCCCCTGATGCAACTTGAGGCCATTTCCTCTCGTCCTATTGCTAGTTACCAGGGAGAGGAGACCAACACCTGCCTCACTACAACCTCCTTTCAGGGAGTGGTAGATAGCAGTAAGGTCCCCCCTCAGCCTCCTCTTCTCTAGACTAAACAGCCCCAGCTCCCTCAGCCGCTCCCCATCAGACTTGTTCTCCAGACCCCTCACCAGCCTTGCTGCCTTTCTCTGGACATGCTCCAGCACCTCAATGTCCTTCTTGGAGTGAGGGGCCCAAAACTGAACACAGTACTCCAGGTGCAGCCTCACCACTGCCGAGTGCAGGGGCACAATCCCCTCCCTACTCCTGCTGGCCACACTGTTCCCGATACAAGCCAGGATGCCACTGGCCTTCTTGGCCACCTGAGCACACTACTGGCTCATGTTCAACTGGCTGTTGACCAGTCAGGCAGTTTTCAGCCACTCCTCCCCAAGCCTGTAGCGTTGCATGGGGTTGTTGTGACCCAAGTGCAGGACCCAGCGTTTGGCCTTGTTGAACGTCATACAGTTGGCCTCAGCCCATCGATCCAGTCTGTCCAGATCCCTCTGCAGAGCCTTCCTACCCTCTAGCAGATCGACACTCCCGCACAGCTTGGTGTCATCTGCAAACTTACTGAGGGAGCACTCAATCCCGTCATCCAGATCGTTGATCAAGATGTTAAACAAGACCAGACCAAAACTGAGCCCTGGGGATCACCACTTGTGACCGGCTGCCAGCTAGATTTAAATCCATTCACCACCACTCTCTGCGCTCGGCCATTCAGCCAGTTCTTCATCCAGCAGAGAGTACACCCGTCCAAACCATGGGCAGCTATTTTCTCCAGGAGGATGCTGTGGGGAACAGTGTCAAAGGCTTTACTAAAGTCCAGATAGACAATATCCACAGCCTTTCCCTCATCCACTAGGTGGGTCACCTGGTCAGTGAAGGAGATCAGGTTGGTGAAGCAGGACCTGCCTTGGATGAACCCATGCTGGCTGGCCCTGATCCCCTGGTTGTCCTTCACATGCCTGGTGAGCGCACTCAGGATGAATCGCTCCACAATCTTGCATATTTTGTGTAAAGTTCAGTGGAAAGGCTGCAGATCTAGACATAATGCAAACGAAAGCAACATCCTATCTTTGCTTTTCCATTGCAAATGACCACCTAAGCCTAAGTTTCTTGCTTGAAAGTATCAGGCCAAATCTGTATGGCTTCTAGAGCTTAAGGAAAAAGGAGCATACAGTTTCTCTCTCTTCATTTAGTAGAAGCTTTAGGGGTTTTTTTCAGTCAGCTCTGCAGTTTGGCTCATGCCTTGAACTGCTCTTGAGGTGGACAGTGGCTGCGCACACAGAGCCTTTCCCAGGTTGTTCTCGTCAGCTGAGACCGCACAGCTGTCCCGGGGCCTTGCGAAACCTCAGTTCTCAGCCCTGCAAGCTTCCAGCATTTACAAACTCTTCCTGGCTTCGGGAGGGTGACTAGGAGCGCATAAAACTAAACTGTTTGCAGGCTCTGGCTCTCCTCTCGAGGCGTTTGAGAATCTGGCCAGCTGAAAATGTATCCCACGTTTCCATATGTGGGAAAGTTTGGGGTGAGACATATCTTTCTCCTTCAACAAACGTGAGACACTGAATGAAATACAAACGTTTGCCGTGGTGGATGTTTCCAGCAGGAAGCTGAAGTCAAGAGCTATCAAAGTGACGAGCTGTTTTACTCCCCTGCTGATGTTTATGAAAAAAAAATGTATCAAAATGCTGTGCATGTAGGACAATGTGCCTTTTATTCCTCTGTTTCTAGTTGAATGGAGGAGTTGCTATCAGAAAAGCTAATGCATATTGTGGAAATAATCTGTTTCCTTGAAAACAGAATATCTGGCTTACAAGAAAAATGGAATAATACAGTTTGGATACAAAAGGGTGTAATGGAAAAAGATAGGAAATATGATTTTAAAATACCACTGTTGTGATAACCCTTGTTGCAGGCTACGTTTTCCAGTAATTTTCTGTTAATTAACAACCATCTGTTTCGGACTTACAGGAATTCCTGACGAGGTTGTAGCTTGTTTGTGCCAACTGCGAAGTTGATAGCAGTCACCGTAGCGCACGGCCGAAACGCTCAGGGTGCTCTAAGGCAGCAGGCTGTCCATCAGGTTTCCCAGACATCTAACGCCAGAGTCTGTGGATCAGTAATTTTTCTGCAGAGAACAGACAATCCTATTTTGGGTCTCTGGTACAAACACATGCTAGCCATTCATTTCCGTTTTGGTTTTTTTTTTTTTTTAATTGTTCTGATTATCGTTTTCTCTGCTTTGGTATTCAAATGGAGACGATCTCCTGCTTCTCCACACAGTGTTGCAGGCAGTTTTTGCTTCCTTGCAAAAAGCTGAATCGGGGCCAGTTCTTCCTCTGGGTTGCTGCACTGGTGCAAGCCCTGTGGGGGTTGAGTAATGAAGATAAAATTTGGCCAGGGAATCGAAGCTTAAAGAAAATGAATGCAATATGCATATGAAATCGGTTTGCTGAGTGTGTCTCCCCTCTCTCTGCAAATTTCAGAAATATTTCTAGTGTATTGAAGGGATCCTAACACCACGCCAGTGAAGTACAGTTTCCCGTTATAGCGCAGAGTCCTGGCAGTTCTCTTGTCGTGTTGTTTTTCCCAAAGCTAGCACCAATAATAGCAGATTTTCTCAACAAACTGGAGCCAGATCCTGTTCTATTGCCCAGCTGTAAGATGCAATGACTCCATGGAGTTTTTCTCCACAGGGACCTGGATGCCCTTTCTAAGCAGGACATGGTTTGCTGGCTGGGACCAGAGTGCTTAGCACCTCACAAGAGTCAAGATAATTATGAGCTGAACACAACCCCTGCTTGCCACCACTCACACCAGCCCTCACCCCTCCCAAGCTTTGGCCTTATATGAGGACAGAATACGCATCCCATGGGGAAAATCTAGCACAGATTCTGCACCAGACCTTCTCTCCATATTTCTTGATCTCATTGCAGCAAGTACAGCTTAAACGTTCTTGATTCCTGATTTTTTTTTTTTTTTTCTTTTTTCATGTATCTTCCAGTAACGAAAGTCATCTGTGCCCAGCAGTGCTCTGGCCGGTGCCGGGGAAAGGTGCCCAGCGACTGCTGCCACAACCAGTGTGCTGCGGGGTGCACGGGGCCTCGGGAGAGCGACTGCCTGGTAACAACACTACACCACCGCTACGATTGCTTAAATCGCTGGGCATGGCGAGGCAGGCTTTCAGCCGCGTGTCGTCTGGCCTTTTTTCATCTGAGAAGGCTCCTGAGATGCTGACCTGGAGGGTGCCCCGGGGCTTCCCTGCACAGGGCATCGGTGGGAGGGAAGAGGACATGACCTTCACAGCACCCTGAGCTGGTCTTTACTGGCTCTGCAGGTGGACCTTCCTAATGCGTGCAAAACCAGCATTAGTGCCTTCGGGAGCCCAGTGAACTCGAAAGTCGTTGCAGCACAACTGTTTGCTCTAAGGTGGCTCCCCCATGTAGGCAGGTCCCCAGGTCCTCAGCTGCTGCTGCGGTGCAGTGCCGTGCCAGCGCGGCTTTGCCACGTGCTCCCTAACACCAGGCAGTAATAATCCTCGTTTACCAAAGCAAGAACTTGTCAGGGGAATCGGATACGGTGGATTTTCACTCTTCTTGCGTTTCATTGAACTTCAGGTGCAAAATTAAGGTCTCACTTTCTGGGTCGCTCTTGCTGCAATAGCAGTGTCTTTGGGGGACCCTGGGGCAGTGGAGGTAGAAGGAGCAAATGGAAATTTTTTAGGAGAGAAAAAAATCCCATTGCTTTTCTAAAAGAGTTTCAGGGGGTTGGTGCGCGCTGTGTCTTAAACTCTTCCCTATTTTTGCACTACACTGTGAATTAAGTGAAACTTGAGTAATTGCCAAAGGAATCGTCTGGTCTGGATTTTGTAGTTGTTATCTCTATTCCTGGTCCCCTCATAAACTGCGTGGCTGTGATGCCCTTACTGGCTTCCAGAGGAGACAGTTGTTCTCTCTCATCTGAAAAGCCAGCAAATCAAAAAGGGGAGAAGAGAGTGATTATTAATTTAATGCAGAATTAGGCTGGAAGAATCAACTTGTCCTGCATAAATGCCTGCTAAATTGTTCATTACCTGCGGCCAAATATAATGGCTTCAGTTTAATATTTAGCCAGAAAAGTCAGTAATTGGCAGGAGAGGACTTGATTTGATTTAGGTTATTAAAAGCGGCCAAGAAAAGTACTGTTTGTCTTGATCTGGTTACTGCTTGTAGGGAAAATTCTTCTGTCTGAGGCATGCAGATTTACTCCTGTTCCCACGTGAATCCCAGCAGCTCTCCACCAGAGTGCCAAAGTTTCTTGTTCGGAACAAGAAAACCTCATGTTCTCTCTCTTTTTTTTTTTCGTTTTTTTTTTTTTCAAATATTTAACTCGATTGCCCAACGTGAAGCAACCTTTCCCCTTCAAAGCAGGAGGCACCATCCCTGTAGATGCTTGGGGTTCCCATTAGAGCTAAGCAGGGAACAGATGAGCCCATCAGAGGGTTATTAAAGAGCTGATGTAAAACCATTGTCGCTTTTTAAGGAGAAGGTAGTTTAATGGATGCTGTTCTTCAATGACAGGCGTGCCGCAAGTTTCGGGATGATGCTACGTGCAAGGACACGTGTCCCCCGTTGGTCCTGTATAACCCCACCACCTATCAGATGGATGTCAACCCTGATGGAAAATACAGCTTTGGAGCCACTTGTGTGAGGGAATGTCCACGTAAGTTCATTTCAGGTCACAGCCACAGACGAGGTGGGGGGTTGCAGGGAGGTGGGAAGGGACCTATGTCATCCATCTGCATGATGGCCACGTGCAAGAGCGCTTCCTTGTTCTCCTCAGCTTCTGTGGGAACCGGGAACAGGTGACAAAAATGAGAGAATAGCTGGTAAAGAAGATAGCTGCTTCAAACTGGCTGCATCCATCACCTTCCCTGATTTTTGACCCATTAAATTTTGGCTTCTGAAGATTTTTCTCTTGATGGGGAAAAAAAAAAGCATCTTACGGGAATCATCAAAGCAATGGCTGAACAAGTCATATGGGATCAATCCTGTGGATTAGCAAAGCATTATCAACCCATAACTGGTTCTTCAAGTAGGGCTGATAGAAAGTAATTGGTTCACACATACCCTTTCAAGGCCTGCAATCATCGCAGCCACTGCAGATGCTTGCTTTTGCTTTCGTGCTATTCCGTGTCCATGGTTTTTTAACCTGTTGAGACTTATACCTAAGAGAGAGTTTAGCTTCCAGAACTGATACTCCTTTCTGAAGTTGACCGTTGCCCTGCCCGGCCCTTAGCCTGGGAGCATGAGTCAAGGTGAGGGATCAGAGGTGCTGTGTGTTGATCCTAATGACGGCGCGGCTGCACAGCCTGACCTTGGCAATGTTGTTTTATCCTGCTGTGACTGTTGCCCTCTCTGTACAATGGTTGATAGCATTGTATGTCTACCTTCAAAGGATGTTTGTGAGAATTAATAATTAATGCCTGTACTTTGCTAAGTGTGCTGAAGTTCAAACCCCCTTTTTCTTCCTAATATTGAAAGGCTTGTGCAGCCCCCAACACATCCTTCTCATATTTCAATGACCTTTATATCCTTGTTTTTCCAGACAACTACGTGGTGACAGACCATGGCTCCTGCGTCCGCTCGTGCAATACGGATACTTATGAAGTGGAAGAAAACGGTGTTCGGAAGTGTAAAAAGTGTGATGGGCTATGCAGCAAAGGTATAAAAAGCATGAAATAAACTAGTAAGGCTTTGACATGATAGGTAACTTATTAGAAAAAGTACATGGAGTTCTGACCTTGATTAAGTGCAAATTCGGTAATAAATATCCAGTGATAGTTTGGAGATCTGACAAGTGGTTTGATCAGGAGACATGGCTGTGGAGCATGCTCTCCAACTGGGATACAGCACAAATACAGTAGATACACATGCACACAACGCACAGTTTATCTTCCCCATTTGTTTGTCCTTCTCAGTATCTCGTCAAAGGGAATAAAATGAAAATGGGACAGAGACAAGGACATGTCCCAGAGCCTGTGTGCAGAGATGGTCGGACCAGAGCTGCACAGCTGGGAAAGCAGGAATTGTTTGTCCTGTGATGCTTTCTGAAAAGCATAAATAGGCAAAAGATCTCTGAAACTCATGTTGCAGTGTCAGGTTTGTCCATATGGGAGTGCTTTTTCGACTAATGGCACCTTCATATTTATTCCCTTCCATGTGATTGGGCTTCACTCTTCTCCCCCCCTGACTTTTGTATCTCTTTTAACAGTGTGCAACGGCATCGGAATAGGTGAACTTAAAGGGATCCTCTCCATAAATGCCACAAACATCGACTCCTTCAAAAACTGTACGAAGATCAACGGGGATGTTAGCATTCTCCCAGTTGCATTTCTAGGGTGAGTTGCCTGCTGGTCGTTTAGCACTGGAGGAGAAGGGCTAAGGAGGAGTTCAGGCTGAGCCTTTCTTTTGCCAATTCCTCGTTCTGTGTTTTTCAGTGATGCCTTCACGAAGACCCTACCCTTGGACCCCAAGAAGTTGGATGTTTTCAAAACAGTCAAAGAAATATCAGGTTAGCAATGGGCTTTAAGCTGAGATGGTCTCTGATCGGTACTGCCAAAAACACGAAGGGAGAGGAGGGGAATTTTTTAAGTGCTTGAAGAGAAATACCAGCAAACGGGTTCTGTCTCTGAGCTACCAGGGGTCACTCTTCACAATGGTGGTCAGCAGCGCCTCGCCAGCGTTACGCTTACGTAGCCCATACTGCTTTCCCATCTGAGGTGTGTGGTTTGGCCAGACCATCCCTTCTGCTGAACTGTCAGCCCTGGCGAAGACTAAAAGCAGAGGAGATCCTCCGCCACCCAAGAAGTATGTGGTGATGCAGAGGCGTGCCACTCCGACTATAAAAAGCCAAGTGTGTTTCTATTTGTGGAAAACCTTTCAGCAGCTCCTTAGGGAAGCGTGCTCAGTGGCTTGCGTCACCCTCGCGGAGACGCCCTCTCCAGCCTGAAGAGCTCTTCCTTGGGGTGGATGTGTCTCCACAAGCACAAAGTGGCCAGCGGAGCCAAGTCTTGCACCGAGTATCAATTAAAAGTAATTTTGTTGAGCGTAACATCAGAACTGGGTCCACAGACGTGACTCCAGTTTGCCTTCTCTTTCTGTCTTTTACCTGTCTGGTTCCCCTCAGGGTAGTGATGACTTCAGAACTTCAGGCGGTAATTGCCCAAATTGTCCCCCTCCTCCCGAGGGCCTCGGCTGAGCGGGGAAATCTGCTTGCCTGCGCAAATCCACTCTGAGTGGCTCTGTGTTCTGCTCCGTTGCTGCTTTCTCTTCAGTTTTCCTTTTCCCAGAGGGCAGCTCACGAGTGGGATGGAGCGATGCCTTTCTCCCGCAGCCTCTCAGCCAGGGTCTCTGCTGGCAAGAGCTGTCATTGCTGGTGGCGTGGTGTGGCAGGATGCACGCCTCACCGACACACTCGTCTCTTGCGCTCCTAAGCCCTCCTGGTGGGCTAAGAAGTAAACTGTTTATAAAATGGGTTTAAAAATATCTCCCTGCTCCCTAAAACGTCATGTTTCACTTTGAGATTCTCAGATAAGTGTAGGGAAAGCACAAGCACCTTCTTCCAGCGCAGGAAGAGCTCAGAGAGGAGGTTCTCCTGCCAATACTGACTGCGGTTTTATTACTATTTTTTAATCTCCTTTTCTTAATTTCAGGATTTTTATTGATTCAGGCCTGGCCCGAAAATGCTACTGATCTCTATGCTTTCGAAAATCTGGAGATTATACGAGGCAGAACCAAGCAACAGTAAGTAAATCATGTGCCAGAGCAACTGTGAAAGGAACTCTGTTTAGAGCTGCGCTTGTCTGAGCACACCAAGGTAACAAGCGGTGTGAGACTCAGGTGTCCCAAAACTAATGCAAAAATGGGAAAAACCCTGCAAGGAGTAGAGCACCATCTTTGTAGCAGTAGATAAGCTACATGGACAGGCTGGAGAGTTGGGCAGAGAGGAACCTGATGAAGTTCAACAAGGGCAATTGTAGGGTCCTGCACCTGGGGAGGAACAACCCCATGCACCAGTACAGGGTGGTGTGGACCTGCTGCAGAGCAGGTCTGCGGAGAGGGACCTGGGTGTCCTGGTGGATGACAAGTTAACCATGAGCCAGCAGTGTGCCCTGGCTGCCAAGAAGGCCAATGGCATCCTGGGGTGCATTAAGAGGAGTGTGACCAGCAGGTCGAGGGGGTTCTCCTTCCCCTCTACTCAGACCTAGTGAGGCCCCATCTGGAGTTCTCTGTCCAGTTCTGGGCTCCCCAGTTCAAGAAAGATGAAGAGCTTCTGGAGAGAGCCCAGCGGAGGGCTACAAGGATGGTGAGGGGACTGGAGCATCTGTCCCACGAGGAGATGCTGAGGGAGCTGGGCTTGTTCAGCCTGAAGAAGAGAAGGCTGAGAGGAGACCTTAGAAATGCCCATAAATGTCTGCAGGGTGGGTGTCAGGAGGACGAGGCCAGACTCTTTTCAGTGGTGCCCAGCGACAGGACAAGGGGCAATGGGCACAAACTGAAGCAGAGGAAGTTCCAGCTGAACATGAGGAAGAACTTCTTCCCTCTGAGGGTGACGGAGCCCTGGCCCAGG
>Ga0065711_1049020_pt1 | contig 11515 bp, 6 predicted proteins | sample Hoacrofraction12_FD_59098 | JGI IMG/M metagenome (GOLD analysis project Ga0065711, IMG submission 59098) | Hoatzin crop microbial communities from Cojedes, Venezuela - Epithelial fraction 12 v2 (version 2) | ecosystem: Host-associated > Birds > Digestive system > Esophagus > Crop | place... | reverse complement strand
GAGGAGGCCACAGCAATGATCCGAGGGCTGGAACCCCTCTGCTGTGAGGAAAGGCTGGGAGAGCTGGGGCTGTTCAGCCTGGAGAAGAGAAGGCTGCGGGGTGACCTTAGAGCAGCCTTCCCGTACCTGAAGGAGCCTGCAAGAGAGCTGGAGAGGGACTTTTGACAAGGGCATGTAGTGACAGGACAAGGGGTAATGGCTTCAAGCTCAAAGAGGGTAGCTATAGTGTAGATATAAGGAAGAAATTCTTTACTCTGGGGGTGGTGAGGCCCTGGCACAGGTTGCCCAGAGAAGCTGTGGCTGCCCCCTGCCTGGCAGTGTTCAAGGCCAGGTTGGATGGGGCTTTGAGCAACCTGGTGTAGTGGAAGGTGTCCCTGCCCATGGCAGAGGGGTGGGAACTAGATGACCTATAAGGTTCCTTCCAACCCAAACCATTCTGTGACTTGATGATTCTGTGGTCATCTTCTTTCCTTCTAAGCCACGTAGAGATGCTGGCACTTCCTGAGGGCTAGTGTATCTTTCTGTCAACCACACAGACCCACTTTAGGTCTCCATCCTGTCAACTACCAGAAAATCAGGCCAAACAGCTTCCTCATACTCATAAAAAGAAGGCACTAGCAGGATGACAGGAACCTCAGTCCAGTGGATTGAAAATTGTCTGAACTGTCAAACTCAGAGGGTTGTGATAAGTGGCATGAAGTCCACCTCACTTAAAACTCTAACCAAATTAGATTTTTACCAACACTTCTGTTCACTGTGCTGATGAGACTCACTTGGGACATGTCAAGAAGTCTAACCCAGAAAACATCTCCCTTATCGAAAAAGGCCTTTCTCCCTTTCAGAAAAGGCTTTATGCACTGTTGTGCATAAAAGGTATTGACAGAAAAACTTTACAGAGAAAAAAAATGCTACAACCGTGATGAAACCTGATGTTTCTAAACATTCAAAATGTAATTTCAATAATTCATAAGTTCCAAGGAACAAGCTTTTGTGCTTATGACAAAATTGGTGGTAGCTATGCCTCACAAAAGAAATATTTGATAGGATGAAATGGTTTTACTCCAAGTTGTTGCTTTCATTGGAGTGCTTGAAAATGAGATGACATCCATCGAGACAAAAAAATAAAATCATTACACAGCAATGAAAGCCTACCTAAGTGCTTATTAACTATTAAAAACTTCAATACTAATGACAGAATAAAAAAATTAAATTCAGAGTGAGAGGCTTGCTACACTCTACAACAGCATGTCTCCTCTGAGGCCCCCTTTCCCAACACATGGGCTGCTTTTTCGCACGTGTCAGTAGGCTGGGATGCGCAGCAGGTTTCTAGAGGGAGAACAGCACTGAACAGGGATGCCTTGCCCAAAAGGACAGCTAGAGACTTCCAAAAAATTCTCCCAGGATACTGTGGGAGATAACCACCTACACCAGAGACCACCCACCCTCTCCAAGGGCACAGCTCCGTCTTGGCACCGTGTTCATTCAGTGTGTCGCAGCCCTCCCAAGCATACCCTTGTGGTAGCCAGATCCCAAAGAAGAGCACAACCCAGGGAGATAATTGCTCCAGCCACAAAACCATCCAGGCCCCGTGTACCCACCCCATAACCACATGAGTGATGAGAGCAGTTTGAAGTCTGTTTACTTTGAACACAAGGCACACAGAGGTCAGCTGAGGTGACTGACTCTTCTCCCCCATATCTCCTGCACATGGATGCATTCACACTCCAGTTAGTTAGTGTGAAAAACAACAAACTTGCTCACCCTTGCACTGTCACTCGGGGTGAACAGTTGTATTTCTGAAGCGTCCCATGGCCTGCACAGCTTCCCCAGAGACCCTGCACAGCACAGAGCACTGATGGGTCTGGGGAAAATGGAGACAAACGTCACCCAAGCGACAAAACCATCCTCAGCCTGGCTTAGAGCAGTGTGGAAGGGGGCAGACAATCCCAGAGCTAGGGCAGGATGGCAAGTGAAGAGAGAGAGACCAACGGACTGTGCTTTGATAGCCTGTGGTCCTCGCAGCTCCTTAACAGGGCTTGCAGAGCATCTTTCCGCATCCTGCCCAAGACCCAGGGAAAGCAATGGTGCAGCATCCATTCCGCTCTGCTCTGGCAAGCTGCATGTTAGCAGAAATTTCATTTAATCGATTTTTCTTTCTGCACCTGCCTTTTCCTCCTTGTTCCCACTGAAAAGTCATAGGAAGGGCAAGACAGCAGAATCCACAGTACGACTTTCTCATGCAGGCTTGCTAACTGTTTCACCAGTGAAACTTGATCTTACAATTTCTAGTCCACTGTGCCATATCACAGTTTGAAAGAGTGATAAAGAAGTGCAGGTCTCAAGGAGAGAGACTTTGCATTTAAGTTAGTGCATCTGAGGCTGCTTTATTCTTGCTTTTATTTATTCTTTTCAATTCACTTGCTTCCACTTCCTCCAGCTCCCATTGCGATCACCACGCTCGGCTGTCAGCTCCATGGGGCAGGCAGCCCTGAGTCTGGGCAGTTTTCACACCAAATAACAACACATCAGGAATGAGAACATGGTTCCTGAGGCAGAGACTGTTTTCTGTGTCAGGCCCTCCCGGAGGTTCTCACCAGGGCAGAGATTAGAAATTCTCTGTCAACCCAGTCCCAGTTATTATAAAAAAGTGGCAGTGAGAGGAAGGCTGATTCTGATAACTGAGTCAGGCGAGCACAAAAATTAGCTGCTCTGAGTGATTTATCATCTCAGACCACTAGTGTAATGCTTTCCAAATTCAATTACAGCTAATTAAAAATAATTCTCTCTTCTGAGTTGATCACTTACAGTTCCAAGCCACAGTTAAATCCTGTTGTAACAAAGACCATAAAAACTAACACTAAGGAAAGTTGCAAGGTTTGCTACTGATGTAACACTAAGGTTATACCATCAAATATTTCCTTGGTAGCCCTCTGGCACACTGGTTGGTTTTGAGTAATGCAAGACTCGATTACAGTCCTGAGCATCCTAATCTCTCTCATTTTACCTGTCCCCCCAGTTGACGTCGGATTGCCTGGGAGAAGCAGTGCTTGAGAAGCGGCTGTTGCACTCCACACACAGCTTCACTTGGAACTCCATTATCTCATTTGTAAAGAAGTGGTGTTCTGGCTCCTATCCACTCATTTTTTGGTCTAGCACCAGCAGACACATGAATATATTATTATCAGCACACACTTAGTCTGAGGTCAAGTTCTGGTGACTAGCTTCAGCATTTGGTCTGGATAAAAATGCTCTGTACAGCCAGCAATCTTCCTCTGACATTCGGGATGCATATAAAGCTGCTTGTTAGAATAATAAGAGTAAAAAGAGAAATAGCAACTTTGAGCCATAGGTTTAATTCTGGAAAGGGTTCTAAAAGCCAAGCATTGCTCTTCCTTGAAGAGCATTTGGTAGGATTATATCTCATGCAATTGTCAGGAGTTAGATGGTCGTATTCTTCTACCACTCACTATAAAACAAGGGCTTGGGAATCAGGTACAAGACATAAAGCACCTTCCTCTGCTTACTGCCCCATGGCAATAAATGCTTAACTCCTGGGACTCTCTATTAGCAATTCCTTTATCGTGTTATCTGGATAATAAACCAACTACTTACCCAGCTTTTACTGACAAGATCAACTATGGGATTTGCAGTAGCAGAACAAAGTTGCTGTTTGCTTTCAAACTGTCAAGGTCAACACAAGCCAGAACACCAGTCACAGCAACTATATCGTACACAGGTAGGACATGGTTCAGGAGGGAAGACAATTCTGTGGTGTTTTCACCCTCAGCCAAAGCAAGACTTGCCATTGACTGACCCTATTACAATATTTGAAAATGGATGTTTCATCACACAGGCTTCAGAACAGAGACCGGTAATCATTTTCAGTTTGTCACACCTTCTGTGTTCATTAGGGCACAGAAACGCATGTCAAAAATATGATTTACGTAGGACAATTCGTTGCTCTCTGATACATCACCTCTTGAAGGGACCAGAATATGATACTTTGCAGAAAAACAGAATACCTAACTAGACCTCCAATCCAGCAAAATAACATTTCACGAGGGAAGAAATTTCCTCTGGCTCTTGCGGAGAACAGTTAAGCCATGTTGCACATGATGTAATTATCTACATTTTTACTACCTTTTGTGTGTTAATTACTATTACAGCACGCTCGGAAAACCATCTCACTTAATAGCTTACAATCACAGTCTTTGACTACATTATTTCATTCGTTAGATTCTAAAAGCAGCCAAAGAAAGCTGCAACCCAGATGCTGGTTTCTGTCCAGCTACCGCCCTCTAAGCTCTCACAGCTGACTGTATGGGCAGGCCTATTTACTCATTTTAAATTAAACACCCTTCAATTAGGCTGCACTGCATCTTTTTGGCATGTTTCTACAACAGCTGAGGAACTGAAAGTATTTGTCCCTGGATAGATGCTGCTCTTTCAATTTTTTTTTTTTTTTTGTGTGTTTTGTTACTGCACCATCTCAACATGCTGTCAGGGCACTGGTAGCACTCCCCTCTCCCGCAGGCTCTCTGGAAGCCAGCTATGGAGCTGATCTCCCGCCTCAGCACTGGGGATAGGAACTGATGTGGGCTAGGTCCTTGCCACTGATGTTCACAGAACTTGTGGGAATGTTTAGGATTTCGGATCTCTTTCCTGCATTGTGTTCCAAATCGTGTTCCAAATCACGTAATCCTATTAAGGAAACTTGAAAAAAAAAAACCAAAACAAAAAATTACTTTTACCCAAATTACATATGAAATTTTGTTGTGTAAATTATAAAATACAATAGATTAAAACAGAACAGAATAGACTAGACTAGACTATTTCAGTTGGAAGGTACCTACAACGATACTCTAGTCCAACTGCCTGACCAGTTCAGGGCTGACAAAGTTAAAGAAGGTTGTTAAGCACATCGTCCAAATGCCTCTTACTGACAGGCGCAGGGTATTGACCACCTCTCTAGGAAGCCTGTTCCAGGGTTTGACCACCCTCTCAGTACAGAAATGCTTCCTAATGCCCATTCTAAACCTCCCCTGGCACAGCTTTGAACCATAAATTCTTACTTTATCACTAAAAGAAGCACAATTCTCTCAAAACACTTGACAGTCTCTGGCAGGTACGGTCAGATGAGCTCTACTCCTGGAATCATACTCATTCATCCATCCTCCAATTACTGTCAGTTTATTGTGGCACTGAAAAAAGCAATGAAAAGAAATTCAGTCAATGCCACTGCAGTACAAAACGCATCACAAAATGAGCTCAAGCCAGAAGTATCATACTTCTGGAGTACAATGAATGAGAAGATGGTACCTGGCTGCATCTTGCCTACAAAGTATATGTATTCATCTACTGAGAGCCATAGCAGTGGTGAGGTAAGGTCCAGAGAAGGACACGGGATGAGAATTTTGCAATATATTACGATCCCATGGCTAAACATTTTGCCAGGTTGCTGATACTACAAAATACTTTGATGTCTCAGAGGGCAACCTCAGCTGACACCTGGTATGTGACCTAGGAAACACAAATTAAAAAAAAAAAATGCCCACACTTTCTGTCATAGCTTTTTACACCTCTCTACTCTTTTCATCCCAGCAATTGGTCACTGGGTAGTTTTACCTTTCCTTCTTTTTGCATCATTCACCCAGGTAAAAGGAGGAAAGTGCAGAATAAAGCCTGCGAGTTACATTGAGGCAATGCAGTTAGGGACAGATGAGACTGGGAAGTCCCAAGCCTGCACCAGCCCATGGCTATGACACTATGATGTATATAGATGATGCAACTGCCTGCAGACCACAAGCGTCCAAGCCAACCTAGATGTGAGTAATTCAGAAGGTGAGAAGCCAACGGAGCAATTCATAAGAGGTTCTTATCTGTTGACATCTTTCAAAGGAAGTGAGAAACCCAGAACAATGGTCCTGAACAGATTGGCGTCTCCAAACACTTCACCCACGTCCGGTAATGCTGGAGGCAGAACAAGTGGGATATCTGCTGCTATGAATATGTCATTGATTTATATTTGATTAATTTCCATTGCTGGATGTAGTAACTGTTGTTGTTCAAAACAGTAACTAGTCACAGGATGCTGGTTTTTCAGCGGACCAGCGGTACTTCTCAGCAACCCAACAGTCAGATGCAGCAGCACTCTCTCAGGACACACGAGTGAGAAAGTTGTTGAACTTGAACTTATAGAAATGTTCTTTTGTAGTAATCACCTCGTCAAAAAGTCTTTCTTTTCTGACGGATGGAGCTTTACCACAAGTCCAGTGGCATGCATCTGATGTTGCCATTTAGATTTACGACACTCTTTGATGAGCGTATCTAATTTTGGATGCAGGGGTCATTTCATTTTATACCACGCCACAGAAATAGCTGCTTCTTCCACTCTCTACCCATCTTCAAAGCATCATGGAAAGCTTCCTCCTTTCCTCCCAGCAGATATTTCCATAGCACAAAAGGCCTTTTAAAATCAAATCACAAAATTATTCCATTCTTTGTTCCAAACTATGTTTAAGTATGGTATAAATCCACTTTCCAGTGAACACACAGGCCACCATCATTGCTCTACTGACTGGGCTGTAAATTACAAGAGTTTAGACTCTGACTGATTTCTGAGATGCATTGTCAGAACAGAGATTCACTTGTAAACATGGAAATTTAACAGATGTTTCCTAATAAAAAGTTCCAGAAAAAGTTCCAGTTACTGCTCTGTTCACATGCTACAAGTGATTGATTATGGATGTATGAAAATGGTAGTTCATTTTAAGAGTTTTCACAGAGACACAAAACAGCTTTAATTAAAAGATGATATGAAAAATCACTTGTTGAGATATGAGTTTGTTAATAAAACAGTGATAAATTACGTGGTGGATTTAATTGGAGAGAAAGTGCTTTATTACAATTAATTCAGTCATTATTTTCACACAGAATGCCTACACTTAAAGCATTTTAAGTATACCTCTGTTAAAATTATTTAAGGAAAGAGAAGCCTCAGTCTGTGATTCAGTAGTGGCATTCAGACAATATAGGGTGATTTAAAGGACTTAAAGAAGCGCTGAAGAAGCACATCTAAAATATAGTAGTGCATTTTGAAGGATTATAATTTTAGCAATAGCACAGAATTTATATAAAGCAAGTCTTCTGTTTAAACATTTGCACTTTAAGAAGTTTGAACACACCAAGAGGTGTCATTTTGGGTGGGTTTTAATTCCCCCCCCCCCGTTGCTACTTCTACATATCTAAATGTCCATACACCAGGGAGCAACTCCAGGCTCCCAGAGAAGCTTCTACCAAATGGGTGGGTTCACTTCTGGAGCATTTGTCTCAACCGTGTGGCACTACTGTGGCTGTTAGACAACTCCTGTTGCAGTGAACATCTTTTCACCACTCAGAACACTGATGGTAACAGACTTTGCAGCAGCCACGTAGATGTTTTTAAGCTGTAAACTGGAGGACACATGATATAAATTTGAGAATGCAGAGCTTTCTGTGGAAGCACTGGAGGACAGGAGGAGCTCAGGCCTGTCTCTGCTGATCATGTAAATCCTGGAATGAACCAAAGCCAAACTTCACTCGAGAAGGAGCTGATTTTTGACTGCTATAAAGGGCCTGGGAATTAATTAACACCGTAAGTCACAGATCCTCAAAAGCAGGGGGCCAGGTTAGTCAACAGTGTAGATATGTCCTAGATTAGTACAGTGGAGTCTGCAGTGATCCGTTTTCCAAGAAAGTAAATTAGCCCACCAGGGACTGAGTAGCTTGTTGTCACTGGAAGACTTCATGGCTTCTGAAAGATGTATAATACCTACTTTCTGCAAGTCAGTCCCCCTCAGGGTAACTGGCCATCTAGGATCTGTCATTTTGTCATCTGTGTTTTTCATACTAAACACAATTTTTTTCAGTTCATTCTGTTCTGAGACTGATACCCCAAAAATATTCATGAGAAAGTATGCAGTTGAATTAATGTGGGCAAATAAACCTTCACATGTTTGGGAAGGATTGTTTTTGTGCTCGATTTCTATTGCCATAGCGATTTGCAGCGGGATGGCTGGTACTGAAAAAACACTGGTTCAGCAGAAGAACTGCAACCGTAAGCAGTATTAAAAGAGCAGCAATGTCACTATCTTAATTTCCAGACACATCAGCCCCCTGTATCAGCGCCACAGCAAGAAGATACATGAGTTAGTAAACCGGAATGGTTAAATGAAAGATGTTAATTTCTGCGTGTCTCCTTGCCTTTCCCCACAAAGAGAGGGCTCTGCCAACGCTCCTCAGCCGTCCTCATCTTCCAGAGCCAGGACTGAACAGAGCTCAGGTTCTCTTGCTTCCACAGTCTTTAGAAAATTGCAGTAGTTGCTAGACTTGTCAAAAAAAGACCTGTATTAGAGAGCCACAGTAGGAAGAAAAAAAACCCTTAGCCAACATACAATTCTCTTTTATGGGAGGCTGTCACTTTTAATTCATTGGTAAACAGCAAAAAATATGGTACAGATACTGCAGACCTTTGTATCTCCGAGAGTTTTGTCACTGTAAGTGCTACTAATCACTTCACTATGAAGACAATCTCTTCTTTGAGTAAGACGGGAGACCAGCTGTTACTCTTACTTCTGCAACAAGCTTACATTCTTCCTTTAACCTTCAGTGGAATATCCTGTTTGTTTAATTGTTTAATTGTTCGGTCTGACCACAGATTGCTAAGTAAACTAAAATGAGACCCAAGAAGGAGGCACTTCATCGAATTTCTCTCTTTTAAGTTGGACAGTAAGTTCCAGCTGCTGATTTGGTGTGGTGAATCTGGTTATTGGGTCCCAGCTATTTTTCTAGACTTCCATTATCAGTAAATGGAGAGATGGGCACCGCCAGGAGGTGACTTATTCCACCTATTTGAGACAGTTCTCTGAAACAGATGGCACAAATCACTTGCTAAATGCCACCTTCCTCATGCACTGGCAAGGCAACCTAGCTCATCCACCCAGAAGTTCAGAACCTAGTTCAAAGTCAGATGATGTCTATTGCAAGAAGAAATCCACCCAGCTCCTTAAGTGATCTCACGTATTGTGGTGTCCTCAAGCCATTGGATTCACTTTGCAGGAAACTGCAGAACTTGCACAGTTACTACATGATCTTGCCTTCAGGGTAGAAGCTCTTAGTATAAAAGCCTTCTTATTTTGAAGGCAGGTTGTGTTTGGTGCAGATTTAGTGGACATGTAGAAAAGCCCATTATTAGCTCTCTCAGCATCTCCATTATGCAAAAAACATGAAAAAGTGCCTCTGAAGTGATTAAATACAATAAAATTACAATAGCACAGATTCAAAGTTAAAACTGCTTGGTGTCAGAATCCATTTTGATGTCTCAAAAGCACTACAAAAGACAATAAGAGATTTAGCTGGGTGCTATTCTGGCTTGGTATCATTGCAAGGGACAAAATACCACATGTAGGGAGTAACTGAGACTTCTCACTTGCGTATCAGGTTTCCCAGGAAGGGACAGATAGGCCAAAAAACTGCTGTTTGATTTACAGGTGCCATTACGACTTTGTATGGTTGGGAGGAGAGTCAGAAAAATGCTTGAACAGAGCATGCCAACAGCAAGAGACAAATTTCCTACAATTTTGTATTTTATTATTTTTTCCCAACATAGGCGCTTCAAGAGTACCCTAGTACTTTAATAGTCAAAAAATGCTGCCAGTCAACATGTGAGAGGACAGAATGCCTTGTACTAGCTACAGCGGATCAAATTCATCTCAGGGTCGATACTGCTGGCACGAGCGAGTTGGTTTGAATGACTGGAAGTGTAGAAAAAAAAGAAAAAAACAGAATCTGATTGAAATAGAACTCAGCTTGCTGACTGACATGAAACATTCATCAAGGCCTTTTAATCCTTCTTCTGGACTCAGAAAAATGTCACTCACTTGTGTCCCCCCAGTAGTCCTTTGCTTCCCCCATTTCCTTCTCTGTGTACCAAGGGGTCTCATGCTTCATGCATCTCCAGTTCCTCTGTGCTGCTTCCCAGGAGCTGGCATGTCCAGATGCTAAACTGGTTCTTCCTTAGATAGAACTAAGAGTGCAGAACTGGCTGGACTGTAGACAGTGTATTTCTCAGCTGTTATTCAAACACATTCAGCAAGACTTTCCTTTTCAAGACATGATTTAGATCAAGTAATCTTTGTTTTCAGTAGTGCTGCCTCATAAAATTAGGCAATTACTCTTGTAAATCTGTCAGGGTTCTAAGTAATTATCTAATTTAGAGCATTTAAAACAAAAGGCAGGAAAATTCCACTCTTGTATGTGTTGCTTAGAGGAATTAGCCTGGGGGATACAGGCATGATGATGAAGTCTATTCTATTGGGAGAGTTGGGTCAGCAGTCAAAAATGTCCATGAATATATGATCATCTTAAAATGAGTTTTCCTTTGGCAGCATTCATGCTCCTTTTCTGTTCCAGTTGCACCAAGTAAGAAAGGTTGTTGCAAGGAATTGAATTTCTGCCTTCAGTTATCTAGTGGGAGGTTATAAGAAAGACAAACCCAGACTATTCTCAGAGGTGCATGCTGAAAGGGCAAGAGGCTAAGGACACAAACTGCAGCAAGGGGAATTTCAGGAGGACATGAAGGAACAGCTTTTTTCAACATGAGACTGGTGCAGCACTGGGACAGGTGCCTGGAGTGTTTGTGGAATCTCTGTCCTTGGGGATTTTCAGCACTCACCAGAGCAAACCCTCAAGCCACATGATCTAACCTTGAAGTGAATCCTGCTTGGGGCAGAGGTTGGACTAGAGACCTCAAGAGAACCCTTCCAACCTAAATGGTTCTGTCATTCTAACAAGCAGAGACACATGTAGTTCTGCATTTCTAAGAATCTTGCCAATTAGAAGCAAGGTTGACTCCAGCAAGATCACTTCCCCCTGTCAAGCTGAAACCACGTGGACATGGTCTCTAGTCTGGGGATCGTAGAAGCTCCTTCAGCATCAAGTGGGTGTAACTCAGGTGAAGTTAATGTTGAATCAGAATTTATTAAAAACCTGGGCAGAGCAGCTCTCCAGTGACATTTTAGGCTTAAACGCATTGTCCTCTTAAGTTGCTAGAAAATGAGGAAGAATGACTGAAAAAGCTTTAAACCAAATTACGCATGCAAACACATTCTCCTTACTCCCCCTCAGTGTTGTATCACTCAGAAGGGACAACACCTGGGCTCAAATCTCGCTGCGAACAGAGCATCTGACATCACGGAGAGCTTGTCTTCAACAGCGAAGCCTGCTGTTGCAGGAAGGCTGCTTTCTCTCCCAGTCCATCATGGAGAGACCATGCCTAGCTCCACACTAGCATCCACACATATTTCAAAACGTCCCTGTTTTTCACAAAGCAGATGCACTGTTTCCCAGCCAGTTCTACTTGAGAGAGTCCCTATACCTCCCTCCATCTGCTCCCCAGGCCTACGCAGGCAACAAACTGTGCAACCTTGTAATGATGATTTGGCTTTATGCCTCCACAAAAAAAAAAAAAAAAAAAGTC
>Ga0065711_1049019_pt1 | contig 11515 bp, 6 predicted proteins | sample Hoacrofraction12_FD_59098 | JGI IMG/M metagenome (GOLD analysis project Ga0065711, IMG submission 59098) | Hoatzin crop microbial communities from Cojedes, Venezuela - Epithelial fraction 12 v2 (version 2) | ecosystem: Host-associated > Birds > Digestive system > Esophagus > Crop | place... | reverse complement strand
GGAGGTTGTGGAGTCTCCTTCTCTGGAGATATTCAAGACCCGCCTGGACGGGGTCCTGTGCGGCCTGCTGTAGGCGACCCTGCTTCGGCAGGGGGGTTGGACTAGATGACCCACAGAGGTCCCTTCCAACCCCTACTATTCTGTGATTCTGTGTGATTCTGTGATTTGAAACTGGTTTAAAAAAAATGCTAGCAATAAACAGCAAAATGTCACTCATTTTAGCAAATGCAAGACCTGTCCTGAATACATGCTCTCTCTTCTATTTTCTCTATTTTCGTGCTCTATTTGACAGTGGTTTCTGACTGACTTCCAGCAAGGCAATAGTCAACCTGACTAGTATTTGTCACCTCCTATGAGCTAAATATAATTTGGATTTTATTTACCTCACAGTATTTCTTTAACAAGCTCTCTGATGTGAGTTCTTCCTGGAAAAAAGAATTCCCCACATTGCTGTCCTCACGCAAAATAAATAAAATCTTTCTGTCTTCTTGCCACATTTAGATCTATATATATCCCTGGTACACAGAGGAGATATCAGCTTGGGAATTGGCAAGCTGAGGGTAAATAAATGAATTTACAGTAAGGCCTGGTTATTGTTTTTAAAGACCTATTGAAAGGAGAAGACTGTTCTTAATTTTCTCTCCTAATCTCATTTCAAGATGTTTAGCTCGTAAAGGTCTGTCAGAACATGGGGCCCGGACTTTTATCTTCACTCTCCAGTTGAAAACCTGGAGGACGCTCTGGTTTTTCACTCCTGGCTGTGGTCACGAGGAGAAGCCGTAGCCAACATGGGGCAGGATCCTGCGAGCCGCCGTAGCGATTCCTTGTCCAGAAGTGAAAAGAGCTGTTAATCCTGCCTTGTTTGCTTTGCACACCACACCCCTGCTCGTTGCCCACAATCTAAATCGCAGAGGCGGCCAAACTCGCTTCCTGTTAAAAACAATGGCCCTGGCTGACACATCGCCCGGTAACGCACGAAGCAAAGCGCGGGGGGAACGGCCGGGTGGGTTGTACGGGCAGATGGGCCCCACGGCTGGGGTTGGTGGTCCCTGCAGAGGGGCCACCACCCGTGCCCCAGACAGGCGGCAGGCTGGGGCAAAACCTAGGGGCTGCTGATAGTGTGCTGTGGAAAGAAATGGCTTTATGGAGGATGTTAATTAGAGGAAGCGTATCTGGGAACATGGGGAAAACTTCCTGAAAAGAACAAGAGTGAACAGGATCATCAAAGGCTTATGAATTTAGTGGGAGTTTCTATGGAGAAGCTAGATTGTAAATGTCCAACTGTCTCAAAATCTGAGTCATGCTTTTCTCTGGAAGAAGGAAGATATTTTGTGGCAGAGAATATTTTCATTATGTAGTTTTCATTTGAAGGATCATATGCGGAGAATATAAGTCCTAATTTCCTCAGTTTGTTTCACCTCTTCTAGGAAATGCATGCAACAATCGGAGCCGATGTTATTCGTGTCTAATAGCACTACTGGGAAGAGCTGTGCTGCGTAGGAGTCTCTGCAAACAGAGGATATATAGAAAATGGCCCAGGTGTTTCTCAGGAACTATACTGGATCACAGCCAACATGTCATGGAGGTCGTAGGTAACGTACCCAGCACTTCCCTGTGCAAACGTCTTTGTGTTCACAGTGTCTGGCTAACAAAGGCCAACACAAGCTTGGTGTGAGCAGATTTGCTGTCCTTTGAACACCGGGCCACCAATGCTGAAAACTTCTGATTCTGCTATACCAACACACATCCAGTGACTGTATCTGTAGTCTTAGGATGTGTACCAGCTTCCAAAATAGCAAACACCTTTCTCTTGTTAGAAATGGAGAATGCCACTGCCTCATGTACAGGGCCACTGCTGCTTCCCCGTGCTTACCCTGGTGAGGTGCCGCGGGGTTCGGTTGTTTACGCTGTTGAACTGGCCGAATAGTGCAGCGAAGGGGTGGTGAGTCAGGTCCACGATTGTTCAAGTGCAGGAAAACAAGCTGTGTGTGCAAAGTGATCTGGGCACCGGCGCTGGAAAATCCGTCTGAACCCTTTTGCTATTGGTTTGAGGAGGCTCCTGTTATGAAAGTGTTCCTGGGCCATTAGTAAGGGTTATTTTTCAAGGGATGCTGGCACGTTGGGAAACTTTGCACTTATTTTGATTTTAATGTTCTTTCGTTCTGCATTCTGGCTCAGAAGAATACCTTTCCCTGTGAGCTGGAATTACAGCTGGAACCAGGCTATGGGTTCAAAATTAATCCAGTATCCGAGAGATCTACCTCAATGATAGGGGTTAGAAATAATATTCCCTGTCTCTACCTACAGTTTCTCCACCTACAGTTTCTGAGGGAATCCTGGGCGTACCTCGGGAAGGTTCTCTCTCCCAGTTTTTATCTTTGCTGTGGGATCAGATGACATCTGGCCCTATCGCTTTGTCAGCTTTTAGATAATTTACCATTTCCATCTCTGTTTCAACATGATCTATACCATCCTCCCCTGAGACATTTTAATGTCTGGAATGAACTCCCCCATCTTCTCTGGTGAACACTGAGGCAGATGATTAGCTGCAGCCAAATCGACCCCTTTTTTTTCTGTAAATGATCCCTTACTGTCTCCTCCTTCCTTTCCTTGATATTAACTAACATCCTCGTGAAATGTCTGACTCCTTGGTTTTTCTAGGGAAAATTTTAAACAAAACCACATTCAGAAACACAGACGTACACACCAAAACGTGAACAATGAACGCTTACAGACAACCAACAGCATGCTCACAGAGGCGTGCTTACATAGGGATACAATGACGTAAATCAACACCCAGAAGCATTTATTAAATTACCCAGATATATACACAGAGGGACTGGCAGATGGGTTAAGGCTGCATTTTTACTGGTGAATAAATGAAAATATCACTTTAATGCCCACGGGAGAGTATTTTGGAAAAGCGGTGGCAGCAGCAGCACCAGATATTAAAGGTGATAACATCTCTTTATTCACTTTTTCAGGCTAATTGGCTTATCCTAGGAAATGGCAACTGCTGCATAGCAAGCGTGAATCCATATCATTTAATAATCAAAAGCAGTGTGAAAACAGCATAGCAGTCTTTCCTGAAATCATCCCCTGTTCCCAGGCAAGGAATGATTCCTGGAACTCACATCTCTAAACTCTCTCTTTTGATTGCTCTGGGCAGCCCCATCTTCCTTTCGTCTTTCTAAAAAACACGAAAGCAAACTCAAGTCTCTGCATACAATCATGGGAAGAATTATTCCCAGAACCCAGCTATACAGCTCCTAATGTATTAAAAGGACTTTTTCTTGAATATCCATTGTCAGAGTATGGCGCATTAGGAAATACGGAGTTAGTGAACAGCTGGTACTTGGTTACCCCCACACCCATTTAAAGAGGCATTTTTACCCACAGATGCAAGTTAACTGAAACAGCTGCACCAAGTAAACTGGCTGAAAGTCTTTATTTCCTGGCCTACATGCAGGTCTTTCTTGTTTTCTTGTAATCTCCTTAGATGTCCTTGAACCATGGGATTCACTGGTATCTTCAATATGCTTACGCTGAGTTATAAGTTATACGGTATGAGGCCTCGGAACATGTTAAACCAGCACCATGATCCCTGCTTGCCCTTCTCTACCCAGTGCACCAGTCCTGCTAACTTCACCCAACATTTTCTTTATTTCATGTTTCACTGCTGAAATTTGCATGCTGTTTAGAATGGTAATGATCTTTGCTCTTGACTGCAGGCCAAACAAGAGGTGAAACCCCGGCTGTCTGTACTCACCAACAAGACCTGGTACACACAGAATGCCTGTATTCTGCTGCTGTTGATAATCACCCAGCCCAGCCCCATGCTTCCCACATCACATCCGTGAACTCGTGCAGCTCCTCCCTGTCCTCCCATCACCTGTTGTGGATGTGGTAAACAAATGCAAATTGATATCCACGTTGGTGCAATTTGCTGGTGGAGCTAACCAATTCACAAGTCACTTTTCACTAACAGCTGTAGCATCCTTCATACTCTCAAGGCCTTACTAAAGGCTTTAAGAGCTAGTGCTAGATAGGCAGTTCTTTCCTACAATGTCTTGTTCTGTATTTGTGTCTCAAAGCTTTCTATAGTATCAAAGAAAAGCTCCATCAAGGTATATTCTTTTTAAGTTTTTTTCATATTATGGAAAAATAGGCACGTGTACTGAAAGCGAAATTTATGTATCAAAGAAAATGCTCCATTTTGCAATATTGCAGTAGCTCAGAAACTCTGATTTCTGTGGTCAGCCATACCCTTGGGCACTATCAAAGCTATATGCATGATTTTTTTTTTTTCCCTGGTTGTGATGTGTGATGTATTACTTCTAGGTATATGGTGCAGTCTGTCCATGTGGGTGAAATCTACCATCACTGACCATCTGTTCTTTCCAGAGAATTCTCTTGGTATTTGTCATCATCTTGCTCTGCTGCATGTCAGCCGGGCACTGTCCTAAGCAAGTCACTGTCATTCTCTTGTTTTCTGTTTCCCCTTGCATTGTAAAGCCTCCAGGGATACCATACTTTCAAGAAATCAGCTATGCTCAGCTGATAGACAGGTAAAAACGATAAGATGTATAAAATTACCAAAGCATACCCAAACAGCTGATTTTTTTAGTTGTATCTGGGAATCTATAAATCACAAAAGATAACTACATTAAATTGATGCTTCTCTCTGTTCTTTGTATTTGTTTTCTTAGACTTCTTAGGTCAAGGGCTATCTTAGGAGGTGCTTAGCACAACAAAGCCACAAGCACTGGATGACAGTGCACTGTCATGGATGGGAGTTTCTGCTTCACTTTATAGCCCTGCTCATATTAAAGTAATGTTAGGAAAGGACCAAGGACAAGTGGGAGAGTTTCAGCTGCCTTTTGTGTAACATTGTTTTGAAACGATTGTAACACAGGAATTTAATAATAAAAGCAATAATTAAGGATGTCACTTTATCTTCTCTTTCTTCTTCTGTGGCACCTCTTCACCAAAGGATCTGTGGGTATTAATCCTGCTGATACTTGATGCTCTTTCCCATTCTGCTTTTTTTCTCCTCCCAGTCTTTCAAAAAATAATCCAGTCTTTCAGCATTTCATCCTCTTCTAATTTCACTTCCCCGGTGTGCTGGTTCAGTGACTGAAGACATACTTCCCTAATCTGTGGACTACCTTTTTCTTTCTTAGTTGTTCTTCCTCTGGGGAAATTTCACCGTACTGTGACAAGCTCACAGCTCCGCATCATATCCCATTTCCCTTTGACTTCTAATGCTTATTTGTGTTATGGTGATGTTTTATATGCGTTAAGAGCTAATAGAGCATTTCGAACTGACGAGCACTCGCAACGTGGACTGACTGGTAGGATGTGACCTATTGATGAAATAGGAAACATGAGCTGCGGAGTGGGAACAATAATGCAGGCAGTCTAACGGAAATAGTGACTTTTCACTACGTCCTGCCCAATGACATGTTTTTACATACACCTTGATGGCAGTAAGCACTAAAGGAAAAAGAGATGGCAGCCTGATGAATTTTGTTGGCACCTCTTCTTTTCCCAGGACTTTTTCCATTCCTGGGTGTGTGGGTGGCCCTGGAAGAAGGTAGAGGCTCGTAGAGAAGAAGTGTACCACTTAGTTCTGCTGTCACTTAGAAGGGTGAATGCGGGGAAGGGCGGCTGGTACCTTACCTGTGTTATCCGATCGGACGCAGCAAAGCAGAAGAGAAATTTCAGGCTCTTCCTCCTCTTCTTTGTGTCTTCTGCTTATTTCCTTCCTATCTACTAATTTATTTTAGTTGCCTCTGTTTCTGTTTGTCCAATTCGGACTTAGACCTGAGAGTACAGACTTGAGACTTCCTCTTTCCACTTAAATAAATTCCTTCTCCGCAGGAAGTCTGTTAACGCTGCTTCTCTTCAGGTAAGTTTTACCTACTTTGTATAGCGTTCCATCCTGCTGATATCAGATCAGGTAACAGTCAGGCTGGAGTGCTGTTCAGATCAGCAGATGGCAGACTCCTTCTAGCAATTGATGCCACCAGCTTCATCCTACATCCCCCTACATCAGAACATCTGATAATGACAGGCAGAAAAAAAGTACCATTTCTGCATCATGCACTCAAAAGTGTGCATTAGATCAGTGAGGAATCAAAGATATATTTGTCACCAGAGTGTGCGTGACATGCAGTTAGCCCTGTAGTGTAATGTGCATCAGCTGGGAAAACAAGACCACAGAGACTGAGTAAACCTGAGAGCAGTAGAAATCTGAATGTCAGAGATGTTGGAGAATTACAAGCTCACATCAGAGTCTGATTTACCTCTTACTACTCCACCTGTGAGGCCTCCTCCAAAACTGATGTTAGGCTCAGAAGTGGGTGATGAGAAATCTGGGAAAAAGAAAGAGATGCTTGCAAATACAATCTTCATTTTATGTGTCTGTGATCAATGGTGCCCTAATCAAGTCCGCCCTTCCCTTGGGGGCGACTACAGAACTGCTCCTTGCAGGGTGGGCTTCTTTAATCTTTATCTAGTCAGGTTTTAAATGCCCGTCACTCCTTTTGGGAAACAATTCTGTTTTCGAAAGTTTTATGACTTGCTGAATCCTCTTAACACCACCACGCTGATTAATTTAAACAAACTTCAAATGCAGGACTTCTAAGCATTACTGATACAGCATCTCTTTTATGTTTTATATGTTTGCTTCAATGGGTTGTATTCCCCAGTTTCACTAAAGAATGGTTTTAAAGTATTTTTTAACAATACAGCATTGTTATGAAAATGAGCTGACTAGTGAGCCTGATAGCAGGAATTTGCTCTGAGTCAACAGTAGCAATTTGCAAGCATTGACTAACGAATTCCATAATCCATGCAGCACCTCTGTGAATAAGGGGAGAAAGAAGCTCCATTATCTCTAATATGCATCGAGGATTCAAAGGCCAGAGGGCCAGCTGCTGTGTAAGAGCCAAAACGGATATTGAATACAAGTTGGGAATTCCTGGTGCTTGCTTTTCTGCTTGGAAAAACTGTATCTCCCATCTCTGCACAGACAACTCTGAGACATGTTGAGCGGACAAGAGCAGTGGGGTTTTTTTACAAAACGCGTGAATGTGGTAGGCCCTTACAGCCTCCGACCGAGAATTTCAGCAAGAGACAATGAAAGGAGATTTCTTTTCTTCCCTCTTTGATTGACTGAGGAAAGAGTTTGCCACAACATCTGTTAATATTGTAAGAGATTCTGTAAAAAAAAAACACCCAAACAACAACCAGGAATAATTCAAAGGTGGGGTAAGGGTTTATTTTATTCCTTTCCCTTGTTTTCCCTTTGGAAGTGTCCTACAAACCCAGCAAAGCCCCTCTGGGGACAGTGCTGTCTCCCCTGGTAACGCATCCCCTGTTGAGGCGTCTCTGTACTTCTACCTGCCCCTTGCCACAGCTGCTCTGTTACTCCCCTCAGCTTGTCATAGAACGCCACTGCATGGATCTACTCTCAGGCAAGGTGCCTTCAGGCAATATTTTTTTCCTGCGTGGGTTTTGACATCTCAAGTGTTTTCTCATGGGTTTTCCGAGCCCCCCACTGCTATGCAACCTGTGCTATTGGCACTGAGCACTACTCACAAATTGCTGTCTTCCTTGCCTTCAGAACATCACATTGTTTTTGTTTTAACACATGGTTGTAAGTGGGTGTTACCAAGCTTAAGAAGGTATGTCAGGACAGTGCTTCTGTTTTGGCACCCAGGAATGACCTCTGCAGAACACCTGACGGACTTGAGCATAGACAGGCAGGAGACCAAATGCTGGAAATGTATGAAAAGTGCTTTTTCTCAATATTGGAGTCCCATCTGGAATTTGCAAATGATTGTGTTTATGGGCCTTCCTGGTTTTATGGGCATATAGCTGAGAAGATGAATATTCTGAATAATACAGATCACAACTGAATTAGTTCTGATGAGGGGGGAAAAAAGTCTACATCTATTCCTCTGTCGCTTACCCAGAAGTCTGTCTTAAACCGCAAGGTAGGGATATCCCAGTTTTCCAGGCTACGGTGTCTTTCCGTAAGTGATGCTTCTGTTTACAAAAGCTACTATGAAGTGGCAGTGAATAATAAAAAAGAGCAAGATATAAAGAAGTGCGAATGAAAGGGCGGAGCTCAGGAACAGGGTGCAAGACTGGCAGGTGGATCTGAATTGTCCTGCCACTGACCGCTCTTTTGAAGGAAACATCTTCACCTCTGCCTGCTTCCCTCCCAGCCCCGCTCTTGTTTTGGTCCGATTGCACTGGTATTTCTGCAGAGCAGGACAAGTCTCTCTCTGACTCTCTCTTTTCGCCTTCAAATTTGACCTGTACTTACAGGCCCTGACTTAAAAGAGTTTCTGTTTGGTAGTAATATCAATGACAATAAATAAATGAATGACTCAGTTTTCATTTCTAAAGCTTGCATTTCTGTTATAGCACAGAAAAGAAGTATTTCATAGAAAACCTCACAAATTCTTGAATTATTCGAAACTGATAGCATGCCCATGAGCACCTTGCAATTAGCTAGAGGTACGCTTTCACTGATGTGCTATTTATTACGAACTATTTGCTCAGTGTTTATTATATGAACGAATGATTATGTCCCAGTTTCATGATAAACTTCTGGGGGAGAAAAACCAAACATACAGTAGTCCCCAAACACTGCCTTGATATACTGCCAAGCATGTATACCTGAGATGTCTATCGGTCTGCATGGAGCCAGAAGAGGAAGTCTGGAAAAACACAAAGCCAGGAATGCAATTCATCCAGGTTCTCCTCGGTGTAATTTCTAAGGGATGCGAGAAGGGGGTGGTAGTTTTAATGCGTTCAGCCTTGGGTCACATGCCAGCCATGCACTGCAGGCTGGACGGATAACGTGCGTTTCGGCAAGCTGCACAGCAAGCAGCGTGTTTCAATTTCACTTGTCTAGACAGGGTTTTCAGTTGCCCCGTTCTGGCAGGCAATGTGAGATTTCATACCTTGATCTTATCGTGCTGTGCTGAGTTTACTTCAGAGAGAACACCTGCAGCCTGAGAGCGTGGATTCCACGTGAGCTGCAAATGCACAGAGCACCTCTGAGGATGTGGACCTCTGTCCTTGACAGGAGTTGCTAGCAGCCATGCTGCTTGATGCGCTGTGCTTTTGCAATATCTCAATGGATTTCAACACTGGGGAACGGTGGATTTCCAGCAGAGGCTTGGGTCCTTTCAGGTAACTTGTGGGTTGACCGCTACAGACTGATCTCTCTTTTTTTGCTACCTTCTGTGGAATGCGAGTGGAAAACATCTGCTCGAATGTGCCAGGAAATTCACTGAAGAACGCCAGACTCTTTACGTATTGTCCTCCCATTGGTGAGCAGCTCTCGGAGATGACAATTACGGTAGATTTAAAGCAGTGGTTTGAGCAGGTGGCTGGTTTGCACAAACTTTCACCAAAACAGTCACACTGGTTGCAGTTCTTGCTGAGTAAAGCGTGGTGCAGGTGAGTGTAGGCGAGTAGCCCTACTATTGACACTATTATTGTTTGTACCAGAACAGTGCCTCTGGTCAAACAGGAACAGGTCTCCCTTGTACCAGGCATCCTAGGAACTCCTAGAAACAGACAGTTCCTGCAGTAAAAAGCTTACATCTAAACAAAGCTGTCCTTTAAAAATTTGGTTTGCAAGTCTTTTATTATTATTATTATTATTATTATTATTATTATTATTTTTATTGCAGATTCACACATATTTACAGGTATGAGTAGATTGGATTTTATTTCAGTGCAAATGCGTGCGTCATTCCCTGCTAGCAGTACATGGTATACAAAGCTCTGTGGGAACTGCCTGTAATGTTTAGTGCATAATGACCAGTCAGTTTGTTTAAGTTCAGGAGGTAAATAATTACCAGAGCTATGAGATACTGACAATTTGAACCTCTATAAAAGAGATTTTTGTCTTCCTGTTGGTTGTATTATTCATGTCATTAAATGAGTGTCTTTCTTCTAACCTTTGCCAAATTGCGTAATTCTGCATCATTCTATCAACTGGTACTTAGGAGAACTCTGGAGACTTCCCAGCTTTTTATAAATAATTTTGATACTAACATGCAACAAAAGCATGCCTCAAATTTGCTAGTAATTGATGGGTTACAAAAACCTTCCCTCCTGAAAGTGTTTAAACAGCAGTTCTCCTGTCAAACGCAAGCCTATTTCAACACAACAGCTCTATAATAACACACGTGACGGACCTGCTCGCAGTAATTGTGGTCCGGCCGGTCATGTATTGTCTTTGACAGCAGCCACCACAAAAGGCTTTACAGCAAAGCCTCCCAAACCCTTCCAGTTGCAGCTCGCCTCTCCAACAGATAATCTGTGCGACGCGTGACGCGAACGTATGGGGTGAGCGAGCCATCCCTTGGGCAGGCTGGTGACTGCGCTCGTGGCACCTCGCTTGGCATGGAGACCTGCCCTTGGAGAGCTCCCGCAGTCGGCGGTGCCGCCGGGAGCCCAGCCGTAGGTACGCGCTGTGAGACAACCAGCTCGTCACAGAGCAGATCATCCCCTTCCCAGCCTCCCTCCGTTAGAGATGAGCTTCAACTTTTAAGCACGAAGGTTTATACGCCCTCCGAACATTTTGCTAGCATCGAGTAAAACCGCCCTGTGAATCCTTCTAAATTGTGGACCTCGGCAATACCCGCCGTGACGAGTTCCACAGTTTAATGGCATGTGCACGCGTTACATGAAACGTGATTTCTTCCTCGGTCCTAACCTGGTTGTTCGTAAGAGCAAACGGGAAAGGACAACCACCATGACCTCTTAAATTGCTGAGAAAAACTCAAGTATGAAAGATGCCGCCTCTCTTGAGACGGCATCCATATTGCACACAGCGTTACTGAGCTGTGAGGCGGTCTAGAACGGAGTTCCCCCATTCCCCGGGCCGGCGCCTCAGGGGAGTGCAGCAGTTCCCAGTCCCCCCATGAAACCAGAGGAAAAGGGACGCCAGCGGGAGCCACCGGCCAAGCGACAGCGACCAGGCTCGGGGCTTCCCTCGCCGTTTTCTGCAGCGGTTGCACAGCGCCCGCACACCTCCAACCCTCCCTGGTCGGCGACGGCCCCGTCCCCCCTCAGCCTCCTCGTCCCTCGGCGGGGCGAGGTTGCGGGGGGACGCGGCCCCCTCTGAGGAGAAGAGGCGGGAAGCAGAGCAGCGCAATAGCCGAACGCGCGCAGCGCTTCCCGCGCACCTCGCGCGCGGCCGCCGCTGCCCTCGGCGGCCATTGACGTCAGGCAGGGGCGGCACATGACCCCGTCGGAACCAATCGGCTGCTCCCGCAGCCGCTCCGGCGAGAGGCTGTCGGCAGCGCTCGCTCCTCTCGCCGCCTCCTCCCGCGGCGGCGGCGGCGGCGCGCGTGGACACACACCAACCCCCCACCCGCACCCACGGACACGCACACGCGCGCCCACATACATGCACGCGCGCGCCCGCCGCCGCCCGCTCTCGCGCAGACGCCCCGGGGGTGAGGAAGGAGCCGCGGCC
>Ga0065711_1010063_pt1 | contig 11515 bp, 10 predicted proteins | sample Hoacrofraction12_FD_59098 | JGI IMG/M metagenome (GOLD analysis project Ga0065711, IMG submission 59098) | Hoatzin crop microbial communities from Cojedes, Venezuela - Epithelial fraction 12 v2 (version 2) | ecosystem: Host-associated > Birds > Digestive system > Esophagus > Crop | place... | reverse complement strand
GACCCGCCTGGACAAGATCCTGTGCAGCCTGCTGTAGGTGACCCTGCTTCAGCAGGGGGGTTGGACTAGATGACCCACAGAGGTCCCTTCCAACCCCTACTATTCTGTGATTCTGTGATTCTGTGATTCTAAAGCTTATTATAGAATTTAAAAATTCTAAATTAAAAAAAAGTGCTTTGGCTGTATAAGATTCTTGACTTTAGTCGATGAAAAATTCAATGAATTAATGAATAGATTTCTTCTAAAGTAAATATTTGAAATTTGATAATGAATTTGTCACTGGCAAAACATGATTTCCATTCTGCAGGAAAACAACCGTGCTTTCAACAGCTACTTAGAAACTGCGCAAGTTTTCTGGATGCTACCCCAGATATACTCTCTTCTGCTTCAATACACCTTCAATTCTGCAAACACAATATTCTATTTAACTTTCAAGTGTTGACAAATATGTGAATTTTAATTGTAACTTACCAGTCTTCCCCACAAGTTATGAAAATCAGGACCTGAGAAGATACTGAAGGTACTGGAAGTATACAAGACTTCAATTTGCTTTAGCCAAAACCCTCAGAGGCCACACTTGCATACATTACCAGTTTTAGCTGTTCAGTCTTGAATACAACAGAAAAGGCAGTCAAAGGGTTGGTTTGGGGGGTTTTGGTTTTTTGTTTGTTTTGGGTTTGATTTTTTTTTCCATGTATGAACAAAGTCACCTGACTATATTTAGATACCAAAAATATATTTTACTATATTGCTCCAATATTCCTTAACAATGTCACTTTGCAAAATTCATCATATGTGAGAAATTAAGTGCACTGTTATTATAAACCCAAAAGAAACGCTGATTCATATTTACAGAAATGGAAATGACGTTTACACAGATGCATCAGATCCCATGTATTCTGATATTAAACCACAACTAAAATCATTCAATTCTGTGAAGCTGAACAGCCTTCACATAAAAACCTGAAGGCTCAAATTTTATTTTATCCAGGAACGGACGATGCTCCTAAGGAACTACAAATATCCCATCCCAACACTATGGATCAAACCTCAACCACTGCCCAAGACTCCCTCCCTCAAAATAACGTGGTTTTGCAGGAGGCAACGGAAGGACACGAGCAGTTCTGCCTTGTATATGGCTGGATGCAGCCCTATGATTTTAATTACAGATTTTTCTTTTATCATTGAATGTTTTAATTACTTTTAACAGAGAGTTAAGCAGGAGAACTGAGGTGATATCTGTAGGCTAAATCTCTCTTGGCCTGCTGAGTGCTGACTGGGCTTTCTGCCCTGAGCTGGGATGCATACTCATTATATAAAGGTATATCTTAGCAGGCTTGATTAAATCATCAATGAGTTCTGGAAAATGCCCCATTTTCATTTGTCCAAGCTTCCTGAGGAGAAGCTGGAAGGAAAATGCAGTCTTCAGACAACGCAGGATAAGAAGCAACCGCTGACCGCATGCTTTTTTTGCTCCTGTCTCTGCAGCTGACTGTGGGGAACCCTGCTGCCATAGCTATACATAAAATTACCTTCCCGAACAACCATCCCATACTCCACATTTGGCAAACGGGAGGTAAAAACTCAACAACAGACACCACTGCGACTGTTCTACAACTAACGACCGCATCATCACACTGACTGGTGGTATTTCTACATTTACCATAGGTAAACCTGACAACGAAAAACAATTAATCTGAAAACCACCAGGTTCTATGTTGCTTCTATCTGACTTTGACTTCCATTTTATTCTATCCTACTGTTGGATATTTCATTAATAGAAGAATTTCAAACAATGTTCTCTATTTTGTCCCCTACAGCCATGGTTTCAGGCTTGAGGAGGTCCATTTCAGACACCTGAAACAGAGAAGCCTTTAACTGGTACTCCACGGCACCGGTCCCACAACTGTTGCCTGAACGAAGACGCTGATGGTTTTGAAGGAAAGTTGACTTACACATGTATCATTTAATTCAAGAAACAAATCCGCTTTCTAAATTCCGAAGGCTGTTTTAATTCTGAGGCTACTCCATCTACATACGATCCTATTTCCATCTCCCAGACTAAGTTCCCACAACCCTTTTATACCTGCCTAATGAAAACTGCATAAAAAAACTCAACGTTCTCAAAATGGAAGGAAAAAAAGCACTATTTTTAATGATGCTTTATCATTAGTGATACGCAAAACTACACAAATAACTGTTTGAGCTGTACACTCAATGGAGAAACATTTTCTAGTATGTATTTGCACCTGCAATAGTTTGGTTTCTTCAATCAAACACAGGGTTCCTTTTTCTGAATTCAGCTAGACTGGGTACAAACTTGGAGAAGTTCACTATATTCATACTTTGTTTATTTTTTAAAACCCACCAGTGTTTCCCAAAACTATAATATACTACGATAATGGAGACATCTTTGACGAAGTCCTGAATGCCGCATACAAGAAACAAGTTTGGGTGCTAGAAGAGCCCGAGTTCGGTATCCCAGCTGTGACAACAATTCCTTCTCACCTTTAAGCGTATCACAACTCTTCAGGGTGGGGTTCAGCTTCAATGGCAGCATCCAACGCCATCTCTGCTCTGCCTGGCGCACAAAGACCAACTGATGACGGCACGGAGCAGCAACCAGAGGCGAGGCAAGAGACAGACATCAGAAAGCACCACCTGCTTATAGCCAGGCACCCGAATCCATCTCTCAATTCTGTATCCCATTACCAAGACAACGCGTCTTTTTTGTTTGTGTGCAACAATAATTATGAAATGAAAAGCTAACATTTTGTATGCGGATGATAGAAACTCAAAGTGGTTTCCAAGAGCTAAATCTTCTTAAATATACTATTAACATATGTTTCAGTGGACATTTATCTCTATATTCTCAGACACAAACGTGTCTGGACAGGTCTTTTCACTTTTAGGGCTCGATCGTGTTTTTGATGTCACTCTACATAGATCTTAGTGGAGGCTTGATTCCGCATCTAATCCTTAACTTCTAATCATCTGCTAGATGAGATGTATATAAAACATCTACATAAACCATATGGTCCTGTGAAAACGCGGAACTGAAGCGAATGAAACGCAAGCTCGTGCCTTTTCTGAACACATCTGTCGCTGGGGCTTCTGACGGGGTAGCACCAAAAGAGCTCCTGCGGCGGCAGGACAGAAGGCGAAGCGTTCTGCACACGCTGGGCGAGGCGCCGGCGAGCAGATCCAGTGGCCGCCTGCCCCGGGGCCCAGCGGCACCCAGTTCCAGGACACGAGCTGCGGGAAGCCAGCCCAGCGTTCGGTAGCGGCGAGGCGTGCCCCGGGTCCTGGGCTGGCAGCAGTGAAACAGCTCCTTCCTCCTCCCAGTTCTGCCCAGCGTAACCATCACACAGGTCTCTGCTATCAGGTTACCAGTCCTCTTGATAAGCACGACACGGGACTGCCGCATGCTAACGTTTAGACAATTTGTTGTTTGCAAAAGTTCTCCAGAGCTGGAGGACAAACCTGGACTGTTCTTCCCAAAGCAAGGCACCGCACGTTATCACTGAACCTTGCCTTCCCTTAATCCAGAAAAAAAACCCCCAAACAAATCATGTTGGGACTTCTCTAATTACATAATCAAACACAAAATTTTTACTGTGACATTTTCAGTATTTGCAATGATGAACTCTGAACATACACACAGAATATGACAGAAAATCACTATGCAAGTTCAGAAGTGATGAGCTTCTACCCTTTTTGGCACGCTTTAGCTTTGAGAGCAGTCAATTTTTCCCTCATTATAAATGGGAAAAGTAAAGATATCATGAAAAGGCCACTTAAAATCAAAACAAAATATAGGAATGCAAATTCATATTGGAGTTATACAACTGCCAAGCATGCCCAGAGCCTACTAATCTTCTGTTTATTACTCGTATGTTCTCCTCTTTGCCTCAACAGTGCATAGGCAACACCGAAAACTTTGCAGAGTGCATTTTAAAAGCTGACTTTGAATACTGTGAGCATGAGTCAGACATAATTTACATGGCTGAAATTTCACTAAATAACTTTGAAATTATACCCCTACAAACCCTGTCAGGCATACTTATTTTCAGCTTCTTCATGTATGCAGTTACTGTAATCCTGAGCCCTCTACCACCATGAAAAAATTTAAGGTTATATTAAGAGTGACGCAAGGCTCCCATCAGGCCCTTTTTAAAGCACAGATGCAGAAGAGTGGGATCAATACAAGAGCACATGGGAAGTAAGTGAGAATACGGCTCAGCCATTTGAGCCCCGGACCTTTCACCACAGACCATATGCTCCCCTGGCATCCCAACACGTCTTTAACCACCAGACAGCCTTTTCCCACCCTAATTTTGTTTAGCCAGACTGCTCCAAACACACCTCCTTTTTTCAATTAGCCACACAAACATGGGAAAGTGGTCACACAGACCCCTGATGTCTGTTAATGACGCACTGAAGAAAAGGGCTGAAAGCTCAAAAAACCTCTTCCTTCTGGCAGATCCCATCAAGCTTGTGGGTTGCAGCAACATGGAGGGAAATATTTAGGAGGAATTTGCATCGTTCTCTCTCACATTAACTCCTCTGAGCCTCATGCATCATGAGACACCGGTCCCCTTGCACTCTGCTCGTGCCCGCTGGCACATCAGAAAGGTCCGCAAAACCAGCTGCTCACGGCCTGACAAACGCTCCCGTCGCTGCAGATCACACAGCAGTGGCGTTCAAGAAGAATCAAAGAGAAAGAACTTCCGTCCCTCTCCAAAGGGCGACGGAAGGCTCTGCTATTCTTAGGAAAATCATGGAGATGTGACAGGGATCCATTGCCCTCTAGTGAGGCGCAGACAACGTACATTCAAATGACAAATTTTTAGTTTTTTAAGAAGTTATCCTCATGCTAGGATAAGCATGCATAACGCTTACCTGTAGAGAAGGGGAAACCCAAATAACAGAAGAAATTTGTAAAGGATGAGTTGACTCTGAAGACTTCAAGAAAGGGCAGAAAACTTCTTTTTTTCTTTTTAAAGAACAGATGTGTTTTATTATCTACCGTAAGGTAACAATTAGTACGGCTCTCAAAGGCAGCCGACAAACCCGTGGAGATTAAAGTTCTTCATCTGATGGCCATTCACTCTTCTGACAAACCTCAAAGTCCATTTAAAAAACTACCAACTCATTTTCCACCGAAAAAGTAAAACAACATGCATTTGGGTTGGGTTGTGGTTTTTTTTTTGGACAATCTACATTGACCAACCTATATTTTGATACTGCTGATTTCATATTTTCATCTTTTTAACTGAGTTGTACTTGTTTGTGTACAAGCTTACTTTTACTCAGTGTAGACCAATAATTAAAATACGCTGAAATAAAACACAGCAGTCTAACTTGGTATCCTAAGCACCAAACATGTAGTATTCATTAAAGCATTAACTTCCAGAAATGCTAAATAATCTTACTTTGAGAGTAGTTTTTTCAAGCTGTGTTGCTATTTGATACTATTTAGACAACACAGTGACAACCATGCAAAATATATTCTGCTTTGAAAGTTTTTTCCTTAGATTTAGATCCTACTCCTCAAAGAAAGTCTCCTGAATTGTCCCTCCTTACTCTGTTTGTAGCACAAAAGTGATAAAGCGCAGTAAAAGTTAGCCTTACGATTTTTTGCTGTTAATTCCTCTCATGAATACAGTGATTTGCATAATTACAGTATATGTACTTGCCTAACATCTTCATTGGAAATGGTGCTGTGTCCAGGTTCATGGTTCTACTTAGAGAATGGCCACAAAACTTCACACTCACCTTTATTAAACCAATTCATGTTTGTCCTTTTAGCTCTGAGAAGGTAGTTTTTTCACATGCCAAGTTCATCATTTCATCCATGAATGGAACATACGATAAACCCACAAAAGAAATGGGTATAATCCTGCTACCTCCTATTTCAAAATTCCCACTAAATTAATCTACAAGTTCCTGTTTCTTTCTTCTGCTGATGTCCTCTTCCAAGCACACACAAATCACAAAGAGTATCAATCTCTTACACGACTGCAGCATAGACTGAGCCTTACTACTGCTAATGAAGTTGGAAATACTCATCCGAGCCACACGCTCATATTCTTGACACTTTGCCTTCTAGTTCTGGCCCGTGCAATGCTAACTAAGAGCTTACAAAGACAGTAGCCTGGTTGTACCCCCTCTTTGTATCAGTATTATAATATCAACAGGAAGTTTTAAGAGAGCTCAGAACGCTTGCCCCTCTATTTAGTATTTTATTTCTCATTCCATGCAGACAACATTCATCTCTTCACACATGTAACTAATCCCAAAATAGGTATATCACAATTACTTCAATATCTTTTTAAACTGGTATCTTTATAAACAGTTGCTTACACACATACACCAAAAAAAGAGTTTAATTGCTGAACAATGAAGGATGATCGTACAGCAGCTAGCCATGGGTGACAAATCCTGCTCCTCAACAATAAAATTAGCTACCAGCAACGGCAAGAGGACACACTTATCACAGCACCTTCTAAAATCTCTTTTATTAGACCACAACTCAGGACAGCAGGAACAACATAATCTAGTGTTCAGAGACTACAGCAGGAATAGACTTCTAATCCCAGCTCTGACACTGACTTGAGCAAGTTATTTAATTTCTTTCAGCTGCCCCTTGTCAAACGACATTTTTTTTTTCTTTGACTCTCAAATCATTATGAGGATGCACCAGCAGACCCGCCTTTGAAATCATTTAAAAAAAAAAAACAAACCTGTAAAAGATAAAAAACAAATTAGGTGCTCTGAGAGTATCATAAAATAAAATAATTACAGCAAAGAATAACAACCTAAGCATATCAGGATGGGCCTGGAAGAAAATACATAAAAGAGACTTTAATCTTGCCATCTTGTACTTGTGTTTAAAAATAAAAGTAAAAAAAGAACAAAGTGAGCATGTTTGTCTCTCAACACTAGGGACAAACCTTTATCTATGTTTTTTCAGGTAGCAAAGAGAAACCTATCGTAAATGATGAAAAACATGGAAGTTGCTTCTCATTTCCACCAAAAATACAGCAGAGAACACAAAAGATCGAAAGAGTTAAGTGCAAGAACTACTTACAAGCAAGACACTATGGCCAACACTACCAACCAGTACCCGACCTGTTCCAGACAACCACTGGAACAAGCTCCCCAGGGAAGCGGTCGTGGCCCCAGGTCTGCGGTGGTCGAGAAGCGTTTGGGTCACGCTCTTCAATACAAGGCTTAGCTTTTGTGCTGGCCCGTGTGGAGACAGGAGTTGGGCTTCATCCTCGTGTGTCCCTTCCAATTCAGGATATTCTACAGTCCTATCACCTATGTTAAAAGCACTAGCAAAAAATCATGAAATCTAGAAAAGTATAGGCATTAGTTGCTGAGGAAGTGAAGCTGCTATTCCTACTCATAGATTTTCCAAACAGTAAGGAATTGAGACATTTGTCTCAATTTTCACGTTGCCTGCAGTGCCCCGAAGACGAAAAACACCCCAAAACTTTTTTTCTGCTGTTGCTTTTGCATTCAGCGAGGTCTGAAGCAGAACCTACGATTTTGTTTGCATGCCGGGAAACTCTGTCTTGCATTGGCTCACATTTTAAAGGTTCTCTTTAAAACCAAGAGAGCTCAAAATCGATCTTTTCAGGCTACTGTGTGCTCCTTCATGGATGGGCCTTGCATGAGAAGTTCCACTGGTTGAAAACAGGCAATAAGAAAGTACTGGTTTTGAGCTTCTGCTCACAGAGCTTCTACTCACTTCCCCCTGCTTCCCTTCCCCTATTTTTTGCTTTTGTATGTAACAGACAGCTGCCCAGGCATTCCAATATAATTTGGCCAATATGAATTTCAACTCTAGCACTGCTTTGTATGATTTTTGTCATATACAGTATCATTTACATAATGTTTAGTAAAACACGCGACTACAGAAAAGAATTCAGATTTCCCCATTCCAATATCCTACAAAACTATTCCTCTACTGGCACATCTAGATAATTTATGAAAACTTACAGTCGATTTATTCCATGTGACACTGGTAAACAAATTAATGTAGAATTTAATTGCCTTTGTCTCTTCAGCTCAGTATTGCCTTTTAGTGATATTTATCCGAAATTATGATCTACAAAGAAAATACATTGTAAATGAGCTTATAAAATTGACCATATTTAGACGTTGACAACTGTCACGATTATTAACCTGAATTTTACTTCTCAGGGAAGAGGCATACTTGATCAAATATTTCTGCAAAGAAGGCTGTTTTTATGCTGTCTCATGTTTCCTGCAGCACTGAATACATTTTTCTAGATTTATTTATTTCATTTGTCTAAACTACTCTTCTTCTTTCTTCCAAAGCACACCAGAAGCCCTCTTTTAAGCAACCTTCTTTAGTGAAATACAAAATAATCAAATCTTCATAACTAACATTCAAAAACAAACAAAATAACTGAAGTAAAAAAACCAATCCTTATTCATTATTATATAATGCATACTGCCTCAGCAGTATTATCACAGATCATTAAAAAATCCTAAACACAAAAAATATTTTACAAAACTAACAATAACCCAGCTGGCTTGAATTATCTACAACAAAGTTTGGATCATGGTAAGTTGAAAAAATATGACAACATGAACTATGCATTCCTGAAAGACCCATACATTTTCAAAATTCCTATCTGTTTAAAACATATCTTAAAGTTATACTGAATTATACTGAATTACACACAAAAAACCCTAGACGGGTATAAAACACCGCTGCTCAGACATTTCCTCTGTGAAGCAGCATTAGCAGAAAAAAAATGTATTTATATATTTTCAGCTGAAGATACAAATAAGGAATGAATGCCCCAAACAGGACAGAGTTAGGTTTTAGGTTCTGATTTTTACCTGAAGGTCTTCCTTTCCTATTCGCTCAATTTGAGATTTACAGCAATAGAAATGTGTTTGCTCTGGAAGTGTAGGTTTATTTTCTTTAAGGACAAAAAATGTGCAGACTGGAGGATGGGAAAGGAAGTAGGCAAAAAGAAGGATGTCTGGATATTTGCCACTGTGAATATGAATGGACTTCAGTAAAACTTAAGCTATTTTTGCCTAGAAATGTTTTTTTTCTTTCCAGGACGTAATTAGCATAGCCTAGAATTACTGTGGCTTATACACGTGGGCATGAGAAATGCATTCTTTGGCTTGGGACTCGCAGCCGGAGTCTTCAGAGGAGTCTGCGCAGGGATGTAACGATCCCGACCACATACAACAGGACAGCACAGACTTTCAGACAAATTTACCCATGCTAAGATCATGGCATAACTGACATCTTGTACTTAAATCGCTTATGAACATATACATTCATGCTAGTTTTCCAGTTTCCTAAAATCAGGAAAGCGCCGTTTCTTCTGCTTGCTAAACGGAGGGAGACCCACAGCAACGAACGCCCAGTGCTGTCAGACTCGGCAGCAAACGGCGTTTGCCTCCGACCTAACACTCTGGATTTACTCTCCCGTCTTTGGGGTGGGGAAGGAGAAGAGGCAGGACTCGCTGGTAGAGAAATCAGACTTCAGGTATGCCCGCGCTGCTAACACAAGGGTGTAACTGCAGACAGACAGACAGCCATGACCTAGTTTGAATCTCACTAGCTTGGGTACAAACAGCAATAAAAAAGGCAGCAGCAAAAGCGCCCGTGAGAGTGGCTAGAGCATGTCGAAGCCTGTTCTGCTGCAGGTTTACTGCTTTTTGTACCCAAGCCAGCTTGAATATGCCCAGATATGCTGCAGTCACACCTCTGAGGCCCACAACTGAATAGCTGCTGCCGCCTCTTCTCCCAGTAACCAGATGATCATTAAAGAAATGAAGACCCCACAGAAGCACAGCAGAGGTGGACCTCTGGCAGACTCACAACAAGGCAAGCTACACGTTTCCACGCTAGCACACTTCTTGCAGAGTCACTTGAGCACTCGGCTGAAAACAGGAGATCTGTCTCCTACAGGCTCGTGTCAGAGCTTTTCTCGTCCTGTTTCCTTTCGAGACGTGGCTCTGCTCTCCATGAACAAGCAGGAACAAGAAGAGAAAATAACTGGCAGCTTTCTTATTTTCTTCTTCTCTCCCATCCCCAGCAATGTCCCCATGCACGAAACATGTAATTGCTATCTCCTACTGATGAACTGTGTACTGACAAACACTGAAGAATTCCAAGATGCTTAAGTCCTTTCCTTAAAGTATAACATTAAAGTTCCCGGGCCAGTAAAGTCAAGCAACTAAGAGCAGGGAAGATAACAGGGAAGGAAGAAGCCTTCTTCTCCCTTTAAAGTTTGGTAAGTTTATATAGGGAAAACTAAAATAAGTTCCATGCAAACTTCACTGTTCCTGAAGACATCATCAGTTGTGTGGGAGAAAGCTCTCCCAGTTTACTTGTTCTGTCATCTTAATACCACCATGGAAAAAACCAGAAATGGGCTGATGCACTGTTCCACCAAAGCCTTAAGAACTGTGCCTGTCTGGGGCACCCCTCTCACAGGTTACAACAGCCAGGAGAAATTTCACGTGGGCCAAATAGGAGGTTACAGTTGTGTGACAGATTGACAGGGAGCTGCCAGGTTAACAAGCCGGCGATACACAGACTAGAGGAACAAGCCCGTTTTCAGGCAAATGCTCCATGATAAGACCAGCACCTGTTCTTGTCCACATGGACCGTAAAAGTACTTGCAGTAGCAGCACACAAGAGTAAGGACTCTCTATCCCAGTAACGACAGCAGTATTCCTTCCAGCATTCTAAAAAGACAGTGCTGGGTAAATAAGCGATCCAGAGGAATTTTCATAAGGTATTTAGTCAAACCCAGAAGGTGGATCAATAGGGATAACTTCATTAACCCGTCTGAACTTTTCCTCCAAAAGGAAAACAAACTACCTAACAGTAAAATCCCTCTAACGTTACTCCCTATAGAGACAAGAGAAACCTGCTCAGGTGTACTTCATCTCAACGCCAGCTATATTTCATCCAGTGGTGTATGTTTCCAGCTTAATAAGGGACCACAGCACGATAACCAAGTAACTACTTCTTAGTTTTTTGATTAGAAGTAGGGATATGGCTAAGGATCAGACACACCAGGTAATAAAAAGCAGCTGCCACACCTTCAGTTTCAGAAAGGCGCTGGCACAAAACTTCTCCCTGGGTTTATAAACACGTCTTCCAGATACACTTGTAATGTCTCTTTCCTTTCCAAACGGTTGGGTCTTTATGCCAAATTCACAGAATCACAGCATGGTCGGGGTTGGAAGGGACCTCTGTGGGTCACCCAGTCCAACCCACCTGCTGAAGCAGGGTCACCCAAAGCAGGCTGCACAGCACCGCATCCAGGTGGGTCTTGAATGAGAAGGAGACTCCACAAACTCCCTGGGCAGCCTGGGCCAGGGCTCTGTCACCCTCAGAGGGAAGAAGTTCTTCCTCGGGTTCAGCTGGAGCTTCCTCCGCTTCAGTTTGTGCCCATTGCCCCTTGTCCTGTCGCTGGGCACCACTGGAAAGAGTCTG
>Ga0065711_1049018_pt1 | contig 11516 bp, 7 predicted proteins | sample Hoacrofraction12_FD_59098 | JGI IMG/M metagenome (GOLD analysis project Ga0065711, IMG submission 59098) | Hoatzin crop microbial communities from Cojedes, Venezuela - Epithelial fraction 12 v2 (version 2) | ecosystem: Host-associated > Birds > Digestive system > Esophagus > Crop | place... | reverse complement strand
GGGTCACCTACAGCAGGCTGCACAGGACCTTGTCCAGGTGGGTCTTGAATATCTCCAGAGAAGGAGACTCCACAACCTCCCTGGGCAGCCTCTTCCAGTGCTCCGTCACCCTCAGAGGGAAGGAGTTCTTCCTCATGTTCAGACAGAACTTCCTAAGCTTCAGTTTGTGCCCATTGCCCCTTGTCCTGAGTCAACTTGTAGATATAGGAACATTAATAAAATATTAGATAAACAGAGATTTGTGGAAATAAATTTGTATTGTTTAACTTGCTGTCAAATTGTTAGAAAATAAACTTTTCATTTTTAGTCACTACTTCATCAAACAGACCACTGACAACTATCATACTATTGTAAATGCAGTTCCATATTCTATTTTTTAAGGACTATAAACCACAATACAGCCAATTTGCTTATGATTTATTGAACTCTGGTCAACAGAATTCAAGTAAATCATATTGTTTCTACTGATCAAATGAGTGTAAATTCATGCTTAGAACGTATCAAATATGACTACATCCATTTAAGGCCTGTTTTGCACCATTGATTGAATTTAAAAATTTGAGTCAGATCATTTTTGTCTCCAAAAGATTTAATATTAATTTTAAATATCTGAGAGTTCTCTGTAATTCACAAGCGATCCGCCTAGTTTTACAGTTGAGAACTACTTTCTAAATGAAAGTAAATGTCTCTAAAAGACATTAAATGTGCAAAAGATGATACAACTTAAAGAAAAATAAAATCACAAATCTTTGAAATCTCTTCGTTACATTTTTTCCCAAGAGAATGAAAAACATATTTTTTTATATGCCGTGACTCGAGTATTTTCGTTTTATATAATGCTTTCATATTATTTTCTTCCTTATCCTTCCATCATCTTTCTTCATTACTACTACTAAAAAATACAGTGCTTAAATATAAAGATTGATTTGACATTTTAAGTTATTTGATGTTAGTATTGTTAGTATTAATAGGAGTAGTAATAGTAAATTTACTAGTAAGGCTAGTAATAGTAATAGTAAAAAAAATAGTAATCTATTAGAACATATATATTTATTATTATAACTATAATAACCATTTTAGTCATCTCAGCAAGATATGAAAAGAAAGACAAGTCAGATGTTCAAACATGAGATAATTTCTAGGATAACAAAGGAAGTCAAATATGTTAGAGCCACAAGTACCACGAGCAAAACTAAAAGATCTCTGTGCCTAGAGTATACAGCATAATTATGTTCTGTCACTATTACCTGACATAAAACGCCTCATTATCTATAATATCTTTGCATACAAGTATAAATCAAGGACAAAAATAGATGTAAGTTCAAAACTCTTTCAGTAGGTAAAAAATATCTTTAATAAGAACTCAGATAATCAGCCGACATAATTCAGAAAAGTTCACCTAGTTCACTAGTTTACAGCAGCTCTATATTTCACCTGTTCATTTTTCATTTAAATATCATAGTTTTGTTGCAGTAACAGTGAAATACTTGAATAGGTATGCAAGTCCATTTTCCGTAAAAGCAGTACTTAATCATCAGTTATTTTTTAAATAAATGATTCTGTTTATCTTTGTATTAAATGCAGCACAGTCTTATTTAGTAGTAAGAATTGACAGTTGTAGTGAAACGTTCCCAAATGAAGTTCATAGAACTCGTTGCTAATGATTGAAGACACAGGCAAGATGTGTAGAAATTTTGAACATGGAGTTTTAACAGTTGGTTTTGTGGATGAAATTTCTAAAATACTTACATGCATATATGAACTCTCAGTTCGTGCAACCTTAGCAAAGTGGTCTTGAAGTTCTTTTTCAGCTGTGTTAATTTCTTACTTTTGATTTGCTATGCTTAACAGTTCTTTGAAATATTTTTGAAGTATGATGGGCATTGGTGAATAAGATGTTGCATTCCTAATAGTTATATATTCCTGGTGATCACTGATTGCATATTACTTTTTGGTTTGTCACTTTCATTGCTTCAATCTCAAGTGCGATTGTTATTTCAAAACAAACACCCATTCTGCACAGAAAAAGATATGCACCCTTTTTTCCATTTACGAATAATTTATAATAAACAACTGTTTTGTACCACATAGCTGCTGAAACAAAATTGTTTACACTGTCAAAACCTAGAAAAAGAATATGCAGAAAGAAAGTTTTGCTACACAAGCAGGGAAAGACCTTCCACTAGAGACATGGGAAGACTCCTGATTTTCTGTCACAAAAAGGGTCTCTTTCAAGTTGTTTTGATTAAAGTTATGTACCTATAAAAACATATACACAGTTCCACTAATGTAGGAAGAAATCCTTTCATTTTGACTTAAGCTAGAGCGGCTGCATCAGTGCGGAGGGTGACTTCTATTGCTAGTTCCAGTAACTCTTTTCCCACTTCTTTTTCCCTGCATATGAAGTTTGGAATGGTTTAGATATAATGAGGTCAGTGCCCTGTTGTGCCTGATCTATATGGGTCTGTAACCACTGGCTATTTTTGTCATAAAGAAGGTCAGTAATTGCAGTACTATCAGAGAAAAAACAGTGTCTGAAGAATTTTTATAGATCTTACAGTAGATCACTAATGGAAAGCTGTTTTGAGGGTTCAGGCTTTTTCCCACTGTAATAAATGCAGTAGGAGAACTGGGAGGATATAGTTCCCAAAACGCCTACAGGAGTTGATTTCCTTCTCTGAAAAAATCTACTTTTCCTAAAATGACTTTTATTATCTCTTACACAAAGGCAATTTTGTCTCAGTTCTGAGTCAGTGTCATCAGTTTTTGTATTGTTTCAATTGCTAAGAGGGGAAAAAGAACCATAGCTGAATAAATTCCCTGAGCTGCCGTGATATTGTCTTTTTGTTGATGAGAACAATCTGATAAAGGAATCAAAGAATGCTCATCAAACCTGGAAAAAACAGCAGAGATTGGATATGCGACACAAGGGGATATTTTTGGAAATTCAACAGCTGTACATCCAAATTGCAACCACACTTCAAGGGTAGTTGACTAAATCAAACACCAGCGAGTAGATTACTTGACAAACCACAAAAAACAAAGCTAGATTTCCATTTAATGATTATAAATTTATACTTACATATATAGGAAACCTGAGTCATCAGTTTCAATTCTTCATATACAATTCTCAAGCAAGGCACCTGCACAAATACTCATTGCTGTTGCACTCTTACAGATGAAGCCTAAACGTGGCTCTGCTTATGCTGTAAATTAGGGGAAGCTTCTGCAGCTTGTTGTGCCATTCTGTATGTGCCCATCTGTATCTGACCGAGTTATGCATTCCTTATAAAAAGCCTGGAAAATAATGCAACAGAAGGTTCATAATTTTAGAGATATGTAGCTTCCTCCAGCAGGAGGTTGCTATTTTTCTTCTGGATATAACTTTCTGATAGTATAATTAATGGCACCATTAACACAATTAAGCAATTCATACCTCTTTGTTATATGATCATTACTTTTGTTATGCCCTAAAACCAGTTTCTTTCAAGGGCTGTAATCCTTTAGTGATCAATAATTGGCCATCTGTGTTTATAGCCCTAGGACCTCTGTTATCAGCCCATGCTTGTATTCTCAGGGTACCCAAAGAAATATTCACTCTACATAAATTCTTATTCTAAGGTCATTGTTAGTTCATTCTATTCAGCAACTGTTCCTTAGAACACTGTATATGAATATGTATGCAATACTTCCTCAATTATGCGTTATTCATAGCTAATTATTACTACAATTATTGTCATTATTATAATTCTTTGCTTAAATTCCTTTGATTTTCTTCAAGGTACAACTTTCTGTTAGAGAATATTAGACAGAGAAAATAATTATTCCTAAGTGGTGGGAATGGTAAACTTGTAAACTTTACAAATGCCACCCTCAAGGTGCTCTAGTCACCACACTGACTGAAGAAACTATCTTTAAACAAAGTTCTGCTAATAAGTAAAACTTCACTACTTTACGTACCAACCAGCAAATTTATAACAAATTAGAAATAAGTAGAAGCCCCTATAATTCATTGTTGCTTTGTTGGACATATACGTCTTGAAACATTTGTCATTTCTCCAGGAAATGCAGAAAAGGAATGTATCCTTCAGGAGTGATCCTCTCTGTTCTTGAATTAAAAATAAGATCAGAAAGACCACTTTTATCTTATACACATTTGTACTCTTTTTGTGTGATGAGGTTATGGTAGCTGTGGGGCTACAGGGGGGCTACATTATCAGCCTGATTTGAGCTGGCAAAATTTGCACTTATTAGCCAGATGCCTATATAGAGAAAAGCTCCATAAAACTGATAAAACAGAAAATCCAGAGTGATGAAAGAAAGATAGTGGACTGTAAAAGGAAAGTATATGAGGAGAAAAGAAGCTGTTTCCCATACTTCACACATTCTAATATTTGCTGATTGGTTTTTCCCTCTGACAATCTGTTGAATCTTAAGAAGAAATTGACACTGTGGAGACTAAATGCACTCGGACACCGAGACACTTTAATCATAGATATATACATTTCTTTTTGAGAACCATGTGACCCTCCTGTCCCACAGACAATAGGGTCCAGCAGAAAAGTCAGCTGTTGTCATCGCTTTCAATTTGCTGTCTGGGAAGTTCTTGATAGTTTGCAGCTTTTATAGTGATTGCCAGGTTGTTTAAGCTCAAGGTACGGCTCAACAGGGTTAAGTGAAGTTTGTGTGCTAATACTGCTGTCAGTCAAGCCCAGCCCATGTCACCAATGATACATATGGCTCCTCTTTCTCTGAATGTAAATGCTACATCAACTTAATTGTGCTGTTAAATTACTGGAGTGTAAGTTATATCATGTTTGAATGGAACAGATCTTCTTAAAATATTCTTCAGTTCTCTTGACACTTCTCTACTAACAAAACCTGGCATCAGCAGAAAAAAAAGAAATTACATGGAGCACTGTGTCTTCTGTAAATCCTGCCTGACTGCAGACAAAGAGGATCACTCGTAAATGTTAAGCAACAAAGTGATAATTGCACTGCAGGAGAATCTTCAGAGATAATGTTTCAGATTAATCTCACTACAGTACCAGGTCATTTGAGTGAGGATGTCAGGAGAAACACTGTTCTCACCTTCTGAGAAGCATGTATCTCCTCAAATGGCTGACTTAATTCCCATAGATATTTTATATCTGTAGCTGGGTACAGATATGCATGTACATAGATGTATAGTCTCTTTATACATAGTTAAGTATGTAAACTCAACTTCAAATTGTTGTTATTTCATACATACATACATATGTGCAAATATATACACACATGCATATATATTTAGAGACTGAAATCCAGACTTATGCATTCTCGATTCCTTAAATATTTCTTGCTATTAGGTTGGATCAGTACCACATTTTCTCTTGAACTTGAATAATTGCTGAGAAATTTAGTGCATATGGGAAATCAGTAGAATATATTACAGAATATTTGAAAGGTTTAGGTTAGAAGGGACCTTTAAAAGTCATCTAGTCCAACCCCCCTGCAAAGAGTAGGGACATCTTCAACTAGACCATGTTGTTCAAAGCCCCATCCAACCTGACTTTGAATGATTCCAGGGACGGGGCAGGTACCATATCTCTGGGCAACCTGTTCTGGTGTTTCAGCAGGCTCATTGTAAAATATTTCTCCTTTATAATCAGTCTAAATCCACCCTCCCTTAGCTTACAACCATTACTCCTTGTCCTGTCAAAACAGGCTTTGCTAAAAAGATTGTCTTCATCTTTCCTATAGGCCCAAGGTAAGTACTGAAAGGCTGCAATAAGGTCTCCCCAGAGCCTTTTCTCCTCCAGGCTGAACAACCCCAAGTCTCTCAGTCTGTTCTCACAGGAGAGTTGTTCCAGTCCTTGGATCATTTTTGTGCCCATCATCTGGACCCACTCCAACAGCTCCATGTCTTTACTGTACTGAGGGCTCCAGAGCTGGATGCAGGACTGCAGGTGGGGGTTTCACCAGAGCAGAGTAGAGGGGCAGAATCATAGAATCATAGAATGATAGAATCATAGGTTGGAAAAGACCTCTGAGATCATCAAGTCCAACCATCAACCCAACATCACCATGCCTACTAAACCCTTATCCCGAAGTGCCACATCTACACATTTTCTGAACAACTCCAGGGATGGGGACTCCACCACCTCCTTGGGCAGCATAGGCTGACCACTCTATCAGTAAAAAAATTTTTCCTAATATCTGATTTAAACCTCCCCTTGAAGCAACTTGAGGCCATTGCCTCTCATCCTATCGCTAGTTAGTTGGGAGAAGACACCAACACCCACCTCACTACAACCTCCTGTCAGGTAGTTGTAGAGACCAATAAAGTCCCCCCTCAGCCCCCTCATCTCCAGACTAAACAGCCCCAGCTCCCTCAGCTGCTCCTCATAAGACTTGTTCTCTACAGCCTTCAACAGCCTCATTTCTATTCTCTGGACTCACCCCAATAACTCAATGTCCTTCTTGTAGTGAGGGGCCCAAAACGGAACACAGTACTCCAGGAGTGGCCTCACCAGTGCCGACCACAGGGGCACGATCACCTCCCTACTCCTCCTGGCCATACTATTCCTGATACAGTTCAGGATGCCATTGGCCTTCTTGGCCACCTGGGCACACTGCTGGCTCATGTTCAGCTGGCTGTAAACCAACACTCCATAATCCTTTTCTGCCGGACAGCTTTCCAGCCACTTCTCCCCAAGCCTTTAGTGTTGCATGGGGTTGTTGTGAGCAAAATGCAGGACCCGGCATTTGGCCTTGTTAAACCTTGTAAAATTGGCATCGGCTCATTGATTCAGCCTATCCAGATCCCTCTGCAGATCCTTCCTACCCTCAAGCAGATCGACACTCCCGCCCAGCTTGGTGTCACCTGCAAACTTACTGAGGGAGCACTCAATCCCCTCACCCAGATCATTTGTAAAGACGTTAAACAAGACTGGACCCAAAAATGAACCCTAGGGAACACCACTCTTGACTGGCCACCAGCTGGATTTAACTCCATTCATGACCACTCTCTGCACTCGGCCATCCAGCCAGTTCTTTACACAGTGAAGAGTACACCCATCCAAACCATGGGCAGCTAGTTTCTCCAGGAGGATGCTGTGGGGAACTGTGTCAAAGGTCTTACTAAAGTCCAGAGAGACAACATCCACAGTCTTTCCCTCATCCACTTGGTGGGTCACTTTGTCATAGAAGGCGATCTGGTTGTTCAAGCAGGATCTGTCTTTCATGAACCCACGGTGGCTGGGCCTGATTCCCTGGTTGTTCATCACATGCCCAGTAAGAACACTCAGGATGAACCGCTCCATAATCTTGCCCAGCACTGAGGTCAGGCTGACAGGCCTGTAGTTCCCGGGATCCTCTTTCTGACCCTTGTTGTAGATGGGTGTTACACTAGTGGTCCTCGAGTCATCTGGGACCTCCCCTGTGAGTCAGGACTGCTGATAGGTGATGCAAAGTGTCTTGGACTTCTGCTCCGCCAGTTCCCTCATCACTGTTGGGTGGATCCCATCTGGCTCCATAGACTTGTGAGTGTCCAGGTGGCATAGCAGGTCATTAACTGCTTCCTCGTGGATTATGGGAGGTTTATTCTGCTCTCCTTCCCTATCTTCCAGCACTGGGGTCTGACTGCCCCGGGAATAAGCAGTGTGACTATTAAAGAGTGAGGCAAAGAAGGCATTAAGTACCTCAGCCTTTTTCTCTTCCTTGGTGGTAATATTCCCCTCTTACATCCAATAAGGGATGGAGACTCCTTGGCCCTCTTTTTGTTATTAACATATTTGTAAAAAAATATTTTTGTTGTCCCTTACAACAGTGGCCAGTCTGAGTTCTAGCTGGGCTTTTGTCTTTCCAATTTCCCCTCTGCATTACCTAACGAGACCCCTGTACTCCTCTTGAGTCACCTGCTCTTTCTTCTATAGGTGGTAAACCCTCCTTTTTTTCCTGAGTCCCAGCAAGATGTCCCTTTTCAGCCAGGCCAGTCATCTTCCCTGCTGGTTGGTGTTGCACATGGGGACATCCTGTTCCTGTGCCTTTAGACTTTAGACTTCCTTCTTGAATGTCCTGGGTTCGGCCAGGACAGGGTTAATTTTCACTGGAATCCAGGAAGGGACATAGCCAGGCGGGCTGACCCAATCTGGCCAAACAGAGCTGGGTATTCCATACCACGTGCCGTCATGCTGGGTTCTGGTGGGGGGGAGCGGGGCGGCGGGAGCAATTGTCTTAACAATTATGGAAAATGTTTTTGTCATTCTGTAAATAAAAGTGTTCTTAATAGAAGCTGAAAGTATATTTTTCTTGCAGAACAGTCGTATATGTAGTGCCTGGTTCCTCCTGATGGCACTCTGAGGTTCAGACTTCACCTATTGTGCTCAGCAAACATTTTAACCTTACTGAATATCATACTTTTAATGAACTCACCAAAGTTTATGTACATATGGATAAAAAAAGAGTTTGGTTCCTGGCTCACTTTTAAGAAAGAGACCTACTTTAAAATATGAATAATTCAGCCTCCCTTCCTGCCCCCCTATCCTATATAGGAATATGCTATATTTTAAATAAATTCACTTACTTTTTAAAAGCCAAGTTTAAAGCTCTGTTTAAAGTGAACTTCATACATCTCCTGCACATGGCACAGTAATTTTGCAGTTCAACCAACTCTTTATGAAAATGTCTTATGAAAAGACAAGCATAGACTCAGATAGAGGAGGGGGAGCAGGTCACCTGTTCACACTCTTCACTTCCTTAACAGTACCCAACATAGTGGCACATACTTAAGGTCACTAAAATGCACATCTCTCTGACCAAGACCATGCCAATTCTGACTAACTTGGTGGAAAAATTTATCTAAAAACTACGTTTAATTATTGTGGGTTGTCTTCCCCCCTCCCAGCCCCCAAGTTTTTAGAGGGTTTTTACCTGAACTAATTTCAGCCATTATAGTTTTGACCAACAAACCAACAGTGTCATACAATACAACATCAAAAAGTCATTTCGTTTTTCAGCTGATTGCAAAATATGCCATTGATACTTGCTGCCTGCTATAGTTTGACAAATTGAGTTAGAACTGCCAACTCTGCAAAACGGAGACAGAAAACACATTGCAGTGGGTAACTTGTTTATGCTCAGACACCGTCAGCTGGTTAAAAGAGGCAGATGGATTTACACTTTTTAAGCAAGAAAGTCTTCACAGAAGATAATCTGGTTTGTTATCTATCTGCTTTGCTTCATGCGAGCAGTCCTTAGAAGGAGCACAGCTGCAAAATAGCACTGTAATCAAGAAGACAAGAAGTACCAACACAAGAGAGTTCTGTAAAACCCCAGGGATGAGGAAGCATACTTTGTAAAACTCTCCAAGATGTAAATTAAGTTCAACCACATAATGTATTGGAACCCAATTCATATATACAGAATTTGATTTAAAAAAAGAAAGAAAAATAATATATCGGAATGGCCCTGGTGTAGTTGGGCATCACAACATATTTTGGGAATATAAAAGGTTATACGATTACACCTGAAATTGCAGTAATAATTGGAAAAGTAATTGGAAACAAATACAGTTTGACACCTACTGTTAACATTTTAACTAACACTACAAGAATGGAAGAAATCCCTAAAGAGTCACCAGAGTATGTTTGTACTAACCTATTGAATGTTAAAATGCTGGTGCTATAGCAGTCTGAAAACAGAAGAAAATACTCAGCTCTTTTTCTACTTATCTTTTGGGATGTGTTTTTGTACTCAGGACTTGTGCAGTAGACAATTAATTTGCTTTTCTTTTTTAGTACCAAAGTACACCTGGAATATGTCTTATACATATTCAGAAGATATTATTTATACTGATGTCCAGACTACTTTAATTAGCCTGGATCATACTTTTTTAAGAAAAACAAAGAACTGTAGTTCTCTACTAAGACAAATAATTTTATCACCTACAGGACCTAAACCTTGCATTTCTAAAGGAGCTACATTCTAGACTATTAAATGGTTCAGTCCCCTTACTGAGCTCTCAGCTGAGAAGTAGTGTTACTGAAGTTAGTTGGTTTGTTTAAGTTACTAAGTACTCAACAGTAGGAATAAAATTGCACAATACTTCTGTTATTTGTGGCTCAGTGGTGTCTGTAACCCGCTGGACTTTTTGCATGACTTTGAACACCTTTTTTGAAAGATGATATTTAAACACACTTGCATGCACACTTTGCTTTTTTCTTCTTTCTCTTTTATCCTTTCTTCTGAAGCACTGAACTCAGGGTGTGCAACTAGAAGTAAGTTCTGCAAAGGACTGTGGGAAATATGTGAGATCAGAGAAAGGTAGTGACATAGCAAGTGTTACTAAGACTACAGTAAAAGACACTTCTTTAAACCAATCGCTGAAGAGTTTTTTCAAAGCAGGAACACTGTACTGTTGATTTGCTGCTAGTAAAAATAATAAATAAATGAAGTAAAAGTAAACCTAATCCAAGCAGTTACAAAATGAGAATTAAAGGTCAGAACCTGAGATGGTTGCTGCATGAGATGTGTTTATTTAATGACAGCCCTATCTAAGAAAGCAGGATTAAATGTTTTCCTCAGAAAGAAGATTGAATATCCATTGCTCCATGAGCAGGTGCTCTAACCATGAGAATATTGTATTAAAGTGGAAAAATGGGAACTCGGGATCTAGATTCGAGTGTCTGAACGCTGTTATCAAGTACTATCTGATACGGCCTAAGAGCTGATGAATGTGACCTTGGGCCTGTGGGACAACTGTGCCCTTTCATCCTGTCTGTGGGAAGCCTCACCGCTTGCCCTGGGGAAGCCCGGGAAGCACTAGGAGCCTATGCTTAGGCAACTAAGTTGCAAAGGAATACAAACTGTGTTTTGGATTACATGTAAAAGAGAATTATCAAGTGCAAACTTTAAAACACAAAGTTAGATTTCTTGCCATAAATGCATAAAACAGGGACTATCAAGCATAAGTAAGTGTCCGTCTTGGTATAGTCATAACTACTTTGGCTATCAAGGGTGCTTATTTAGTTAATGGAGAGGAGTCAGGTATTTAACTTTCTCTCGGAATTCTGCATTTGCCTCCTGAGCTCCCTTGCAGTGCTCCTTCAAGACAATGACAAAGCCAGGAGCACTGGGCACAAAGGTCTGTCTGAAACTCATAGCAGTCACCTCTGTTTATCTGGCATTAAAAAGTGGAGTTAGTTGAAGCAGGTAACATCTGGGAAAGAAGAAAAAATATTACAGAAGAATCCTCCAGTTTTACCTGTAAGTAGCTCAGATTTTCATGGAGAAAGTAGGTCCCAGAACATAGTCAGTTGAAAGGTTTAACTGTAATATTCTTGCATGGAAATGTGCATGCACTACTCCAAAAACATTAAAACATTTTAAAATTACAATAAATTAAAACTAATTGATGCTGTTCTGAGACCTTACAGGTTTGGAAGAAGTTAATTAAATGGGTATTGTGCCTCCTGAAATTTTTCTTGTCCTGAAGGGTATATATTTTATTTCTTTATTTCTGTGGAAGAAAAAAA
>Ga0065711_1049017_pt1 | contig 11517 bp, 5 predicted proteins | sample Hoacrofraction12_FD_59098 | JGI IMG/M metagenome (GOLD analysis project Ga0065711, IMG submission 59098) | Hoatzin crop microbial communities from Cojedes, Venezuela - Epithelial fraction 12 v2 (version 2) | ecosystem: Host-associated > Birds > Digestive system > Esophagus > Crop | place... | reverse complement strand
GAGGCCTCACTAGGGCAGTGTAGAGGGGAAGGAGAACCTCCCTCGACCTACTGGCCACACTCCTCTTGATGCACCCCAGGATCCCATTGGCCTTCTTGGCAGCCAGGGCACACTGTTGGCTCATGATCAACCTGTCGTCCACCAGCACACCCAGGTCCCTCTCCACAGAGCTGCTCTCCAGCAGGTCCGCCCCAAGCCTGTACTGGTGCATGGGATTGTTCCTCCCCAGGTGCAGGACCCTGTACTTGCCTTTCTTGAACTTCATCAGGTTCAGTGCTTTTACATCAGTTTTTACTGGATCGTCTCAGGCTTATTACATTTTCCACTTTCAAGTGATGAATGACTGCTCTGAGATAATTCTTTAGATGTTTCCTTAAAGAAGCTATGCTTTGTGATAGAGTTTGTATCAAAGGTTTCTTTTGCAGGAAACTGGGAACTTCAGTTACTAAGCTCCCCAGTCTTGCATCCAAATATCAATAAAATTGATGGCATCAAAATACCTTGTTTTATTGTTTCCTGTTATCAAAAAATAACAGCAGCTTGGCAAGATTACTTTTGATGACAGCAATGTGAATTAAATTGCTTAAGCTTCCTTTGTGTAGCTTTCTGAAAACCAGCTTTCCTGTTTCTTGCTGTCTTGCTGCTGTAGCCATACCTCAAAGCAGAATTTCTTTTTGTATACTAGGACTTTAAAGATACTGAATTCTGTCTGCTCTGTGTGGACTTCCTTGGGAGAAGGAGAGTGGGATGGTGCAAACTGTGTTTTTCATTTTTTTCAGTGGAAACATCTTTTCAGATTTTAAGATTCTTTTTGATAGCTCAGCATATGGTTTCTTTCTGCCAGCTTCCTATCTTCTTTCAGTCTATGTTCAAGAGTAGTATAGTTTGGTTTTGTTGTGTTGTTTTGTTTGTGTTTCCCAGATGGGGGGAATCTCTTTTGTCAACAATCAGTATTGTTGGTTGTTTTTTTTTGTGGATTTCCCCTATAACCTATTTAGAAAATAGTCTTGAATATAAGACTCTAGAACTTCAAGAGTGTCTGCTCAGGGGAGAAAACATTTGTCTTTATACTCAAGTGAATTCTACTTTGTATTGATAGTAATTTCAGCAACTTTGTACTTAGGGGAGGTTAAACTGGAGAAAGCATATCCCAGAATTATTGTGGTACAGCTGTAGTTCAGTTGCAATTCTAATGGAATAAGAAATCTGGCATTTAAAACAGTCTGGCTTGTTTTAGTTTCCATTCAGTAAGAAGATATGTGTTTATTTCAGTCTGCATAGTAGATAGCAACGGAGAGCAGCATCTAATGATTCGAGTCTTTCAGCTGGGATTTTAGACTTCAGAAATATTCATTATAACATAGTTCACAATGATAGTATTTATTTTCCTTTTCTGTCTGTGGATAATCAAATTTGATGGTTTGGAGTGTTTTACTACCTCTTGGAATATTCAGTTTATCTTCTGTGGGATGCCTTCGTAGTTATATTAATCTTGTACAAGTAACTGAAAACTTTGGCTACCCAGATTACTGTTAACTTCTGATGCTTTCCAGGAGGTTCATCCCTTTGGCTGTAACACAGTAAGGCAGAAAGTACATAACATCTTTTGCTCCACTTGTAATTTCCAACTAGCAAGCAGAAATTTCTAAAACTCAATGTAAAATCCTCAAAAGATCTCCTTCTTGAAAGTGTTAAATTTTTTACATAAAAAGCATACCAAAACAAGAAGTTTCTCTAGGGTATGAATTAGACATCTAGAAAATGTAATGCTGATTGAGCTGGGTTAATATTAAAAAATTCAAATTACAGAAGTTCTAGATTTGAATTAAAAAATTTCTCAATTCTTGATTAAAACTGTAATTTAAAGATTTTTTCCATAGTACTACAGAGTTGTTCCAATAATTTCTCTTCCTTGGGACTGATACATATGTGTATGTATTATATATTTTTAAAAGTATTAAAAATACTCTTTTCTACAATTTAGTTTGAGTCCATTTTTGGGGCTGGGCTATGAAGGAATTCCCGATTCCTTATGAATTTAGAGTTGCTTACTGATCACCAGGTTAGTTGTCAAGTCTCCTGCGTGCTGGTAACCACGCAACCACATACCCAGACTTCTGTATGGCCATGGGACCATGTGGTGCTCCAAAGAAAAGCTGTAGCCAGGAGCAGGCTGTTTCTGTGGGAACAGTTCTGATTTTTCTGTTCCCTTTGCCTTTTGTAGTGGCCCTTTGGAAAAACAAGTGCCAGGAGCAAGCTCCATCAGTGCACCTTTACTGAGGCAGTCTGGTGTAGGTCTGAGCACGCACAGTGAATTTTGGGTTTCTGATCTTGAGCCTGGATTTCAAGCACTCATTCAGTACGTCCGAAAAGCTCGCACACAGTAACCCCATTGTTAGAGGTGGGGAAGGTCAGCTGCATGCACTCCCTTCTTGCTGAAAGAAGTCACTGGAAAGGCTGACTGCCTTTGATCTTACAGTATTGGGGCCTTTAGGGACCTTCTGTAAACAGAGCATCCACTACTTACATTTAAAATTTAATCCACAGACTGAAAAGTGAAAGACCGCAGTTTGTCTTGAGTTCTTCAGTTCTAGTTCACAAATATTCTAAACATAGTTTTGTGTTTCATGTTACATTCATTACCTGAATTTAAGAGGAATTGTGGCAGGATATAACTACTGAGTATATAAATAAGAATTTTAAAGGCTTGATACACAAAGGTGTAAATGCAAGGATGAAAGCTAACTCAATTCCCTAGCATTTTGCAGCATGCAGTATATTTAAAAGATCATCGTCTTACGAGGTAGTATAAAGATTTCAGGCTTAATTGTGAAGTCATGTGTTTAAAGGTCAATAGTATTCTCTGGATATGACTTTGTACAAGTTACTTTGTACTTATTTTAAAACCACTTTAATAAGAGAGGGTTGCTTGTTTGAAGATGTAAATTGCAATTTTTGTTTAGCGTGTCTCACTGCTGAGAGCCGGTGACTGTCCTCGTAATGATTATTTTTCTGACACGTGAATGATGAGTGTGGAATACTGAAAGGTGGTTTTGTAAGGAAATGTGAATAGTCTTATCGCAGAATATCGTGCAGAGGTTCTCCTTACACCATTCTTCTGCTCTAAGAGTGAAACTCTTCTTCTCTCTGTTGTGATTGATTCTTACTGCTTTTTTCCTAGCTGGCTGGCTGAGATGATAACTGCAGTAGGTAGTTTGAACTGTCACTGCTTCTAGATCACTCCCCTACATGAACGTTGCTAAATGTCCACTTTGTGTGTTAATGCTGAAGTTATAAGGAAAATACAGTAGCTCTCTGTAAAATAATACCAAGCACTTCTAATTCTCAGAAGATTCCTGGGGCACATGACCTTTTCCAGAACCAAGGCTGTTCTTCTATTAGGCATGCTACATCAATTTTATATTCATCAATAATATTTGAAAATGTAGAATAAGTTATTTGCAAGTGTATTTTGTATATTACAAGACTTTGCAAAATTATGCTATTAGTGTTAGGAGACAGGCTGCAAAGGACTTTGATCAAACATCAGTTATTTGTAAATGTTTTATGAACTTGAATGTGAAGGTTTTAAGTAAATTTAGGTTATACTGGGAGCATTGATCTATTAGTGAAGCTATTTAACACCTCGCTGTTGTTTGTACTTTCCATATGAAGTTTCATCACTATTTGGTGTTTAACTGAAACGGTAATGAATTAGGTGATTTTTGACGCTTTTTTTGTTGTGTTTTTTTCACAGTTCACTTTCGGTTCTTTTACCGAAGTAGGCATACAGGAGTAAATAGACTTAATTTTTATTGGCAGCTTGAAGGCAAACTCTGTACCTGACAAGAGGTAGGAAGCTGCCTGCCAGCTGTAGGGCTAAATTTCTAGACCCAGTTCTATAGTGGTGGAGTAAGGCAGTGAAGAATCAAGATCAGGTTTTGTCTTCATGATTTTATAAGTGTCAGTACTCAAACTATTAAGTGTAAAGGCTGACTGAGAACATGGGTACTTGATTGGAATTTGGAGCAACCTGAAAGCTAGGCAAGAGAATAAATTTTTTCACAGAAATAGGTTGTTGCAAAGTAACTGTATAAGATTGCACTTGATAGTGGTTCATCTTGGGCTTTTAGACGTGCTGGACTCTGTTGACCAGAATTCATTTTTGTCGGCTGTAATTACTCCCCCCAGAATGAAGAACTACTCAATGTGAAGAAACATTAGCTTTTGTGTCTGTAGCTTAACTGTTGGAGCCGTGGAGATTTTAAGTGACTGTACATGATACAGCACCATAGATAATGTGTTCCATATGTCTGTATTTAATTTGAAAGGAATGATTTATCAAATAATAATTTAACATGGGATTGATTTGATTTGCATATGTAAAGATGTATGAAACTGTGATGTGATTACTGTATTAGCATGCCTGAGAAATGACCTGACTGTGTAGATTAATCAGAACGGTCTCTTCGGTATTCAATTCCTGACACAAATATTTATATTTACTTTTTAAAGCCGCATAAGATTATTAAGGCATAAACAAAGCTAACTTAATGCTTCAGAACTTTATTCTGTACTAGTAATATGCATACTTAGAGTTTTCTAGTTTGAGGTGGGATAACGTGCCTTCTTCTGGCTGGAGAAGAGGGCAGTACACAAGGTCGCTTTTCTTCCCACATGAGGAATGGAACCGGACTCGTGGGCTATCTGTGGGCAGCCCCTGGGCGGTAAGCTGCCCGCAGGCTGCTGTCAGCCCGCTTGGGGGAACAGCTGAGAAAGGGCAGGCAACTGCTAGCCGTTGCTGGCCTGAGTTCATTACAGTTGTTGTTTCAGTGCTCCTTGGAACTCAGAATCACAGAATGTTGGAGGTTGGAGGGGACCTCTGTGGGTCATCTAGTCCAACCCTCCTGCCGAAGCAGGGTCACCTACAGCAGGCCGCAGAGGACCTTGTCCAGGAGGGTCTTGAATATCTCCAGAGAAGGAGACTCCACGACCTCCCTGGGCAGCCTGTTCCAGTGCTCCGTCACCCTCAGAGTGAAGAAGTTCTTCCTCATGTTCAGATGGAACTTCCTCTGCTTCAGTTTGTGCCCAACACAAACCTGTACCTGTTTGTGCCCAACTCTGCCTGTACCGCAGAGCAGTTGTTCAAAGGGTGGAAGCCCACGCCCCAAAGCTTCTCTCCCGCAGGCCCCTTTGCCAGTGGACAGTAATTCAGTCAGACGTGTTCCTCCTGTACGACAGGAGACGACTGTAGTTCCCTGTCCCTCTGAGCACGTTTTTCCCAGCACACCCCCTGCCAAGGAACAGGAATGCTGGAGAGGTCTGTTGCCCCGGCGATTCCTCCAACCCACAGTCTACCCACGGGGCCGTTATGAAAGCCTCAGAAAGGAGAAGAGAGTGTAAGCTTTCCTGGTGGGCAGCAAAAGCAACAGCTGATTGAACAGACTGCACCGGGTCAGGTCGGCTGAAAACAGGCTGCCCCTGAGCAGGCATGGAAGTCTGTTAATGTGCCCTTCATGTGTGTGTGTATCTGTCTTTTCAGGGTGTTGATGATGCCTTCTATACACTAGTTCGAGAAATCAGAAAACACAAAGAGAAGATGAGCAAAGATGGTAAAAAGAAGAAAAAGAAGACAAAGACAAAGTGTATAATTATGTAAATACAATTTATCCTTCTTCTTAAGAAGTACTTAAGTAATTTTTGTACATTACACTAAATTATTAGCATTTGTTTTAGCATTACTTTGCTTTCTGCTTCATGATCCTGTTAGCTTTACCTGAATGCTTGTTTTAAATGACAGTGGAAACTCATTCCTCTTGAAGTGCCAGTATTCTTTGACTGTTGGTTCTTGAACTAGCGATGCCTGTGAAAAAAAAAAACAAAAAACCAAAAAAAACTGCACACAAAAACCTGAGAACTGTCTTCGGACTCTTTGGTGCATGCACAGTTGCTAACTTCCTATTTTTCTTACTGATTGTGAACTTCTGTTCTGTGTGCAAACCAAACAATGAAATGATGCTTTACACGTTCTAACAACCCCTTGAATTTTTTGGTTTTCAGATCTGGTTGGGAAAAAGGATTAGTTAGCAAAAGAGACTTTCATTTCAGCCTTTCTTTTATTTTAGACTGACTGCAATATAGAGAGACCAGAAGCCTTTATAGTCTTCCTGTAGATTTTGCTTCTAGGCATCTAGTCTTGTAGCATTTCAGATCAACTTTAATGAATGTAAAGATAAAACTTTCACAAAAAAAAAATTTTCACTGCAATTAGTCACGGTCACTCCTTAAATACTCTATTTTTTCTATAAAAACAGAAAAACTAAAAAAAGACAACAATGCACATCTGGCAATGGAAAAAGTAAAAGTTCTAATTAGGTTGATTTGCTATTTTTAATGCATTACTTCAAGACTTTCACTAACTTTTTGTGTCTGAAGACCAAGGTGAAATCCTAGCTCTCCTGACCCCCAGTGGCAAATCTTTGCTTTGTTCAGCAGGTACAGGATTTCACCCTTAGTGTCTCTAGGAAATACTAGAAAACCTTAACCAATAAGTTGATTCAAATTCTTAGGTTAATTCATACGTGGATCCAGAATTTACCATAAGAATTAAATCAGAATGAATCCTAAATTATATAGTGAAGTAAAACCATTCTTCCCCCCCCCAAGAGTGGCATTAAATATTTCCAGATGCCCATTTTGTGCAAAATAGGGGAGGAGTTTTAAATTCTAGTAACATCAAATGAGTGAATGAGTTGAATTTAGCTGCTTCATGGAAATAATTTGGAAATCCACGATGCCATAAAAATGGTGTGGAATTTGCACGAACCGTCAGCACAGAACATGCGGTTTCCAGATTCAATGTTGTTTGTGTGATGTTCGTAAAGTACTAGTTCTGTTGCACAGATGAAATGGTTGGTGAGTGGCATTCCAGGGTCTAGACTGTCAGGAAGCTAGACCAAGACTTTAACATTACATTTCTCTGTGATTAAGTTCTCTTGTGATTTCCTCCCTCCTTTTTTTTTTCTGATTGGAATTAATGCAGAATTTTTGCAGAAGCTCTCATTTTTTGGGTACTGCAGTAGTCTAGTTATTCTGCATGAAAGTAAGAGCCAGTAATTCCAGTGTTGCCAGTTCCTGTTGTCTTACTGTAATTGTTGCATTGTTTGATTGTTTCACGAGGGCCTGGGTTCTTGAATGCTGCTTCATAGTACCGAACTCGGCTGCGGAGTAAAACTTGAAAATGTGACTCTGGTGTACCCCAAAAAATAAAATACAAGGTATTGAAGTAGGATAGTTCAGGACACCGGAAAGTTTGGAAGAGGGGATAGCAGCATTGCCCTGACCTAAAGTATACCTAAACAATTGTGTGGAAATTTTACACAGTACAATTTTCATACACCTGTGTAACTTGGACCATTTATATGATGTCAAAGGTGGAACTGCATGAGGAAAATACTCTCTTGCTTCTATGGAAAAAAAACCCCACAGAGACTCTCGCAAGTGGAGAGCTGCAAAGCTGGCAGGGGACGTATACTGCCTGGATTGCTGCATGTTCTTTAATTTCAGCGTGGTCGAGAGAAATCATGCCTTTCCCTGCCTGCACCCCCCATTCCCCCCCCCATTCTCCACCACACCCCAGACCCCCTCCCCTCCTTTCATTTCGATGTGAAATATACCTGATGAAATATTCTGAAAAACAGTAATAGGAGAACCTAACATTGTATTATAAGGACCAGTGAGGAACATGAACAGATTCTTAATGCCTCAAAACACTGTACAGCTTCCAAGGTTCAGACGTTTTGGAGACAGTTAGTGGTTTGCACATTTTAGAGACTCTTGATCCTGTATGAAGAATGGAGCAGAAGTGGATAGTATACCTTCAGCAAATGCAAGTAATTCTGAGGTTACTTTAAGATTTTTGGTAACTGAGTCACACTGCATGTAAAATTAGGGCTGGGCTAAAATTCTTATGTTAATTTAACCAAAAACCGTTCGGGGAAATTTTAGCTGAAGTGTCGTAATCATCAAAGTTGGATTTATAGCTCTAATATAAAGCTACATGTAAAACGGAGGGTTTTTTCAGTAAATGTGATCTATTTAGATTAGCCCTTATTTACTTTTATTTAAAAAAAAGGAAAAATACACACCCTTGCCACTGTTGTGCAGTTTTGTCTTAATATTTGTTGAGATTTGGTGAAGCATGTTGGATTGCAGCTTGCACAAGTTGATCTCAATTATTCTGTCTGTCCCTATTTGAAATGCTTTCTGAGAACATACCTGGATGCTGTCTGTTCGGATAGCAACCACTAAACGAACATGTGAATCGCTTATCACGTTAAGACATTAAATTGCCATGTGTCAGGGAGTAACACCTTCTTACAGTAGCTTTATGTAACTCTGGTAAACAACTTCATCATTGGTTTTCTCAAAACTGAAATGTAATTCTCTGGACCAGTCTCAGTGCCCTAAAATTTTTACTAACTTAAAAAGAAGTTTCACTATATAGATTTTTGTTACAGTAGCAGGGTCCCTGGATTGGGTAGATGCTGACACACAATCTTCTGCTCTTGTCTGTACTATGAAGCAATACAATTATTACCTTCAAAGACCATCAAACTGTCAACAAATCATTTTGTCTCAAGTTTGCATAAAGCTACAGAGATGGTAAATCTTTCCTAACATTTCTTTATTCCACTGTCTTGTGTTTTCATGTTGAAAATACTTCTGCTTTTTCCTCTTGAGTGCCAACTTCTTACTAGAATGACTTCTTAATGTAATATGTTTACCTGGAATGTATTTTAACTATTTTTGTATAGTGTAAACTGAAACATGCACATTTTGTACATCGTGCTTTATTTGATGTGGAACATATGCAGTGTGATCCAGTTTTTCCATCATTTGGTTGCGTGACCTAGGAATGTTGGTCATACCAGACATTAAGTTAAAAAAAAAAAGGAAAAAAAAAAACAAGACCACTGTTTGTTTTAAAATTTTTAATGTTTTTAGGAGTATGTGCTGTGAGGTGATCTGGAATTTGTCATTTTTTTGTCAAAACTGTACTGCTCCTATTTATTGTAATGTAATAAAAAATAGTTATTGTGAGTTTCTGTCCGAGTTTGCTTTTTCTCTCCCAGGAATTTCGATGCCTCCTCTCTGTAGCAGGTATCCCCTGGCCTGCGTCTCTTTGGCAGTTCTCAGTTTGTGTCTTGCACTTCTCACCGCCTGCCCCAAAGCTGTCGGCTGTGCCCGCTGGCTTTCCCTTCCTCTCAGAGGGGGTGCCGCCGCGCGTCACAGAACGTTTTTCTGCACCGATCCTTCTCCCTTGGCCTGTGCTGTTTTCACACTCGGCGGTGCGCAGAGCGTCGCGTCGGGTGAGGTGCGCTTCTCGTTCACCGGTGCGTGCTGCCCGGCTGGTGCCATCCCCGTCCCGCCCCAGAGACCGTGTCGGCAGCGGTCCTAACAGCAGACTTGGCGGGAATTGGTCTACAAGTACTCTGAGTAGCTATTCTGTGTTCATTCCCAGGTGTACATTTGTTTTCTTCTATCAAATGCCTTCCACAAGCTTACAGAAAACACAAAGGACGTTCTTTGGTACCGATTGTGTCCTAGGGGGAAGAAAGCATGAAACTGCTGCTGTCCTATAAACTTACGCCTTGGCCCCGTGTTGCCATGTCTGGATAATCTGCTCTCAGTTACTGAGAAGGGTGGGTCCAACTTTGCTTTAGAGGGGTATTCATTCAGAGGAGGTTTAACTGCAACACACTGTAGAGGAGGTAAGTTGATGTGGAAGGACTGTTTTTCACATCAACGCGGTGCTAGAAACTGAAGCGCATAGATTTCATCACAAGGTAGTGTTCTCTCTCATTTGCCATCTTTTATTTTTTTAATTCTGTTCTGGAATTTACATGTGCCAAGACCTGCTATTGCCAACAGTTCCACTGCAGTGATTACTTACCTATATTTCAGAGGTTATTTCTGTTCTGTCTCCCATGTTAGTTAGCTCTTGGGTGGGGAGGGAAACACCGACCAGCCCTAGCACGCGCCGAGCATCACTTCTGGCACAAGCTTGTGCTAGCTGAGCCACGGCCTACAGCGTTGGCCATGCTGCAAACATCCACGGCCACGCTTCTCTTCGGGGGAGAGGATCAAGTGGCACAAACATCCATGGCCACGCTTCTCTTTGGGGGAGAGGATCAAGCTCTGTATTCCTGTTACAGCAGTTGCACAACATCAGAAATTGGTAGTAGCAGGAATTGTCTCATGTGCTTAAACCACTATGGTTCAGCTTCACCCCCTTCCTGACCCCGTTGTCCTTCTAACGCGGTGAGGCAGCGGCTGCGCCAGCCTGCCAGGGTGACTCCTGCACACTGAGCAGATGGAGTGGAAATCTTTAAGGATTTACTTTACTTTTGAGAAGCTTGCTCATTTATGGTAGAGAGGAATCATTAAAGGTGGAAGAGAGATTAACCATCTAAGTAATGAGAGAAGCATAGCGCCTTGAGTCAGCATGCGGACACGCAGCTATTGGGTAAGAACAGCTGGCTGCTCAGCGGGTGCACCGAAGTGAAACAGCACAGAACGGTGTCACTGCTGCCTCCTACAAGAGTGCTTCATCTGTGAAGTTTTACTCCAAGAAGGTCAGTAGTTGAGAAAAACCAGTCAATCAATCACCCGTGTAATACAAAACCCAAATCCTTCAAGCGACGACTTAAGGGGAAGCAAAGTCCTAATTTGTGCTTTAGATGGGTTGGAAGGACTTAACGTTTCACTTCTTTTGAGGTTACAGCTCTTTTATTGTTTATGGATTCGTATTGTTACATGGGAAGCCATTAACAGCAGTTACTAATCCTCGTCACTGTAGTAGCGCTGCTTCAGAGCTCTGTATTTTCTGAGAAAGTACAAAGCCTCCAACTCTTTCATAACAAATTCTCCTCGTGCAATTAATTGCTTAATTTTTTCAGGATCCTTCACATCTTTGTTTTTTAGAAAAGCTGCTTTCAGGCGGCTTCTGAAGTAGTCTGCTCCTTTGGGGTACTCCCTTCCGAGGTACAGCAGCTTGAAGGGGAAATAAAAAAAAGTTGTTGTTTTTTTATAGCTGGAGCACGCAGCAACGGGGTTTGGTCTGGTTAAGGAAAGTGCTCGTGGCATTTCCGACACTTACGTTCTTGTACAGATTCAACACTTCGCCTCTTAAAGATCTGGCCATTCTCACATTTCGGTGAAGTCTTTATTCTCGTCTCTGATATATATATATATATTTTTAACCTGAGGAACAACAGGTGTGCCGTTAGTCCTCCGTGGCAGCCGGTGCCAACCCCCCCCCTCCGCGGGAATGGCACGCTTTGTGCCCAGGCTTCACCCTGCTGCGGCCCTGCCGGCGCCCACTCCGGCGCCTTCTGCCTCCGCTCTCCCTCTCTCCCGATTTCGGCTTCTTTTAATTCGTATTTCTGCCCGGTTCTTCTCTCTCCCCTGCCCTCCCCTCCCGCCGGTCGCCACCTCAGGCCTCCCCCCCCCCCC
>Ga0065711_1049016_pt1 | contig 11517 bp, 10 predicted proteins | sample Hoacrofraction12_FD_59098 | JGI IMG/M metagenome (GOLD analysis project Ga0065711, IMG submission 59098) | Hoatzin crop microbial communities from Cojedes, Venezuela - Epithelial fraction 12 v2 (version 2) | ecosystem: Host-associated > Birds > Digestive system > Esophagus > Crop | place... | reverse complement strand
CCTCTGTGGGTCACCCAGTCCAACCCTCCTGCTGAAGCAGGGTCACCTACAGCAGGCTGCACAGGACCTTGTCCAGGCGGGTCTTGAATATCTCCAGAGAAGGGAGAAATGGGAGTGAAGCTGAGCCTGGGAAGAAGGGAGGGGTGGGGGGAAGGTGTTTTAAGATCTGGATTTATTTCTCACTATCCTACTCTGATTTGATTGGTGATGAATTAAAATCCCTTTTCTCCCCAAGTTCAGTCTGTTTTGTCCGTGATGGTAATTGGTGAGTGATCTCTTCCTGTCCTTGTCGCAGCCCTCGAGCCTTTCATCATATTTCCCTTCTCTCCTGTCCAGTTGAGGAAGGGGAGTGATGGAGCGGTTTTGGTGGGCACCTGGCGTTTCTCCAGGCCAAACCAAAACACAAGTGCATGCCAAAATGGGTCAAGTGGACCTTTCCAGCCAGGATCCCTAACACCCACAGGTGACACAGGGCTATCAAATGAGCGTTGACAATCCTAATCTGCCACGTCAGTGCTGTAATAATAATCAGGATCTTCAGTGAACTAACATTGCGTTCTTGGAAAAGATGGGATTCTTCTCTTTGCTGGTTTTAACTGGCTTTCTCTGAAGTGGGGCAGGTTGGCTCTCTGTTGGCATTCCAGCTGATCCCTTTCCTGTAGGCTGCCTGGATTTCTGCCTCTGGTGTTTGTCCTAAAACTCCCATCTAATGTCGCTTCTTCATCTTGCAGTCATTTCTGCTGTTCTTTGCATGTACAGGAGCAATCCGATGAGACCTCAGCCTGACAAAACGAGGGCACAACGTCTCCAGAGCTCCGGGACTGCTTCGCTACTATTTTTGGAACCAGCTCTATTGCTTCTATAATAGGAAAGCTTCTGGAAACTTTCTCCTTCCCCTCGCCCCAAGAAAGTGGCCTTTCATGTAATTCAGAATCTGCACGGCAGAACAAATCTGGTTTTATATGCTGAATAATTTGGACGTGGCTTGTGGATCCTGTGGCCTCAAGTGGGGAGCGGTACAGCGAGGATTTCTACCCGTACCCAGCAGCTGTAGCCCCGCTCGGGGGTGTTCTGCGACCCCCTGTTTGTCATTCGGGGCACACCGTGGGCTACGTGGTGGCAGGGAGTGCCAAAGGAGGTGGCAGCTTGCTAGAAAGCGGAGTGGTGTGTGATCTGGGTGCATTTGTCCCCAGCGCTGGAGCAGCATTGGCAAGTGAGGGATTTACTGGTTTTGTTTTCCTCTTGGATCAAGCAGAACAAATCTAATGAGCCAGTTCTTAACTTCTTCCCTGTTGAACAACAGATGATGTCCTTACCCAGATTGTGCAAGACAGCTGAAGCCTTTCAGGAATAGCTGAACAAGGGAAACACTTGTGAGATGGTTTTTTCCCCGATATTAAAATACAGGGCTAACAAGGTGCAGCAGAGCTTACCTTTCCTTTTGCTTTTTCCCTTTTGAGATTTCTCTTTCGAGGGGAGAGTGGACAACTTAGTCCTTCCAACGCTAACCACACCTAGAGGAGAGAAATCGCAGCAGTGATAAATTTGAAACCTTTTGTTCTTTACTGATGTGATCTTGGAAGGAAGAGAGGTCCTCCCTGTAGTACCTCATTAGAATAAGTATTTTGTGTGCTTATCGGTACAGCAAGCAGCGCTGTTTGACAGCACTGGAGAGTCGAGTGTTGCCTTGGAGCCCTGCACACTTGTTTCTCCGCTTCCGAATCGCTCTGTGTGTCGCACACCGCAGTCGAAAGCGTTCCTTTCCACTGACTGGGAAGAAGCTAAAACCCACTTTGTGGCAGACGGCTTTCCTGGCACGATTCAGGGTGCGGATTTGAGGCAGACGGGTCCAGTTTGAGTTGCTGAGAGCCTCATCCCGCCGGGCTTTGCTGGTGGAGGTCAGTGGGTTCAGGGAGCCGACCTCTGCTGGGTTAATTTTCTGCTAGCTCACCTCCTTGAGCTGCTTCAGGTGAGAAACCAGACGGGATTTATCCAGCGTGGATACAGGGGGAGGACTGGGAGGAAGAGAGGGATGAGACCCCAGCGTGGCGGCAGTTACAGTGACCAAAAGGGCTGTCGGGCTGTGCCGTGTTTCGGAGCATCCACGTGCTCCCTGCCGACAGGGATGCCCAAGCTCAGATTTACGTGGGGATCTTCAGATTTCGGTTAAGTACCTGCTCCGTCTGGTTGTTATCCAGGCTGTGGGTGGGAGCTTGGTGGAGCTTTGAGAAGGGCTGAGGTGAATTTGGTGGGGAAACGAGCCAAGGGCCGTGGTGATGAGGTGCTTGCTGCTTGGCCGGCTCCGATTCCCGGTGCCTGGAGGAAGCAGTATCAGCAGGTTTTGGTGTGTAAGTAGGCATGGGAAGGTTCATTCCCCCTAGAACCCCTGTGGCAGCTTTATTGCTGTTAGATAACATCAGATGCATGCAAAGTTAAGACTTTTTGACCATCAGACAGAGGGGAAGCTGAGCACCTGAGGTTTCACAAGGCAAACAAGGTCTGTGGTGGCTCCCGTAGCCGCCTGCTGCAGGGGAAAAGGCTGGTCTGCAGTTCAGCAGGACTCGGAGAATCTCATCTGATTGTAGGTATTAATCTTTGTATCTCTTAATGCTTGTGAGTTGGACGCAGTGTCTTTACTAAATACCAAGATCTAGTTTCATGTGAGGGTTTGTTGCCAGCTGCAGGTGGATGGAAACACAAATGTGAGGTCATGTAAGATAGCTTTAGCTAGAACATGGTTGTTTTATTTTGCCTAAGACTGTTCTATTAAATAAAAAAAGCAAAACCTAGCTGGTGAACTTAGTGTTAAAAGAGTGTTCTTTAAGGTGTTTAAAATAAGTAGATATTACATGACAAACAGTGAAACAGGAAGGGTTGTGTTCCTGTAGGTGTCTTCAGAGGCTGAGAATGAGGACCTGGCGTATCATCTCGCTGCCGACCTAGTCTGGGAGCTGCTGGGGACCACTGGCTGTACCGTGAAATGTGAACGTGGGGACTGGGGAAAGCTTTCTGCCAGAGCCTCTTGCTTGGGAGAGTCTGGTGCTGTTCTGGGTGTTCCAGGGTGGGTGGAGGCCTGGAGGGCTGGGAATCTGCAGAACTGCGTGTCTGGTGGAACGTGCTTTTAGAGCCAAGTATCCTGTAACAACCTAAACTTGAGCCGAGTGGGGAGAGTGGGCATGCAACCCTGCTCTCGCAAGGAAAAACAAAAACTCACGTGGAGATCTCTTGTAAGGCCCCGGCGCTGGCATCTTTTTTATTTTTAACAGATTACCTGTCCTTTGTAATGACTGGTTTTTGGTGTTAACTCTTCTGAGCTCCCCTCTGAAATGCCCGCCGCTGCTTTCTTCTGCATCCTCGGGGTGCTGCTGCTCTTTGCCCAGCTGACCCAGCGCGATGGCCCTGCGGAGCAGCCCGAAGCGAGCCCTGCGTGGAGGTGGGGGGACAGACTGCTCAGGGCCAGTCCTGGGGCCATGGCTTCCTTCCTAGGCAGCAAATCTTCGGAAAGGATGTGTGCCTATCCTTTGGACTCGTTTATCAGTTAATGTTGCTACTGTGTAAAACACGCTGGCTCTTGCAGTAAAGCTTCAGCTATCAAAATACAGAATCATGGAATGGTCAGGGTTGGAAGGGACCTTAAAGCTCATCTGGTTCCAACCCCCCTGCCATCAGCAGGGACATCTTCCACCAGACCGGGGTGCTCAGAGCTCCATCCAACCTGGCCTTGAACACTGCCAGGGAGGGGGCAGCCACAGCTTCTCTGGGCAACCTGGGCCAGGGCCTCACCACCCTCATGGGGAAGAATTTATTCCTAATTTCTAATCTAAATCTGCCCTCTTTTAGTTTACAGCCATTCCCCCTTGTCCTATCACTGCACACCCTTGTGAAAAGCCCCTCTCCATCCTTCCTGTCGGCCCCTCCAGGCACTGGCAGCTGCTCCAAGGTCTCTCTGCAGAAGGCTCTTCTGCAGGCTGAGCAGCCCCAGCTCCCTCAGCCTGTCCTCGTAGCAGAGGTGCTCCAGCCCTCTGATCATCATTGTGGCCTCCTCTGGCCCCGCTCCAACACATCCATGTCCTTTCTATGTTGGGGGCTCCAGAGCTGGATGCAGGACTCCAGGTGGGGTCTGATGAGAGCGGAGTAAAGGGGCAGAATCCCGTCCCTCGCCCTGCTGCCCACGCTGCTCTTGATGCAGCCCAGGACACGGTTGGCTTTCCGGGCTGCCAGCGCACATTGCCGGCTCACGTTGAGCTTCTCATCCAGCAGCACCCCCAGGTCCTTCTCCTCAGGGCTGCTCTCAAGCCGCTCTCTGCCCAGCCTGTACTTGTGTTTGGGATTGCCCCGACCCACGTGCAGGACCATGCACTTGGCTCTGGTGAACTTCATGCGGTTCACGCAGGCCCACCTCTCCAGCCTGTAAAGGAAATAAAAAAGCTGTAGCCTATTGCTGCGCAGATGAAGAGACCTCGATTCCCCCCCCATCCATGCTAATTGAGTTAATACATTTATTGTCCTAAACCGGAGCAGCGTTCAGAACTGACGATAAGACGGGGAGTTCTGTGGGACCACGCAGCGAACTGCTGTCCGTTGCTGAGAGGACGTGATGCTCCCTGCTGCCAGAATCGGAGCCCTTCCCACATCTTAGGCATACAGGCTTATGTTCGGGGGTGGTTTCAGACCAGGAGAACGACGAGATTAGGTTTTTAGCTTCCTCTTATGTTTTCTTTCTCTGTGCATCTGTATTTCAGTTTTCGGGCTGTACCCAACTCTCTGCAAAACTAACAAGCCGGCTGAAGCACCTGCTGATAAGGATCAGCCTCGGTAAAGAAACACGCGCTGGTAGTTGCAAGGCAGTAAGTATCTCTGTGCTTGCTTGGATGCTAATTGGTTTGGGGTTTTTTTTTCTTTCTCTAATTCACAAGCACAGCTTTTTGCTACTTACACAGTAGGAATTTGTCAGTAGCTTGCTGGCATTAATACTCTGTTTCAGCTCTTCCCTACAGCCCAGCAGCTAGAGGAGGGGGAAAAAGCATGCTTTGTGTGGAGCTGTGTTCGGATCTGGGCTGCAGAGCTCAGCTGAACGTGTCTGTGTCTGCTTTGTCAGCTTCTGCTTCCCTCTAGTAGGTGCTGGGCCCTGCTTCAACGCGTGACGTCCCACCGTACGGTGCTTGTGTTCGGGTCGGGGTTGTGGCTGCCCCTGACCTGAACTGGTTCGCTTGATGGTTTCGCTTCTCAGGCTCTTTAATGCAAACAAGGTGATCTTTTGCTTTCAATTGTTTTTTGCCTGGCTTTTTATCTTTTACTTCTCAGTTGATCTGCAAAGGAGTAGGACTAGGATACTAAGGTATTCCGAACTGGGAATACACGGAGAGAGTTTTAGCTGTTGAAAAAGTGACTGGCACCCTTGAAATGATATGGCTGCGTTTATTTGGGTGTGGACACGATCGTGTTTCTGTGATACAGTTCCTGCTGAGTCTGAAATGCTGGTGTCAGTAAAGCCAGAAGGGGAAGCCAGACAAAAGCTTGGATAAAAGTCAGAATTTCAGTGCCTCTTGCTGATGGTTCATGGGAAAGTAATGATTCTGTGTTTAACTTTTGATTTTCATAAAGCACTAGGCATGTGCTTGTTTCTTGACATTACTGTTTGTGGATATATATTTTACAGCCCACAGAACATGAGAAACAGCTGATTTTTGTGCCTGGGTTTCACTCTTTCAGGTAGATCCTTGTTGGAGGCTCCGAGCAGTCTAATGAAAATGGTGTTTAATTGCAAAGCTTTGATTTCTGCTGCTGTTCACCACGGCAGCCTAACTCCTTGTCCTTCTGAGTTTGTGGTGCGGAGGGCATGCTCATCCTCCAGCGCTGCCAGCGCGAGGCCTCCGGCTCCGCCGTCCAGCACGTTTCCTCGCCTTGCGTAGAGCTCAGCAGAGATTTCTTCGTGAAGACTGGAATGTGTTTATATAATATTTTATATATTATTTTAGGCTCCTGCTTACTCAGATGTAGGCAAGTGATTAACCTCTCATTCACCGTCACTAGAGGAGCTGTGAAATTGCTATAGCAGACATCAGGTCAGCTGGATCTAAACCAGTTTCTGTTTCCCCTCCCTGGAAAGTCATCCTTCCTCGCTTTCTCGGCGAGCGTGACTACCAGGTTAGAGCGGGCTTTCCAGGCCAGGAGCGGGTAGTGGCAGCGCTGAGTTGTAAACCACGTTGGTCAAGCACTCCTTAACTGAGCTGTGCTTAGGTAGGTGCTCTTTTGCGTGGGGTTTTTTTTTCTCTGGCGGCTGTTGCGAAAGGGGTGGTGTGAGAGGCTCCATCTCTGCGAAAGCTTGGCTGCCTGCAAGCACGGACCTCCACGAGTGCCTCTGCCAGGCTGCACCGTGAAAATGCCGCTGCAGGAGCGCTGGGCAAAGCTGTGAAAAGGAGAGACCGACCTGCTGCACTAAATCACACGTCCCCTGGGGACGCGGCTCTGCGGTTCGCATCTTCAAGTGGCGTTGCTTTATTACAGCACCATTGTGCGTGGTCCTCTGGGGAGGAAGCAAACGATCTCGAAAACAATCTGCTGGCAGCTCAGGCTGAAGTATTTGAGTTTTTGCAGGGCTCTTTTGCTGTGTCACTTTTGCCTTTTGCGTTCCAGCTTGAAGGTTGTTGTTCTTTCACTGTCAAAGTGCATGAAAGCGCTGGTAATGGAGTCTGCTCCAAGGACGTAGAAGGCAGCAACCTAGTGCGAACGAGAGATACCGCGGAACGGTTTTGTTTTGGTGCAATCTGCTGCCTTATCTGCGTGTGATGCAGACGGGGCAGTTTTCGCGAGGCTTGGAGGCTGCGTGGTGGCGTGGTTTTTTTTGTCCTTTATGAAATCCGCCTCGTTATTGTGATTAGAACGCTAACGTAACTCCTGGCAGCGTCAAATCTTACTGCTAGCAGCGATTTCCCTCCAAAGCTTGATGCGGTGCTAACAAGCAAGGAAGATCTTGTGCGTCCTGTTTGCACGGAGCTCGGAGGACAGCGCGTTCCGCGGGAGGTGCCAAGGTAGCGCGGCAGTTGTATATAAGGTGAAGAAGCATTGTGTGTGTGCATTAATTTGTATTTTAATGGTGTTCAGAAACGCCAGCTGCAGTGATGGCATGATGATGTTAAGTTCTTTTCTATTTTTATATATATATCATTTATATATATGTATGTGTATGCATATATGGGTGTGTGTAGAGATTTATTTTCTTTCTCTTGAGGAAGAGTCCTTGTCCCAATGATGACCTGTGCTTCAGTCGCTGCTGTACTTGAACGTGATCTCCTTACCTACCTCTTGTTTGTTCAGTTTGTAGGTGGCAGAGACAGGGTGAAGCTCTGTGTGGGGCCGGGGAAGCTGATGGGGGATCCCTGCGCGTAACCCAGGATGGACTGGCTGTGACGGCGTGCCTTAGCTGGAGAGGTAGTTACCATGAAGAGTTCCTGCAGAGCTGGCCTCCACAGGGAACCGCTCAACTCCACATCCTCCACCTTCTATCAAGTCAAACGGTATGAACAGACCCGTTGGTCTCCCTGTAGTCAGGAATTTAGCACCAATTTAGCCTTCTCCTTACTTCCTCGTTGTCATGCGCGTCGCTCAAGTGTTTGGTCTAAATTCTTACTCGAAGGTAGCATTGAAGTGAGATGTTGTAATGGCTTAAGGGCAGAAATGTTCTTTGACATTTTTATTTGATAATGACAACTGCAGATTCACTGCAGCTGGTACTATACTTGGAGAAATCTTTGGGTTTTTTAGCAGCAGCTGTAAATTAATTTGGGAACATGGCTTTGAAGTAAAACTTAATTGGAGAATGGCTTGTCATAGCCTTTAAAATACGCAGTCAGCTTAAAGCAAGTGGAACTACTGGCAATCGTTGCGGTTTGTCTTTACTATGGAGTAAGTAATTAGATTAGCTTAAGCTCAGATTTTGTATTGCTCATTCTCCTGTGTCTCTTATTAAGAAGAAATGCACGATTGATCTCAAACACTTGTGCTTATGTGACAATTAAGTGAACGCCTCTCACTGTGTCTCGTTATAGGAACACCGTACAGAACAACTTGTCCTTATGCAAATGCAGGAACATGCCAGTTTGTTTGAGTTCAAGCTACTTGAAAATATATCTCTTTTTTTTCCTTTCTTTTTCTGAAACCAAGACTCTTTAAACTTCCTCAGTCTGGAGGAAGAGAGCCAGCTTGCTGGTTTCCAAAAGCTGTGTGGGTTTGAAGCAAACTTTAAACTTTGTTCTTTGTGGTTGTGTAGACAGCATATCCTCGCTACGGTAGTCTCTTCATAATTTAGTGCTGGAAAAGACTTCCTGGGTCACCCAGCTCCTTGCTCCAAGCAATGTCTCATAATTCCTTTTGTAAATTTAGAAGTCCAGCCTAAAAACAACTGCATCTTTCCTTCTCTCCTTCAGCAGATTACACCATTACTGAAGATGACAGACCTAGCTGTGCGATGAGGAACCTTCTTTTGATTCTCAGGCTGAAGGTTTATGTCAGCTTATACACTTGTTTGAGCTCGTGCTCCTTTTCACTGAAGGATCACTTCTTCTTTTCAGTGGTTTAACTCTCTTGCTGTAAAATGCAGTTGTGTACTCTCACTTGTGGTTTTGCTGTGCTAAATGACCCAAGCGTTACCTAGTAGCTTCTCGAAAAATGACTGTCATCATCGTTCTCAGCCTGGGTGAATCTCCTCTGAGTCACGACAAAGAGCGTACGTGGCACTCCAGAGCACATCTGGCAAGAGGGCTTCTCACTGATGCCTTGAATCTATCATTTAATACCTTAATACCCCTCCAGGTGCCTTTGTTTCGTAGATGTGTCTGTGGTGGCCAACGCACCTTTCTTAGTTACCTCGGGAACTTCTTGGCGTTCAGCTTCCTGGCGCATCACCGTCCGTATTTCTGAACTCTCCTCCCTTGCTGTTACTCGGTGCTTTGTGCCTCTGCCGCCGTGGTGATGCCTTTCATTTCCCTGAGCACGCCTGTAGCGTTGGTGCTGAGGTCACTCTGAACAAAATCAGAGGGTCCCCAAGGCTGGTTCTTCAGGCATGTCTTTGGTTTCTGGGCTGGTATTTTCTTACTCGGCATCACCTGGAGCTGTCTGCTGCTCAGCCAGCTCCTTTGTCTGTTTTCCCATTCCTCTGCCAATCTGTTTTAACTGATAAATCTCCTTGTGCCTTCTGAAGTCCAGGTGAGTAGGACATAGTGCATTTGTCTAAAAAAAAAAAAATCACCTTTTTTGAGAGCCTTTAGGTTAGTCTGGCATATTGAACTATTCCCTCTTCCCCCTTTTTCTCTGTGTTGCCTTAATCCTCTTCGTTTGCAGAGCACCTTTATTCTGAAATCAGACTGCCAGGCCTGGAGAGGCTGCAACTTCTCTCCCTTCTTCTCCCCTGCAGTGCCACCTCCAATGTGCCACATGTTTTATTAAGTCTTATTGTTGCATTTCAAGAGGTTTATAAATCTTGCTTCTTGGCCTGCAGTTTACGAGCCCACCTATTTTGGGTTCTAAAACAGACGAGCCGCTCCTCACAATTGTCACGAAGCCTTTTAATCCTCCCCCGGCTGCTGTTCATGTTCAGATTAACCCCTGGGCTTTTGCCATCGTGATCACCCTTATTGCCCCTCTTAGACAAAGTCAAGTTTAGTATTTTGTGCTGTACCTAGAGTACTTTTAATCTCTGCCCTGACCTTGCTTGCAGCCCTGTTTCTCTCCCTGCCCTTTCTGACAAACTGAAGAGCCTTTTACTATTTCTTTGTTTTTAAGTATCTTCGCAGGGACTTAATGCTGCACCAGTTCTCACGTTCATTGCTAGACTTTTTGACTTGTAAGATACAACTTTCCAAGAGATGTGGCTTGAAACCTGTGTCTGCTCCTCATATCCTTCCCAAAGGAACGTGTTCAGCTGGAGTTTCTTCTGTTCTTGTCTGGGATGTGTTTTGGAAAATGAAAACGCCTTTTGAGTTTCCTGGAGAATGCCTGCTGGGTTGCACTGTCTGCAGCGAAATCCTCCGTGCCACCGTGCAGCTGACTTCATGAGCCGGTTCCTTTCGGTCTTGAGTTTCAGAAGAACAACCTGATGTCTTGCCTTCAGATCTACTTTTGCTTGTTCTTCCTTTGAACTCTGAATCTCTTCATGACAGCGCAGTCCACAGTTAATTTCTGCAGCCTTTCATGTGTTCTCATTACGTGTGCACTAAGACAAAGACTCAATAGCATCGCTTTGTGTTGGCTCGTTAACTGTTTGAAGAAATTTGTTGCACCAGGATATCCAGAAGGATCTTGGCCCTCTTGCAGTTAAGAAATTAGAAAATAAATGTTCAATCAAGGAAGACAAGGAAACCTGTCACTACCTTTGTATCTCTGCTGCTCTGAGCAGCTTTCAGCAGAAGCCCTAAAAAAACACCTCATTTATTTTTTCTTACTGTCCTTCTCCCAAATGACTTGTGTGATTCCTTCTCATCTTAGCCTGCTCCACCACGGGCGGGCGTGCTATCCCATCGTCTTTCAGCTACGTGTTTCTGGAGCAGCTTAACCTTGAATATCAAGTCTTTCAGGTGATTTTGTTCCCCTCTGCTTTGTCATCCCTGTGTGATCTGTAGTGTGGCTGGGAAGTAGGGGACATGGGTTTGAGCTTCCTCAGGCTCCACAAAGAATTGCTTCTATGTCACTCACTTCACGGTAAGTGCTTTTGCACAAAAGACTGGCAGAGCAACGGCACTTCTTCCTGGGCAAAATCCAGAAAGTAGCGGAGGATACCGCGCGTTACGCGGAAGGGTGTGTGCGTGTGTGTGTTTACCTTAAAATGGGTAGGAGCCCTCCAACTGGAGTAGTCTGTGCGTGTTGGGCTTGGGCGTGCAGCCTGTCACCCAGAACCTCTGCTTGGTGAGTGTGGTAGATTGTACGCATTACGGATTTTATAGCTGTGCCTGCATGCTGCTGTATGTGGGTATCGTCTCCCCAGAGTCGGGTTATTTGAACACCTGACGTGTGAATGAACGGCGAGGGATCCAAAGTGAAGAGTCGGGCGCCTACTTTGCATTTAGCTCCTCAGCTCTTTTGGGCCAGCTCTGCCCCATGTGCTCTGGGGTGCGTTAAGAAGAGTGTGGCCAGCAGGTCGAGGGAGGTTCTCCTCTCCCTCTACTCTGCCCTGGTGAGGCCCCATCTGCAGTGCTGTGTCCAGTTCTGGGCTCCCCAGTTCAAGAAAGATGAGGAGCTACTGGAGAGAGTCCAGTGGAGGGCTACAAAGGTGGTTAGGGGACTGGAGCATCTCTCCTCCGAGGAAAGGCTGAGGGAGCTGGGCTTGTTCAGCCTGGAGAAGAGAAGGCTGCGAGGGGACCTTATAAATGCCTACAAATATCTGCAGGGTAGGTGTCAGGAGGACGGGGCCAGACTCTTTCCAGTGGTGCCCAGCGACAGGACAAGGGGCAACGGGCACAAACTGAAGCAGAGGAAGTTCCAGCTGAAGATGAGGAAGAACTTCTTCCCTCTGAGGGTGCCGGA
>Ga0065711_1049015_pt1 | contig 11518 bp, 8 predicted proteins | sample Hoacrofraction12_FD_59098 | JGI IMG/M metagenome (GOLD analysis project Ga0065711, IMG submission 59098) | Hoatzin crop microbial communities from Cojedes, Venezuela - Epithelial fraction 12 v2 (version 2) | ecosystem: Host-associated > Birds > Digestive system > Esophagus > Crop | place... | reverse complement strand
AAAAAAAAAAAAAAAAAAAAAAAAAGAGAAAAAAGAGACTTCTCAAATATAGTTTAAGAATTTATTCACTCACAGAATATCCTTAAGAGAAAGAAAATGGAAATCCAGCCCAAGTGAAACTAATAGGAGAGAACAACTTTGGCAGGTGAGATGCAAAACAGAGATTAAGAGGTCCAAGGAGGCAAATACATACTGACAAGTAATAAGGCCGTCCTTAAGTACACAGGAAACGAACTCCAGCAGAGCCGGTGGGTCCTGCAGACTGTACCACTGACTACCCTGATGCAAAGCAGTCAATGAGGGCAGAAAAAGAGATTGCACAGAAGTCAATGGCAGAGGCTTCAGTTTTCACTTCAAAGGAGGGAAGAGAGATGCATGCCCTAGGGTTATACAAGTAAAGAACTTGGGGCAGAACTGCCAGACAGAGTAAGGGGAAATAAATTAAAAAAAATAAACAACTAGAGAAATTAAATTGCATTAAAGTGCATTTCCAGAGCTGAGAAAAATCAGTTAAAGGCAAGTGTAAACCAGCTAGCCTGAAACAGAAGCTCCACAAACCAGAAAAGTCTAAAAAAAGTACGTTTTTCACAATGCTAAATCATGCCTCACTGATCTACAAGAAGCCTTTAAAAACATATCCTGGCTATTTTTCACCAGATGTAAATTGTTTGGATTTTCAAAGACTTTGAAAACAGCTATTAGGAGAGATCGGTAATCTTGGGATAAGAGGTAAGGCCCTCTCACTCCTTAAATATTAGTCAAGCAACCGAGAATCCCAGGGCAAGAACAATAATCAGTTCTTTGTCCGAAAGGAGGGGTTGCAGCACCCGAAGTTCAGCCTAGGATCAATGTTTTGAGTGCATTTACGAAGTATCTGAAAGAGAGAATGAAAAACAAGGTAACAAAATGTGCTGCCTATATAATACGGTATTAGTCAACAGTACGGAGGTCCTTGTCCCCACAACCACCCAGGCACTGGACAGCACAAATATCACATAAAATTCACCACAGACACACTGAAGTCTAATGGAACAAAAACATATATATGCTTACATACCACTATATACCAATGATTACTGAATTAACTTCTAGACATCAAAAAAATTTCTGGCGACAAAAGATGCCACATCCCTGTTCTTGGCGGAAGAGCCATTCAGATTAGACAAATTTAGACTAGTGCTTCTAAAATTTAAATTGTAATATGAAAGAAGTTTGACTATGGAAATTATAATGCAATTATAGAATGCCAGGTTAAACTTCAACTAAATGTGCTCACTAAACTAAGGGCATGAATTGTGAGCACACTTAGAAATAAACAAGCTGAAACGTTTTGCTGATGTAGAACTAGGCGTGGGGCTGTTAAAGGCCACTGAAAACAAGAAACATGAGACAATGTGTAATATTTATGAAGGGTGACCTACTACACTATTTAAACAGAAGAGACATTAAAGCAAAGACAAGTTGGGGTTATGAAAATAAGAACACTAGAGACACAGGAATTCAGAATGAAGATTAAGAAACCTCAAGGTATTCAGAATTATTGAAACACATCTTCAAAAACAAAACAGCTTGGGTGTGGTTTATCTGTTTGGGGAAAAATCCATTTCAGATGTATGCACAATAAAAGCTAAGGAATATGGACACTACTTGCAAAGAGTTTTAAGCGCTCCACATAAGCCTGGTTTTACAGAACCCAACCCATGCTCTTCCATCCACTTTTGGACCTTGTACAACTGGACTGCTACTCGCAGGCACGATCCACATCTCAGAAGAATCCAGACCTATTTCACAGCTTCTGCTACAGAAGCAGTAGCAGCCTTCAATGCTTTAGCTTTGCAAGGCAGCAAAACTGGGACCGAACAGGAACCTGAGCAAGAAAACTAGAGATGTAGGCGAGGCTGCTCAAAGTGTGCAGCTCACCTGGGATCAGCTGCTGCAGACTGGAAACTCTCCTACTCCAAAAAGTTTGTAAGCCTAGAATACTTTTCTAAACCTGGGGCAACAGAAGACAGATATAAATGAGATTTTTAAAAAAATCCCTTTCGTTTCACACAAATCACAAACTGCATCAGGCATTGAAAATTATATTTATTCTAGGCTAAGGGTCTACTTAGCACTGAACAAAGGCTAAAATGTCTTTTGCAACACAGAAGCTATGATTATACAGGGAGAAAAAAAAATCCCAAACGCCATGTCCTGTAGAGCAATTGAAAGGAAAATGTACAAGCCTTTGGGGAAAAAAATGGAATAAAAATTCTGGTTTTACTCAATTCTTTAATTATAGCTGTAATAATTGTAAATAACAATTATAAATTATTACAAGTGTTTCCAATTATTTTGTAACAAAATAATTTTGTAATACAAGTAATTTTGTAATAATTTACAATTATTACAATTGCTTACAAATGATTACAATTACTACACTATGCACAATTAAAATTGTACACATAAATTATATTCTAATTTTCAAAAGTATACTTTGAAAAAAATTAAACTGATCAGGAAAGCATAAATCTGAGAAAACGCTCCTCACTCCCCACTGCTGTATACTATGCCACTCTTTTTGTGAGATACCACGATCACAAAAACGCCACAATGAACATCATCAGCTGGACATCACAGGGCATCATGAAGAGCTTCCTGTAGCCCATGTATCTCTCTCACATGTAGGCTCAAGTTCTTGTTTACATTCCCTCAATGCCCATTAAGTGCTGCAAGTGTTCATGTACACACTAGAATTTCACTGACCTGGAATAGAAATCTTGGATACGGTAACTCAAAAATTTCCATTTCAATAAGCCTTATATGAAATATATCAACTTCAATTTTTCTTGACTTAGACTATTTACACTTCACAGACTTCTCCTGCTTTGGGTTTTTTGTTTGTTTCAGAATTTCCTATTTAAATAAGACAAGAAATTCCCACCTACAATCATCTGAGAAATCTCAGTTGGTGACAGAAATCCCAACTAGAATTAGAGCCTTACAGCACATGCTGAAAGTGTCAAAGATGTGAACTTGTCATTTTTAGTACGTGTTGTGCAATTGGAAAGTCTAAAGTTAGATAACACATTTTTGCTACACATCCCCACAGTTTGGAAAGTTTCTCCAAACAGAGCCTGGCTTCCAACGCGTGTGTAAAGCACAACGCTGGAGCAAAGTGTCTAGACATCTGATTCTTTTTCTATCTAAAAACGCACAGTTTCCATATCCACTCAACCTGCAGGTGTGGTTACCAGAAGAAAGAGCGATTCTTGTCTAAAGGGCCAGTTCCTTGTAGACATCGTCGTAAATAATTCAAACTACACTATGGCACATAGCAATTAAACGAGCAAAGCATGTGCTGTAATACACCACCCTTGCTTTTTAGCTCTTTCCTTGTACGGCAGTACTCAATCTCTCACCATTCTCAAGAGCTCTCACCTTTTGTGAAAATCAGCACAGAGATGCCGTACTCGGGCAGAGAGAAGCAGCCAAACAAAGGCCAGGACCACGTAGCACATTACGCTAGTGAATGAGAAGAGGTGTTTGTAAATATTATCTCAGTTGCAAAATACTGAAAAAGTCTACAAATATTTTTGAAAGCAGCCTGAAAATAACTTTTCTAGCTCAAAATTATGAGTAAGGACAGGGAGCATCCATTCCCATCCCTTTCTGAACTTCAGGTTTTTTCATCATGAGAACATGACCAATTCTGCAAGCAGTGGGGGAACATTTTCTCTCCCTGTCCCTACTTTCCTACATTTTTGATTCCAGACAGCTTTACAAAAACATTTCAGACGTTAAGCCCAGAAGTTCTCTCCCTTCAGAAGTAAAATAAGGGGCTGATCCCAATGGAAAGACAGCAGCCTCGGACTCAGACTTATTTCTGCTAATTGCGTTAATCTTATCAGTCAAGGCACAGATCAAGCAAAGGTTTCACGTGCACTCTACATTTACATTGTCTAAGCACATCCCGCTGTTCTCAGTGAGGTAACTCGTAGCCCGTAAAGCTGTTCCAACACATGAGACTTGCATAGACCATACCTCAAATGACAGCGATCGAGAGAAGAAACCGACAGCTCTTCGAACACATACACCTGTAATCCCAGTGGCCACCCAACGTCGAGGGGTCCAAAACACAAACTCAACTCCCTGTCCCATTTAAAGTCTGGTTCTTCAGCTCACAAACATTAAGGGAGTTGAGATTGCCTTTGCTTCTTTGTCAATCCACAAACACAGTTCCCAGGCTATTTCACCAGGGCAGGGAAATTCCCGAGAATTAGATTCAACGTAGATACCCCTGTTTAGGCAGCCCATAATCCCCGCAGCTCTTTATAAACCCTCTGCTGGGGGATGATCTATTTATGATTAGTAATAGCAGGAAAACTAGAGCAGCCTTCGCGCTCCTCTGAACTCTGTAGGTCTTTGGTCAAACCGGCCAGATCACCACACCGTAAGTGCCTCCCCCATGGCTTTCTGCTGGGTTTTTTCCCCCCCGCTGCTGCATAAGTCTGCCTAGAGGAGGAGGAGGCCTGCGGCAGGGAGCAAGTATGCTAATGCCATATCATACTAACTGCCGTGCCAACGGCAATCACACACACGCCCGCTCACACGCTTCTGCCAATGATCACTTCAGCAAGCATCAGCCACAGAGATTAGCAAAAGCATCTGACAATGCGCAAAGCAGACAAGAAACACGGGCTGAAGGGACAGCTTAGGAAAGTGAGGATTTAATAAGTGAAATGACATGAAGTTCTTGAACCAAAGCTTGCAGTGTTTTTGGAAGCTTGCTGAAAACCCCATCTGTTGGCCTTACAGTGAAAGCTAGTCGATTTTTTTCCATCCCTCGGTCCCTACTGCATATCATCTGCACCCAAGCAAGCTTCTAATAAAAGCAAGTGACTCTTGCACAAACAAAAACATCTTTGTGACCTCTGGGAAGGCAGCAATCCAAACAACCAGGCAGTCAGGTGGCACAAGCTGTCGGGAAGCAATCACTGCATCTCAGGGGCCTTTCAGCCACACCAGAAGGAAAGCTAAGCCACCACCACAGAAGACTGGGTTTCCAGGAGAAACCACCCTAGGCAGAACAAGAAGTTGAAACTACCTCTGTTTAACATAGTGGGGGTCGGGAGGCTGCTTTTGAACACATCATTTTTATTGTCCATACTAGAGGAACAAAGTGTTTCCCTACCAGAATTAAGGCAGAGTATCAGAACAATCTCTTGATTTATCTTTAATTTACTAAAAGGTGCTTCACTCGAAAGGCACTTTCAATGAAAGTAATGGGATTCTGCTAGAAGAAGTGTAAGAAGGGTAACAAGCCCTTACCAGCATTATAACTCATTCATGTCTTATTTTGAAGAATTTGTCACCAAAACAAAGGGGTGGGCACCCTTTCTTAATATTAGGTTAAATTCTATAGTCCTTATTCTGATGAAGCTCTTACTGAAGCATCAACTGCCTGAACAATGGTTGGTGGTGGTGAGCCGGGTTTAGTACTAATCTCTGCTTGACAGCAAGAATATGATTCTTAGTGAGCTGAAAAAGATCTCAATATGGAAATGGAAGAGGTTCAGTTCTCCAAAAGTAAACTGCGACCTTGTAGTGCCGTAACACTGCAGAAACAGCACCATATTAGAGGTGTCATCTTTCTACCACGGCTATTTCTAAGTCCCTTCATTCCTAGATCACTTTCAAAGAGAGCAGACCTTTCCTAAGTCATTACCGTCTAACAAACTGCCTAGATGAGCATCAGGGAAATGTTAAAATGGGCACTGTGAGCCAATGCCACTCTTCCCACTGCTGCTTGCATGCTGTAAACCTGTAATAAAAAAAAAAAAAAAGAGAGACAAAACACCTGTAAAAGTTCTTTATTAATACGAAGTTTTTGATATGAGAACTACCTACACACAGTATTAAGTACATTTTGGATGCTCCTGTCATGGTGGCAAAGACGCACCAGACTGTGAGCCTTCTGTTGCTAGCTACAGATGGGCGCATACATTTGCACTGCACCACTAAGGCTCTTTGGCACTTTAAGAGACATGACGTGTGAGAAGTATAGCTAAAAAAATAAATAAATACATAAATAAATCTGTTGTGCTAGCGATCAAGTCAAAACAAGGAAGCCTTAAATGCAATACTCAGATTATCTTCAGTTGGTTATGAAACTAACGCCATTGTTCGCACAACTCCGAGAAACAAAACACAAGAACAAAACAGGGTTTGTGCCTGACATCCCATGGAACTGAATTTGAGAAGCCTGTTCAGTTATTTTCATTTCTTGCAACCAGATAGGGACATTCAGACTTCCACAGATACCTGTTTACTGCTTTCCTCCTGTCTTTTATATCCATAGAGCACAATCATCTGTTATTTACCTTTCCAATCCTTAGGGATAGCCCAAGGCAACACACACAGGTAGCACAGTTAAATGGCCAAGACAACAGCGGAGCAGTTCATCTTCCTTAACGAGCTCAGGAGATCAAGACCAACTTTGCACTCAGGCCTGAGAAATCGGCCACCTCAACCTCGCTGTGCCCATCTCCACTGCTGGCTGGACTAGTGCCACTAAGACAACCAAGCATCAGCCCAAGCGTGTCGAGAGAGGCTTGCTGAAGGAGAGAAGCGCCCGTCCAGCCTCCTCTTCCCTCCCAGTCATTCTGTCTGGTTTTACTCCTGGGAGGAGAACTTGTACAGATAACGAGTTGCTCCAAAAATATTGTTTGAAGATGGCAAAATTTGATGTCATTCACGCTGTTCGCTAGCTGCAGTCCGGTGTCAAAACAAGCGTTTGGACTGAGGCATTGGAGAATTTCTCCTTTCTCTTCCCTCCCCACAGGCACTTGACGATGGTATCACCTACAACTAAACAGGGGATGTTTACCAGGTCCAAGCTACACTAGAACTCTGTAGAAACTAACGAGGAAGGAAGATTTTTTTATAACATTCGTGAAACATTTAACAAGCTCTGAAATAGTGCTGGCAGGCCTCAGAGGAGACAGGTCCAGTTTAAAACTGAACTTTGCAGTTTATTAAATGGCAGTGGACTGGAGCCCCAAGCACTGCTTATTTTTAGAGACTATTTTTATCAGAAAATCCCCAACTCCTCTAATGCTCTTCTGCTCTAAAAGTCCTTACCCCTCTGTTGCAGCTGCCATGCAATCAATGGCACTTGCCAAGCAACATGCTCCTAGGGCCCAAATTAACATATTAATATATTTTTCTTAATGTAATGAAACTGGATTTTGCCTCGGACAGAGTCAGCTCTACTCCTCACCTCCAGAGGTTATCCACACTGAAACCAGAATCCGCTGTTTTGGGAAGGCAAGGAAGGGCAGAGGCTTTTTGGAGTGGAGGGACAGAGGGGTGGAAATCACCTGGCTGCATCAGTAATATAGCTAGCTTTTTTATTATACCCACATTCCCCCTTCTCATCTCCCATGAAACCACCTACAGCTGTGTTCTCTCAACCTTCGGTCTGAAAGACATTAAAAAGCAGTCTGCAAGATGACTACAGTGTTTAAAAAGTCACTCCCACATACATAAGCAAGCAAGGAAATGAGAAACATTAAAAAAAAAAAAAAATCATCGTGGTGCCACTGCAGGAGGTAGAGCCAGATATTTTAAATGGTTTAGTGATTCTATTCTTGGAATAAAATAAGGTGAGACATATTGGCCAAGAGAGTGTCTACTTTGGTACAGTCCCACTGACCCTTTCTATCATTAGGTAAGCCAAAGCTGAAAACTTCAACTGAACTTTAATACCCCTCTGTCAAACACCACCTGCAACAGGGCCTTTTAAGTCTCAAGGTCCTTACTTTTCACTAGTGAAAAGACTGTAGGGGAGCCTGAAGAGGGTCTGAAAAGTATTAATGAACTTGGCATCACAAAACCAGTTTTTCTGGCAACTCAGAGCAAACAAAATTTTAAGCAGCAAATTCCATACTGACTGCCAACTCTTATTTCACGGGCTGGATCAAGCCCATGTTAAAGGTAGTGGGATTAAAGAGTTTCTCCAGCTGACGACCACCTCTGTTTGAGCAACAGTTTGCAAAGCGTATTTAAATTTAAAAAAAAAAATATTCTGCTGGTCTTTACTTAGCGTCTGTTGCTGTTGGCACAAGCGACAGGTACCGGTCCCTTGGAAGTTGACGACACACAGAAGATAACGCCTTTTCTCGTGGTGTTTAGTTGCTGCTGTGTCAGCCCACAGAGACACCACCATACCGTTCCTTACGCAACTACAAATCTCTGTGGGTCACTGTAGTAAAACACAAACATCCGCATTACAGAAGACACTGCTCGCTCCTCCAATTTCATTTTTCTACTGTGCTTCTGCTGAAGACAAGTTGATGCGAGACAATTGGCCAACTGACTCAAGTTTCCCCCAGCTCTCCTCATATGCACGCTGAGCTCCCGACAATGCTCACTTTTCTATTTTCCTCTCCGCGGCTCCATCGGAGAGGGCCCTCTGTGCATTCAGAGCAGCACAATGGAGAAGGATTTCCAAAGCATTAACTGGGAGCCATTGAGACTTGGATGTTTTCAAAACGACTCTATTGTGTTGAAAGGATTCTAGACTACCCCAGCTACTCTAGAAGAGAGGCTTTTTCCCCTTTCTGAAAACGTCCATCCCTTGAGCCATCCCTGGAGCGCACTGTTGGGGCCGATTCCTTAGTGCGGCGAGTTCCATCAGTCAAAGCTCAACAGATACAAATAATATCAGGATATGGATATAAATTACTGCGACAGACCCTAAATAGTTTTGACAGGTTTAGTAAGTATATACAGCGACACAGAATGCTGTTCCCGCTGTCAGACATCAATAAGTAGACAGAAGATTGGGGGCACCATGGAAACTCCGCGACATAAGAGTGGTATTGATTGGACAGAAAATGAGGCTGCAATTTAAGCTTAAGGCTGCCAGAGATGCCAAGAATGGAGAATGACCTCCAGCAGTGAATTGCCAGCATAAGCTCCCTGTGAACGAGCCAGTCCAAGAAGGATAAATCAGGGACAAGCTCACCAGGGATATGGGTCGACCGAACACAGGCTATCCGAAGCAGATGAGAATCACTCTGTGCGCGCGTTACAGTGACCTAGTTCGTTCAAAGGCAGCGTTTTGAATGCTTTATTACAGAGGCTTGAAACAAAGAGATCTCCTCAATTAAAGTCCCGAAATGAATCCTCTAAATGAAGATGCTTTTGATACACTGGTCAGCAAGAGGTTGTAAATATCGAAGCAAAGCGCACATTGTTAACGACCGGTTCCCACAGCAAACACTACAGTTGGGAGCGGAGGTAATGAGGGGCCTTCGCGAGCAACGCCAGCTCCGTCCCTAATGCCCTAGTGTTACGCTGAAACACGTGTTGCACTGTAACACTTGCTAAATCATATCTCCCCTGCCGCAAAAAACCACTAAAATAAAACAAACTATGTGCTAAACGAGCGCATTTTCAGAGCTCCTGTAAAAGATTATTTTTAATTGTTGTCTGAGGACTCGGGAACAACCGCTCCCAGAGTGACTGAGAAGAAACATCGGATGTGTCAGGGGAGCGCTGCACTCGTGACTGCTGGAAGTCGGCTAAATAATAAAATTCACATGAGCGACAGAAAGATGAAACCTACACAAAGTATCCGTGATACAGCCGCGCCAGGAATAAGACAAGCCTGGAACGTCCTCGGTGTCAGTACGGGCGCAGCGGAACACGGGCATATGGCAGCGGGGTAGCAGCACTATGTTTTGTAACACCACAGCGAGACCAGCCTTCTGCTGGCAAGGATGCATCAGCCACAGATTGCATCTCAAATAACTAGTGATAGACATCTTGACAACTGCAAAAAGTCTGGTTTTCTTCGGCCACTTCTACACTACAAACGAAGATTTACCATTTGTGAAAGAAAGATTTGTCGCTGGCTTCTCTTTTTTCCCCTCTCCCAAGAGCTTGCTCTGGAGCATGCTAAAGTCAGTAAGTTTCTGTCCTTCAATTTCATCCAAAGCTTCCTAAGTAACAAATCACCAGAGAATCTAGCTTAGCCCGGAGACAGGAGTATATTAAATCCCTGCCTGCCTTCTCTTCAGGACGGGTCACTAAACTATGCAGCAGTTTTTTTTGTTGCTGCTTTTTTTTTGTTCTTCCTCTCCAATGAAGTACCCTCGCCATTCACTTCCAAATTTTCATTACTACAGCAAATTAGCAATTTTTGTCACAGATATGCAGGTTCCTTCTCCCCTTCGGACCATTTCTCTTGATCCAAAGTTCCAACTTGTGTTTTTTGTTTTTTTTTTTTTTTTTTTAATTCTTAGTTCTTTGCAGGGAGGAAACAGAAATGCACAGAAAAAAAAAAACCACCCATAAAAATTTGCTTTCTGAATCAGCTCAAGCACACTGTCCAGAATATGTAAAAGACAAGTATTTCTTTATAACAACTTTTCCCATATCCTTCCCTTCTCTCTCTTTCTCTCCACCCCTTCCCTCCTTCTCCCTAATACACCCAGTTACACTCTCAGTCTATTTCTTGTCCAAACAGCTGACCTTTGCTAAAAGCTCAAAAAAAATCCAGGGAAAAACAAGGGAAAGGGCAGAGAGCTGCAGAGCTGATGAGCCACAGGTAACGCGTCCTTCCACTGTAACGTGGGCCACTTAGAGCAAAGCGGATCTAGCTACAACACCCACCACTCTCCAGAGCTGCAGGGTTACCTCACCGAGAAGGCTTTAACGCGCGTCGCAAACATTTCCACAGCCCTCCCGAGAACCTGCGGGTCCCTCGGGCTTACACCCCAGCACCCAGCTCCAGCGCGTAGCAGCACGCTCACGCGCAGCAGACGCTCCCCGCCATGGCAAGCCCAAAAGTGTGGGGCGCGACGTCCCGCTGGAGCACGCCAGGGGAGCAGACGAGCTCCCCAAGACTTCAGACTACTTTCCCCCCCCCCCTATAAAAAGCTTTACTTTTACAAAGGAGAGGATGCAGGAGGTAGAAGCGTCGATGTCGGAGGCCGTACCACGCTTGCAGAATTACGCGTACGCTCAACAGGAGGGAAACGGCGTTCTCACCGCTCGCAACTCGGCGTCTCTCCCAGCCGACCCCTCCGCAGCAAACGGGAGACACAATCTAACGATTTTAAACAGTTTTGGGCAGACCCATCGGCACTTGCCAGATCCAGCCGTTCCACCAGAAGCAAACCAGGTGTAGGAAGGCGAAGTCCCACAGAGCAACCCCGTCCGAGCGCCGGCTCTGCGGGCGCAGATGACCCTCCCGACCCCCACTCTCGGCCGGGACATTCCCGGCACGGGGCAACGGGGACACGCAGGGTCCAAAGGGACCGGCCCCAGCCCCCTGCCCCGCCGGGTCACCCCCGCCCAACGCCTCGGCTTCTCCCGCGCACCGGCCCGCAGCCGCCAGCCCGCTCCCGGGCACCCCCCAGACCTCGCCCCCCGAGGGGGACACACACACACGTCTCCGGGGCCACCACCCCGCTGGGTGCGGGCTCCCACCCAACCCCACAGACCCACCTTCACCCCCCCCCCC
>Ga0065711_1049014_pt1 | contig 11518 bp, 18 predicted proteins | sample Hoacrofraction12_FD_59098 | JGI IMG/M metagenome (GOLD analysis project Ga0065711, IMG submission 59098) | Hoatzin crop microbial communities from Cojedes, Venezuela - Epithelial fraction 12 v2 (version 2) | ecosystem: Host-associated > Birds > Digestive system > Esophagus > Crop | place... | reverse complement strand
TTCCTGTGCCTCAGTTTGTGCCCATTACCCCTTGTCCTGTCACTGGGCACCACTGAAAAGAGCTTGGCCCCATCCTCCTGACACCCACCCTTCAGATATTTGTAGGCATGGAGAGCAGTGGCTGGGGAACAGCCCTGTGGAAAGGGATCTGCGGTTGCTGGCTGGCAGCAGGCTCGAGAAGAGCCAGCAGTGTGCCGTGGCAGCCAAGAGGACAAACCGCATGCTGGGGTGCATCAAACAAGCCAGTCGAAAGACGTGATTATCCCACCGTGTTCAGTGTTGGTGTGGCCTCACCTTGAGTGCTGTGGGCAGTTCTGGGCCCCACCATTTAAGAAGGATACTTGAGTGTGTCCAGAGGAGGGCAACAAAGCTGGTGAAAGGACTGGAAGGCATGTCCTGTGAGGAAGCAGCTAAGGTTTTTGGGTATGTCTAGTTTGGAGGAGGGGAGGCTGCGGAGCCACCTCATTGCTCTCTAGAGCTTCCCGAGGAGGGGTTGTGGAGAGGGACGTGCTGATCTCTTCTCCCTGGTATCCAGTGATAGGACGTGTGGGAATGGTTCGAAGCTGTGCCGAGGAGGTGAAGACTGGACATTAGGAAGCATTTCTTTACCGAGAGAGTGGTCAAACACTCTAGGAACAGACTTTCTAGAGAGGTGGTCGATGCCCTGAGCCTGTCAGTGTTTAAGAGGCATTTGGACAATGCCCTTAATAACGTGCTTTAACTTTTGGTGAGCCCCGAACTGGTCAGGTCGTTGGACTAGATGATCATTGTAGGTCCCTTCCAAATGAAATGTGCTGTGCTGTTCTGTTCTGTTCTATTCTATTCTAAATCGGAAGCTAACCAGCATGCTCAGGGTATTCCTCCAGGCTCCAAAGCACCAGGCTTGTGTCCTTGGGGGTTTCTTCAGCCTCCTAGGATCCATGCTGACAGGAATGCCCCCCACTCTCTGCTGCCGTACCAGGCTCACGGTTTTCAACGCCCCGTGGTGCAGGCAAACTGGGCAAGAAGCGGGCACTGTCCATCTCGCCCTTGTCGGACTCTAGCATTGACCTGCAGACGGTAATCCGCACCTCACCCAACTCCCTCGTTGCATTCATCAACTCCCGCTGCGCCTCTGCCGGTGGCTCCTATGGCCACCTCTCCATCAGCACCATCAGGTGGGCACCAGACGTCAGCCCCGCTGGCGTGCATGCAGCCTGTCAGTCTGGGAGCTTGAATGCCGATTCCCAACTCGGGGAGTGCCTGGGTGAGGGCTGGGGAAAGTGGGAGCAGAATGGGACAGTGGGTTAGGGGAGAGGTGGCTGGGAGTTCAGACACCTGGGATCACTGGCTTAGAAGACTTAAATTTCTGTCCTCTAATGGTGTCGTCTGCTCGTCCCTCTTGCTCTTTGCAGTCCATCACTGGGGTACCAGAGTCCACCAGGTCAGCAGACGGGGCAAGGCCACCTGTACAGCCACACCGCCCCACCACCCCCATGTAGCTCCCGCGAACACCTGTCCACTCACCCAGGGCTCCTGCACCATGCCCCAGCTCGTGGGACCGTCAAACACCGCCAGGTAAGGGGGCCTTGCATCCACAGAAGTGGTGCTGCATCCCATATAAGCACTGGTCCAGTGGGCATCTCAGTGCTGACTGCTTTCCACTTTCCCCCTGCCCCGGTAGCAGCTAAAGTTGGAGTGGAGCCTGAGCAGACCTCTGACTGTCAAATACCCAGAGGAGAGATCAGAGGGCGACATCTCCAGTCCAGCTTCCACAGGCACCCAGGTAGTCCCCAGGCCTTGAGACCCCCCAACTTCCTCAGAGCTCTGCGCTCCTCCCTGGCACCACTACCAGTAATGGGGAGCGTGAAGGGTCATAGCTGGGAGTGCTCATCTGGCTGTGTTCCCCCAGGACCCCTTGCTGGGGATGCTTGATGTTCGGGAAGATCTGGAGAAGGAGGATGGGAAACCTGAGTCTGAGAATGTGTATGAAACCAATTGCTACTGGGACGGCTGTGCCAAGGAGTTTGATACCCAGGAGCAGCTGGTGCATGTGAGTTAGGTCCTGCCTGGGCACACCCAGTGTCAGAACCTGTCTTCAGGCTACTGGCTGACAGCCCCCTGTGTCAACCCACAACTCCTACTCTCAGACTGTCCTATACTGGGCCGCTTCCCTCCCCTCCCGCCCGAAGAACTCACCACATGGGTGCACAGTGTTGGAAGTTACCCCTAGGAAGGGAGGGACATGCATCCTCCACTTCTTGTGGGCAAGTTCTTCATGACCCTCCCATACCATGTGCCTAGGAGGAACACCCATGCTGGCTTTCCTCACCCCTGGAGCAGCTTTCCTGAACCTTTGGTGCATCCAGACTTCCTCCTTTGCTCTTTGTCTCCGTTCAGACACTCCAAACTCTCCTATATCCCCTTGACCACCCCTCAGACCACCTTGACCCCTATGTCTTCTTTTGGTCCTCTCAAAGTAGCCCCCAGCCATCTCCTGTATCCCCTGCCTCCCCCAGACACATTCTTGACCACTCTGTTTTCCCCTAATCCCTGGTGTCTCCACCCACCGTGCCAGTCCCTCTAGGTTAGTTTCTCCCATGACACTCTCTTACGACACCTGTATCTCCCTGACCCTTGGCACCCTCCCCAATGCCACCAGTGATGCCCCTCTCTCCTCAGCACATCAACAACGAGCATATCCATGGGGAGAAGAAGGAGTTTGTGTGTCACTGGGCAGCGTGTTCCCGGGAGCAGAGGCCCTTCAAGGCTCAATACATGTTGGTGGTGCACATGCGACGTCACACAGGCGAGAAGCCCCACAAATGCACGGTGAGCTGGCACGAGCCTTTGCAAAGCCTCAGCTAAGCTGTGGTGCTTTGCACCAGGCAGAGCTTGCAGGGTGTGAGCTGGTCCATCTGGTCTACGGCATTGAGGGGGACGTGTGGTGGGAAGAAGGAGGTGGGACAGCCAGGGTGGTCAGGAGCATGGTAGTGCATGGTATAGTGGGGCTCATGGTTGATGTGTAACGGAGCCCGTGTGATGGGTGGCGTGAAAGGGATGCACATGGGGTAAAGAGGTGTGTAGCAGGCTGGGTATGGCACGGCCACGTGGCCAGGGCGTAGTGAGGTGGCGTGACATAGGCCAGAAGGGTAAAGGGCTGTGCAGTGTTGTGAGGACACTCTGAAGGAGGGCAGGTGTGTTGTGCATCGGTTGGGAGGCGTGATACGTGTCCATGGCAGATGTGCCACGGGTACGTAGCGGGGAGGGTGATCTGGTACAGGTTCTGTGGAAGGTGTGTGGCATGTTTCACCCTTCTTGCCTGCGCAGTTTGAGGGCTGTAACAAAGCCTACTCACGCCTGGAGAACCTCAAGACGCATCTGCGCTCACACACGGGTGAAAAACCGTATGTGTGTGAGCATGAGGGTTGCAACAAGGCCTTCTCCAATGCTTCTGACCGGGCCAAACATCAAAACCGCACTCACTCCAATGAGGTACAGACCCATCTGGGGCTCTTTGCACCCCTTTGGGCTCCCCATATGCCTCCTGATTAGTCCTCTACTCTGTAAACTCCCTGCATTGCTGTTTTTTGTTTTTTTTTTCCTGTGTGCCCCAACTCCCTCCTTACCTGCTCTAATAAATTATGGGCCCTGCTCCCTTCCTCAGTCACCTGCATTCCCACCAGGGTCCCTTTACCCCTGCCCCACTCCTGTGGAACATCACCCTGGCATTCTTTCTCTGGCTCTCTATGACCTCCTTCAAGGCCCTGCCGTAGCACCTACACACCCCCTTCCAAGGGACCTCAGCCTCTTTCATCCCTTCCTTCCCTCAGTTCATGGGCTGACTCGAGAGGGAGAGGAGGGGGCTTGATTTCATGCCCAGGTAGTACTTTGCTGGGAGGGGTCTCTGGCTGGAGCTAGCCCCCTCCCTTCACTGTGCCTGCCTTTGTTTCCCTGACAGAAGCCCTACGTGTGCAAGATTCCAGGCTGCACCAAGCGCTACACAGACCCCAGTTCCCTGCGCAAACACGTGAAGACGGTGCATGGCCCTGACGCCCACGTCACCAAGAAGCACCGAGGCGATGTGGTGCCAGGCCGTGCACTGCCCACGCCCAGCGGCCCTGCAGACCTGAAGCAGGAGAAAGACACAAATGGCCCCACTGAGGCACGGAAGGATGACAGCAAACTCTTGGTGCCTGACTTGGCCTTGGTAAGGAGCTGCGGGTGTGATGACGGAGGGCGGCCTGGCCAGGCATGCTGGAGGAGGCAGTTTGCATGGGAGGGGAGTCAGCTCTGCATCTGGCAGGATGTGGGCTCGCAGGTTGCGTTAAGCGTGTAGTGGATATCTGACCCCCTTTTCCTTGGTTAATGTTTTGGGTACCCCCTAGAAGCCGCAGCCCAGCCCAGGTGGGCAGTCATCGTGCAGCAGCGACCACTCCCCACTTGGCAGCACCACCAACAATGACAGTGGGGTGGAGATGGCGGGCAACGCAGGCGGGAGCTACGAGGATCTGTCCACACTGGAGGATGTGGTGCCCTGTGAGCCCATGGGTGCCTCAGGGCTCATGGCCCTCCACAAGCTAGAAAATCTTCGCATTGACAAACTGAAGCAGATGAGGAAGCCATCAGCTACCAAAGGCCTGAATTTGCCAGCCATCCCTGGAGCCGGTGAGACTGTGGTTCCCTGCCACCTGGATGTGGGGCCAGTCCCATGGGCACTGTGTCAAGAGAGATCTGGTTTGCAGCCAGAGAGGTTTGCCCACCTTCCTTTCACTAGTGATGGACCCCCACATCTGGGTTGTGCCCCATCCTTGGACTCAATGATCTTAAAAGTCTTTTCCAACCTATATGACTTTCTGCCCCCTCTTTGTTGCTACAACTTCTTCCTGTCATAGCAGACACTAACCATGGAAGAGGCCACATCCTGGTGCTGAAGGTGGCTGCCTGTTCCTCCTCTGACCGTTGGTGCCATACTCTGACCTGAGTGTCACAGGGTAACTCCTCCTTTTCTTTCCTCAGGCCTGCCCGGGGAGGTGTCTGGGATGTCCCTGCCGCCACCAGCTGCCTCGCACCGACGAATTGTGGAGCTGTCGGCAGCAGAGATGGGCATGCCCCTGAATGAGCGCCGGAGCAGCGCCACCAGTACCGTAAGCTCAGCCTACACCGTGAGCCGGCGCTCATCCCTGGTTTCCCCGTACCTGGCCGGGCCGTGTCTGGGTGGCGAGGCAGGGGCAAAGCCCAGCGGGGCAAGCCTGGCAGATGGCTACGACCCCATCTCTCCGGATGAGTCGCGACGCTCCAGTGATGCCAGCCAGTGTGGAGGGCTTCCGGGTGTGGGCAGCCTTACCCCGGCCCAGCACTACCGTCTCAAGGCTAAATATGCTGCAGCCACAGGTGGCCCACCCCCAACCCCTCTGCCCAGCATGGAGCAGGTGGGCATGGGTGGCCACAGCAGCTTACCCAGGGACTACTTTGGGCCAGCGGAATCCCGCTTCCTTGTAAATGGTTTGCTGCGAAGGCACAGTTCCAACGACTGCCCTGGCTATGCAGGCAGTGTTCCCCCTCGCCTGGTCCCTCGGAATGGCGTGCGGCGGGCCAGTGACCCTGCTCGGACTGCGGCCAACCTTCATGCTGTGCCCAAGGTGCATCGTTTTAAGAGCACAGGTAGTGTGAATGTGCCAGGAGTGGGCAGAACTGCTCCGCAGTCCTTGGGTGGTTCTGATGCCAACCTTCAGCGCCATGTCTTCTCACCACACCCACCCAGCATCAGTGAAAATGTCTTCTTGGAGAGTGTGAGCATGGAGGGCACTGGCCCAGGCACAGAGTCTGGCTTGCTAGAGATGGAGCAGTACTTGAACTACCCCGAGGAGAGCTTCCCATGCCAGGGGACAGGTGTGGACCTCCAGTGTGAAGGCCTCTACGGCAGCGCTCACCGGACCACGGAGGGTATGCAACTGAACCCAGGAGGGCATGCGGACATGGAGGAGGGGTTGCTTCAGTCTGAGTTCTCCCTCCCTCAGTGCCAGACAAACCAGCACTTAACGAGTATGCATGCTGCCAGTGGGACCATGCCAGCTCCTTGGGGTGAACCTCCCCAAGGTAACCTGGAGATGAGTTCTGGGCAGTGGAGTGTCAGTGCCTCTGCTGCTGCCACGTCTGGTCCACGCTGTCACCAGCAAAGTGCTGAGTACCCACTACCCAGTCCCTGTGGGCAACAGCCTAGACTTGTGAGCTCGTGCCAGGACAGTGGATTTTCTGGGGCACACCAGCTTAACCGACTACAGATTAAATCTGAGCAGCGTTACCCAGCACCTGTCCGAGCACTTGCTCCTTGCCAGAACGCCAAGCTTGCTGGGCCCATGCAGCCTCCTGCATCATTTGGCCAAGCCATGGATGTAGGGCCTGGTGGTTACCCACCCGAGGGACAGACACCTGTCGGTTACATCTTGAGCCCGGGCGCTAGAAGAGCACAGACCCCCACCATGCAGACCAAAGAAGTGATGGTCCGTAGCTATGTGCAGGCCCAGCAGGCCCTGATGTGGGGAGACCTGCTGGCCTCCAAGGGAGGGGAGGCTGGCGTGGGGCTGGGCAGTGAAGCTGGCCAGGGCCGAGCCACGCAAGTTCCCCTGTACCGCAGCCCCAAGTACTCTGGTTACCAAGCCAAACTGGATCACCTGCAGGGTCTGACAGAGACTCGTCAAGTGCTAAACGCCCCGTGCTTCAACCCGGAGATGGTGCCACATCCACCCGGTGGCCCTAAACCACCGGGTCACCAAAACAGTCCGAACTACGCGGGCAGCCTAGCTCAGCCCAGTCATTCCTGTGAGGGAGTGGAAGCTGGTTCCCGGCGTGTACTTCGCTTGCCCCCTGCCTGCCCCACACCTGAGGGGCCCAGTAATGCCCTGCTCTGTTACCCAGGCCAGGGCACACATGTGCAGGTGGACAAAGGCGGGCATAAGCTGTTGGGCCAGATGGCAGCAAGCTCTGGGGGTCCTGGGCATTATGGTGGGAGCTTGGAAGGACTCAAAGGCAGCTCATGTTACTACCTGGATTCGGGGGAGCAGGTGGCCAACAGCCTGGACTCTCTGGACCTGGAGAATATGCACCTCGACTTTGCTGCCATTGTGGAAGATCCAGAGACACCTGCAGTGCTGCCTGGGCCCCCAAGCCCTGCGGGTGGCCTCCTGCTTCCTGCATCTGGTGGTGCCAACATGGCTGTGGGTGACATGAGCTCCATGCTGAGCACTCTGGCAGGGGAGAGCCATTTCCTCAGCTCCCTGTCCTAACTAGGAGGTACCAGCTGTCAGGTGGGCATGTCTGCAAGCAGGGAGAGCCCGAACCACGTGTGGGCAGAGGTGTGAAATCCCCTCTCACCCCCAGATTTATGCCTGGGGCAGGGCAGGGGGTGGGGGAGAAGGGGAGAGAAACACTCCTGGAGCCTCTCTTTCTCCAGTCTGTGAGTGTCGGGCTCTTTCAAGGGGAGGGTGTTGCTGGGTCCCAGACACGACGCAGCCGCAGCCCTGATCAGGTGCTTCAGGTCGCCTCGTGTCAGGGGAACTGGTTTTACTGAGCCCTTCCATTCCAGCGCCTGGAACCTTTCCTGCCTTCCCCAGCCTTTTGGACAAGGTGGCCCTGCACAGACTCAATGTCGAAACCAAAGAGTTCCACCCTCCCTAACCCTGTGGACAGGCCCCATCCCAATGGTGCTGCTGCCTTCTCCCCCCAGCCCCTCCCCGTCTTTGTCAGGACTGCAGTCACTCCTTGCTTGGCAAGCCTACCCACCCTGTCCTCCCCATCTTGCTCAAGGAGGGAGGAAGAGGAGGCAGTTCACCACAGGGATGGTGGTGGGGAGCTTGGGGTGCCTGGCACTGCCTGTGTTGCCCTGTACATAGTGTGCATATGTGTACGTCCCTCCTGTGGGTGTTAGCCCAGCTTTTCTTCTGTTTGAAAGAAACAGCAGTGCCTCCTCTCCCCATTAAACCCTTTCTCAGGGGAGTGTGAGCTGTGTATTTTTTTATCCATGCAGATGGGCTTTAAGCTGGACCCTGGTGCCAGGTGCTATGCAGCCCTGCCCCCAGCCCCTTTCCTCTTTCCCTCATCTAGGACCAAGACCCACTTGTGCCCAGCCCTGCAGAAGCACGCTGCCCTTTTGGACTGGGTTCCAGCCATAGCCAAGCACACGCTTATTGCCATTGCAGGGGTGGGGGGAGGAAAGGGCAGTGCTGCCTCCATGGTGCAGACCTGGCAGCACTGAACAAAAGCATCACCAGAAGCACGGCGAAACCTGTGTACGCTTGGAGACATAGTCTCAGGGTATAGCTCAGTGCCTCTGTGTGTATCCAAGGCTTTTCTGTCAGACCATCTTGGCATCTCTGAGGGCTACTCTGGCCTCTTCCTTAGGCACTGGGGTGCCACCTGTGCACCTCTAAGGCTGCTGTAGGTGCTGGGGACGCTGTAGGGTCTCTATGACCGGCTAGGTGTGTTTGGGGATGCTCTGGGGCTTTTTCTGGGGTCTGTCAGTGGCTGCCTGATGTCTCTGAGCTGCCAGGTGTTCTCCAGTATTTTTTCTGAGGGCTGTCTTGCTGCTTCTGCAAGCTATTGGGGCTTCCCAAGGCAGCGCTGGGCATTTCAAACCTACCAGCTGGATGGTTTAGGCCATCCTGGTGTCTCTGGGGATTCTCCAGGGCTCTTTCCAGGCTGTTAGTATATGTTTGGGGCTGTTCTCTGGGTTTCTAGAGTGGATGACTTTATGCTGCTTGAGCTGCTCCGGATATGCTGGGGCATTCTGAGTTATTCCAAGGGTCCTGCAGATTCTGTGGATTTTTGCAGAACCTCCAAGTCATGCTCAAGAGCATCTTTCCTGTTATGTGGGCCTGTTCTTAGACTGACTGGGGTTCTTTCAGGGTCTGAAGGTGTCCTGCCAGAGTCTCGGGGTTTTTCTGGGACTTTCCACGTGCTGCAGGGGTCTCTGTGGCTGGGGTGGGTCCCCAGGTGTTGCTGGGTCCAGGCCTTTCCCAACCTCACGGCCTTCGTTAGGGCCCCGAGGCCTGTCCTGCCCTGTCCTGCAGGGCTGCACCTCAGACCCCTGGGGAGCGGTCAGGGTCTGCAGGGCTTGCTCCCGCTTCTCTGTGGCCCTGGGGGGGTCTGTTTTCCAGGCGGTTGTGAGGGTGCCTGCCCTCCTTCCCGGACCCGCGGTGGGAGCCGGCGTTTTCATGGCGACGGCTTGGCGCAGCCGGTCACTGAGCAGCAATCGTGGAACTCACGGAACTCATAGATTTCACAAAACTCGAGGAAAACTTGCCGAACTCACAGATAAGTTTTGGTGCCCTGGCCATCCCCTGTTTATATACTGACCATGACGTCTATGATACAGAATATTTCCACTGGCCAGCCTGAGTTAGCTGGTTGGCTGTGCTCCCTCTCAGCTCTTGGACACCTGCTCATTAGCCAAACATGAGAAACTGAAAAAAGTCCTTGATTTCACAGCAACAACTAAAAACATCAGTGTATTATCAACATTCTTCTCATACTAAATCTGAAACACAGCAGCTACTGGGAAGAAAATGAACACTATCCCAGCCGAAAGCAGGACAGCCTGGTTGACCGAGTCGCTTGGGAGGCAGTCTTGAAGGGCAAAGGAGTCCAGTAAGGCTGGACATTCTCAAGAAGGAAGTCTTAAAGGTGCGGGAGCAGGCCACCCCATGTGCCGGAAGACAAGCTGGCAGGGAAGAAGACTGGCCTGGTTGAGCAGAGAGCTTTGGCCGGAACTCAAGAAAAAAGAGGAGAGATTATGACCTTTGGAGGAAGGGGAAGGCAACTCAGGAGTACTACAAGGATGTCATGAGGTTATGCAGGGAGGAAATTAGAAGGGCCAAAGCCCAAACAGAACTTAATTTGGCCGCTGCAATTAAAGACAATAAAAAAATGTTTCTATGAATACGTTAGCAACAAGAGGAGGGCTTAGGAGAATCTCCATCCTTTATGGGATGCGGGGGGGAAACATAGTGACAAAGGCTGAGGAAAAAGGCAGAGGTACTTAATGCCTTCTTTGCCTCAGTCTTTGGTAGTGAGACCAATTATGTTGGGGTAACCAGCCCCCTGAGCTGAAAGACAGTGACAGGGAGCAGAATGAAGCCCCTGTAGTCCAAGGGGAAATGGTTAGCGACCTGCTATGCCACTTAAAGACACACAAGTCTATGGAGCCGTATGGGATCCACCCAAGGGTACGGAGGGAGCTGGCAGAGGTGCTCACCAAGCCACTTTCAATCGTTTATCAGCAGTCCTGGCTAACCGGGGAGGTCCCAGTTGACTGGAGGTTAGCAAATGTGATGGTCATCTACAAGAAGGGATGGGAGGAGGATCCAGGGAACTACAGGCCTGTCAGCCTGACCTTGATGCTGGGGAAGATTATGGAGCAGATCATCTTGAGTGCCACCGCACATACAGGACAACCAGGCGATGAGGCCCATGTGGCATGGGTTTGTGAAAGGCAGGTCCTGCTTGACTAACCTGATCTCCTTCTATGGCCAGGTGACCCACTTAGTGGATGAGGGAAAGGCTGTGGGTGTTGTCTGCCTAGACTTCAGTAAGGCCTTTGATACTGTTTCCCACAGCATTCTCCTGGAGAAACTGCTCATGCCTTGGATGGGCATACTCTTTGCTGGGTGAAAAACTGGCTGGATGGCCAGGCCGAAAGAGTTGTGGTGAATGGAGATAAATCCAGATGGCCCTTGGTCACGAGTGGAGTTTCCCAAGGCTCAGTATTTGGGCTAGTTCTGTTTTATATCTTTGTCAATGATGTGGATGAGGGGCTTGAGTGCACCCTCAGTATTTTTGTGGATAACACCAAGTTGGGCGGGAGCGTTGATCTGCTTCAGAGCAGAAAGGCTCTGCAGAGGGATCTGGACAGGCTGGATCGATGGGCCAAGGCCAGTTATATGAGGTTAAATAAGACCAAGTGTCAGGCCCTGGACTGACGTGGATGCTTTTTGGTACAGAGGCAGCGAATGCCTGGGCTGCGAGCGGGAAAAGGGCAGAGACACGTAAGCCCCGTGCTCCCGGTTAGTGTCACCGCCTTCAGATGGCGTTGGGCAGGGCGGAGGCAGCGGCTGTTGCTCAGAACGGGATCCTCGAGGTGATCGCAAGCTGGGTGCTCCGGCTCGGGAGCAGCGCGTGCACGATGGGGCCCCCGTGCTCCACGTTGCCGTGCGCCGGTAACGGCAACGCGATGCTGCGGTGCCCGCGGGCTGGTAAGGAAACGCCGCTGCCGGCCCGGGCCGAGCGCCGCCCGCTCGCCGCTGCCGCCACCGCGTGGCCAAAGCGCGGTCCTGCAGATGCGGTGCTGCAGCCCGGCGTTCCGCGCCGGGGCCGGCGTGCGGCGCACGCGCGGTGGTGCGGTCGTGCGTCCCGGAGGTGCGGGAGCACAGCGGCCAGGGGTGAGGCGCGGGGTCCCGTCCGGCGGGTGCGGGGGTGCGTGGTGGCTGCCCGAGGGTGGTGGGACGGGAAGCTTGGAGCCGGCCGCTGCGGCAGGCTGCAGGAG
>Ga0065711_1049011_pt1 | contig 11518 bp, 3 predicted proteins | sample Hoacrofraction12_FD_59098 | JGI IMG/M metagenome (GOLD analysis project Ga0065711, IMG submission 59098) | Hoatzin crop microbial communities from Cojedes, Venezuela - Epithelial fraction 12 v2 (version 2) | ecosystem: Host-associated > Birds > Digestive system > Esophagus > Crop | place... | reverse complement strand
CTGGAGATATTCCAGCCCCACCTGGACAAGGTCCTGTGCAGCCTGCTCTGGGTGACCCTGCTTGGGCAGGGGGTTGGACTGGGTGACCCACAGAGGTCCCTTCCAACCCCTGCTATTCTGTGATTCTGTGATTTGTGATATCCGATGTTAACCAAATAGATTTTTTTTTAATTCATTTTTATCAACCTTAGTGAGCTCATCACTAATGTGTTGAGGAAACAAGATGCAAGCCTGAAAAGCAGTATAAAGACTGTTATTCTAGCATGTGCTCAAACCTGCGTGGTAGCTGCCAATTAGAATATGAAGGTCTTCGCCTTAGAAAGACAGAGGGGCTGTCTGCCTTTGTACCCTGCTAGCCAGGCGTCTTTCTGGCAGCGCGCTTTCTACGATTACTGACCACGGGCTTGTTTTGCCTGGCGTGAGGCAATTCCACTTAATCAGGGGTATGTGCTAAAAGTCAGAAGTCGCAATTAGGCATTCAAATTACTGCCTCAAACCGGTGTGTGCACGTGACCTCAGATATCCAAATGGCAGGCGCTTTGCTGGAGAGGAGCTCGGTAAAATTTTAAACCTTTTTTTTTTTTTGTGGCCTGGATGCTGGCAGACACGCACACACATCCTTGCCCCACAGACCGAGCAGGAGCCGCTTCGTCAGTGCGGCAGAGGTTCCTTTGCAAAACAGGTGGAGAAAGATTGGTAGGAATGAAGGAGACCTCCGTGCCATGCCTTGAAACTTCTGCGTACGGTATTGGTTCGGGTGACAGCGATGTTTAAGCAGCACTTTGCACATCACGTGTTAGCACCGAGCGCCTAGCAGAAGAGACCTCGGCCTTCCATTTGCTTTGCACACCTCTTTGGTTAGGTCCTGTGCTCACAGCATCTGCTTCCCTTCCTTGTTCCAGCTGAACATGAGGAAGAACTTCTTCCCTCTGAGGGTGACGGAGCCCTGGCACAGGCTGCCCAGGGAGGGTGTGGAGTCTCCTTCTCTGGAGATATTCAAGACCCACCTGGACAAGGTCCTGTGCAGCCTGCTGTGGGTGACCCTGCTTCGGCAGGGGGTTGGACTGGGTGACCCACAGAGGTCCCTGCCAACCCCGACCATGCTGTCATTCTGTGATTCCCGAGCTGCAGTGTTACAGCTGGACACTAGAGAGCTCCTTCTACCAAAGACAGCTCAGCAACTCGAGGGCAGGGTCCCTGAGAGGCGCCTTCCAAGCATCCCCCCCTCTTGTAGGGGGAATTTTACTCGTTTTTCATTTTTATGTTAAAAATTAATATTCTCGGGGGAAAGCTATGTTTGCCAGAGTGATGGCTGCAGCTGTAACTCCACATGTCCTGCCCCCAATGAGGCAGAGATTCCGCAGGAGTTGTAGCTTGGGAACTAATTATACAATTTCAGAGATAGCAAAAAGTAAATCAAATGCTGCCAGCTTGGAAATTATAATTAAGTTTTCCTCGGAATAACAAGCACACTCAATATGTGATTTATTATGACTATTACTGTATTTAATAATAGTAATAGTCTGTGTCATGCACCTATGCAGAGTACATGTTTTTGTCTAAATTGCCGGCTTACAGTCACAGATGCGGGCTGAATTCTAACGAGCTCTCTGCAGTCACTCTGCTGATAACCTTAAGCCTTACAACACACCAGCTATTGCTGAACACCACTCTATTAGCAAGCAATGCAACAGGCTGACGACTGGGTGTACTTTTGTCATTAGCTGTGTTTGACCTGCTCCCCCCCCGTTGCCTTTGCTGTATCAATCATTTATTCAAAACCAAAACAAAATCTCCTATGCTGTCACTGTAAGGGCATATGCATTCCTGCTGCTTGGGCACAAGTACCGGCCGCTGCAAGATGCTCTAGCGATGTGACATCCCATCATATTCCCTGTTAGGGATTTTGGTCTGGGATTGATTTACGGATAAAGGTGTCCTGGGGTCAGCAGTGGAGGGGCATGGGGTTTTGCCTGCTAAGCAAAGTCCCACCCCACTCCTATCTCAAAATCCTGACGTACAAAGACTGAAAAAGTCGAAGTGACAGCTTTAAAGAGGTCGGGGAAAGCCTTGTTCCAGCCTCTCCTGCGCACTGAAGCACTGCTTGGCCAGGGCAGAGAAATAGCTGGCTCTGTTCAGACCCGTAACAACAGCTACCACTGAAGCTCTTCCTAGAGGCACCAGCACGCTGCTGCCCATTTTCCTCCCTCCCACCTCCTCGTCCCAGTGTGAACCAGAGCCAGTGAAATCCGGAGTGGACAGCCTGCTGTGTGCAGGTCTGTCCCTTCCCGGTCCCTGTGTGCTCTCGGGGCAGAAGATGGCCTCGCAATCAGGAGATGCGTTTTCACCTCCTGCTTGAGTTCCCTTCTCGTTTTGGGTGCACCTCGTAGCCTTCCTATAACTCTGTTGCTGCATGATGAAGCCAAGGCTTGCTTCCTTCCACTGTTTCTTTGCCTTGTTCCCCTGCCCGGATTGGGAGCAGGAGGCTTTTACGGGGCAGGTGTGAGGGACTGCATCTCAGTGGGTGGCTGTAACGAGGGCCAGGCCTGGGTGGAGGTGTCCCTGGCATCCTGGCTGGAGGTCAGTGTCTGTCTATGGCTGTGCAGCCGATGGCACAGCTGGGAGGCCAGGCTGGCACAGCTGGCAGGGTGGGACGCGAAGTTGGAGGCTCGCTGTTGCAGTTGCTCGGTGACACTTTCAGCTGGATGCATCAATTCATTATTAATTAAAATGTTCCAGGTCTGATTAGGTTACTTGCAGGCAGCCTGACAAGGTGAAAATGTTTATCATTGTCTTTGCCTGGATGGTGAGAAGGATATTCTGCAGGAGGGAGTCAGATCTGGTCAGGTTTACCTAGGAAGCCAAGGAAACAGTATTGAGTTTTGAGGAAGCTTCTCCCCCAGGACAGCCGGGCTGTGTTGATGAGAGTGAGCTGAAACGTGGCTTCAGCATCTCGCTGCCTGGTTTCCAAAACCAGCGTGCGACAATGATAGCTGAAAGACGAACTCTAATGTTTCTTTCTTTGTTCTTTTCACCACATGGTCCTCTGAAAATGCAGAGATAGGTGGATAGGTTGGACTAGATGACCCACAGAGGTCCCTTCCAACCCCTACTATTCTGTGATTCTGTGATAGAGAGAGGATTTTCAGCGAAGGGCAGCTCCAGAGGCAGTCAGTGTGGGAGCGGAGAGGCTGCCTTTTGATTCATCTGAAATTCTTCCCTCTTCCAAACTGCTCTGTATGAGCCTTGGCTGTGTCATTACACAACCTGTACGCTGGCTCCCGTACACGCAGAGCAACTTCCCAGCAAGGCACTCACCAGCTTTCTTCCTCAATGACCTGGAGCTACGTGGAGGACCCTCTCTTACCTTTGCGAACAGAGGGCTCAGAATAAGAGAAAATGTAACAAAATCTAGCCATGACTTGCTGAACTGCAGCTAAGAAAATGAAAGGGTGTGGTGAAATCAGGGCTAGCACGTCCCTTGCAAAACCCCATTTCTCAGAAAATTGTGTTTTATTGTTTCCAGCCCTGGGAGCTCACATTACACCCTAGCCAAACCTAGCAGGGCCCTGTCAGTCATCAGTCAGTTTTATGGCATGACAGGAGTCTGCAAAGTTAGAAGGCAGCTAAACAAATTAAAAAAATTTAATGGGAACCTCTGACTGCGTCTTGCAAAAGAAAAAGGAAATGCCTTGGGATATCTTTCCCTCCTAGGGAGGATCATGTGGACGCCCAAAAGGCAACAACAGCAAGGTGACCACTGGAGAGAGAGAGGAAAGCCTGCAAAATTTTATGAAGGAAATGAAAATGTTATCCTTGTCAAACCATCCCTCACGAGCCCGTCGTTTCTCATCAACGTTTTGGACCATGTGACTGTCAGAAAAAAAGAAAATGCTAGCTGTGGCTGTGAACTATTTTCCCCCCCTAATTTTATTTTACTTCAGCCGTCCAGAGAGCAAATCTTTTGGGAGGTATCCAAGACCTCAGTGTCTGAGGAACTCTTTCTAGAAACTAAATATAATACCTCTGCCAGTTTAGCTGACAGATGTGGTTATTTCAGTGACAAGGTGCCTTGGGACCTTCTAATCCCCTACTCCAAAAAAAAATAATTTTCCCCACTATCACTTTATTCATCTCCCCAAAATATTTTGGTATGTGGTCTTAGGAAAAATGGCTCATTTAATATCATTTTTATAAACCATTATTGAGTGGATCGTGATCCATAGGCTATTCTTTTCATCAAGTTGTCACCCACTGTCAGGTCGGACTAGTAAGAGTTTATAGACCAGCAGTGAGTAGAAGCGGTCTCAGTGACACGAATACAAAGCCAGCGGCTCAGCTTACTGCAGTTTAGCGTGGATTAACTTCCCATGGCAGATGCCAGCCTCATGCCAAAAAAGACTAACCCCATCTTTATGGTTTTTCTCTTCTTCACAATTGTCAATGTGTATAAACACAGAGATAACTAGAAATGGGCCCGAATTACAGAGCGTGGATCTCTGCAGCACTTCTTTGAAGTTGGACTGTGCCTAAGTTTTCCTTCAGGCTCCTCTCCAGTCCTTCTCCTTATAAACACCAATCAGAACAAGCTTGGTATGTTTTCACCATTTTTACCAACGAGTCTGTTTAAGCAGTAGTGATATAAATTAAGTTGACTCTCAGGTAATTAATTTTCTTCCTCTCCATCTTTCCCAAGGAAGAATTAAGAGTACAGAGGAGTATTGTGGTTTGACAGCGTGGTGTGGTTTGCTGTTATTATGCTTTTTGTTTGTGCTGGAGAGCATTGGCCTTTTGCAATGAGAAGATGATGATGATGAGGGTCACGAAAATCCTTGAGTCTTGTGGAGAATCACTCATTATTCTTGAAGCAGCTTCCAGGGAAGGTCGGAGTCAGCATACGCGACCTCTGATCTACAAAGGAAAAGGTTGGCCTGTGCCCGAGGAACAGAGCTGTGACATGAACTCGATAATAGCATATTGTGGGCCGTGGAGCATCTCTGAAAGCCTCCAGACAGCTCACAGCAAAAACTAAGAAGGACCTAGGAAGTGGCGGTGAGGCCAGATGAACCTGGAGCCAGGCCCCTGAGTCTGATGTGATGTCTCGGGTGTGGAAGAAAAGGGCAGGTGTAGGGCGCTGGGACTGGTCTACTAGAGGTGACAGAAAACCCTACGGACAGGTGTTACTGAGCAGGTTTAGTAACAGCGAGCACACTAGATTTGCTCTCAGACTGTGGCTTGTTTTGATTTGTACAGCTTCTAGGCTCCAAGTGTGGTCCAGAAAGCTCTCGGACTCCTATTGCAGGGATCCTAGGAGTGTCTCAGCTGAACTGCAGATGACTTCTGGCTTTGGGCTGAAGCCGTGGCAGATTTTGTAAGCTCCCAACTAGTAATTTGTTTTTTAAATTGTTGAACAATAGAAATTCAAAGGTTACAAGTTCCTACCAGCTGAGAAGAAAGCTGGAGTGGAATCAGGCAGGAGAAATCAGTTGCAACAGATGAAGGGAGTGTGGGTGGGCATAAGTAAGCAAGAGAGACTCTGCTCCTTGGAGAGAGACTCTGAAAGGAGGGAGCCCTGCGGTCCCCATTAGCAGGAGGAGCTGAAAATCCAGAGCTCACACGTGTGCACTCCTCTTGGGGAAAACCGAGAGATATCACACGCGTGTCTCCAGGCAAACCAAGAGTTTGCCTTCACGTGGATAAAAGGTGTGTGATTACTGTTAGCACGTATGGCTCCTAACTCGAACAGCGCCAGGTCTGTAGCCCCCAAACTAACTTTGCAACACTGCAGGAACAGCACAACAAAGCTCAGGGTGAGCCAATATAGGAGAGAAAGGGGATTCTACCCAAAAGAAAACAGGATTTACACCACGCTCTCACACCCTCATGTGTTCTTCATCCTCTTCCACCCCTGGATTAGGATTTATTTTTCTGTCCTTATCTGCGTGTTTGATGGCTCTGAGCCTGTTCTTTTTTTTCCTTGCATCACTTCTTTAGGGCTTTGCTTTGTAGTCTGTCCCCTGTTTTACTCCATGTATAGTCTGTCTTCAGTTTAGGGAGGTCCTGGTAAACTGCACGCAGATGTGCTGGTGTCTTGATGACCTCGGTGCCATCTGCACCTACCATTCTCGCAGCACTTCTTCTGCCGGTGCTTCCATACCTAGGTAATCACTTTCATTCATAATGGTCTTCATATTTTTTATAAAAAATTCCTCGAGTTTTGCAACGTATTTTGCCTGTCCACAACAGACTCACAGGAGTGCAGATGAGTGCTGAAGAGCAAGGATCACTGGGGAGGCTCCAATTTGTCCTACCACCAGTTTGAGGGTGACTTCGATGCGTGGTTTATGGAAACAGCGGAGAGGGAAAAGGGAACACTGAAAAGCTACTCCACTCATTCCCAGCAGCCTCCTCCTCCGTCCCTCTTCCTCCTGACACTGCCCTTCTCCATCGGGCTTTCACACTGCTTCCTTTGAGAAGCTGTTCAGCGTTTTATTGCTTTGATTTTTGCATGAACTGAGTTAGCTGTCTGGGAATTTCTCGGACACTCTGGGAAAACAGCAGCTGGCACACGGTGATGTCTGCCGGTGAAAAGCAGACCTGCCTGGTCGCTTTCCAGCTAGCTTGGCTTAGGTGGCTGTAATTGTGCTTGAAAACTTATTTTTGCTTTAACCCAGTTAGAGCTCCTCGGTACAACTCGGTTTAAGAGGACTGGTGAGACGAAGCAGTGCCCAGAGTGGCTGGTTGGTGCCTTACCTGGAGTGTTTGTTCGACATAAACGTGAGAAAGTTAAGCACTGTAAAATAAAAGTGTATCTGCAAAAATAAAATCCAGAGAAGTCGCCTGAAAAAAAAAAGTGTCGTATCCCCTCCTCAGTAGCTTCTGTGGAAACTTTCACCCTCCTCAAATTGCAGTGACTGCATGTGGCTTATGTAGAATACAGATTTTAATATTTTTGCTAAAATTTATTCCAGCTGTTGCAAATCATAGAGATATGAATAATATTATTATACAGAGAAAAGCCTTGACTGGACTTGGTGCAGATTTATTCATTTGTAATTTTTCCATCTTAAACCCAAATATTAAAAAAGAGATGAAAGGAAAGAAAAGTCATTGTAACCACTGGCTTCTACTTCACCATGATGAAACTGAGCTTGCTTGGTAATCAGAGAATAAATGTAGAGATTTCCTGATTTTACCCGGCTGTCTGATTTTATCAGACCATTTGCAGTGACTGCAATTCAATCGAAACTTGCAGTGCTAGAAGATCTTTTATAGAAATCAATTACTTTTCTGAGAGAATTGGTACTGAATTCCAGCTCAAAGATGCCCAGAAAACAAAACCAGCTGAAGCTGAATAAGGAACAGATTTGGGGGTCTTTAATTTCCCTTGTTATTTTGCCATATAAACTTCCAAGAGACAATTACATTTAGGAACGTACAGCCAACTCTGCAGGCTGAGTGTAGGGTGAAATTAAACTCATCCGGATCAGTCCGAGCTGGAAATGCCTCCTTTGTCTTGCCAAAATCGGATTCTCCTTCCGCATCCAGTGCCTCCCTGCAGGAGCAATGTGAACCCCAGCCACTAAATGCTGGTCAGGGTGCTGTGCCCGAATCTGTTTCTCCTGCTGCCTTGGACTCCGGTGCCCTCAGCATCCGCCTTCACAGCCACGTGACAATTTACAGGCGTCCTTGCGCAGCCTCCTGGGAAGCCTATGGTGTCTGAGTTACTATGGTCTATTTCTCATGAAAGTTATGCTTTTAAAATAACATCTTTCTAGCCAGATCCCCTCTTTAAACAGCCTCACATGCATTGCAACCTGCTTGTACTCAGAAACAGGGCTCCAGGCAGAGCAGAAATGCAGTCTGGGGCTCTGCACTGTCACTGAAAAAAATGTTGGGTCATCTAAGAGTCCCTCCTTCGCTCACCCAGAAATGGGGCTATCTTTGAGCTGGGGTTTCCCTTTTTAATTTTTGTGATTCTGAGTCATTAGCTGATTTCCGTGAAGTACGTAAAAATTCAACTTAAACTGTCTTGTACTTAACCAGCATTAAATAGATGAATGTTACAAGTGATAACTCTTACGACTCAGGCCCTATAGGCTGCACTTTTTCCTTCCTCCGATGCCATAAAAAAGATCTTTCAGGCAAGGGCAAGACTGAGAACTCGCTTTGGCTTTGGGAAATTTCTGCGGTGCCGCTAGAGAAGGAGAAGTGCGGATCCATGCTCCATAAGGAAAGAAAAATGCCTTTGCCTCTCCACGCCCCATTCCATCATGGGGTTCTAAACACCCAAATCAAGCACACAGAAACGGAGAATACTGATGTCCTCAGCCGACGAGTGAGCCTGCTGGAGTGGATGACTTCAGCAGCCTGTGCCACAGTCTGCCTCCGCTCTGCCGGCGAAGAATCCCGTCATTCTCATTACTGGGACTTGTCCCACTTTTGTATTATCCCGGACTACCCAACCCAAGGTGCTCCGTACTGATTGCTGGCTGTCTCTTCCATGTCGAGTTGTGGATGTTCCACCCACGGCGGGGGCTTCGAAGACCCTGTACGATCCTGCCCATAGAAAGGCTTAACCTTGGGCTTTTCAAACGCAGGAAATGCATTTGTTGTATGAACTGAAACGGAGATTCCCTCTAGTCAGGTAACCAGTATGGCAAGCTTCTTCTCAGGTTGAAGTCTCTGGTTTTACACAAGCATACGAAACAGGTGACAACCACCTAAAAAGGGGTCGTGGAGGATTCTGTGTCACTTGCCATGTGTGTCGGGGATGGGAAACCCCACGGGGATCCACCAAGCAGTGCTTGCTATGCGGTATCTCCTTGTGTGTGCACCTTTGTCAGAGCTGAGGGGTTTGAGTTTTCAGGGCCGATATTTAGCGTGCTCTGTGACTGCCACAGGGAGAAGGTTTGTTAGGGAGCTGTGGACTGAACTTGAAATCCTACAACTCTATTGAAACATAGAGGCCGTCCTGAGGACGCGGGATTGCTCTGTCTCCAAAGGATCACAGGACTGGGGTACTAAGGGCAAGAAGTTTTTCTCTTTTGCATGTGGTACTTCTGGCTCTTGGCCACCGTTGAAAGTGAAAGCAAAAACACAGAAGCTTTCCCTGGGCTTTGGGAAGAATTCGCCAAAGAGAAACTTACTGTAGCCTGCACAGACCTAAAAGCAATTTGGTAACAAGCAAAAAGGATAATAATTAGGAGGTTTCCAGCCCAGTCCAGTCCAGGCTTTCACTGCCCCGTTGCAGTGCTCCCGGTAAGGCCAAAATTCAAATCCTGCTTGACTAAACACAGCGATGCCTGCACCGGACTCCCCGGAGGGGCTCTGGACCACACGGATTGCTCGCTCTGTCTTCAGAGCTCTTCCAGCACAGGTGGCACGCTGGGTTAAAGATGCTGAACCTGCTTCCAGGTTTTGCAACGCTCCTTCATTGAAGATGGCAATTTCGTTTGATAAGATAGGAGAACCTGGTGGCTGGCTCATTCTTTAACTTTTTATCTTTTTTTATTTTTCCCCCCAGCTTTTAACCATGTGAACATAATCTCTATCAACCAAAGATTACATGCGTGGCAGATACAGAGTTTCATCCTGGGGCTACTGAAATGAACCGCAAAACCATTCAGTAACTGGCTACAAGCAGAAATCAATTGTACCAGTTAACAAATGACTAAGTTTAAATGTAAAATTATTTGTTCAGACAGCAAGAAGTTATTTACATGTGCTACTTTTGAAATTTACCTCAAGCTATGACCATATGGTAATTTAACTTTTAAATTGTATTTACCGCATTCTTCTACTTTAATCAGTCAATGCAAAGCTAAACTCTTCAGAACTCCACGCTGAAGCTTGAAGCTCAAAACTTCCGCGGTTTCTCTCTGCCTGTGAGCGGTTGCCGTCTTCAGATAACAACAGATCAATCAGTGCTCAGCCCTTTGAAGTGTAACAGTTCAAATGTGTCTCTGCCTTGCATACCCTGCCGTATGCTGCGCTCCGAGCGGAAGCTGAGCTTCCCTACTTCAGAAGTAACGAGCTCTGCTCAATTAGCACAGCAAGGTTTTTTTCGAGCATCGCACGTCATTAGTTTCAAGGTCTCTAGTTTTAACAGCCATTTGTTAGCAATTTTTTTACATAGCTGGCGTGAATCTTGTGATTCCAATAGAAGTAGGCAGTCAAGTGGCTGGAATGCTTCGTGATTCCAGAACTCAGCTAGGCTTTTCGGAGAAGCAATTTGGCTTTACATTTCGGAAGCGATGACGTGGCTACTTTAGGTAGAGGAAGAATGAAGGCTTGCAGGAGGAGGAAATTCTGCGTATTGGACCAGATATTTTTAGAAGTGGCGAAGCAGCTTTGGAGCAAACCATCCCGTTGCTGCATTCTCTTCTTTCTCTCTCTCTTTCCTCTCCCTCTATGTATACGACTGCGTATGTGTGCACAGAGTTGAGACTCAACACACAGTGATGCTCAGTGTGTGCTCTCCTGCTCTCTGAATGCCGACTTTTTGCTGTTAGCTTCTTTACAGGTGGTCAGGGCTTCTAGCAGTAGACAACATCTTGAATTCAGTCTGTGATGGTGACTGCTGCCTGATGAGGTAATGTTTTCCCTTTGTGGATGGAAAGGAGAAGACTATGTCCTTGTATTTCAGCAGGTCTTGGTGTGAAGAGCAGGTGGTCTTCCTCCGCGGCTGACTGGAGCATGGCTTTTCCTCTTTCAGATGTTTGCTTGAGGGAGGAAAGGAAAGATCTGGTCTATCTTGGAGAAGTGAGAATAGATTTTCTGCTCGTAGGAGACAGTTGACAAATTAGTGTTAACTACACTTTGTGTATAACATTTTGATAAGCGCGCGTAAGAAAACAGATGAGAAATTAAACAGGGTTTGTCTCCCGTGCAAACTCTAGGTTTCCGTGCCAGATGAAAGCCCGTGGCCAGTGTTGGTGCCTTCCTAAGGTGAGTGAGGGCAGAAAGTCCAGAATGGGTCAGGACTGCCACCTCTTTCCATGCTTTTTGGTGCTGTCAAGCATGGAGGGTTATGAAAGCGAACAGTAAATCACAGATCTGTACAGGAAGCAATGTTATTTATTCTGCAGGGTACTGTCTGTTCTACTATGCGGTGTTGTGTGTTACCATCAGAAGATAGTGACAGCAAATCCCCTGATCAGAAAATGGTGTTTTACAGCCTCTTCCTAATTTACCATTTTGAAATTCTGCATTTTTTGTGAGCTTTATGCGGTGAACTAGTTCGCCTCGAAGGGTGGACAGCAGGACTTGTGACACAGCAAGGGACGTGTGCCGCAGTCCTGGGTAACGAAGGGAGAATCCTGTCCCCTGCCCCAAGGTCGGCTTGCCTGAGGGCTGCCCTGGGCCCTGCTCTGCGGTAGGGGTGGGCTGCTGGCGGGCTGCCCCCAAGGAGAATCACAGAATCACAGAATAGTAGGGGTTGGAAGGGACCTCTGTGGGTCATCTAGTCCAACCCCCCTGCCGAAGCAGGGTCACCTACAGCAGGCTGCACAGCACC
>Ga0065711_1049013_pt1 | contig 11519 bp, 6 predicted proteins | sample Hoacrofraction12_FD_59098 | JGI IMG/M metagenome (GOLD analysis project Ga0065711, IMG submission 59098) | Hoatzin crop microbial communities from Cojedes, Venezuela - Epithelial fraction 12 v2 (version 2) | ecosystem: Host-associated > Birds > Digestive system > Esophagus > Crop | place... | reverse complement strand
TTCATGAGGTTCACACAGGCCCACCTCTCCAGCCTGTCAAGGTCCCTCTGAATGGCATCCCTTCCCTCCAGCGTGTCAACCACACCACACAGCTTGGTATCATCGGCAAACTTGCTGAGGGTGCACTCAGTCCCACTTCAGTGGGATTTAAGTCACTTAAAAAGCTTAAGTGAAGAAGGGTTTCTTATCAAATATTGGGAATGTTATCTGATCCTTTTTCAAAATACCAACATTATTTTCTAAAAGAAGAAAAATAGGATGGAAAGCTTATAGGTTATTAGGCCCTGCTCCTGCTGTTGCTGTCATCCCCATCATGTATTTCCTTCCATAAGCTGATCATATTTCATTTGTAAACCACGTACAATCAGTGTGAACTAGCCACTAGAAACAGGTTTTGTTTATCATCCATTCTCTGAGGGTTTCAAGACTCTTCAGTTTCCACCCAAAATTTACGCACCACCCAAATTTGTCAGTCATGTTCTTTTTTGAAATGCGCACCTTGTTCCAACATTGATTTTTTTTTTTTTTTTTCTCGTCTCAGTTTCCACCATGTTTCACTTAGGTCTTTTAACCTGGCTTTTTCAAATGTCAGAAGTCTTGTTGCTCTAGAGTTAGCAGTAGCCTGTTGTCATTAATACTTTAACCTGTGACAGCATGGCACACATCGTGTTTCTTTTTGAATCTCATCAAAGGCAAACCTACAAGTGTCATGTCTGGAATCTGCAGTTACTTATTCTTAGATTACGTGTTTAAGTAGCAAAGGATCAAAAGCCCTCTCCTGAAAGACTGGAACGGTGAATAAGTAAAACAACTCCAGATAGTTCAAAAAGAAAAATACTGTTTTTCCAGAAACATATCTGAAGTCTCAAGACCCACACTCACCTCCTCAAAAACCAAACCAAAACAAAAACCAAATAAAAACATTGGGCTTTGTGATTTTCTTTTTTTTTTTTTTTATTTTATTTTCATTTTCTGGATAATTTAGGTTGAAAGAGAAGTCTGGACTTCTCTGGAGAACTCGGGAGGTTCAGCCTCCTGCTTTAAGCGGAGCTGGGCTTTGAGGTTTCTGCTAACTGCATTGGGCACCACAAAGGTAGTCTGTAAAGGAATTGTTATCAAACAGGAAAAAGCGCATCACAGTTGTGAACTATTTATAGAGTATATTTTCAAATAATTTGAATAAATTAAATAAACGAAACTTCCAAGTCTCTTACTGAATGATTGATTTTCTAGAACCTAGAATCTAGGTTTTTTTGTCAACTTTCTGAATTTGTCAACATCCCTTTTGAATTTGTTTTTTCCTCCTTTTTTAATCTCTAGAAGGCATGGGAGAAAGTAAGATTTTTCTATTGGAAAGACGTTGAAGGTTGGATGTAGGCAGGGACAGTTGTGAGTGGAAGAGAAATTAGGGAAGATAGGAGGACTGACTAGCCAGAAGTGGATATCTGAGTTTTGTGGAGGGCAAGTCCTTCTAAAACAGATTTAACATGGGGCTTGTTTAACCCCAGATAGACCTTTTAGTATCTGGATGTAAATCTGTATTTGTGGCTTGACTTTGGGTTTGTGGTTTTTTTGTGTGTTGTTTTTTTTTTTTTGGGGGGGGGAGGTTTTTAAGCCCTTCTGCAATAATGATGTCATGTGTTTAAGACTGTTTTGTATTCAAAAGAAACTTATGGAGGGAGTGGATGCAGACCAAGTTTCTTTTATAGTAATTGTTATTTTATGTTGTTTTATCAATCTAATTGCAAAGAAGAGTGCTGCCTCCACTGTGTGTTCACAGAAGGAAGATTATTAATATTACTCTAGGATATTAAGGTTTTACAAAGTTGAAATAATCAAAATCTGATATTTGATTGCCTTGTGAAATTAGATTTTAAGAGCTGTGTGGTGGCAACGGTCAAGTGATGTCCCTGAAAATGACAAGTCAGTATAAGATCTGTTGGCATCCATCAAGTGGCTATGACATTTCTGTTAACTACTGTTTCTTTGTAAGAATATATAAACAGAGTTCCTCCAGTTTAGATGCATCACAAATCAACATAAATTAGTGTTGGTGCATTAAAGATTAGATGGAAGGAACTGCCGTAATAAAAATGGCAATAAAGGAGGAAAGCAACAATCACTTCGAAAGTTTGAATGGATTTATCTGTAGAGGAGAAAAGGAGCATCACATGAGACACAGGGTGGGGAATATGAAACATCAGCAAGGTAAAATAAGAAAGAAAAGATACCCTTGGGGAAAGGAGGGACATGTTTTCCCTCCTCTTTGATCACATGTGGGTAGAGACCTCAGGATACAGAATGTAAAAGATGATGTCTTTTTAAATGTGAGTTGTGCTGAAGCTAGAAATTTTACTTTGTGTGAATAGTATGAATCTTCTTGATTTGGTTTTGGGTTGTTTGTTGGTGGTGGTTGTTTTGTGTTTTTTTTCTTTAAAATAGGAACTTGGGCTTTATTCTGCAGAACTGGAATGGAATGCTCAAAACCAGAAGTGCAACATTAATAAAGCGTTAACGAATGGTTTGTCAGTGATAAATGGAAGTGTGAATGTGTTGTTGTCAGAACATGCTGGAAAATTGAAGCCCAAGAGAGATAAACTGAAATCACAAATTTGCGACTAATGCAGTGGGCAAAGAAAATCACACTCTAAATCGCTATCAGTTTTGATAATATAATTGTTTCTTAGAATCTTTAAAACAAGATTTAATTGCATAGGAAGCAACTGGAAGTAATATTTGTTTCCATGGGCCAGGTAGCTGTACAGGATGTGCAGTATAGATGTTCTTCGGTGATTTGTTTTTTTTTCCTGTCAGTACTGCAGAATAGATTTTAAAAATCAAGAGTATTGGTGCTCTTCATGTTTCTAATGTAGAGGAGCGGAATATTTTAAATTAATTCAAGGATTCTAAGTTTGTGTTGATCTTCTCAAGTAAAAACAACAACAAAAAAATCCGCTACCGAGAGCTGTTTCCAAACTGCATTAAATTGAATTGCTTTCATTTCTTTTGTGTGCAATCACAGAGCTTGTTTTCTCCACCTTAAATGAATTCCCAACCCTTTTAGAAAGCAGAGAGTTTACACAACACGCATAGCATCATGTCCCGTCGTCCGAGTCCCCCTGCCCCCCCCAGCTTTCTTTCTGGAAAGCTTGAAGGGACGTTTGCAACTGATTCCCATTTCATATTTCAGTTTTAAATGAATTGTCAGCCTTACCAAATGCATAAGTATCTGTATTTAGTACTAGCTAAAATCATATTTAAATAAGAAGTCATACAGGTTTCTCTGGAAAAGTAGAAAAATTCAATCTGAATTTGACCAAAATCCATGTATTAGTTTTAAAGGAACATCAGTTCTTCATTCTTCTCTGTCCCTCTCTTCTCCTGGCAGACAAGAATGTATTGGCATCTGGTTACTCAACATTTTATTTTCAAAACTTTTCATTTGAAGTATTGAAGTATATCTAGTTTTGCCATGACTTTTGGGCCAGAGGTGTGGTCGTCTGTAATTCAATTTGTGAAGACTGAATCTCTGTAGAAATTCATAGAGAGAAGTTGGAATCAGGTAGATGCAATATATTTGACAGCAGGGAAAAAAACTCAAACAAACTTCAAAACCATTTGTTTCCTACTCCTCCTTTAAAAGCTGCATGTTTTATATGTGGAAAGATAATAACAAAATTGAAAATTCCTTTCATTTGACTTCAGTATAAATCCCAAGGAAGACAGAAAATGGAGATATCTAGCAATGCAAATCCCAGTCAGCCAAAAGATTTATTCAGTCTATCTTCCTATAATTCGTAGATGCTGAAATCAAGATGGAAATTACAGCCACCCCATGCAGAGGAGTTTGAAGGCCGCCTTTCCAAACTACCATTCATTGGTGAAATGTGGGGCTTGCTTATAGTTAAAGAATTTCTAGGTCTTTGTGTAGGGATTTTTGCAGGTGTATTTTAAGGACAGTTACCATATGATGGGAGAAACACTCGTCTCCGGCTTGTTACACAACAGCCGCAGCAGATGGCTGTGCAGAGAGGTTAGAGGCTTACGTAAGGGCTGGAGCCGCGAACGCGCTCTCCCGCTGGCGAGCCTGCTCTGCCGCGAGCGCAGCGCTCATCTCCGTGCCCGAATGAGAGGCGGTGCAGCGCTTTTGCTAAACAGGCACCTTCGGGAGTGTTGAGCCTCTGAAACATCAACCTCTCCCATCCGCTCCTCTTACAAACACGTTGTGATTTCCTAAATCTGCTGTGTCTGGAAAACCGTAAGTATAAATATAGCTTGAAGTATATGTTCTGTGACGCTCTGGAAGTGTCGAATTTAGCCTGTTGGTCTGAGTAACTAACTTTTCTGACTTGCGTACTCTTCATGCTGACAATATGTTACTGTAGGTGTCAATCTCCCACGGTCTTTCGAAAGGACTTCTCTGATTTTGCCTGGATGGACAAGGTGCAATCAATTGTTTGACTTATCCGATCACATTTGCAGGCCTTATAAGAGGAAAACCCAGCAGCGCAGCAGCCATAGTTCTTCAGGCTCAGGGAGAAAAGTATAAGCAAAGATGGGTAATCGTGAGATGACTTGTAGGAAAATTGCACAAACATGACAGTGATTTAGCTGAAAAGCATTCATTTCATCGAGATCTGTCTTTCTAAATTAGCTACTCAGTTGTCCAAATAGCATTTCGCTTTAGCGGTAGTGTTTCGCTTTGTCTCAATGATGTAGTTACACTTTTGATGTTAAATGCCTCAGGATTGGTGGAGATGGAATGGTATAGGTTTCATAAAGTTGTCATAGCCTTTTGGAGGAGCTAGTAAGAACACTGGGAGAAAAGAGATGGACTTCTCTTATTGGCAACTAATCTCATGCCTTTGAATGTATCTGTCTTTATTAAATCTAAGTCTGAACTGAGTGTTTTACCTTCTCTTATGAGTGGTTCTGTGTTAAAATGATTCTAGTAAAAAATGCAGCAGTGCACGTGCAGATAAATCACGAAGTTCTGAGGTGCCTGATGTTCTGATCTGTCCTGTCTGCAGTACAGTTATATGTCTGTAAGTAATAAACAGCAGGAAGGCAAATTCTGCACTGATTCTTACAGGCACGAAGATTGAGAACAGTTCAACATGCGCTTATCTTCACAGTAAAAATGCTAAGGGGCCGATACATGACAGCTGAAGTTTTCTTTGAAAGGATTTCTGCTCAATGTCCTGATCATCTTCCCAAAACTTTGCAAGAGTCTCCATGCTCTTAACTGATCTTCACTCTTTGCATTAAGTCCATATTCCACTACAAGATTGCTTATTAAGACAATTATTGTTGTTAGACTTTTCACTTCACGTGGGGCTTCTACCAGTGTCGATTCAGCTCATTTGAACAATCTCTGCTGAAGGAAAACCTGGAACAAGTGTATCGTTCAATACTAATGGAGTAAGTGCTCTGTGGCGTTATGAATACCAGATGCTTAGGGGGTAACGTGTGTATGTAGGTGCCTTTCTGGGATAATGGCAGTCTTATGGAAAACATTAGGGGTCAGCATTACTATGAGTTTGATTACCTCATCAAGGTAATAATTTTCTTCTAAGAAAGACCCCTGAAGGCATTTTCAGGCTCATTTCTCAGGCCTTCCATAACAATCGTATTTGGCAACAGGGAACAGCCATTTCTCGTTAAAAATTTGCTGCGCAAACCCAGCAATTTAGGAGACTAATCCCTGGATCATAAAGGTCAAATGCTAAAATCTTGGTCTCGCTGAAACTGCTAAATGTTTTATTAATGAATCCTTCGAGGTTATGTTGTCCTATCATTACTTTTATTCTATATATGACTACTATTTTGCTAGAGATTTTTGTAATGACAATTGGAGGGTTGAAACTGCCGACCATGAGGATGAGTATTCATTTTCTTCAGCGATAAATTCGATCGTGGAAATGATTTCTCAGAAGACGAACCGGATCAATGTTGTCCCAGGAGCAAACCAAAGAACAGATTGTAACAGGCAGTTCTTGATGAGGTTGTTTGTATTGGGTGTACTTGATTCTCTTCCAACCTTTTCGGAGAGCACCCAGCTCCCACGGCTCCTGGCTCTTGGCTCTCGCTGCAAGTACCAGCTTGCTGTAGAGAAGTCCAATTGTTTGCTGCCATCATCAGTCGCAGGTTAAGAAGGGGCCTGGAAAACAAAAAGTTTCTCTTGTTGCTTCTGTGCACAGCCTGAGGAGCAGGTTTGACAAGCTAGCTCTGAATGGCCCTGTGAAGAAACCACCGAATGACTGAATGTAATAGCCAACCTCTGCCTGGCACTGCCCATTTGATTTTTGCAAGTAGTTCTGCTCTTTGACCTTGTTTCCACCTTCACCAGCCATTTTAGCATCTCAGCTGGGTTATCATCATCAAAAGGAAAAGATTTGAGCATACTACATATTCTGCTGTTTAAGATATCAGTTCTCTCTTTCTTGGCCCTCTTGCCTTAATTTTCTGCTCTCTGGTTTCTTCTTTTTTTCTCTCTCTCTCTTGCTTTCTATTCTGACATATCTACTTTATTTTGTTCCCCATGTGAGGTGTTTTTCCTCTTCAGCATCTGAATTACATTTCTGGTAGCGACTCTTCACATTCTGCTAATCTCTGCTACCACTCAACATTTGCCACGTGCTTTTGCTGTGATTTCTTCCCACCTTGCCACTGCCTGTGGCCTTCACTCCATCTCCAAAACCAAGGTTTGACTCCTTGTTCCTTGTGACCTGGTTCCCATGTTCCACATGAATGCCTGGATCACAAACTGCTTTTCATGCGCTGTCTGATCTGTCTCATTTAGGCTTCCCTTTCTTCCTTATATTTTTACTTTTGCCCCATAATACAATAAAAAATATAATTTGCAGTTTAATTTAGCATCCAAAATGTTCTTTACATGTTTACAGTGAACAGATGTCCACATTCCATTTTGTTTCCCAAGGAACTGGCTCCAATTATCTCTGAAGATAAAGGTTAATACCTGATGCTTATCAGGAGAAAATATCTACTGTGTGGGCTGTTTGTGAAAGGCAGTGTCTAAATTTAACCTGGTTTGTTGTTGGTTTGGGTGAGTTTTTTTAATAAAACTGACTTTTTCTTGAACAAAGTTTGCATTTTCAGCACTGAAGCTTTTTATGTACCTCCACAGTACTTTTACTGCGAAAGCTTTTTCAGGTTCAGAAGAAAACAGTTCTGATCCGATACAGGAAAAGAGGCCTGTCCATAACAGGTGAAACAGGTTCAAGTCCTTGTTCTGCTTGACCTGATTTTCCTCTCTTCCAGATGAATGCCTAGATCACACCACAGAAAAGAGAATGGGTCAATGTCTTTTCTTGTTTCTTTTCTGGAAGAGGAAGACTAAGCTTTTTCTGCTGTTTCCCAGCTATCTGTAGTGATGAACTGGTACAGCTGAAGTCTCTGGTGTAGTAAACGTGTATTTTTACAGTATTGCTCTACCCTAGAGAGAACACAAGACAGTATTTTGCCTTAATGCTGATCTATATTATAGAAGGTGCTGGAGTTCACAAACAGTATGATATTGACTTAGGTCTTGATGATGCAAACTGTATACTGATGCATATCATTTCTTAGGAGAACTACTCGTATAAAAGATACTAAGCACATTTGAAACTTCTGACTGAATTATTTGCATTAATTTGTGGTTTAACTCACAAACCTACAGTTCTTTTGCTAGGGAGATGATCTGCTGTATTTTAATTCTCTGGATTTAATGAGTCGTTCTGAAAAGACTTTTTCTATGAAGCTGAGCAGCTCAAATGTAGGAGCCTGGCTCCTGCTGCTGGAGGAGCTCCCCCCGAGTGCCTCTGTCTGCAGTTGGCAGGCAAGTCGGTACATTGACGGCCGGGAGAGTGTAATTTTGAAGGAACTTGTGGGTCTGTGGAGATTAACAGTTGTAATTATAAATATGTATACATATCTTAATATATATAAAAAAAGATAATTTTCTTACTGTAATGGCTGTCAGTATTCCAGTCTGGTTTAGTCGTCTTTGAAAGTTTCAGTCTCATATTAATGCTTATTAATTTTCTGTCTTTATCCTCCAAGTTTTAAGCAACCCTTTTGGTTAGGTTTTGTTCAGCGTTCAGTAAACATTCAAAGGCTTAAATGTTCTAAAAGGCTTAAAATGCTTTTTTCCTCTATCTTTACACTTACAGAGAAAAGATGACTTGTTTCAGAAGAAAGCTGTGAAACTTGCTTAAGCCATATATGGAGATGTCTGAACAACTCGAAGTAAAACAACAACTTACTAATGCAGTACTACTGTTCTCAGAAAATTATTATTCATTTTCTAGACATTGGAAAGATCATCACTAAAGGAATAAATCAGATAAACTGATTCAATCTGGTATGATAGTAGCGAATGTCTCGATCCACTGGAAAATGGGAATATTTGGCTGCTGATGTATTTAAGGCAAAGCCAGTCAATATAAATTCATAATTTCTTTTTGAGGCCAGAACAGACTATTAGAATAATGATGAATTGTGCATATTACAGATCAAAGATTATATCCAATTCTGTAATATTCTTTTAAATTTTGCTGCAACATCTAAAAACAGATGGTAGGGAAAATTAGTTTTTAGTTTAGGTTATGCCTGTGGAACCAGTTACTGCCAGTTACGGTGTAGATTTACAGTGCCATTAGCTATTCTGTGATAACTGCCTGCTTCTGTGATAAAAGCAAGCCGGTGCCCTGCAGCTGCACTGAGGGAGGTCTCCCACCATGACTTTAACACGGCGATACTCAGTAACTTGTTTGATTCGGCAAATGACAATGTTCTTATAGCTCTGTGGCAGAAGGGACTAACTGAAGCTGCTTTCGGAGTTGGGTACCACGTGGAGTGGGGATGGCTGGCTGAATGGGCTCTGTGAGACAACACTCTGCCCCTATGGCTCTTTACATGATGGTCACAGGGTTTTGGACCAAGCTTTCCCTTTCTGCTTGCCTGCTGCTGTTGCAATCTGTACATAAGCTGCAGCTCTGACAGATTAATGCATCTGGTTTGTCTGAAGTAGGATAGATTTAAGCTTATCAGGTAGGAGCATTCAGGAGACTAGCAGTTACTTTAAAAGGAAGAATGTAAATCCCTGCATGTAAGGAGAGGCTGAGGGTTATTTCTGAAAATAAAAATCTGTTCTGTAAAATGTATCAAATCTGTAAGGTCATTCCTTGTGTCACAGAACCATCAAAAAAGGGTAAGACTGCTATAAGATAAATTCTGTCCTTGCCCATCTCCAATATACTTTACAGCCTGGATGCAGTAGTGCAAAACTGACTTTTGCCTGTGACCAAGCGCCTGTGGTGAAACTGCATGGTACAAACCATGGCAGCTCTTCTGAGGTGTCCTGATACATCTGGTTGCTCAGTCTATTCTCCGTTGAAACTAAACAATGACATGACTGTTATTAAATAGACAACAAGGATGATGTGTCAGACAGCAAGCTGGTAAATGGAAAAAAGCAAATATTTGCTGGAAGACCATCATTTTTTGACGTGGTACATGTTTCCACTGAGGGAAAATAAGCAAAATTCATGGGTCAGACCTCGTATCAATCTCACCAATTTTTACTTTCTTATAGCTGTTGACTTTGCAGTCGTCAGTAATTCTAATCTGGATGCATGTTGAGTTGAGCATAGCAGGGCTTTGTACAGTAATAGAGTTTTATAACCTGTACATTTGTATTCAGATTTCATTCCATAAAGACAAAAGAAAATGCCACATGAGAAAAAGCAAAACAATTAGCTGACAATATCTGTCATGGTGTGTGATCAAGGAGGAGGACTTTCAAAATTTGGACTTGGTTATGTAGAAGCCAATATTTGCTACCCAACTTGTTTTTGTAGAAAACTCTTTTCCTACTCTTTATTTGGAAAGTACTATGGCATATTCACAGCATTGTATAGCTGCCACTTCTGTGACTAAGGGACAGTGCTACTACGTGGGTTTTTAAGTAGAAGGATAACAAGTTGGGCCACTTCAGATCATGAGAAGGACACTTTGTTAAGACATCAGCAACTGTAATAGTTGTTGCTAAGTATGGACGTGCATCTGGTTGGGGAGATCATGACCCATTTCAGTTTGATCTTGTTTGATGAGCTCTCTGTGCCTTTGAAGGTACATTCAGAATAACCCATTTCTTCCTCAGGACTTCCTCTTTCCTCAACCCTGCATCAGTCAGGAACCTCGCAGCAGAAGATGTGAAAGCAGCGTAATTTCTACATGGGTTTTCATACCACCCTGCAGATGTCTGAATTAAGACAACCTTAAGTTCCCTACGTAGTTAATGGGGGAGATGTACTCTCTTACTCCACCAGAGGCCAATTAGAATATGGCAAATTAGGCAGAAGTGAAATTTAGAAGTTATAAGGTGACATATAGAGGATATGAGCTCTTCTGATTACTTAAGACGCTTCAATATGATAGTCTGAGGAAGACTCAAAGTCATAGCTGCTCTCTATCTGACTGCTTCTTAATAGAGGGAAATTATTCAGTGACTGCTAGGGCAGATCTATACTTAGAGCAAGGATGTTGACCCTGCTGGGTCAGCAAAACAAATCCAGTGATGCTTAGCTGAACTCAGTGAGTTGGCAGCATCATGAAGCTGACCTCCAGAATTCAGCGCATATAAAGATGAAAATATCTTTCTTTTTTCTTTCTTTTTTTCCTGTTAACAAAGTTACCTAAGAAAGAAAAGGAAAAAAAATATATATATATGTGTTATACATGTAGTCCTGGGGTAGTTTGAACTAGACCTTGCTTAGATTTCAACTTAGGGTACTTTACAGAATCACAAAATGATAGGGGTTGGAAGGGACCTCTGGAGATCATCTAGTCCACCCCTCCTGCTAAACCAAGGTCATCTAGAGCAGGCTGTTCAGGACCTTGTCCAGGTGGGTTTTGAATATCTCCAGAGAAGGAGACTCCACAACCCCTCTGGCCAGCCTATTCCAGTGCTGTCACCCTCCAAGTAAAGAAGTTCTTGCTCATGTTCAGACGGAACTTCTTATGCTTCAGTTTGTGCCCATTGCCCTTTGTCGTGTTGATGGGCACCACTAAAAAGAGTCTGGCCCCATCCTATTGACACCCACCCTCAAGATATTTATAAGCATTTATAAGATCTCCTCACAGCCTGCACTTCTTCAGGCTAAACAAGCCCAGCTCCCTCAGCCTCTCCTCGTAGGACAGATTGTCCTGTCCCCTCATCATCCTCGTAGCCCTCCGCTGGACTCTCTCCAATAGCTCTTCATCTTTCTTGAACTGGGGAGCCCAGAACTGGACACAGTACTCCAGATGAAGCCTCACCAGGGCAGAGTAGAGGGGAAGGAGAACCTCCCTCGACCTGCTGGCCACACTCTTCTTTGATGGACCCCAGGATGCCATTGGCTTTCTTGGCAGCCAGGGCACACTGCTGGCTCATGGTTAACCTGTTGCCCACCAGGACACCCAGGTCCCTCTCCGCAGAGCTGCTCTCCAGCAGGTCCACCCCAAGCCTGTACTGG